>Ga0209248_10000315_pt1 | contig 15691 bp, 14 predicted proteins | sample BogFormECP04_OM1_FD_188241 | JGI IMG/M metagenome (GOLD analysis project Ga0209248, IMG submission 188241) | Bog forest soil microbial communities from Calvert Island, British Columbia, Canada - ECP04_OM1 (SPAdes) (version 2) | ecosystem: Environmental > Aquatic > Freshwater > Wetlands > Bog ... | reverse complement strand
GCTACCGGTTAGGTCAGTGAGGCGGCGTAGATCTCGTCGATATTCGCGCCGAGCTTCTCGTCGAATTCCGCATCGCTCTGGTCGATGGTCAGCCCTTCGGTCAATGCCCGCGAGAAGCTCGCGATGAGGCGATGGTTGCGGGCCAGGATCGTGCAACTTTCCGCGAGGCTGTAGCCGCCGGACAACGCGACCACGCGCAGCACGCGGGGATGCTCGATCAGCGACGCATACAGGTCGTTCTCGTCCGGCAGTGTCAGCTTCAGCATGACCTGTCCGTCGTCGGGCAGCTTGTCGAGCTGGCTCTTCAGCCTTTCCACCAGCAGCCTGTCCGCTGTGGGTTTGTCGGGGCTTTTAATGCTCACCTCGGGCTCGATGATCGGCATGAGCCCGCGCTCCGCGATTTTGTGCGCGTAATCGAACTGCTGGTCGACGATGGCGCTGATCCCGTCCTCGTTCGGCTCCTGAATGAACGAGCGCATCTTGGTGCCGAAAATGCCCAAGGCGGCGGCCCGCTGCAGTAAGGAGTCGAGTTTTGTCATCGGCTTCATCAGCTGCACACCGTCTTCAGCATCGGCGAGCCCCTGGTCGACCTTGACAAACGGCACGATGTGCTTCTGCTTCCACAGAAACGCCGCGGTGTCCTCGCCGTTGATGGCGCGGTCCATCGTCTGCTCGAAAAGAATGGTTGCCAAAATTTTGTCGCCGGTGAAGCTCGGACTGGTCATCAGGCGCTCGCGCATCTCATGGATGAGATCGAACATCTGCTCGTCGTTGTGGTAGGCGTCCTCCGAAATCCCATACAGCTTCAAAGCTTTGGGGGTGCTTCCACCGCTTTGATCCAACGCAGCGATAAAGCCACGCCCTGATGCCATCACGTTGCGTTGCTCTTCATTCACTGCAGTCCTTCTTCCGTTGCTTTATCGGGCCTTTCCCCTAGCATCGCGCAGCGACACCCCTTGCGGCTACTACTTGGAACGGGCTCGCAAACCGCCGCGGTTTGCGTCGGGGCCGTCATGGATACGGTTGTCAGTGAGGGAAAGGGATCCGATGGCGCAACGGCGCAACGACGACTCCACCGACGGCCTATTGCAAGAACTCCTGTGGACCTACGGGCCCTGCGGGCAGGAAGAGGCGGTGCGGGAGGTGTGTGCCCGCGAGCTGCAGCCCCTCGTCGACGACATGTGGACCGATGACGCCGGCAACCTGATCGGTTACATCGGCGCCGGCGACGCTTCCGGCGACCAGGTGGCTGCGCACGCGCACCGCCACCGATCGGCTTCGACCGCGGGCCCCGGCGCCGGGACGCGGGTCACGGCGCACATGGACGAACTGACGATGCTGGTCAAGCGCGTCGAATCCGACGGCACGCTGCACCTGACGCAGCTCGGAATCATGTACCCGGGCAACTTCGGGCTCGGGCCGGTCGCGGTGCTCGGCGAGCACCAGACGCTCACCGCGGTGCTCACGCTCGGCTCCGAGCACACCACGCAGGAGAGTCCGCGGATCTGGGAAACGAAACCCGATCAGGGCGACCGCGCGCTGGACTGGCAGCACGTCTACGTCTTCACCGGCCGAACCCCCGAAGACTTGTCCGCCGCGGGCGTGCATGCCGGCACGCGGGTATGTGTCGACCGCAGTAAGAGAGATCTGGTCGAGTTTGGAAATTACGTCGGCGCCTACTTTCTCGACGACCGCGCCGCGGTGACCGCCCTGTTGCGCGCGGCCCGATTACTGCATGAGCGCGGGCAGCGACCCGCCGACGACGTCTACCTGGTGTTCACCACCAACGAAGAGGTCGGCGGGATCGGCGGCTCCTATGCAAGCGCCAGCTTGCCGGGCACCCTCACGCTAGCCCTGGACGTCGGGCCCACCGAGCGGGAGTACGCGACCAGCGTCACCGGTGGTCCCATCGTCGGGTACAGCGACGCCCTGTGCGCATACGACAAGGATGTCGCCGATCGGCTGATGCAGATCGCCACCGCTCGTGGGCTGGCGCCGCAGGCGGCGACTCTGGGTGCGTTCATGTCCGACGCCTCGCATTCCAAGGCCAGCGGGCTGGCCCCGCGCGCCGGGCTGCTCTGCCTGCCCACGCTGAGCACGCACGGATTCGAGGTCATACCGCGCAATGCCGTCGACGACATGGCCGCAATCGTCGCCGACTTTCTGCTGCAGTGACGGTTAGGCCGCCGACTTCTCCAGGATGTGGACGCCACAGGCGGAGCCCAGACCGATCACGTGTGCCAGCCCGACTTTGGCGTTCTCGATCTGGCGGTCGCCGGCTTCGCCGCGAAGGTGGTGGCAGATCTCCCAGATGTTGGCGATACCGGTAGCGGCGATGGGATGGCCCTTGGACTGCAGACCGCCCGACACGTTCACCGGGGTCGAGCCGTCACGCCACGTCGCACCCGTGTTGAAAAAGTCTGCAGCTCCGCCCTTTTCGCACAACATCAAGTTGTCGTAGTGCACCAACTCGGCAGTGGCGAAGCAGTCGTGCAACTCGACCAGATCGAGCTCGCCCGGCCCGACGCCGGCCTGCTCGTAGGCGGTCGCGGCGGCGTTGCGGGTCAGCGTGTTGACGTTGGGCAAGACCTGGCAGCCGTCCTCGTAGGGGTCGGTGGTCAGCACCGACGCGGACACCTTCACCGCACGCCGCCGCTGCTCGAGTGACAGCGACTTCAACGTCTCGCCGTTGCAGACGACCGCCGCTGCGGCGCCGTCGCAGTTGGCCGAGCACATCGGCCGAGTGTTGGGGTAGGCGATCATGACGTCGTTCATGATCTGCTCGAGGGTGAACTTCTTTTGATAGGCGGCCAGCGGGTTGAGCGTCGAGTGCGCGTGGTTCTTTTCGCTGATCTTGGCGAACAACTCGAAACTCGTGCCGCCGTACTTGTGGCCGTACTCGGTGCCGATCTGGGCGAAGACGCCCGGCATGGCCTCGGTGCCGATCCGTCCGTCGACCGGTGCGACCGCACCGTAGCGGCCGCCAGGCGCCCATACGTCGGCTTCGGCCTTCTTCCTGCCGCCCGCGCCGAGCAGTCCTGCGCCGGACAGCTTCTCGACGCCGACCGCCAATCCGTACTTCACCTCACCGGCCTTGACGGCCATGATCGCGGTGCGCAGCGCGGTGGCCCCCGTCGCGCAGGCGTTGGCCACGTTGTACACCGGGATGCCGGTCTGCCCGATCTGCTTTTGCAGCTGTTGCCCGATCCCGGCATTGGCGGCCATCAGGTTGCCGGCGGCGATCACCCCGATGTCGGCCATGGTCACGCCGGCGTCGGCGAGCGCGCCGGTCGCGGCCTCGGCCGCCAGGTCAACAGTGTCGAGATCGGGATGCTTGCCGAATTTGGTCATCCGGATTCCGAGGATCCAGATTTCGTCGCTGGCGGTCATGTGGCTGCTCCTTCGTGAAGTGGATCGTCAGGTCGCGGGCTCGAAGCCGAAGCCGATCGCCTCGGTACCCGCCGAGTCGGTCCCCATCGGGTAGGTGGCGAGTCGCACCTTCATCCCGTCGCGGACATGCTCGGGATCGGGCTCGACGTTGATGAGGTTGGCCCGCACTTGGGTATCGTCGCAGTCCACCACGGACGCTACGAATGGGGTCGGGATACCCGGTGCGGCGAAGGTGACGATCGTGAACGCCCGCACCGTGCCCTCGGTCGCAACCGGGACCGTCGTGAACTCCGTCGCAAAGCAACCGGCGCACGCGTTGCGTCGGTCGAAGAAGCGGGCGCCGCAGGCTTTGCATTCCTGGGCGATCAAGTGCGGACCGCCGTCGTCGAGCACCAGATAGTCGACGAGCGGGATCTGCTCGGCCATAGAAACCTCCGTCACTTCTGTTAATGACCGTAGCGGTCGCAGAGCAGCTAGAACAGAGCCGGCCCTTTGGTTTCGTTGGACGAAGTAGATGTCATTGCGGGGCAACGATCTTCGCGGCCTGCTCCGCCACCGCCGCTCTGATCTCGGCATCGCTGAGGTGGTTGAGGCCGAAGGCGACCCGCAGGGTTGGGGCCATCAGCCCCCATCCGAATTGCAGGGCCATCGCGTGGGCGGCCAACAACCGGGCCTTGCGCTCGTCATCGTGGCCGGTGCGCACCTGCTCCAAGAACCGCTCCATTCCGGGGAAGCGCTCCTGGAGTTCTTCGATGGGAAAACCGTCGAGCACCGAACGCACCATGACGCGCGCCTGAAGTTCTTGTGCGGCCTCTAGTTGCGCCGCCGGCGCCCCAGATTCGTGCAGCGCTGCCCCGGAATCGGCGAGATATTGCAGCGTCGCCGCCAACAATTGGCGCTTGCTGCCGAAATGGCGATGCAGCAGACCGTGGTTCACCCCGGCGCGCGCCGCGACCTCACGAATGGACGTCGCGGCCGGACCCTTCTCCGCGAACAACTCGCTGGCGGCTTCCAATACGGCAGCTACCACCTCGTCCTTGCCCATTGGTTTCGAGCTGATCGCAACCGTTGCCGCGGATGTAGCCATCTGTGTACAGTAGCGGATAAATTGCCGTGTAGACAGCCGCCTACACCGGGAACGCGTCGAAGGGACGGACATGAGCAGTGATCTCCGTGTGGTGAAGCTGAGCGAGAACATCGGTGCGCGCATCGATGGGGTGCGACTCGGTGAGCTCGATGCCGAAACTGCGGCCGCAATCAATCGGACGCTGGCGCAGCACAAGGTGCTGTTCTTCCGCGGTCAGCGTCACCTGGACGACGAATCACACTTCGCCTTCGCGGAGAGCCTGGGTGTGCCCACGACTCCGCACCCCACCCTGAAGTTCGAAGGCAGCCGGGTGATGCGACTGGAGTCTTTTGACGGCAAAGGCGCCAACCAGTGGCACACCGATGTCACTTTCGTTGACCGGGTGCCCAAAGCGTCGATTTTGCGCGCCGTCGAGCTGCCCTCCTACGGCGGCACCACCACCTGGGCCTCGACGGTGGCCGCCTACCAGCAGTTGCCGCAGCCTCTGCGGCAGCTCGCTGACGGCCTGTGGGCGATGCACAGCAACGAGTTCGACTACGCCCAAATCGATCCCGCCAAGCTGGCAGCACTACAGACCAATCCGGAGGCGGTGTTGAAATACGCTGCCGAATTTCATTCGGCACACTTCGAAACGCACCACCCGGTGGTGCGGGTGCATCCCGAGACCGGCGAACGATCACTGCTACTCGGTAATTTCGTCAAGCGCATTCTGGGGGTAACCGGCAGCGAGTCTCAGGCGTTGTTCCGGATCTTCCAGGACCGTATTACCTGGCTGGAGAACACGATTCGATGGAACTGGGAACTTGGCGACGTCGCGATGTGGGACAACCGCGCGACCCAGCACTACGCCGTCTCCGACTACGGGAACCAGCCCCGCCGGATGCACCGGATCACGCTGGCCGGTGACATCCCGGTCAGCGTCAACGGTGAACAGAGCCGGGTGATCTCCGGCGACGCGACCGAATACTCGGTGATCGACAGCCCAGCTCCGCGCGTGGCTTAAACAACGCCATTTGGCTGCAATGTTTGCAGTACGTGCAACGATGGGCGTGTGGGCATGCAGATGGGTCTGCGCGAGCGACGCCGCCGGCAGACCAGCGCGGACATCCGCGACGCCGCGGTACGGCTCGCGCGCCAACGCGGGTTTGACAAGGTGACCGTCGAAGAGATCTGCGCCGAGGCCGGGATTTCATCGCGCACGTTCTTCAACTACTTCCCGAACAAGGAGTCGGCGATCGCCTATGGCCCGTCTGACATACCGCCGGAGCTGGTTGCCGATTTCGTCGCGGCCGGACCCGCCTCCTATTCGGTTGTCCTGGCCGAGCTGATCACTCTGGCGGCGCACCATCTTCGCGACATGCCCCCGGCGCGCGAACAGGCAGAAACCATGCTGGAACTCGCCAAGACAAGTCCGGCGGTGTTGTCGGCGTTCCTCGCCGATTTAGAGCGGTTTCAAAACCACTTGACCGACATCGTCGTCCGCCGCCAGAAAATGCGGCCCGACAACGAGATGGCCGTATTGATTTCTGCGCTGGCCTTGACCGCCATCCGCTCGGGTATCGAGAGCTGGACCAGCGGCAAGCCCAAGGACGCGGACGACACACCGATGCCGTACGTCGAGCGCGCTGCTGCGTTGGTCAACAGCATCTTCACGAAGTGATCTGAAACACCGCAGCTAATTGTTGCACATTCTGCAAATTGTGCACATCATGTAGTATGGTCTGTCGGTGGTCCTCGACAACACGTCCGCAGTGTGGCGCGCGCATCCGTGCCGCACCATCGAGGCCCGTTGTGGCGCAAGGTAACTCGCGTGAAGTCGGCCACATCGTCGTCACCTGACCAGGAAGGACGCCACGTAGGTGCAGTTATCGAAGGTTGTCCGCAACGCGTGGCTGCCGCTGCTGATTGTGGCGGTCGTGGTGGTCGGCGGGTTCACCGTGGCGCGGGTCAAGTCGTTCTTCGGCGCCGAGAACGCCGCCACCGCGACAAGCGCTCGGGTCGACGATTCCAAGCCGTTCAAGCCCAAGGTCGTCAAATACGAGATCTTCGGCTCGGCACAGCGTGCCAACGTGAACTACCTGGATCTCAGCGCCGAGCCGCAGCGGGTGGACAACGCGCCGCTGCCCTGGACGTTGGTCCTCAGCACGACCGCCCCTTCGGTGTTTCCCAACATCTCGGCGCAAAGCGACGGCGACCACCTGGGTTGCCGTATCACTATCGATAACGAAGTCAAGGCCGAAAAAATATCCAACAGCGTGCACGCCCTGACCTTCTGCTTGGTGAAGTCAGCATGAGCACGACCTTCGACGATGACGCCCGAACCGACTCCATCCCGGTCGCCAAACACGCAGCACGGGCCCCGATTCCGCGTTTCATCCGTAGGTTTGCCGTACCCGTGATCCTCGGCTGGATCGCGATCATCGCGGTGCTCAACACCGTTGTCCCGCAGCTCGACGTTGTCGGGCAGATGCGCTCGGTGTCGATGAGCCCCGACGACGCGCAGTCGGTGATCGCGACCAAGCACGTGGGTGAGGTCTTCGGCGAGTACAAGTCCAACAGCTCGGTCATGATTGTTCTGGAGGGCCAAAAGCCTCTGGGCAACGAGGCGCACGCCTACTACGACCAGATCGTCAAAAAGCTCGATGCCGACACCAAACACGTTGAGCACGTTCAGGATTTGTGGAGCGATCCGCTGACCGGGGCGGGTGCCCAAAGCAACGACGGCAAGGCCGCCTACGTGCAGGTCTATCTTGCCGGTAACCAGGGCGAGGCGTTGGCCAACGAGTCGGTTGAGGCTGTGCAGAACATCGTCAAAAGCATGCCGGCGCCCACAGGGATCAAGGCCTACGTGACGGGGCCTGCCGCATTGTCGGCGGATCAGCACATCGCCGGTGACCGCAGCCTGCAAGTGATCACCACCGTCACGTTCTTGGTCATCATTGCGATGCTGCTATTGGTCTACCGGTCGATCATCACGGTGCTGCTCACATTGGCAATGGTCGTGTTCGAGCTCGCCGCCGCCCGCGGAATGGTTGCTTTACTCGGCTACTACAAGATCATCGGGCTCTCCACGTTCGCGACGAACCTGTTGGTCACGTTGGCGATCGCGGCCGCCACCGACTATGCGATCTTCCTGATCGGCCGGTATCAGGAAGCCCGCGGTGCGGGAGAGTCCCGAGAAGACGCCTACTACACCATGTTCGGCGGCACCGCACACGTGGTCCTCGGGTCGGGCATGACCATCGCCGGGGCGACGTTTTGCCTGCATTTCACCAACCTGCCTTATTTCCAGACGCTGGGTATCCCGTTGGCGATCGGCATGGTGGTCGTGGTCGCGGCGGCATTGACGCTCGGCCCCGCGGTCATCTCGGTGGCAACGCGCTTCCGTAACACGCTGGAGCCCCAGCGAACGCAGCGCATTCGCGGCTGGCGCAAGATCGGCGCGGTCGTCGTGCGATGGCCCGGACCCGTTTTGATCGTCACGATCGGGGTGGCACTTGTCGGCCTGCTCGCCCTGCCCGGTTACCGAACCAACTACAACGACCGCAAGTACCTGCCCGCCGACCTGCCGGCGAATGCCGGCTACGCCGCAGCGGATCGGCATTTCTCCCAGGCGCGGATGAATCCCGAGCTGTTGATGATCGAAAGTGACCACGATCTGCGCAATTCCGCGGATTTCCTGGTCATCGACAAGATCGCCAAGGCGATCTTTCGAGTGCCCGGGATCGGTCGCGTGCAGGCCATCACGCGGCCTCAGGGCACGCCGATTGAGCACACCTCGATCCCATTCCAGATCAGCATGCAAGGCGTCACCCAGCAGCTGAACCAGAAATATAACCAAGATCAGATGGCCGACATGCTCAAACAGGCCGACGAGATGCAGACCACGATCGACAGCATGGTGAAGATGGAAAGTCTGACCCAGCAGATGACCGACGATATGCACGCCATGGTCAAAAAGATGCACGAGATGACCATCGATGTCGCCGAATTACGTGATCACATGGCCGATTTCGAGGACTTCTTCCGGCCTATCCGCAGCTACTTCTACTGGGAGAAGCACTGCTTCGATATCCCGGTGTGCTGGTCTCTCCGGTCCGTTTTCGATGGCCTCGACGGCATCGACACGATGACCGACGACATCCAGAGTTTGCTGCCGATCATGGATCACCTCGACACTGTGATGCCCCAGCTGACCGCGTTGATGCCCGACATGATCGCGAACATGAAAAGCATGAAGACGACGATGCTGACGATGTACTCGACCCAAAAAGGTCTGCAGGATCAGCAGACGGAGGCGCAGCAAAACTCGAGTGCCATGGGCAAGGCATTCGACGAATCCAAAAACGACGAGTCGTTCTACCTGCCTCCGGAGACCTTCAAGAACGCCGAGTTCAAGCGGGGTATGAAGAACTTCCTGTCCCCTGATGGCCACGCCGTGCGATTCATCATCAGCCATCAGGGTGATCCGATGACTGCGGAAGGGATTTCACATATCGATGCGATCAAGAAGGCGGCGACGGAAGCACTGAAGGGGACGCCGCTGGAAGGTTCGAAAATCTACCTCGGGGGTACCGCGGCCACCTTCAAGGACATGCACGACGGCAGCGACTATGACCTGCTGATCGCCGGAATCGCTTCGCTGTGCCTGATTTTCATCATCATGCTGATCATCACCCGAAGCGTGGTGGCGTCCGCGGTGATCGTGGGCACCGTCGTGCTGTCGCTGGGCGCGTCATTCGGACTTTCGGTGCTCATCTGGCAGCACCTCATCGGCATCGAACTGCACTGGATGGTGCTGGCGATGTCGGTCATCATCCTGCTGGCGGTCGGCGCCGACTACAACCTGCTGCTGGTGTCGCGGTTCAAGGAGGAGATCCACGCCGGCCTGAATACGGGGATCATCCGGTCGATGGGCGGCACCGGATCGGTCGTCACGTCGGCAGGGCTGGTATTCGCCTTCACGATGATGACGATGGCGGTCAGTCAGCTGACGGTCATCGGCCAGGTCGGCACGACCATCGGGCTGGGTCTGCTCTTCGACACGCTTGTCGTCCGGTCACTGATGACGCCGTCCATTGCCGCGCTACTGGGCAAGTGGTTCTGGTGGCCACAGATCGTCCGGCAACGGCCGGTCCCCTCACCGTGGCCGACGGCGGCGAAGAAAGCCGAATCCCTAGTTAGCGCTTGATCACAACGAGCTGCGCGGCCGTCTATTCTGTTTGGCTGGCGAGTAGACGCAGGCTGTCTTCGGATGGTGAACCGGGGTCGGCGTGGTAGGTCACGATCATCTGGCGTTGCTCGAGTAGATGCAGGATCGTGTAGTGCAGGTCGAGCGGCCCGAGTTGCGGATGTTGGAAGGCGGCCGGGCCGGTGCTCCGGTGTTTGACGTCGTGACGTGCCCACAATGTGGCGAAGCGCTTGCTGGCAAGGCTGAGTTCGCCGATGAGCTCGACAAGTTCGCGATCGGGAGGGTCGGCGCCCAGCATGGCTCGCAGAAACGGGACGATCCTGGTGGTGAACTTGTCCCAATCGCGGTAGAGCATGCGTAATTCGGGCTCGAGAAACGTTGCGCGCAGCATGTTTTCACCTGGCGTGAAAAATCGTGATACCGCGCGCGCCATGCGGTTGGACGCCAGTATTCTCATGTTCCTGTTGATCACGAACGCCGGGGTGAGCGGCCAACTGTCAATCAGGGCTTGGATGGCCGGGTCAAATCTTTCGGGGACCGAGCGCCGGGTCCGACGCGGTGCCGGGCGGGCTAACTCGCGCATGTAGCCGGTGGCGTCTTCGTCAAGTTGCAGTGCGCGGGCAAGGCCCTCAATAACTTGCTCGGAGGGCTGGTGGTCTCGCCCTTGCTCAAGCCGCAGGTAATACTCGGTGCTGATGCCGGCAAGCATCGCGACTTCTTCGCGACGCAGACCTTCGACGCGCCTGCGCTCGCGGTCGGGCAAACCGACATCCGCGGGCTTGAGCAATTCCCGGCGGGCCCGCAGAAAGGTCGCCAAATTGCCGCCGGAAGTCTCCATCGATAAAGCGTAGGACGAGGTGCCGGGAAAAGGGTGACCCTCGCATTACCAGTAAAGATGTGGTCTGGATAGTCGCGACGTACGGATGCATTGTGGGGGCGATCGACAAGCCAGTTTCAGGGAGAAAGAGTTCGCCGTGCCAACATCCAAATACGGAGCCGCGACCACGGCGGCTGAGATCGTCGAGAACGTGCATCTGCACGGGCAACGTGCGGTGGTGACAGGCGCCAGCTCCGGCATCGGCGTCGAGACCGCGCGTGCGCTGGCATCAGCGGGCGCCGATGTGACGCTGGCGGTACGCAATCTTGAGGTCGGCAGGAAAGTTGCAAACGACATCGCCGAAAAGCTGCCGACCGCCGCGGGGGCGGTGCAGGTCGCCCCGCTGGACCTGGCTGATCCGGCCTCGGTGGCCGGCTTCGTCCACGCCTGGACTTGGCCGCTGCACATCCTGGTCAACAACGCCGGTGTGATGGCCCTGCCGCAGCTCACTCGCACGTCGGCCGGGTATGAAATGCAATTCGCCACCAACCACCTAGGTCATTTCGCGCTGGCCGCCGGGCTGCATCGGTGGCTGGCCGCGGCCGACGGCGCTCGCGTCGTGTCCGTCGCCTCGATCGGGCACCTCTTCTCGCCGGTCGTCTTCGACGACTTGCACTACCGGTTCCGCCCCTACGACCAGTGGACCTCCTACGGCCAGTCGAAGTCGGCGAACGTGCTCTTCGCCGTCGGCGCCGCGCATCGTTGGGGCGACGATGGCATCGCGGTCAACGCCCTGATGCCAGGCAACATCGCCAGTACCGCGCTGGCACGGCACATGGGCCCCGACGATCTTGCCGACTTCGGTAAGACGACCGCGCTGGGACTGCCGCCGGTAAAGACGATCGAGCAAGGTGCCGCTACCTCGGTGCTGCTCGCGGCGAGTCCCGACGTCAATGGAGTGACTGGCCGTTACTACGAAGATTGCACCGAGGCAGCACAAGTCACGGAGCGCGGCACTCACACCGGCGGCGTCGCACCCTACGCACTTGACCAGGCGAATGCCGACCGGCTGTGGGAGATCTCCAAGGAGCTAACCCAATAGCCGTAGCGCCGCCATTATGGTCCGGTCAGCGATAAACCAAGCTGCGCAGCAGGGCTCGCGTTCGGTCGCGGCCTTCGGGCGAGGGGTCGAACGGAATCGCGACGAACTCGTCGACGCTCGCGGCGCGCACTTCGTCGAGCCTCTCGCGCACCGTGGCCTCGTCACCGATCAGCGCGGCGTCTTCCGGTCCGGCGTAGCCCTCGCGATCCAGCATCGCCCGGTAGGACGGCAACTGGCCGTACATCGCGAACTCCTTCGCCGCCAGTGAGCGCACAGCGGCCACGTCATCGGTGACGGCGACGGGCAGTGCGGCGGCGACGCTGACAGCTCCCTCGGGGCGCCCGGCCTCGTCGGCGGCGGTGCGCAGGGTGGGACCGATGTGTTCCTTGAGCGTTTTCGGACCGGTCATCCACGTGATGGTTCCTTCGGTGCGCCGGCCTGTCAGCCGAAGCATCTGCGGACCCAGCGCTGCGACGTAGACCTCGGGCGCGGGCGCGCCGGAAATCTGGAGCGCGCCTCTGGTTGTCAACATCTCGCCGGTCGCATTGACCTGTTCTCCAGCCAGCAGCGGAAGCAGCCCATCGAGGTACTCGCTGAGACGTCGCACCGACCGGTCCCAGGAGATTCCCCACATTCCCTCGGTCACGGCGCGATGCGTGACCCCGACTCCGAGGGTGAACCGCCCGCCGGCGATCTGATTGAGCGTCAACGCCCGCTGCGCCATCAGCATCGGGTGCTGATTCTGGATCGGCACGACGCCGCTGGCGACCTTGATGTCGCTCACCTCGTGCATCGCGGCGGCCAGCACAGTGAGCAGATCGACGTCGTAGGGCATCTGCGTCATCCAGACCCGCGCGAACCCGTCGTCGCGGGCCTGGGTGAGCTCACGGATACAGCTGTCGAGAGGCGACTTGTTGGACAGATTGGCAATCAAACTGATCAGCACGAAAGGCAATCCTAGCCTTTCGGCGGCGCGGTCAGGCGGTCGTATCGTGGGTCGTTGCCGTCGCGGCTCGGTCTCCAGTATTGAGAGATGTCATCTCCGGGAATGGTGGCGTCGGGCACGACCCGTCGGTAGGCGATCTTCCACGCGTTGTCGATTCGGCGGAAATAGTCGACATAGCGACCGTATCCAGTAGCGATGTGCCCATCGATCAGGGCGTGCATGACGAAAAACGTTTCACCCCAAGCGTCGTCACCCTCGACGTCGAATACTGACTGCCCCAGCAGGTGATGCATGGTCAGTTGCCCCGCCCGGCCGGCGGGCGCGCAGATCATCTCGGCGAATTCAGCGCCAGAGCCTTTGAATGCGCCGTGGTCGTCGTATGACTGCGGCGCGTAGCAGTCGATGATCGCATCCTTGTCGCCGCGGTCGACCGCCGCGGACAGTTTCGCGACGAGTTCGGTCAACGCCGACTTGTCGATCCAGGCGCGTATCTCTTCGGCATCGGTCACGGGGAGACCCGACAGCTAATCGGAGTAATTACCCGCACGCAGCGCAGCCTATTTCAGCGCCAGGCTGCCGATGCCGGCAGCCTGATCTAGCGCAGTCCGGCGACCGCCAAAGCCACGCCGGTAAAACGTTAAGCCGTCATGGGTATTGCGATCAGGCTGATTTACACGGCTGTCTTGCGGCGCAACGCTCGCTACGCTCCAAATTCCGAGGCTGGCGTCAACCAACCAGCGCGCGCAGCAAACTCAGTGGCCGGAGACCGGCAACTCAACGATTCCGGTTCTGGTTGTGGAGGCGGCAATGACAGAGCCCACGCAGCCATCAGGGCGCTGGCGCAAAGCGTTCTTCTCTATACCCCGGCTCAACATTCTCGGCATTGTTGCCATCGTGGTCGCCGCAATCCTGATCGCCGTCCACAACTTGCACCACGACAATTCGCCGAACCAGATCCTCAACGTCTCCTACGACCCAACCCGAGAACTCTACGCAGCGCTCGATAAAACCTTTGTCGGCCAATTTCGTCGGCAGACTGGCGTGACGGTGGAAGTGAAGCAGTCGCATGGTGGTTCGGGCCGGCAAGCTTCTGAAATCATCAACGGCCACGAGAAGGCCGACGTCGTGTCACTGGCATTGCCGAGTGACGTTGACGCGCTGCGCAAGCGCGGACTCATTGCGCCTAACTGGCAAAAACGCCTGCCGAACCATTCGGTCCCCTACACATCGACGATCGTGTTCGTGGTCCACAAGGACAATCCACTGGGGATCCACGACTGGCCCGATCTCATCAAAGATGACGTCGAGATTGTGTCGCCCAATCCACGCACCTCTGGTAACGGGAAGTTGAGTGTTCTCGCGGCCTGGGGTTCGGTTACGACGCGCGGCGGCAGCGACCAAGAGGCCGCTGACTACGTCAGAGCGCTGCTGAGCCACGTCAAGGTCGCCGACACCGGAGCGCGCGGCGCCGCCATTTCCTACTCGGTGGAAAAGATCGGCGACGTGCACCTGACGTGGGAGAACGAAGCCTTGCGGGAAGTCGCGGAGAACAAGGACGAATTCCAAATCGTTTATCCGCCAGTCAGTATCCTCGCCGAGCCTGCTGTCGCCTGGGTCGATGCGAACCTCAAGGACAAAAAGATCGCGTCGTACGCCAAGTCCTACCTGGAGTACCTCTACACCGATGCTGCGCAGGAAACCGTCGCGCAGTATGGCTACCGTCCGCTGAAGCCGGAAATCTTGGCCAAGCACGCGGATCGGCTGCCTCCCATAAATCTGTTCCCCATCACTGCGATCGCCAAGAGCTGGTACGACGCGCAGGAGAAATTCTTCGGCAGTAACGGCATCTACGACGTGGTCACCTCGGCTCCGGCCAGGGTCGCGTCTGCACACCCGCGGCGAAAGACGAAGACGCCATGAGCATTGTGGACAGCCTGAAAAACCTGAACTACGACGGGGATAAAGCGCGTCGCGATCTGGTCGCGGGGCTTACCGTCGCGGCAGTGTCGCTGCCCCAGGGCATCACCTACGCGTTGGTGGCCGGCGTCGACCCGAAATTCGGCGTGTACTCGGCGATCGTGGTGACTTTCGTCGCTTCTGTTTTCGGCTCGTCGTCGCATCTGGTCAACGGCCCGACGAGTGCGATATCGCTTCTGGTGTTCAGCTCGTTGGCATTCCTGGACCCGGAGAATCGGACGGTCCTGTTCGAGGCGCTGTTCCTGCTCGGCGTTTTGGTCGGCACCTTTCAGATCCTGATCGCGGTGTTCAAGCTCGGTGATCTGACCCGATACATTTCCGAATCGGTCATCCTCGGCTTTTTGTTGGCAGCGGCCGTTCTGATCGCGGTGGGTCAGCTCGGCAACGCGCTGGGGGTGAAGGACCAGGGCAACGGGCGCCAGTCGGTGCTGAAACGTACCTATCTCACGCTGTTCCACGGCGATGCGTTCAACTACCGCGCGCTGATCATCAGCACCGCGACAGTGGCGCTCGCCATCCTCTTGCGGCGGCTGGTGAAGCGCTTCAAGCTGCCGCAACTAGACCTGCTGGCAGTACTGATCATCGCGGCCCTGATCGCTTACTTCGCCGGATGGTCGAGCGAAGATCACACCGGTAACACCGCGGTGACCCTGACCGCGAAAATTCCGCAGGGTCTACCGCTCCCACACATCCCGTCCGTGCAGCTCAGCGAAGTAGGTCAGTTGGCGCCAGGCGCTCTGGCCATCGCGTTCATCGGCCTGCTCGAGGCGCTGTCTATCGCCAAAGCCATTGCGTATCAGAGCGGGCAGAAGATCGACTACAACCGGCAGATCATCGCCGAGGGCCTGGCGAACCTCACCGGCGGCTTCTTCCAGGCCGTGCCGGGCTCGGGTTCGGTGACGCGCTCGCCGATCAACTACCAGGCCGGAGCGGTCACCCGGTTCTCCGGTGTGGTCGCCTCGATAACTGTGGCGATCGCTGTGCTGCTGTTCGCGCCGCTGTTCCACTACATGCCGCGTGCCGCGCTGGCCGGACTTCTGCTGATCACCGCCGCAAGACTGATCGACGTCAAGCGGTTGGGCTACGCGATAAAGGCGTCACGCTACGACGCGGGGCTAGTGATCATCACCGCTCTCACCGGCGTGCTGATTGACCTGGACACGGCGGTGCTGCTCGGTGTC
>Ga0209248_10000314_pt1 | contig 15704 bp, 12 predicted proteins | sample BogFormECP04_OM1_FD_188241 | JGI IMG/M metagenome (GOLD analysis project Ga0209248, IMG submission 188241) | Bog forest soil microbial communities from Calvert Island, British Columbia, Canada - ECP04_OM1 (SPAdes) (version 2) | ecosystem: Environmental > Aquatic > Freshwater > Wetlands > Bog ... | reverse complement strand
CGTGGCCACCCTCAAACCGGCCTGGACCTTTACGACGCTTGGCAGTGTCTCGGCGACCCCGCTGGTCACCGGCGGCTATGTCTACTTCCCCGACTGGGGTGGTGGTTTACACAAGCTCAATGCACGTACCGGCCAGGTAGTCTGGTCGCACAAGGTGTCCGAATACACCGGTTGGAGCGACTCGGTATCGCGTACCACGCCGGTCTTGGCCGATGGTGTCCTGGTTGTCGGGCAGCAACCGCAAAGCTTCGGCGCCAAGCACGACAGCTCCTATCTGCTGGGCCTAGATCCCGAAACGGGCAATTTTCTGTGGAAGGTGATGCTGGATAAGCATCCCGCGACGATACAGTCGCAGTCGCCGGTCGTTCATAACGGCGTTATCTATATCGGCACCTCGTCAAATGAAGAACATTGGGCGCTCGACACAAAGTTCGACTGTTGCTCGTTCGTGGCAAGCATGGCGGCTGTCGAATTGAAGACCGGTAGGGTGATCTGGCAGACGCCGATGGTGCCGAAGGGATACACGGGCGGCGCTATCTGGAGCAGCACGCCCGCTATCGATCCTAAGCGCGGCGTGGTCTATATCACAACGGGCAACAACTACACCACGCCCAAGGAAGTTGCTGAGTGCCAGGAGAGCGGTAAACGCGACTGCCTGCCGATCGATGACCACATTGACTCTTTTGTGGCGCTCGATCTTAAAACGGGAGCCATCCGGTGGGCGACTCGTGTCGTGCCGTTCGACACCTGGAACGGCAACTGCTTCGTCAACGAGCCCGGGCTTGGCAGTTGCCCGGAGCCCCGCGGCGGCGATCTTGACTTTGGTCAAGGCGCCATGCTGTATACCGCAACGGTGAACGGCAAGGCGCGCGACATGCTTGCCGCCGGACAGAAGAGCGGGATGTTCTGGGGAATCGATCGCGACTCCGGCAAAGTGGTGTGGGGCACGCAGGTCGGTCCGGGCGGTCAGTCCGGCGGAACCGAATGGGGCTCCGCTACTGACGGCAAGCGCCTCTACGTCGCCATTAGCAACAGTGCTTTCCAGGATTGGCCGATGCAACCTTCCGGAATTATCGCCGCCGGCGGCATGTGGAGTGCTCTCGATCCGGCTACCGGCAAGATCCTTTGGCAGACTGCCGAGCCCACGGGAAGCTGGGCGTTCGGTCCGGTCTCGGTTGCCAATGGTGTCGTCTACGCCGGCGCGATGGATCCGAAGGGATACATGCGCGCGCTCGACGCGGCCACGGGCAAGATCTTGTGGTCCTTCGCGTCGGGCGGTTCAGTGGCTAGCGGTCCAGCAATCGCCGATGGCATGGTCTTCTGGGGATCGGGCTACGAGCATCTGAACTCCGCGACTGTGCACCAGTCGGTCGGCAACAACATTTTCTATGCGTTTGCGCTTTCGCCGGGTGCGGCAAAGAAGTGATCGAGGTTGACGTGAGCTACCGTCGATCGGGTTGACGGTCGGCGGAGTGGTCTGGGTTTTCGCCTTGGAGAAATAGTTGGGGGCCCCAGCTCAACCGTGCTTAGAGATTTGCGTATAAACAGCGCTGAACCACGATAGGTCAAGTGAGATCGTGCAAAGTCGGAAAAGGAGGTAACAATCCTATGGAATGGACGACTCCAGAGTTCGAAGAAGTGTCGCTCAACTGCGAAATCAACTCGTACGCAAACGCAGCGCTCTGAATTGTGGAATTGCTTCTCGGCGAAAGAGGGAGCTTTCAGTCGGCCAAGCACCGACTGCGGCTCCTGATGCCGCTCTTTCTGTTCCAGGCATTAAGCGGATTGTCCCCTGGATATCGTAGCCCCCATTTTCTGAGTCTCGAAGTTGCGACGATGTACCGAATCATGCAGAAAGCCCGTGGGGAAGTTATCTGACGGTTCCATCCCCAATTCAGCCGCTGCCAGCCACGCCCGCTATCTCTGGGAACGTCGGCTTTACCTATCCCCTGCACAGAACAATCCCGGCGAACGCAGCAGGAAATCATTCGAATCTTCACAGGGCGAAGTATCTCGAACTGCCTGTCGAAATGCGGACACACCTGTCAAGCGCAGGACAATCAGCCCAGCAATCTCAAATCTCTGGCTCGGGCCCTACTCTGGTTTTCCAGCACTTTCCAACAGTTTTGCTGAGGGTTTAAGTTGGCATGCCAAGTGCCCATACTCCACTCGGAATCTGCATCGATCGCGAATCGGATATTAACCTTTATTTGCATTCCTCGGAGGAAGATATGAAAGCGCATCTGCTGACTGCCGCCACCATTCTCGTTGTCTCCGCCGTTCTTATCGCACTCGCAACCAGCGCTCCGGCCGCGCCAACGCCCGCGGCGAGCGCGTCCGGCACTCCACTCGGACCGGTCGACACGTACTTCGTCACTCAAACCTCGCTGGGCACTCCGTTTCAGGTTGATGCCGGCCGGGTTGCCCTAGCCAAGGGTACAACCCAAGCTATCCGGAGCTATGCGGATTTGATGGTGAGTTCGCACATCACCGTGAATGACGCGCTGCTGGCAGTACTGAAAAACAAGGCACCGGTGCCGCCGCCAACCCTTCTGAAAGCCGCCTACGCCACGACGGTTTCGACCCTGCAGCATGAAAGTGGCTCGACGCTTGACGCCGATTACGTTCGGGGACAGGTCAATTACCAGAAGGCCAACGCCTCTCTCTATGAATATGAAATTGCCAATGGCACAGATCCTGACCTGAAGGCGTTTGCCCAGGAAACCCTGCCCAAGATTCAGGACCATTTGGCGCGTGCCCTAAAGCTGCAAGCGGCAGAGAAGTAAAGCGGGCTGACCAAAAAGGAACCGCGATGGAAAGGTAAAGGGGGCCTTATGAGTGAGGGATCGCATTCAAGTTCACGCCGCAATTTTCTGAAGTCAGGTCTCGTCCTGATTTCAACTGCGACGCTGGCAGGAGAAGCTCCCGCGCTGCTAGGGAATCCGCGTGCCGAGGAAACACATCGTTTTCTGAACGAATCCGAAAGGCGATTCCTGCTGGCGGCCGTGGATCGCCTGATTCCCCCAGACGAACGCTGGCCGGGCGCCGCGGAAGCGGGTGTCGTGAATTACGTCGACCTTCAAATGGCCGGAGCCTGGGGTCGTGGCGAGATGCTATATAGGCACGGTCCATTCCGCAAGGGCACGCCTATGCAAGGGTATCAACTCGAGTACACGCCCGCGGAACTTTTCCGCCGGTCCATTGGCGCGATTAATGCGCACTTTGCCTCTCTGGCAAAGTCGTTCGATCAGTTGCCTGCCGAAGAAAAAGACGCATATCTTTCGACTCTCGAAAAAGGAGATATCGATCTTGACGGCGTTCCGTCGAACATATTCTTCGATTTCCTGTTGCAGCACACGGTTGAAGGATTCTTCTCCGATCCGATCTATGGCGGAAACAAGAACAAAATCGCCTGGAAGATGATCGGATTCCCCGGTGCGTATGCGGATTACCACGATCTGATCGATAAGCATGGAGTTGAATTTCATCGAGAACCGTTGAGCATTGCCGATGGCCCGAGCGCACACTCGATGACCTCCAGCACGGGAGGGAAATAGGCCGATGCCGCAAAGGTTAAAAGAAGTTGACGTGGTCGTCATCGGAGTCGGGTTCGCCGGCTCCATTCTCGCCAAGGAACTCGCGGCCTCCGGTCTCAAGGTCGTTGGCCTCGAGCGAGGCCACGGCCGCCACAGCGTTCCGGACTTTCAGGCGCCAGCGATCCATGACGAACTGAAGTATTCGATCCGCAAGGGAATGATGCAGGACGTGACCCGCGAAGCGATGACTTTCCGCAACCACCACCGGGAGGTCGCTTTGCCGATGCGACAGTGGGAGGCGTTTCTGCCCGGCACGGGTCTGGGCGGGTGCGGAGTTCACTGGAACGGCCAGGCTTGGCGATACCACGAGGAGGAATTCATCTACAAGACCCACATCGAGCAGCGCTACGGGAAGAAGATCCTGGACCCGGATCTTCGAATTCAAGACTGGGGCGTCACCTACCAGGAACTGGAGCCGTACTACGACCGCTTTGAATATCTCCTGGGCGTTTGCGGCAAAGCCGGAAATTTGAACGGCAAGATCGAACCGGGTGGAAACCCTCTGGAAGCGCCCCGCTCCCGCGAGTATCCCAATCCTCCCATGAAGGAGCAATACTCCGGAGCCCTGTTTCGGAAGGCGGCGTTGGAACTGGGCTATCACCCGTTCCTCCAGCCATCCGCCAACATGACGCGCCCGTATACGAATCCCGAGGGAATGACTTTGAATCCCTGCGCCTATTGCGGCTTTTGCGAACGGTATGGTTGCGAACATTTCGCTAAGGCGAGTCCACAAACGGTGATCCTGCCGGTGCTCATGAAGAATCCCAATTTCGAGCTTCGCACCGAATCGCAAGTTCTCCGGATCAACCTGGACAGCACGGGGAAAAAGGCGACGGGCGTCAGCTACATGGACGCGCAAGGGCGAGAATTCGAGCAGCCGGCTGGCCTAGTGCTGTTGACTGCGTTTGCTTTGAACGACGTCCGCATGTTGCTGCTCTCCGGCATTGGCAAACCGTACAACCCCAAGACTGAAACGGGAGTGGTGGGGCGAAATTACGCCTATCAGACACAGAGTTACGTCCCGACGTTTCTCGGCGAGGACGTTCACTTGAATTCCTACATGGCTGGCGGGGCTAGTGGAACGGTCATTGACGATTTCAGCGTCGACAATTTCGACCACAGCTCCCTCGGATTTATTGGGGGATGCTACGTGCTGTGCGGCAGTACGAACGCCCGCCCGGTCGAATTCCATCCGACACCCCCCGGGACGCCGCGCTGGGGCAGGAAATGGAAGGACGCCGTGCGGCGGCACTACAACCACACTGCAATTTTCAATTTGTCGGGTACGTCCACCGCCATGCGGGGAAACTACCTGGACTTGGATCCGACCTACCGCGACGCGTGGGGATTGCCGCTTCTGAGAATAACGTTTGATTTTCCAGACAACGACCTTCGCATGAGTAGGTTCGTCACCCACAAAGCCAGTGAAATCGCCCGGCGCATGGGCGCGAAGACTGTGGTCGATTCCCCGAGAACTGGTCCATTCACGACAACGTCGTATCAGAGTACCCATAACACCGGAGGCGCGGTCATGGGAGCCGACCCTTCGACCAGTGTGGTGAATCGCTACTGCCAGAGCTGGGACGTGCCGAATGTGTTCGTGGTGGGAGCCTGCAACTATCCCCAAAATTCCAGCTACAACCCGACCGTCACTCTAGGCGCGCTGATCTACTGGACCGCGGACGCTTTGAAGACCCGTTACCTGAAACGACCCGGACCTCTGGTGTAAACCGATGATGAAGATTCACAGCACCGTGCGGACTACGTTTGTACTTGTCGTCGCGGGAATCGTTGTCCCGAGCTACCTGGCCGCGCAGACCTCGATCCCGACAAAACCGACCCCGAATAAATCGATCTCGAATAAATCACAGGTGGGAGCTCAGATTGTGGCACAGGGAACCACAAGAGGTGCGGTTGCCTGTGCTCGCTGTCACGGGTTTGATGGCGCTTCCGACGGAAGCGGCGCCTTCCCCAGATTGGACGGACAGTCCGCGCAGTATCTGGCCGAACAATTGCGGCACTTTGCTTCCGGCCATCGCCAGAATGCACTCATGCAGCCTATCGCCAGAGGATTGAAGGACGACGAGATCGAGGCTGTCGCGCAATATTACGCGAGTCTTCATGCCGTCTCTTTTCCCTCACACCCGGTGCCGACGCAGCTTCGTGATCTGGGGAAGCAAGTCGCAGAAGTTGGCGATTTGAGTGTGCGCGTCCAGGCATGCGAGAGCTGCCACGGACCGAACGGCGAGGGAGAACCCATTGCCGGCGTGCCGTACCTGGGCGGGCAATACAGTCACTACATCGAAGTTCAGATTCAAATGTTTCGCCAGGGTTATCGGAAGAGCCAGCAGATGGTCGTCCCTGCTCATAACCTCAGCCAACAAGACATCATTGCCGTCGCGGACTATTTCGAACAAGCGTCTCGTCCAGCGGTGAAGTGAATCATCGGGAGAAAGCATGACGGAAGAAGAATTTCATTACACGTCAGCGAGCGAAGCAGAGAGCGTTGCGCCCGGCGCCGGCCGCACTGCGGCCATTGAAGCTCTCAAAGATGGTCCGCGCGGAGCCCTGATCATTGCAGCCAGCGCGGTAGGGCTGCTCCTCTTAGGTTGGCTGTTCTTTTATTTCGTGTTGTTCATGAGCAGGGGGCACGTTGGCTAGCCAGTTCAATAACGAAGGCGGGACCGGCCTCGTTCCGGAACGAGTCATCGTCAAGACGGAACGACGTTGGTTCCTCGCCATGGCTGCAATGCTCGGTGTGATGCTGGCGGTGATTGTCCTTACCGGCATCGGGCAGATGCTTCATCCCTTAAGCGACGTGGAAACAATCAACCCCGCTACTTTGCACCTGCAGGGGGAGTTTGTCGAAAGCAATCTTGGTTCCGCTGTCGAATCCGACGGGTCCATCACCGTTCGGATAATTGCCGAGCAATATATGTTTGTTCCGCAGTGCGCTGTCGTGCCTGCCTCGACGCCCATTCGTTTCCGGCTAACCAGCGCCGATGTGACCCATGGCTTCTTCGTACAGAGCACGAACACCAATGCCATGGTTGTCCCCGGCTATATCACGAATGTGAGGACAAGCTTTGAAAGCCCGGGTACGTACCAAATGCCGTGTGACGAATTTTGCGGTTTCGGTCATCACGCGATGGCAGCGCGAGTTGTAGTTGTGCCGAGAGATCAATTCAAGAACCTGCGGCCAGACGAAAGGATGAATTGTGGAACGCAGTAGAGTACTTTCGCTCGCCCACTTGTGGACCGCATTTCTTTGCTTCTTGCCCGCCATTGGACTGGGCTTCTGGCAAATGCTAATGCGCAGTCCGCTGCCGGTCCCCGTCGACGACCCGAACACTTACTACGCCTCCGTGACCGCACATGGGTCCATCATGGCCTACGTTTTCCCAACATTCTTCGCAATGGGATTCGGGTACGCCATTGCGGTCTCGGCGCTGGGAAGGCCGCTCCAGGGAGAAAAGTGGGCCTGGGTTGGTTACACCTTGTCTCTGATCGGCACTGTGATGGCTATCGTGCCGGTTGCCGCAGGCCGGGCGTCCGTGTTGTACACCTTTTATCCGCCTCTGTTAGGAAGCCCGTGGTACTACCTGGGTTTGGCGCTGGTCATCATCGGATCTTATTTTTGGATCGCGTTGATGCTCGTAAATTTCCGCGCCTGGAAACGAGAAAACCCGGGGAAACCGGTTCCACTTGCCATGTTTGCCATCACCGCGTGCGCCCTCCTGTGGGGATGGACCGCTCTTGGAGCTGTCAGCGAGGTCCTCTTCCAGATCCTGCCTGTAACATTCGGATGGCGCCACACCATCGATGCTGGACTGGCTCGGACGCTGTTTTCTGTGACGTTGCACGCGATTGTCTATTTCTGGCTCATTCCTGCCTACATCGCTTACTACACGTTAATGCCGCAAGCGGCCGGCGGACGCCTCTATAGCGACACGATGGGACGCATCACCTTTATATTGTTTTTGGTTTTTTCCATTCCCGTCGGCTTGCACCATCTTTTTATGGACCCCGAACATGGCGCGGGCTTCAAGTTCGTTCAGTCCGTGCTTACGTTCATGGTCGCCCTCCCCACTTTGCTTACGGTGTTCACGATCACGGCTTCTCTCGAAATAGCAGGGCGCGTACGCGGAGGTAGAGGCCTGTTCGGCTGGATCCGGGCGCTGCCCTGGGATGAACCTATGGTTCTCGCGGTCGGTCTTTCGCTGCTTCTGCTTGGACCGGGTGGATTCGGCGGACTGATCAACATGAGTTACGCAATGAACGCGATGATTCATAACACCTCTTGGGTTACCGCCCACTTCCACCTTATTTTTGGAGGGGCCGTGGTCATCGTCTACTTCGCGATCGCCTACGAACTCTGGCCCAGGTTGACTGGACGGCCGCTGGTCTCAAAGCGTCTTGCGGACATCCAGTTGTGGCTTTGGTTCTGGGGCATCCTGATCACGACGGTACCTTGGCACATCGCGGGTCTCATGGGCCAGCCTCGACGCTACGCGATATTCGACTACTCGGATCCCCTTGTTGCGAAGACAGCAGTCCTGGTTATCGTGTCGGTGATCGGTGGCTGCATTGTGCTCATCTCGGTTGTCTTATTTTTTTACGTCCTGGTTCGATCGAGCTTCGCTCCCGTGGCGGAATCCATGCCTCCCATCCGCTACGCGTTGTCGGTGAATCCTCCGGCCACAGTGCCTTCGCTCCTCAACGGTTTTGGACTTTGGAACGTAATCCTGCTGGCGCTCGTGCTGATTGCTTACGGCTATCCCATCGGCCAATTCTTTTTTCTCCACAATCAAGATGCGCCCGCGTATTCCTTGACCCGGGGGATCACGAAATGAGCTGGAAGAACGGGCCTCGTCTGCACAATCCGTGGGGTTTTATCGTGGTCGCTGCTGTTTCGGCAACGGTAGTGGTTGCGTTCGGATTGGGCTTCTTACTCTTGCCGCGCTATCAAGAGACCCGTGCCCCGTTTTCAACGAAAGATGCGGTCTACCACGCTCTCGGGTTTCATATCCATGGCAAGGCCTTCAATACCATCCAGCCTCCGGCGAAGATCCCGACTTACATTTCGTGGACTGAAACCACAATTCGGCAAGCGACTACAGGGGACCGGAAGAGCGGAGAGTTCATTGCAACGAATTGCACGGCATGCCACGGTGAAAAGGGACTAAGCACTCAGTCTTGGATTCCCAGTCTGGCAGGGCTCGACCCGCTCGTGCAGTTCAAACAACTCGATGATTTTCGCTCCGGGACGCGCCTGTCCGGTCCGATGTCCGCGATTTCGCAATCGCTCACGCCGCAACAGTACGCGGACGTGTCTGCGTACTTTGCGTCGCTGCCCGGGCTGCCGGAAAACGATGGCGAACGGACGCCGCGTCGAAACAGTAGTTATCGCAACCCCGATCCTGTACAAAGGCTCATTTATGCCGGTGACCCGAAGCGCGGCATCGCGGCATGTGCTTCTTGCCACGGCCCCGGCGGCTATCGGATCGGGGCGCCAGCCCTTGCTAAACAAAACGAACTGTATATCGAGCAGCAGTTGCAAGCATTTGCTCAGGGCACGCGCACTAACGACATGGACATGCCGATGCGAACGATCGCTGGCGCGCTGACCGAATTAGAGATCCAAGCGCTCGCGCGGGCATACGCAAACGAGAGCGCCAACGGACCGTAAAGAAGAACGTCCGGAGAAACGCGGCTTTACGATTTAAGAAGGGGGAGATACTCCGATGGGAAAATTGATTGGCTGCTTGCTCGCAGCTTCCTTCTTGCTGTTCTCTGCGTCGACGAAGTCCGGCAACACTCCGGTCGGCGCTGAACTCGTCCCCGCTGGCACGCCCTACAGTCCGGGAATCCTGGCTGGGGACACCCTGTACGTCTCTGGTCTGCAAGGGACGGATCCGAAAACCCACGCATTGCCAACCGATTTCGGCCAAGAGGTCAGAAACTGTTTGGAAAATATCGGGCGCGTTCTGAACGACGCGCACATGAACTACTCCGACGTCGTTTCAGTTCAGATCTATCTCGGCGATATTTCGCAGTTCCAGGAAGTGAACACTCTCTACAAGGAGTACTTCAAGAGTCCACTGCCCTCTCGAACAACCGTGCAGGTCGCCAAGCTATCTCTGGGTGCTCACATCGAGATCTCGGCTATCGCGCACAAATAATGTTGAGCATTAAGAGGCAAAATGGAGACAAAAACAGGGAGCTTCGCTAAGATTTGGTTTTGCATAGGCCTCGTGGTCGCCTTTGGAAGCATCTGCGGGGCGCAGGCGCTGGGCGGCGGTGCGAAATTCGTTGTCGATCCCAATTGGCCAAAAGCGTTGCCTGAAAAATGGGTAATCGGACAAGTGAGCGGCGTGTGCGTGGATGCGCAGGATCACGTCTTCATTGTTAATCGCAATGACATGACAGACAAGGAAGCGGAAGTTGCACAACAGGCGCCACCTTACATTGAATTCGATCCTGACGGCAGTGTAGTGAATAGCTTCGGTGACTGGAAAGTCGTTCCAAATATCACCCACGGCTGCACCATTGACTATCAGAACAATTTTTGGACTGCAGGCAATGGCGATGGAATCATCCAGAAATACAGTCACGACGGAAAACTACTGATGCAGATCGGGGAAAGAGGCGTCGTCGACACTTCCGACGGCACTCTCACGGGTCGCGCGCTGAATTCGAGTCACACGAAGTTCTACATGCCTTCCGACATAGCGGTAGACCCCGTCAATGGCGACATCTACGTAGCTGACGGTTACGGCAATAGCCGGATAGTCGTTTTCGATCTGGCCGGGAAGTTCCTTCGTCAGTGGGGGCACCAGGGGACAAAAGAAGAGGCCGACGCGGGTGTCGGTGGTGCATTCATGCGGGTCGTGCATTGTGTGGTCATCGGAAACGACGGTCTAGTCTACGTCTGTGACCGGCAGAGCGACCGGATCCAAGTGTTCGATAAGATGGGGAACTTCAAAAATAGTATCTGGATCAAGAGAGGAAACAGCCTTCCCGATAATTGGGGAACAACATGGTGGATCGGCTTTTCTCCTGACCGCGAGCAGAAATACATGTACGTGGATGACGGGGGCGATGAGCAGGTCGAAATTCTCGACCATGCTAGCGGAAAAGTAGTCTCAAGCTTCGGGCGGCCTGGTCACCAGATCGGTGAATTTACCCACGGCCACACACTGGCAGTCGATTCCAAAGGCAATATCTATGTGGCCGAGACCGATTGGGGCCGCAGAGTCCAAAAATTTGAGCCAGTGAAATAATGCTCCGTGAGCGCCTCCAATGACGGTCACTGTGGGAGCGGCTGCGGTCGTCATTCAGATCCCTCGATTTTGGTGAGTAGGGTGAAAGCAAAACGCGCGCCACGGGGAGAATTGTTGGCAGCCCACAAGCGCCCACCATGCGATTCAACGATGGAGCGGCTGATCCGTAGTCCCATGCCGGTGCCGTGAATCTTGGTCGTGAAGAAGGCATCAAAAATCTGCTCTGCCTTCTCTGGCGGCAGACCCATGCCCGTATCGCTGACCGAGATCAGAACTTGACCATTCTCGGTGCGCCGCGACTGGATGGTGATCTCGCGCGTCCCACTCACGTTTTTCATCGCGTCGATGCTGTTCATCATGAGGTTCATCAGCACTTGTTGCAGTTGCATGCGGTCTCCCATGACACGGGGAAGATCTTCCGCAAGCTCCGTCCGGACGGATATGGAATACTCCGTTGCCTCGCCCCGCAGGAGAACGATCATCTCTTGAATGACTTCGTTTACATCCACTAATTCTTGTTGCGGAGTCCCCTTCTCGAAGAGCAGGCGCACCCGGCTGATGATGTCGGCTGCGCGCGTCGCATCTTTGATGACTCTCGAGGCTGCTTCGCGCGCCTCTGCCAGATCGGGCTGATCGCGGCCAAGCCATCGCAAGCAAGTATTGGCGTCAGTGACCGCCGCCGCAATCGGCTGCTTGATTTCGTGCGCCAGTGACGCCGTCAGCTCTCCCATGGTGGTGACGCGGCTGACGTGTGTAAGATCGGCCTTCGCCTGGCGCAACGCTTCTTCAGCCCGCGTGCGTTCAGTGAGGTCGCGCACGGCACCAGAGACAAGTGTGCCCTCTTCCGTCTCCAGTGGACTGAGACTGATCTCTACAGGAAACTCCGTTCCGTCCTTCCGCCGTCCGTAGAGCTGCAGGCCTTCACCCATCGGCCGCACCCGCGGCTGTGCGAAGAACTCGCTGCGGTGTTGGGGGTGCCGGTCGCGAAATCGTTCTGGCACGAGAACCTCAACCTCTTGCCCCAGAAGGTCGTCCCTCTGATAACCAAAAAGCTTCTCGACTTGGGCATTAACCAGCACAATCTTGCCGTGCCGATTCATGACGATCATTGCATCCGGAGCGGATTCCAAAAGCCCGCGGAATTTCCGCTCGGCTTGCTTGCGCTCGGTGACGTCAGTCAAAGCACCCATAAATTCCAGGTCGCCCGAGGAAGTCTCCGACTTGCGAAACAAAACATAAAGATGCTTCACCGAACCATCCGGCATCTGCAACCGATGCTCGAGATCAAACTTTTCCCTTGCCCCGATCGCGCGGTCGATAGTCTGCTGCACGAAGTCTCTGTCGTCAGGATGAATTCTCTGGAATATTAGCTGCAACGTGGGCTTGACCGTCCGCTCGTACCCAAAGATCTTGAAGGTTTCCTCCGACCAGTAGATTTCTCCACTCGGAACGTTCCACCCGAAGCTGCCGGTGTGGCTAATGTTCTGCCCTTGAGCGAGGAAAGCTTCGCTGCGTTGCAACTCAGAATAGAGATCGGCGTTCTCTGAAATTTGCGCTTCCAATTTCGCGTTAATCGAAGCCAGTTGCTGCGAACGCTGCTGGATGCTACGGACGCGCAGCCGGTAGATGCACCAGAGCAATGCCAGAAGAGCGGCCAGAGAGCTCGCACGAAACCACCAGGTCTGGAACCAGGCGGCGGCCACGCTGAAGGCCAGAGTTGCGCCTTCCTCGTTCCAGACGCCGTCGTTGTTGCTCGCGATCACGCGAAAGCGGTAATTTGCCGGAGGAAGATTCGAGTAGAATGCCTGCCGGCGTGTTCCAGGATCCTGCCATTCCGAGTCGTGGCCTTCCAGTTTGTAGCGAAAACGCACTTTCTGAGGAGCCACGAAGCTCAGCGCCGTATAGTCAATTTCGAGATCACGAATCAGGGCTGGAAGACGAAGAGCTTCCCGCGGCGCATAGCTTTTGTGGTCGGCAATAATCTCTTCAACGTGCACGGGCGGCAGTATCGGATTGCGGTCCAGGTGATCTGGGTCGATCATCTGGACGACGTTTTGATTGGCGAACCACAATCGTCCGTCCGGAGACTGGGACGCGTTCGGCCGGAACGGAGTAGACATAGGTTGGGCGCCGTCAAACACGTCAAAGACTCTTGTGTTCACCGTCGCATCGGGCGATTTCCACCATCGCTGCAGCTCCGCATTTGGGATCGCAATAAGTCCGCACGCCGCGTACAGCCAAAGGGTAGCTTTCCTGTCAGAGATGAGGGCGTAAATGAGGTCACAAGGAAGGCCATTCCGCACAGTCAGACTTTGCACTCTCCCGTTTTGCCATCCGACAAGCCCCGACGCCGTCGCTGCCAACACCGACGCGTCGGAATTCACAATGAGGCCGTGGACTGGGCCATCATGAGGGCTGCGATTCAGAGAGATGAATTCCATTTGGCCATTTCGGTATCGGGCTAAGCCACCAGTCGCCAAGCCCAGCCAGACACCACCGTGCGGATCAGCAGCAAGCGTGTTTGCGAGTGGCAGTTGAGGGGAAGAGATCTCTTCACGGATTCCAAGACCCTGAATGCGAAGCAGCCGATTCCTGTTTTCGGCGGAGTGGCCGCTGGTCGCGGCCCAGATGCTGCCATCGACATCTTCGGCCATTGCGCGAACGGTGCCTAATGGACTGCCATCACGCGTATGAATCTTTGTAAACTTTCCCCGCTCATAAACCGACAATTCTTCGTCGGTGCCGACCCAGAGCCGACCGTCTCGGTCCTCCAGCAACGATGTCATCTCTCGCCCTGGTAAACCGTTCCGTGGCTGAATGGAAGTGACCTTGCCCGACCGGAGAATATCCAAACTATAATTTCCTATCCACACAGTACCGTCCCGAGAAGCTAGAACGGAATCGACCTGATCCGAGCTCAGCCCTTGCCGTGTGGAAAAACTTACCACGCGAATGTCATGGAGGTTATCGATCCCTCTGGATGTCGCAATCCAGATATTCCCCTCGCGATCCTGGAAGATGTTGCTCACGGCATCACCCGATAAGCCATCCGAGCCGCGAAAGTGATCTACCTTGTTTCCTCGAATGCGGTAGATACCTTCGTTTAGCGTTCCGACCCAGAGAGACCTGTCTCGGTCTACCAGCAACGCTGTGACCTCGATCGAACTGCCATCGAACTCCGGAGTGATGAACGGTCTCCACGTTCGATGCGCGAGTTGCTGTAGCCCGCCGCCCTTTCCGGCGTGCACCAGCCCGACCCAGACAGATCCATCTGGTCCCCCGGCCAGGGCTACCACTCCGTTGAAATTCTCCGTTGGGTTTAGCGCGGCTGGGACGTACGTGTCGACGGAACTTGTTGGCCAACGGGAAACCATGGCGCCACCGGCCAGCCAGACATTGCCGAGGGTATCGTTCGCCAGCGTCACCGCAAAAGGAAGCGCAAGTCCATCGTCTCTCCCATAGCATCGCACTCCTGCGTCTGTGACCTTACAAAGAGGACCCTTCGTATCAGACAAATTCGCCTGCGCAATCCAGATTGTGCCTGCGCGGTCTTCAAGGATCGACATAATACTTCCGGTCGCGTCCCTATAGTTTGTTAGATTTCCATTCCGCCAACGCGCCAGGCCCGCGCTGGTTCCAATCCACAGACTTCCATCCCGCGCTCCGAGCAGAGAATTGATGCGGGATGACGGCAATTCACTCCCTTCCGGCGGTCTCCATGAGACGAACCGGACGCCGTCAAATCGCATCAATCCGGCTTGCGTTCCAATCCAAAGATATCCGTCGGTGGTTTGGGCCATCACGTTGGGCGCCCCGGCAAAGATTCCATCCTCTATACGCCATGCGGTGTGCCCATACTGAGAGATCTGCCTGCTGGTATCGAGTGCGCCGACTGGACTTGGGGTGAAGAAAAACAAGACAAAGCAGAACAGAAGCAATCTCGGAGTGCCTAGGTTCGCTGTCTTCGAAGCGAGAGTTACCGCCTGTACTTGATGCGGTTCCACCTCGAACCCTTGAGCCGTTTGTTCGTGTGAGATGGGCATGGGAGATAGCCATCATCTTTCAATCTCGGCAGCTCAAGATCTCCAGCTGATGGTTGCGGGAATAATCTCACATTTAGTGCCAATTGTGGTCATCCTGAACGAAGCGGGCCGTTGACTGCGCAAATTGACAAAACGCGGGAGCATGGAGTAAAGTCTCACGCATTTCTAGCGACATACTTTCTCGACATCTTAAGTCTCCTGGCCAGATGGTGATCTATGGTCCACCGGAAGATACTTGTCTGCGCCCTGGCTCTCACTCTGTTCGGATCACAGTTCATCACCGTCGAGATGAGCGCGCAGACGTTCCGTGGCGGGATCAACGGCAGCGTGACGGATTCTACAGGGGCTGTGTTACCCCAGGCTCTCGTCACAGCGACAAATGAAGCTACCGCCTTGACGTACAAGACCAACTCGTCTGGCGCGGGCGTATTTTCGTTCCAGGACTTGCCGCCGGGCAGCTATCTGATCGAAATCACAGCGAGCGGATTCCAGAAGACCCAATTTAAGAGCGTCGTAGTCTTGGCGGGCAAGATTCACACTTTGGATGGGAAACTGCACGTCGCCACGCAACCGAGCACGGTGGAAGTCTCAGCAGCGGCTGTGGCGCTCGATACGACAACCGTATCCGACGACACTTTGTTATCCACGCAAACCGTTCAGGATATTCCCATCAACGGGCGCGACTTCACTCAACTGGTGGATCAGTCCGCCGCCTTTTCAGGTTACATGGCTGTGGGCTCCGTGAATGGAACACGCTCAACGGGCATCAACTGGCAGATTGA
>Ga0209248_10000312_pt1 | contig 15844 bp, 15 predicted proteins | sample BogFormECP04_OM1_FD_188241 | JGI IMG/M metagenome (GOLD analysis project Ga0209248, IMG submission 188241) | Bog forest soil microbial communities from Calvert Island, British Columbia, Canada - ECP04_OM1 (SPAdes) (version 2) | ecosystem: Environmental > Aquatic > Freshwater > Wetlands > Bog ... | reverse complement strand
AGGCGCTGGTGCGGTGGCAGCGGGTGTTCGCTATGGGGTTTCAATCGTCCGAGGGAGCCACGCAGTTAGTAGCGCGGCCAAGGCTCGCCCGCCAGCACGATAATTTCGCCTGATATGTAACGCTAGCGTGAGCGGGGCTGGTAGAAGGAAATACGTCCCATTTCGGTTATGTACTACCCATATTGCGGCCGCTATAAGTGGAGTGTGTTGCTGATATATCTGCTCCAGAAAAGTCGTTTGTCTCCCTTACTCGTTCAGAAAGCGCCGCGCATAGTCGAGGAAGATGTTCGCATACTGCGAGTGGGACGCGTGGTTCGCGTCGGGGAACATCAGCAGTTCAGCGTTCGGCAAGTGCATTTCCAGTAGAAAGGCGTTGATTGGCATAACGACGATGTCTTTGTTTCCATGGACAATCAGCGTGCGCTGCTGGATATTCTTTAACGAGGCGTACCGGTCCTGTATGGGAATAAGGCCCCATTCGCGGATTGCCGCAAGCTGAGCAACTGCCGAGTCCCTCGTGACAGGGAGGCTACGATTGTCTTTGCGGGACTCGACTCGCTTGATGTACTCGAGGCCCGCCGTTTGGCTGACTTCGGAAGGAGTGAAGAACGCGAACAATAGGAATTTAATCGGATCCGCTTGTTCCTCAGGAGATAGTTCGGTGAAGGTCATCCCTTCACCTCCGCGAGGGCCTGTTCCCAACAAAATCAGGCGATGGATGAGTTGAGGATGATCCAGAGCTAACTGCTGCCCGATCATCCCACCCAGAGAAAAGCCTACGATGTTAATCCCGTTCAACTCGAGGGCGCGGCAAAACGCAACGCAATGTCCCGCCATCTCCTTAACCGTCGGTGGCGTGTTTCCTCCCGAGGCTCCAACCCCGGCGTTGTCAAACAGAATAACGTTATGATTCGCTGCGAGGCCGTTCGTGATCGCCGGGTCCCAGCCATCCATATTTGAGTTGAAGTACCCCAAAAAAAGCAGCGGAACCGTGCCTGTCCTGCCGAAACGGCGGTAGGCGTAACGAATGCCATCGGCCTCGACGAATTGTGTCGGAACCGTCTCGTGCGTGTAGGTGCTCACATCTTCTCCCCTGAGAATGAAGTTAGCGGGATTCCTGCGAACATTACTCGGAAGTCCTTGAATAAAGCCGTGCATGTGACCTCCTCCCGCGCTTCAAACTAAGCGCCGAACAGTTGTGGTTTCTTGTAGGTTTCGACTATTTTTGGCATTTCAGAGCAGACGCAAATAGGGTTTGCGCGGAGAGGACAAATGAGGGTAGCTATTGGTGGCTCTTCTCCTCCAGTGACCGGGTGGTATTCCGACGACGGCGCTGAAGGTGCGGTTGAAGGCCGCCTGGTCAGAAAAACCCGCTTGCAGTGCCACGTCGGAAAGAGCAGAGGCGGTATTTGCAAGTAACAATTTTGCCTTTTCGATTCGCTGGAGGATCAGGTAACGGTGTGCCGAAGTTCCAAAGGATCGTCTGAAGGAGCGCGTGAAGTGGCTGACGGAAAGCCCGCACTCATGCGCCAGATCCGCGAGCCCGATCTGCCCATCCAGGTTTTCCTTTACAATTTCAGCCACTCGACGCTTCTGCCAAGGCGCCAGTCCACCGCGATATATCTTCATTGCATTAAGCGATGGAGCGTAACGTTGCGTGACATAAGTGCAAAACAGCAAACGGAAATGATCGAGGAAGAGTTCACAAAACATCTGCGGAGCGGTTAGCGATGGCAGCAGCATCTGTGTCATCTGATGGAGGACCGGGTCGAAGGTTCCGTGCTGGCATCGAAGACTCTCGATGCTGGCAAGCTGGACGTCGTCGGTAAAGACATCGAGTGTTGAACGGGGAACATGATAGTGAACCCAGTCAACCGGACCTCGATTGCGCACGCGAGGGTTGGACTCCAAGTCGTAGATCCCGACACCTCCGGCTGGCCATGTCGCGATTCGAGAATAGCGGTCATCCACCCAGATTTCGCACCCTTGGTCGCATGCGGGCGTCAGATGTACCGATACTACGAATGCTTTTTCGCGGGGAATGGATGCGGTCTGCTCGGGGAGACCGTTTTGGGAGGCTAAACGAGTAATCGCAATCTGGGGCTTTGAAGGCGGACATATGACGAGGCTGGGGGCCCTTCCCAAACGAAAATACTTAGCCATTTGACCGCCATAAGCGCCAGGCTCTTGAAGTTCACTCGTCATACAGCTCCGTCTCTGATAACCGTACACCTCTGCAACTGCGCAATGCTTATCTGCAATACTATTGCCAACGCAACATATTGATACAACTAGCTTTAGCTACCAACCTGAGTGCCGAAAAGTCGGCATTTGCTGAATGTTCAGCTTTCGAGGCGGCGTCGCGAGGGGCGTCCCTCACAGCCCGCGAGACGATAGTTGGTTGTTCCCTATTGGTGGCGCGACTTCGCCGGCTTGCTTTCCACTAAGAACGATTAGGCGAGAGGTCGGCTGATTTCGCCGCTGACAAGATTGCGCAACTCGGGCACCGCGCGCCAACATGGCGCGATCACTAATAACAAATCAAGTCACTTTAGCAAAGACTTCCTCATGCGATGGGATATACCAAGGTCGGGTAATGGACTCAAGCGTGATGGCTTTAGCATCACGATGCAAACGCGCGGCTGGTTCCAATGGTCAGAGAAGGCTAGACTCACATTTACAATGTCCAGCAAGGCCTGTAATGTCCCCAGCCCCGCAGCACGTTGGCCGCAATCCAGAGCATCACGGCTCTGATGCGGAGCCTTCGCGCTTCGCTGGCACCCACGTCAAAAAAAGAGTGACGGTCAAGAGTAGCAGTTCGAGCAAACGCAGCCCGACTAATCTCCATGAAGACGAACGAGAGCTGCGGCAAATCGTCGATCTTATTCCACAAACAATCGTCGTCTTGAATCTCGAGGGAAAAGCCGTCTATGCAAATCGCGTCGCGCTTGAGTACACGGGGCTAACGCTGGGCGAAGTGCAGGCAGGGAACTTTCGGGATCGCGTTTTCCATCCTCAGGACGTTCAGAGACTTCGAGAGACGCGCGAGAAAGGTCTCTCCGGAACCGCCCAGTTTGAAAATGAGCAACGGGCACGTCGCAAAGACGGCAGATATCGGTGGTTCCTGATCCAGTACAGCCCTTTGCTCGACGAGAACGGGGAGGTCGTTCGTTGGTACGCGACAGGAACGGACATTGAAGATCGTAAGCAAACCGAAACCTTACGCTCCGCCGAGAAACGGGCGCTTGAAATGATTGCCGACGGTGCAGGCCTCAGGGATGTATTGGATCAGTTGTGCGGTTCGATCGACATTCAAGTGGCCCCGTCGGTAACGACGATCATGCTGACGGACGCGGACGGGAAGCGGCTTTACCACGGTGGAGGGACACGAGTGCCAAACGAATGGCTTTCGACGATGTTCCCGCTACCGATTGCTTTCGAAGGAGGTTTATGCGCAACCGCTGCTTTCTTGAAGGAGCGGGTCATCGTCTCCGATGTTGCCACCGAGCCAAACTGGCCCGATCAATATCGCGATCTCGCGATTCGGAATGGGATACGAGCGGCGTGGTCCGAACCCATTCTGAACAACGAAAATGAAGCGCTGGGGACATTCGCCCTGTACTCACACGAGTCGCGAGTCCCCACTCCCGAAGATCTGGCGCTCATCCAAGGCGCAGGGCGAATCGCGCTGATCGCAATTGAACGTCAACGCGCACAGTCTGCGTTGGCCAAAGCACAAAATGAACTGGAGTCTGAACGCGACCGGCTTCGCTTATTGGTCGAGGTTCAAAAGGCATTGGTTACAAATCTCGATTTGCGAAGTCTGCTGACAGGACTCGCCCCCAGTCTGAGAAGGGTCACGGAGTGTGATTTCGTAGGCCTTGGACTTCCGGACTCTTCCAGCGGAGGACTGCGGCAACACTTTGCCCGCTACTTCGAGGGCCGAGGGACGGTTAAGGAAGGAACAACAGTTCCCCTACACGGCACCGCCTCTGGAAAAGCGTTCCGGACCCGCGAACTCATATGCCTGAACAGTGTAAATGGCGAGCAACCCGATCCCGAGATCTACGACACACGCGAAGGGGAGGAATTCTATCGGAACGTGTTCTTACACGAGGGCGTGCCATCAGGGTATTTTCTGCCTCTGGTCCGTGGGGCCGAAGTCATTGCCGTGCTGCAGCTTACCAAGCATGGCAGGAAACCATTGAAAGCCCAGGAGGCTGAATTTCTCTCTGCATTGGCGGGCCAACTCTCGGCCGCTGTGGCCAATGCGCTCGAACATGCCGCCCTTGTGGCTGCACGCGAACGATTGACTAGCGAACAGGTTTATCTCAGAGAAGAGGTCGTGCGTTCTTCGATGTTCGAGGAAATCGTCGGATCATCAAACGCGTTGCGCGAGATACAGTCGCAAATTTCGCGGGTCGCACCGACGGATTCCACGGTATTGATTCAGGGCGAGACCGGAACCGGCAAAGAACTGATTGCCCGCGCGATCCACAATCGTTCAAAACGCGCCAATCGTGTTTTCATTTGCGTTAACTGTGCTGCTATTTCGCCGTCCCTGATCGCTTCCGAGTTATTCGGACACGAAAAGGGCGCTTTCACAGGCGCATTACAAAGGCGGCTCGGTCGCTTCGAATCGGCCGATGGCGGCACGATTTTCCTGGACGAGGTAGGAGAGCTTCCGCCCGAGATGCAGACCTCGTTGCTGCGTGTTCTGCAAGAGCGGGAGTTCGAGCGGGTTGGTGGAAATCAATCGATTCACGTCAATGTACGTGTACTGGCGGCGACGAACCGAGATTTGGATTCCGCCCTGAATGATGGCAGCTTCCGAAAGGATCTCTTCTATCGCCTGAATGTGTTTCCTATCCAGGTTCCGCCGCTCCGGGAACGGGTGGATGATATTCCGTTGCTGGTTGAATATCTGGTCGATCGATACGCGAAAAAAGCTGGCAAACGCATTCGCAGCATCAGCAAACGGACGCTCCAACTGTTTCAGAGTTACGATTGGCCTGGCAACGTGCGTGAATTGCAGAACGTTATCGAGCGCGCCGTAATCCTATGCGATGGCGAAACCTTTCATGTTGACACAAGCTGGTTGAAGCCGACCGCTCTTGCTGCGAAAGCCAGCGTTGCCTTTGCTGCCGACGTTGTTGAGCGCGAAAAAGCGATGATCGAGCAAGCCCTGCGCGACAGCAAAGGGCTTATCTCTGGCCCCGGCGGTGCAGCTGTAAAACTAGGTCTGCCACGGCAAACCCTCGAGTCAAAGATCAGAAAGCTGCGTATCAATCGCTATCGTTATAAGACTCCGTAGTCCAACTGAATCGCGCTCCAATGCTGAGTTTTCGGCAAATGCTGATTGCGCGGTCCGGCCCCTGACGGCGCAAGAGCTGATAATTCAAGCCCTCACAAATGGTCTTGAGATTGCATCGCTGCGGGTGGATTGCGAATGAATCGAAGATGACTTGGAAGATCGAAAAGCATCCCCAGGGTCAAGTAATGACCATTCGCTTGATAGGTCGAATGCAGGTGCAGCATCTGCAGCACTTGGAGAGGCTCATCGACGAGAGCGGGCCCGCTGTAGCGCTCGATCTAGAAGAACTCGCGTTGGTTGATCTGGAAGCCGTTGCCTTTTTAGGACGTTGCCAGGAGGCTGGTGTGCCGCTGCTCCACTGCTCGCAATATATCAGTGACTGGATCGGCAAAGAACGAGACAAAGGCAAATAGCTATGGATCAGTAGAGACGGGGAAGGAAACGTTCAAATACGTCAAACTCTTTCTCAGCTAAAAGAGAGTCTCCGCGGTGCTGAGGAGGCAACCGTAGGTCGCGCAAGATCTCGGTCCAGGATTCGAGGTGCGAGAATGCCGGTCGGCATTAGCCGACAATTGCATGTGGCGTAGTCAGCGGTCTCAAAGACCAAAAAAGGTCGCCTTCGCCAATATCATCACGCTGCTCATCGCTATTCTCTTCCCAGTTCCTCGTGAGCCACTCCGATGAAAACCGCCAGCGATGAGTTCCTCGTAGCGACAGCACAAAACGGTGGGAACTGGGCGTACGCGGAGTTGTGCGAACGATATCGGCCCCTGATGTTCCATATTGTGCACCGAATAACCAGGAACAGCCACGACACCGAAGATGTGATCCAGGACACGCTGCTGAAGGCCTTCGTCCACATAAGGACCTTTGATGGCAGGTCAGCGTTTTCTACCTGGTTGACACGGATCGCCATCAACTCAGCTTTGATGATGCTCAGGAAGAGAAAATGGCACCTCGAAGCATCCCTGGATGATTGTGACGATGCCAACCTGCGAAGACCGCTGGAGATCACAGAACCATCGAATAACCCCGAAGAACATTTCCTTCGCATAGAAATGCAGTTACGTGTTGGACAAGCAATCCACAGGCTGTCACCACGTCTCCGCAAGGTTACCGAGATCCGTCGATCGCACGACGGATCCATTAAAGAGATAGCAGTAATGGCCGGGTTATCCGTTTCCGCGACGAAGTCCCGCCTTAGCAGGGCAAAGATGAAACTCCGGCAGCCACTTGAACGCATTTAGGCAGCCGCGTTCAGAGATTCTGGTCCGCAAGCTGGTGCTCGAAAACTGCGAAAGTGGTCGATTTAATCAATATCCCAGCGGTGGCTGCTTGGCAATCTCACCGCACCATGGAATGAGGGGAAGTGGCAAGAGTACTAGAGCACGCTCCTCAAGGGGGGCCCTCACTGCGAACTCTGCCGCAAACTCGACGATGAAAAATGCCAATAGTGGTCGATTTGATCAATACCTCTTCTTTCCTCCCCGATACTCTTGGCCTGTCCCGAGAAGGCTGCTCGGTTTTGCGCATCGTGAGGAATAGAAACTCTTGATTCGGCATCTTTCGTCACTGAATCCGATCCCCGCTCTCGGATGGCCTCGAGAGTCTCCGGCCGACTCGCATGGGTGCTACGCACCAGGATGTCGGCATGCAACCAGGAGCTCAGCAGCAAATCGTGAACCCTTCTCCTCATCCTCAGAGTGACCGATGCGCATTCACGCATTGCGCAAGATCAATACGGCACTTCTGCTCCTGGGCGTCTCTCTTGCAGGTGAGGACGCTTGGTCGCAGTGTGCCGGTGTAGTCACTAGCCCTGGGGCAATCTCTGCCTGTGCAGCTCAAGCAATACCGGATGCGAAGATCGCGATGATCGATCCCCATCATCAATATTCGCTTGCCGAGTTGATCGATATCGGGGAGCACAATAACCCGCAGACACGCGTCGCGTGGGAACGTGCCAAGCAAAAGGCAAACGCGCTCGGCATTGAGAAAAGCGCTTACTACCCGCTTCTGGTCGGTGTAGGCACCGTTGCGGACCAACGGTTCATCAATCCGTTTCCCGAACCTCTAGCACCCCGCGGATACACGATGGTAGAGCTCCCGGTGATCCAGCCGCAGGTCACCCTTCAATACTTACTGTTTGACTTCGGTGGTCGCTCGGCCCATGTTGATCGAGCCAAGGCAGAGGTACTGGCTGCGGGCGCCAACTTCATTCAGGCGAATCAGGATGTGGCCTACGCAATTGCAAGCGACTATTATGCGTTGGTCACTGCGCAAGAGCGACTTGCAGCCACCACGGATATCCTTAAGACCGCCCAGACAACGCAAGATGCTGCCGAATCCCGTCTCACAAATGGACGGGCAACTCTGCCGGATGTCCTGAATGCCCGATCCCAGACAGCTCAGGCAGTCTTCGACCGAGAGGCGGCCGACGGCGACGAGAAGATTGCGCGGGTCACATTGGCGGAGGCCATCGGCGTCGATCCATCTCCCGACATAGCGATCGATGCCCAGCGAAATGCTCCTCTTCCTCAAGCCTTGACTCTGCCCATCGATCAACTCATTGACCGTGCGATGGCAGACAGGCCTGATCTGATGGCGCAGGTCTCTCAGGTCCGTGCGGCGGACGATTCCGTTCGCGCCGCAAAAGCGGCATACCGGCCAAAGATTACGCTCTCCGGAGCTGTCGCTCAGACCGCGGCATGGCCATCGACCGACCAGGTTCAAGCCCCTCTGGGCCGCGCAGATGAAACTACCTGGTCGGCGGCGGTCAATGTTGAATGGACCATTTTTGACGGAGGGTCGCGCAAAAATCAAAAGGCCCTTGCGGAATCCCAGAAAAGAGAAGCAACCGAGAGTCTGAGAGACAAACACGACCAGGCGCAGCGCGAAGTGTGGAGCAGCTATATCGCATTTCGCACTGCGCTAAGGCAAGAAGATGCTGCGGTAGCCTCGCTTGGCGCGGCGGATACCTCCTACTCTGCATCGCTCGATGCCTACAAAAACGGAGTCGAGAGCCTCGTCGATGTCGTCACCGCAGAGAAACAGCTGGCTTTGGCAAGGCTGTCCTCGGTTTCTGCCCGCTCTCGGGTGTTCGTAGAGGCGGTCCAAATCGAGTTCGTCACCGGTAACTTGTTGAGAGGCCTTTCGCCGGCAACCACGACCCAAACCAAGGACGGTCAACAGTGACCAACAAATCCCCGTTCCTGATCAACTGCATTGGGCTTTGCATCCTGTGCTCCGGCTGCAGCCGCGCTCCGTCCGTCGGGATCATTGGTTCGTTTTTTCCGGTGTGGATGCTTTGTCTTCTAGCGGGCGTCGTCCTTGCCTTCGTTGTTCGGTCCTTACTGCTCCGATTTCGCCTCGAATCCGAGGTGCATCCGCTTGCGCTTTTCTATCCATGCATCGTCGCTCTCTTTGCCTGCCTCCTGTGGTTGATGTTCTTTCGATAGGAGATTCTGTATGACAGAAACTCGTTCTGATCAAACGCGTAAGCAGCTCGGACGCCGGATATTTATCGGAGTAGTCACAGCGACTGCGACAGCATTGCTGCTTGTCACTCTGGATACCGAGCGGAACCCTCGGACTGACGACGCAAGTGTAAGGGCAAACTTCATCGAGATAGCCCCTGAGGTCGGTGGGCGCCTCGCTCAGTTGCCGGTTAGAGACAACGCTTTCGTCAGGCAGGGCGACCTGCTATTCGTTATCGATCCTCGTGACTACGAGTACGCTCTTCGGCAGGCACTTTCCGATCAGGAGGATCTGGAACAACGGATTATCGATACAAAACGTAAAATTGCGGCACAGAACAGCGCAGTAGAAGCGGCGACCGCCGCAGTCCATGACACCACGACAGCAATTAAGACCGCCGGCAGTGGGGTGGATCTGGCAAAGGCAACGGTAGTACGGGCCCAGGCGGCAGTCTCCGCCTCTGAAGCCCAGTTGAAGTATGCCGACAATGATTTGCATCGACTCGAACCCCTGCTCCAAAAGCAATACGTGACCGTAGATCAGGTAGACCAAGCGAACACCGCTGTGCGGGTGGCGCGCGGCAACTATGACGAATCTGTCGCTGCCCTCAGCGAGGCACAGGCCCAGCATGCGCAGGCGACGCTTCGCCGGCAGGAAGCCGACGCTCAGGCATCGGAATCGCGGGCACGGCTTGGACAGTCGATTCACGTTGTCGACACCCTGGGCATTCTTGAGTCGCAGCGGCCGGGTCTGGCAGCGCGGGTCGATCGCGCGCGGCTTGACCTTGAGCGATGCCGTGTCGTCGCGCCTTTCGATGCCTACGTAACCAACATGAACATCTCAGAGGGTGCCTATGCCCACCCCGGCACACAGATATTCACACTCATCGATACCCGCAACTGGTATGTCATAGCGAACTATCGCGAAGCGAAGGTGAGGAACATCCATATTGGATCAAAGGTCGACGTGTACCTGATGGGTCATCCCGAGAAGAAATTTCTGGGTATCGTGCAGAGCATTGGCCACGGCGTATTCCCCGAAGACGGAGACGTCGCGAGCGGTCTTCCGAACATAGAGAGGACGCTGAACTGGGTCCATCTATCGACGCGGTTTCCAGTGCGAATTCTAGTGCAGAATCCAGACCCTGATCTATTTCGCATCGGAGCAACGGCCGTGACGATCGTGAGATAGCCGGATGGCCACAAGCGTCATATTTCCGAGGCCTATACCCTGGGTTCAACGCATCTGGCAGGATCTGCAGCCCACGCCCGGACGACTGAGCAAATCCCTTCGTATGACGCTCTCGTCCGTCCTCGTGCTGGTCTTGATGCTGGTGTTGCAAATGCCGTACATCGCCTACGGTCTGTACTTCATTTTTCTTATTGGACGAGAGAATCCCTCCGTATCCCTGCGAACTGCCTTCGCTTCTGTCGCGACGATATCGCTCGTCGTTGCGGTTGAGATTGGCGTTGTCGTCCTCAGCGACAACGACCCGATGGCTCGTGTTCTCAGCGTTGCCGTTGCGACCTTCGTTGGCGGAATGGTCCTGGTAGCCACCAGCCAGCCCGCGCTCGGCTCAAGCGGGGGGTTCATTTATTGCGTTGTCATCGGCTTCTGGGAACATCACGCACCTGAGGACACGCTGGTTAAGAATTCGCTTCGTCTGCTAGCCGCATTTGCGATGGCGGCAGGTTGCGGTGTTGCTGTGGAGTACGTCTTTGGTGCGCGTTCTCCGGCCGATCGACTGGAAGACCAGTTCCAGATGCGATATCAGGCTTTGCAGGAGATGTTCAGCCTGTACGCGCAGGAGGTCAGTACGAAGGAACGTTCCGATGCCGCCGCACGCGTGTCGCGCCTTGCAGCCGCAGGTCCGGCGGGGATGATGGATCTATATAACGAGATCGTCGATCGCGATCTCGACACCGGCAACCTTCCCATCGGAACGCGGGTGCGAATTACGATGCTGGCTGAACTCATGGATGATTCCGCGGCCTTCGGCTTGCAGAGCGACACCCGCGAGGATTCCAAACTTCGACAGCGTTGTGCGCGCATCGCTGAGCAATGTGGCCGATTAGTCTCTGCGGCCATCCCACGACCAGAGGATGGCCTTGAGCTCGGGACTCAGGAGACAAGTAATCTAATCGATCGGGTGGAAGCGACCATTCACGCTATCCTGGTGATGCCGGTCGATGTGGGCGCCGCGAAGAACAAGGAGCTGGCCGTGGTGCCCTCCAGGAGAATTCCTTTTCTGATTCCGGACGCGATCGGAGATAAGGATAATATCGCCTTCGCCCTTAAGATAAGCCTCTGCGCCACAATCTGTTACATCGTGTATAACGCCATCGATTGGCCGGGAATATCCACCGCGGTCACTACGGTGATGGTTACAGGACTGAGCACGACGGCTGCAATGAAGCAGCGATTCACTCTTCGCATCCTCGGCTCGCTCCTTGGTGGCCTGATCCTCGGGCTGGGAACGATCGCGTTTCTCTTTCCATACATGGATTCGATTACCTCGCTGGTCGTCTTGATCTCGATCATCGCATTCCTTGCATCATGGATCTCCGGAGGATCGCGATTCAACTACATGGGTCTTCAGCTTGCATTTGCGTTTTACCTCGTGGCGCTTCTGGACTTTCGCCCGCCAGTCGAATTGGCGCCGGCCCGCGACCGATTTGTGGGGATACTCTTTGCTCTTGTCGTTATGTGGTTTGTCTTCGACCAGATGTGGCCGGTGCGCACGGTTACCGCCATGCGCCGGGTACTGGCTACCGTTCTCAGAAGCGGCGCCAGCCTTTTTCTGCTTATTGACGACGTCAGGCAGCAAGATCAACTCCTCAGGGAATCGGACAGCCTGCGCGACCGGCTGGGAAAGAACATCTCCGCCCTCCGTACCATGAGCGAAGTCGTCGAATTTGAATTCGGTGTCGATCGGGAACGACACGCTCTTTCAAGTGAATTGATGCTCCAAATCTCCGTCACCGCCGCGGCCCTCATCTGGAACCAGGTCGCATTCCTGCACGACGAACGAGACATCGACTCTATCGTCGAACCCGGTCTGGTGGAAATGCGCCGAAGGCTCGCGCGCCACATGAACTTGATGGCTGACGCAATAGCCCGAAAGACAGGCTTCCCTTCAGAGTCTTTGATAAGCCTCGCCAGCCCTTCGTTATTGCGGAGCGAACACAATGCCGAATACATCCGGAATACTATTGCGCGCTACGAAGACCTTCAGAACCTTGCCCTCGCTCTCAGCCGGGAGCCATAGGCAGGCACCTAAACATGGAACGTGCGCTCGTCGATCTAAACGCTGAGACCGGACAAGGTGACTCGCGCGCCATGGCATGTCTGAAGTCTCTCCGTAGCCCACTCCCCCTGTGTCGGCCTGAATTAGACTCGCCCAACAAGTTGATTCTGATACACGGATAAGTGCGCGTAAGTTGCCGTAAGCAGCGGGGTCCCCACCCCTGCAGTGCTGGCCCGAGCCAGCAGATCGCCTATGATCTGGTCGGCCTCTACGCGGCTCCCACTCTCGAGGTCTCGATACATCGATGAGGTCGTCTCTGAATCCTTTCTAGTGAGGAGGTCCTTCATACTTCGGACAAACTCCTGGCGCAGCGGGTGCCCTAGAGCTGTCACGATGGCGATGACTTCCTCAAGGATCTGAAGGGCCACTCCAGTACCTCCGCGTGCGGCTTCAACCTCTCCGATAGTTCCACGCATCAGACAGTTAACCGCACCAATGCTGGCCAGCATCACCCACTTTTCCCACATCTCGCGCTCAATGGAATGCGAATGCGTCGCGTCGAATCCCGCAACTTGCATGAAGGCATTGAGCTGTTCCATACGCGCTGATTGCTCGCCATTCATCTCGCCATAAGCAAGATCATGTACGCCCGTAAGCTGTACGATTCGTCCTTCGCCGTCCATGACACTGGCGATCTTGCAAACGCATCCCACCAAAGCGTTCTCTCCAAAACGATCTCGAAGTGCATCGACGTGTCTCATGCCGTTTAATACCGGTAGGATCATCGTCGCCGGTCCGACGCTTGAGGCGCAGTCGTTCATTGCCGCATCGAGAGAATAGGCCTTGATCGCAAGTAATACGGCATCAAACGGCGCCATGCTATCGCCTACGGCGATCAGCTTTGGGTGGACCATGAGATCGCCGTGTGGGCTCACGATGCGGAGGCCATCTGCATGCAATTGGGCAGCACGGTGAGGCCGCACTAGGAAGGTGACATCACGGCCCGCCGCGGCAAGCCGTCCGCCAAAATATCCTCCGGTCGCTCCGGCCCCGACTACCAAAAGACGCATCGCTTGATTTCTCGCTCAAATATGGGATGACGACTTTGGAGTGAAAGGCTCTTGAGATACCGACCATTTGTAGCCTTTTTGCGGCTCGGCCGAATAGCGTCCTGTCTCGTGGTCTTTCAGGAGGCAAATTGCCATCCGGTAGAATATGGAAAAACGGTGCGCGCCTTCATCCTTCCGGTGCCTCGAGTCTCCAAGGGCCCAAGTTCACGTCCCGCTCTAGCTGATTGCAATGAGGTGACGACTTGATTTGTTTCGGAAACTCGACGGCCGGGTGGGTTCGTATTTTTTCCTGTCGCTAAAGATAACCTGGACGCTGTCATCGGAAACTGTCCAATTCGACCGATTTTGCTTTTTGTGACTATAACTTGACGGCCTTCGTCGGTTGGCGCACAACTCCCGCCTTCCGAAGAGTCCAGAGTCATTGAGTTCTCCAATGATGGAGGCCAGTGATGGTCTTGAGGAGACCCTCGATGAAGAAGAGCCGTTACACGAAAGAGCAGATCCTCGATTCTTAAAAGTCCGGACCATGAGTGTTCTGGTTCCTGATTGGGGTCACGTCCGAGATAGACGCGGACAAGCCAAGTATTCGTGCCGCGTCCAATTATCCGCCCTTTCTTCCGTGCCATGAGGCACCTCATGGCAGGAATCAGGCACACAATTCGCACACTGGGTGGCGAACGATCAAATTTCGTAGGGTTTTGAGACGGGTGTCATTGATCATTGATCGAGGGAATTCAGTGCACGCTCCAACGGTTTTGGTGGGGCCGAGCCCGGCAAATGCATCCTGCGTCAACTGAGGGTCGGCTTAGGCCCACCTATGGTCTTGTCTTCTTCGCCCAATCGCTCCGCCAACCGGTATGCCAACTAAAGTTAGGGAAACCGGAGAAACACACCTTCTCTGAACCGACTGCTAAGATTTGGCATGGGCGCAGGCGTGCAGGCGGTGAAGCAGAAGTTGGCCTCTGATTTCGGGCCCATTGAATTCCGTGAAAGGTACGACGTGAATGCCGATTCAACTTTGCTGACCTTTGAATCCGAAGGACAGAATTACTCCGTCCGCGTCTCTCGTGAATTCGACGATGATTTTCTTTCGGGAACGACCGCGAGCCTGTGGAACTTGGTGACCGTCTTAAAGCAATCTCCGGGCAAGAAGGTCATCGTCACGACCACGGGAATCTCAGAAGCCTAGCTCGAAGGCCCGTTCTACCCGGCAAACAGGATTCTTTGAGTACATGTCGTGCTTGGGCGGTCTCTTATCAACGGGGACATCTCTGCCTCAATCCTCTTCGTACAGCCCCGTGGCGAATTTCCACAGAATCTGAGCGTCGCGAATGCACGTAGATTTAGTATGCAGAGCAGGCCCACGGATGATGTGGAACTGAGAGAAAGAGAAGGCGCTTCGGTGAAACCGGATCGCGAGGAAATCCCTTATCTGCCGTCGATGCTCTTCAAAAACTCACTGAGTGTCATTTCGAAGGCGGCAGCCAGCGCAGCCAAGTGGCGAAGCCCTACCTCGCGGACCCCCCTTTCAAGATCCGAAATGTGAACCTCATGGATTCCAGAGTGTTGCGCCAGGTCGATTTGTCTCCAGCCTCGTTTTTTGCGGAGCTGTCGAATGCGCTCGCCAAGCTGGAGACAGACATCAAGGGGCATCCACCTAGCATTGACTTAGTGGAAGCGCTATATTTAGCGGATGCACTCTCTGCGCTGACCGGGCGCCAGAGTGGGAGCTTAGGACATCGCGCGCTAAACGTCGTCTTAATTCAACAACGAGCCACGCATGGCCGCACTTCCCCAGTGAATGATAAAACTTGATCGAGTTCCTTCGGGCCACAACCGCTTTCGGCTGTTGACCAATTCCTCAGAATCCACGGGAAAAGCGATGATCGAATGTAAAGAGCTTGCGAACAAAGTCATAGGCGTCTTCGCTATATACGAAGACGGCCAATATGGTCCAGAGGTCCATATAGAATTCACCGACGGGACTACCTTCAGTGCCTGTCTCCAGAATCAAGTCTCGATCGAGGCGAAACACAGCGCCAGGCATGGCGATCAGTTGCATGTCCTCAGGGACTATTCCTGCCCTGCGGTCCCTCGCTAAACGCGCCTTCAGAGGACGAACAACCGGCAACAGGCGACCTTTCTCTGATGAGACCCTGCAGCCCCACTGCGCTCCTAAAAGCCCATCCAAAGGGCTGACGGGTCGCAACGGAAACTAGGGTTCGTCGTTTATTCCTGCCGTGAATGAACGACTCATCCGAATGAATTGGACATCGGCCAGAAGAAGTCCAATCCTATCTCTACACAGCACGGCAAGTTCGCCTGCGATGAATCGTTGTCTAAGCAATCGTTTCTCCCGGGCATCCCTTCGCTGTTCGTGGCCTCCACCTCCAGGCCGCTGTGGACCGAGAGTTCGCATGTTGAGAAATCGAAAGACGGGCGATCAACGCCGACACAAACCGAAGGGTCAGCCGCCGGGCGGCCGACCTCAAGCGAAGTGTCCCAAGGTCGCGTTTCCGCATTCGCTTGCGTCTCTCGCAATGGTCTTAATGAGGTAGCGAGAAGATGGCAACTCCCAGTCAATCGTCGGATCGTTCTCCGCAATGGAGCGCGGAGGCGATCGCCATGGCTGCACGGGCCAGGGTGCTGTCAGGCGACAAGCTGGAGCAGCTGGTGGTTCGGCTTCAGCGCCACTCCGGCCGCTCCAAGGAAACATGCTGGCGCTTCGTCATTCAATAC
>Ga0209248_10000310_pt1 | contig 15902 bp, 15 predicted proteins | sample BogFormECP04_OM1_FD_188241 | JGI IMG/M metagenome (GOLD analysis project Ga0209248, IMG submission 188241) | Bog forest soil microbial communities from Calvert Island, British Columbia, Canada - ECP04_OM1 (SPAdes) (version 2) | ecosystem: Environmental > Aquatic > Freshwater > Wetlands > Bog ... | reverse complement strand
TCGTCGGCCTCCTCGGCGGGCTTGTCGACGGCGGCCGTCTCGCTGGTGCTTGATCTAGGCCATACGCGCCGCGTGCTGTGCGCGAACCGGGGGTGTTTCGTGTCGTGCGGTTCTAGCGAGCGTGGCCGTGGTGGTGACCGGCATGCTCGGCCTCGTCGGCGGGCTTGTCGACGATCGCGGTCTCGGTCGTTAAAGAAATAAGCCTGGTGATCACCCGTCGTCGTCAATCACTGCAGTGACTTGAATCTCGACTCGCATTGTTGGATTTGCGAGGGCTGCGACGCCGATGCACGTCCACAGCGGAGCGCGTTCACCCATACGGCGGCGAAACTGTTCCGCCATCGTGGCTAGGTGATCGTGTCCGATCGTGCCATCAGCGTTCGGCAGGTGGTAGGAGTGAACGCTGATCACGTGTTGCCACAATGCTCCCGCGGTCGCCAGTGTCCGCTCAACATTGTCGAAGGCCTGAATCACTTCGTCTCGGACCGACTCCGGAAAACACCAGTTGTCATCCCAACCACCCTGGCCGGAGGTCTCGACCCGGTTGCCGTGCCGAACTGCCTGCGAATAATGGAAGTTCTGTCTTTGGCGATCACCATATCCGGGAGTGACGAAGAATGATGCGCTGTTCATGTGTGCCATCTTCCGAGTGTGCTTGCGACCGACGATGAACAGACCTTGAACAACGAAACACCCCCGGGCCGCTGTGACCGGGGGTGTTTCGTAGCCGCTTTGACCTAGTGGTGATGGTGGCCGTGACCGTGGTCGTCCGCCTCCTCGGCTGGCTTCTCGACGATCGCGGTTTCGGTGGTCAGCACCATGCGTGCCACCGACGCCGCATTAAGCACGGCGGACCTGGTGACCTTGACCGGGTCGATAACCCCGTCGGCGGCCAGATCGCCGTAGGTCAATGTCGCCGCGTTGAACCCGTGCCCGACCGGCAGTTCACCGACCTTGTTGACCACGACCGAGCCGTCCAGACCGGCGTTGGCCGCGATCCAGTACAGCGGCGCACTGAGCGCGTCGGAAAACACCTGGACGCCACTGGCCTCGTCACCGCTGAGCGACGCATGCAGGTCGGTGAGCGCTTTGCGGGCTTGCAGCAGCGCAGTCCCGCCACCCGTGACGATGCCTTCCTCCACGGCGGCCTTGGCAGCGGCAACCGCGTCCTCGACGCTTTCCTTGCGCTCTTTGAGCGCGGTCTCGGTGGCGGCGCCGACCTTGATGACGGCAACCCCGCCGGCCAGCTTGGCCAGCCGCTCTTCCAGCTTCTCGCGGTCCCAGTCGGAGTCGGTGCTCTCGATCTCGGACCGCAGCTGCTTGGCGCGGTCGGCGATGGCCTCGGCGCTGCCACCGCCCTCGACGATCACGGTGTCGTCCTTGCTGACCACCACGCGGCGGGCCGAACCGAGCACCTCGAGTCCGACCTCACGCAGCGTCAGCCCGACGTCGGGGTTCACCACTTGGCCGCCGGTGACCACCGCGAGGTCGTCCAGGAACGCCTTGCGCCGGTCGCCGAAGAACGGCGCCTTGACCGCGACCGCTTTCAGAGTCTTGCGGATCGCGTTGACCACCAGCGTCGACAGCGGCTCGCCCTCGACGTCCTCGGCGATCACCAGCAGCGGCTTACCCCCCTCGGCTACCTTCTCCAGCAGCGGTAGAAAGTCCGGCAACGAGCTGATCTTGTCGCGGTGCAACAGGATCAGGGTGTCGTCGAGCACGGCCTGCTGGGCGTCGAAGTCGGTGACGAAGTATGCCGACAGGAAGCCCTTGTCGAAGCCGACGCCCTCGGTGAACTCCAGCTCGGTGCTGAGCGTCGACGACTCCTCGACGCTGACCACGCCGTCGTGGCCGACTTTCGTCATCGCCTCGCCCACCAGCTTCCCGATCTGCTCGTCACGCGATGACACCGTGGCGACCTGGGCGATACCTTTCTTGCCCGATACCGGGGTGGCCGATGCCAGTAGCGCCTCGGACACCGCGTCGGCGGCCTTGCTGATCCCCAACCCAAGCTCGATCGGGTTGGCGCCGGCGGCGACGTTGCGCAGCCCGCCCTTGATGATGGCCTGTGCCAGCACGGTCGCGGTGGTGGTGCCGTCGCCGGCGACGTCGTTGGTCTTGGTGGCCACCGACTTGACCAACTGGGCGCCCAAGTTCTCGAAGGGGTCTTCCAGGTCGATCTCACGTGCGACGGTGACACCGTCGTTAGTGACCGTAGGCCCACCAAAAGCCTTGGCCAGCACCACATGCCGACCGCGCGGACCCAACGTCACCCGCACCGCGTCAGCGAGCTTGTCCACGCCGGCTTCCATCGCACGCCGTGCGGTCTCATTGAACTCAATCAGCTTGCTCATAAGTCTTTCTTGTCCCGTCTGGAAAGCGGTCCGCCCCGGAAATCGCCCACGTGTCGACGTGGGGATCGCCGGGGCGGAACACGCTCTGCGTTACTTGGAGACGACGGCCAGCACGTCGCGGGCCGACAGAATCAGGTACTCCTCGCCGTTGTACTTGATCTCGGTGCCGCCGTACTTGCTGTAGATGACGGTGTCACCCTTCGACACGTCCAGCGGAATCCGCTTCGAGCCATCGTCGTCCCACCGGCCGGGGCCGACGGCGACGACGGTGCCTTCCTGCGGCTTCTCCTTGGCGGTGTCGGGAATGACCAGACCGGATGCGGTCGTGGTCTCGGCCTCGTTGGCCTGTACGAGGATCTTGTCCTCGAGTGGCTTAATCTTCACGCTCGCCACGATTGGAGCCCTCCACTTGTTGGATGGGGGTCCGGGACCGTTGCCCCGAACCTTCGGATTACCAGGTGTTCGGCATTCGTCCGTGCCCTCGCGTCGTCGTCGCGGGTGCCGGCGCAGGGGTTCGTCCGATTGCCACCTAGCACTCTATACATGAGAGTGCTAGCACTCAAGGTCGCCTTGCTGCTTCCCGGTCGGCGAGCCCGCCCGCGGCGTCTGCCGATCTAAAACCGCAGGCAGACGCCGTGCCGGTCGTTCGCAAGAATTCGCCAAGGCCGACGACCTGATAATGGCGTCATGTTCAACGGCATCCTAAGTGTGACCCGCACTGCCGGCCTGGCCACGCTGCTTGTCGCTTCCGCCATCGGTTTGGCCGGAGTCGCCCGTGCCGACGGCCAAATGTACGGCGACCCCCAAGCGGCGGCCCCGTACTGGCGCTATCAGCACCAGCAAGACTGTGGCCTGATGGCGGTCGCGGACGTGATCGGGCAGCTCAACGGTAGAGAGCCGTCGCAAATCGGCATGGAGCTACGCGGGATATTCACCAAGAGCGAATCCCACCGCGGCGACGTCTACCACTTCGACGGCACCTCCCCCCAAGACATGGTGCTGCTGCTGCAGAAACACGGCATCGCGTCCGACCTCACGACCGGCAACAGCATGGGGACGCTGGAGCAGAACCTGGCCGGCGGCCACAAGGTCATCGCCGCGCTCAACGCCGAAACCATCTGGAACTACCCCCCGGGCAACGGGGACCGCACAACGCCCGACCACGCCGTCGTCGTCACCGGAGTCGACACCGGCGCCAACGTCGTCCACGTCAACGACAGTGGCACGCCCGACGGCCGCAACGAACAGATCCCGATGGCCACCTTCAGCCAAGCCTGGACAACCAGCGACGACCTGCTCATCGTGACGCAGGAAACCGGCAGCTGACGATCAGGGCAGCTGCCCTTTGACCACCGGCAGACCCGGGTCGCTGGCCACGTCCAGCGGGGACGGCGGCGCACTCGCGGCCACCAGATGCGCGGCGAACGAGGCGATCATCGCGCCGTTGTCGGTGCACAGCCGGGGCCGCGGGATCCGCAACGTCAATCCCGCTGTGGCGCAACGCTCTTCGGCGAGCTCCCGCAGCCGCGAGTTCGCGGCTACTCCCCCGGCGATGAGCAGGGTCGATACGCCCAGTTCGGTGGCGGCGCGCACCGCCTTCATGGTCAGCACGTCGGCGACCGCCTCCTGGAATCCAGCGGCGATGTCGGCGGTCGCCGCCTCCGGATGGCTCTCCACATACCGCGCCACCGCGGTCTTGAGCCCAGAGAAGCTGAACGCGTTCGGCTCGTCGCGTGGCCCAGTCATGCCGCGGGGGAAGGCAATTGCGTTCCGGTCTCCCGTACGAGCCAGATCGTCGAGCACCCTGCCGCCCGGGTAGCCCAGTCCCAGCAGGCGGGCAACCTTGTCGTAGGCCTCGCCGGCGGCGTCGTCGACGGTGCTGCCCAGCTCGACGATCGGCTGACCGAGCGAATGCACATGCAACAGATGGGTGTGCCCGCCCGACACCAGCAGCGCCACGCTCTCGGGCAGCGGCCCGTGCTGGTAGACGTCGGCGGCCAGATGCCCGCCCAAATGGTTCACCGCGTAGAACGGCACCTCCCAAGCAGCCGAATACGCTTTGGCCGCAGCCACTCCCACCAATAGCGCACCCGCCAGCCCCGGCCCGATAGTGGCCGCGACGATGTCCGGTTTTTCGATGCCCGCGCCTGCCAGCGCGCGGCGCATGGCCGGGCCGAGCGCCTCCAGGTGTGCCCGCGAAGCGATCTCCGGGACGACGCCGCCGAACCGGACGTGCTCGTCGACGCTGGACGCCACCTCGTCGGCCAACAATGTCACGGTGCCGTCAGCGTCGAGGCGGGCGATGCCGACTCCGGTTTCGTCGCAAGAGGTTTCGATCGCCAGGACTACGGTCATTTGCGCCGCTCCTCTCCCCCGCAAGCGGGAGGTGCCCCCACATCGCTTCGCTCTGCATCGTCGCCGGCGCGCGTCATCGGGCCTCCCGCCGCATGGTGTAGGCATCGGCGCCGCTGACTCGGTAGTAGCGCTTGCGCAGCCCCACTTGGGTGAACCCAACACTGCGATACAGCGCGATCGCCGGCGCATTGTCGGTGCGGACTTCGAGGTGGACGACTGCGTCGGCCGCGAAGTCCAGCAGTTCGTCCAGCAGCCGGCGGCCGACGCCGCGGCCTTGGTACGCCGGATCGACGCCGATGGTGTGCACTTCGTATTCGAACGGCGGCGTGCGGCCCAGCCGCGAAATACCGCCGTAGCCGATCAGCGTGTCGCCGCCATCAGCACCGGCGCGGGCGGCCACGTAGTGATTGTGCGTGGCGGCAAGCTCGCGGACGAACGCGGCCGTCGGCCAAGGGTCGTCACCGGGAAACAGCACCGCCTCCAACTCCGCGCAGCGTTCGGCGTCGGCTACCGTCAACGCGCCGATCGTGATCGTCATTGAGCGCTCCGCTCGGCGAGCGTCTTGGCGTCCGGCCGACGCAGATACAGCGGCACCAGCGGCGCCGGGTTGTCGGACCATTTGGTCACCGCGGCCACTAGTCCGGCCGGTGTCGGGTGCGACGGCTCGCACACCGGCAACCCGAACAGCGCCGCGTGTTCCGGCGAGCCGGCCACCGCCTCGACAACGCCCGGGTCGACGGCGGCCGGGGCGCTGACCGCCGGACCGTCGATTCGGACGCCATCGCGATAACGAGCCCAGTACACCTCGCGCCGGCGGGCGTCGGTGACCACCAGCGTCTCTCCGGTGGTCAGCCCGCCGATGGCATCGAGGCTGCAGACCCCGTACACCGGGATGCCGAGTGCGTGCCCGTAGGCCGCAGCGGTTGCCATACCCACCCGCAGGCCGGTGAACGGGCCCGGGCCGCACCCCACCACCACGGCGCCCAGGTCGGCCATACTCAGCCCGGCATCGGCTAACGCGCCCAACACATTCGGGGTGATCCGTTCGGCGTGCGCGCGGGGATCGACGGTGACCCGCTCGGCGACTAGCTCGCCGTCAGCCACGACGCCCGCCGTCACGGCGGGAGTTGCGGTGTCGATGGCCAGCACGAGACGGCTCACGGGCAGCTCCATTGCCACGTCGCGGTTCGCACGTCGGAGTTGCTGATGCGCTCGAGTCGGACGTGCAGGTGCCGATCAGACAGCCGTTCGGCAAGGCCCTCGCCCCACTCCACGACGACGACGGCATCGTCGAGTTCGGTGTCGAGATCCAGCGATTCGAGTTCGTCGAGCAGATCGGCGCCGGTGTGCTCCAGCAATCGGTAGACGTCGACGTGGATCATCGCCGGGGCGCCGGTCCGTCGTGCCGGATGCACGCGTGCCAGCACGAACGTCGGTGACGTCACGGGGCCGTCGACATCCATCGCCGCGGCAATCCCCTTGGCCAGCACCGTTTTTCCAGCACCGAGCGGCCCGGAGAGTACCACGACGTCACCGGCCCGCAGCTGGCCACCGAGACGTGAACCGAGCGCGACGGTCTCTTCGACACCGGGCAGCGTCGCCATGCCGGACTGAGTCTCAGTCACGGCGCAGGATCCGATTGCGCCACCGCTGGCTCAGCGCTGCGAATCTGCTCGGGGTAGCCCGCTTGACCAATCGCACCAACCCGTCGTTGATCGGTTCCGGCTTGGACAGCAACACCAGATGGCCTGACTTGGCGACGATGACCAGCTCGGAATCCGGCAGTGCGTCGGCCATTTTCGTCGAGTACTCGTCGGGGGTAACCAAGTCGTGGTCGCCGCAGACGACCAGTGTCGGGATGGTCGCCAGCGTCGGCAGCGCCGCCGTCTCGTCGTGTACTTCCAACGCATGCAGGAATTCCATCAGGGTCGGGATCGGGGTGTCGAGCATCATCCTCTCGGAGAACGCCACGACGCTGGGACTGACGTTCAGGTCGGCGTAGGACGCTGCCCGCAGAATCGGCCCGATTACCGAGCGGCCCACGTTGCGGCCGCGTTGAACCAGCTTGGGCGCCGACCGTGCGGCTCGCCGAACGGCCTCTAGCGCAGGGTTGTTCAGAATCTCACCCAGCGGGGACTTCGCCACCCCTTCGGCCGCAGACGAAATCAACGCGGCCCCGACAATGCGGTTGCCGTAGTGGTGAGGGTACTGCCGGGCGTGCGACAACACCGTCATCCCACCCATCGAATGGCCGACCACCACGACCGGGCCGCGTGGCGCGATCACCTGCAGCACGGTCTCCAAGTCCATGCCCAGCTGTGCAATCGTGTAGGTCTCCGGTGGAGCGTCGCCGGAGCGGCCGTGGCCGCGCTGGTCGTAGAAGATCATCCGGACCTGTGGACCCCACTCGTCGGACAGCCGCATGCGCTGAAAGTGGAAGGCGCCCATTCGAAGACAGAACCCGTGCGCGAACACCACGGTCACTGGCGCGTCGGCGGGCCCGACCTCGCGCACCGCCAGCGGCACGCCGTCGGGCGTCGTCACCATATAGCTGCGGTCGCCATCGAGCGTCTCGAAATCCTCGTTGGCATAGGGGTCTTCGATTACTGCACGCCGCGTCATCGAGCGGGCCGCCGTAACGCCCGCGATGGTGCCCACCGCGCCTAGGCCCGCGGCACCGGCCAGCCACCTTGCCAGCCCCGCCCTGTCCATGTGGGAGCCGTCATGATTCTTACCGCTCAACGATTTCCGGCCTCGCGGTAGGTTCTGGTGATACGTCCCCGTGGGCTGGTCACCACTTCGTAATGGATGGTGCCCAGCAGATCGGCCCAGTCCTGTGCGGTGGGTTCGCCGCCGATGCCGGGACCGAAGAGGATCGCCTCGTCGCCTTCGGTGACGTCGACGTGTCCCTGACCGAGGTCGACCACGAACTGGTCCATGCAGATCCGCCCGACCCCGGGCCGCCGCCTGCCGTTGATCAGCACGTCCAGCCGGCCACCCAGGGAGCGGAAAACGCCGTCCGCGTAGCCGACCGGCATCAGCGCGACGGTGGTGTCACGCTCGGCGATCCAGGTGTGCCCATACGACACGCCCTCACCGGCGCGAACCGACTTCACCAGTGCAACAGTGCATTTCACCGTCATCGCGGGAATCAGACCCATGTCGCCCAGGCTGGGCACGGGGCTTAGACCGTACACCGCGATCCCGGGCCGGACCATGTCGAAGGCCAGGTCTGGACGCGACATCGTCGACGACGAATTCGACAGGTGCGCCACCTCGAAGTGCACTCCCTGGTCTCGCGTCTGCGCGACGATGTCGGTAAACCGTTGAGCCTGAACATTATTGATCGGGTTGTCGGGTTCGTCGGCGAAAACCATGTGCGACATCAGCCCCCGTAGCCGAACGGCATCCTCGGCGACAGCTTGGCGCAACGCGGGCAGCATGGACGGGTAGTGCCCCAGCGGCACACCGTTGCGGTTCAGCCCGGTATCCACCTTGACGGTCACGGTGGCCGTGCGACCGGTGCGACGGGCTGCATCCAACAGCTCCTCGAGCTGACGCTCCGAGGACACCGCGATCTCCACGTCGGCCAGCAGCGCGGGACCGAAGTCGATGCCGGGCGGATGCAGCCAGGCCAGCACCGGGGCGGTGATGCCGTCGGCGCGCAGCGCCAGCGCCTCGTCGACGGTGGCGACGCCCAGTTCGGCGGCGCCGGCGGCCAGCGCGGTCCGGGCAACCGGAGTGGCGCCGTGGCCGTAGCCGTTGGCCTTGACGACAGCCATCACCTGCGCAGCACCGGCGTGCTCGCGCAGCACCCGCACGTTGTGCGCAATGGCGCCCAGGTCCACCGCGGCCTCAGCGAGCACGCCCGGCGTCAGGGATGTCGGGGTAACGGCCACGGCCGCCATTGTCCCAGAGCAGACTCCGCGGGCCGTATTCCGGCAGGTCAGTGTGCGAAGTGCTCGGCTTTGTAGTGCCCGCCGGGCTTGACCTTGTCCAGGGAGGCAAACGCGGTGTGGGCGTCGTCGTGCAGCGCCCTGGCCAGGTCGGCTGACAGGCCTTCGCGCACCACGATGCGCAGCACCGAGATGTCGGTGGCGTTGTCCGGCATCGTGTAGGCCGGCACCTGCCACCCGAAGCCGCGTAGCTCGTGGGAGACGTCGAACTCGGTGTAGCCCAGGCCGCGGGCCAGCCGGAAGGCGACGACGGGGATCGCCGACCCGTCCGAGATCACCTCACAGTGGTCGGCTTCGCGCAGCTGCTCACCCAGCCAGCGGGCGGTCTGCGACAAACTCTGCATGACCTGCGTGTAGCCCTCGCGGCCCAGCCGCAGGAAGTTGTAGTACTGGCCGATCACCTGGTTGCCCGCGCGCGAGAAGTTCAGCGTGAAGGTCGGCATGTCGCCGCCCAGGTAGTTGACCCGGAACACCAGCTCCTCGGGCAAGTACTCCTTGCTGCGCCACACCACGAACCCGATACCAGGGTAGGTCAGTCCGTATTTGTGGCCGCTGACGTTGATTGACACCACCCGGGGCAGCCGGAAATCCCACTTCAGTTCCGGGTGCAGGAACGGCACCACGAAGCCCCCGCTAGCCGCATCGACGTGCACCGGAACGTCCACACCCCCATCGGCGGCCAGTTTGTCCAGCGCCGCGCAGATCTCAGCGACCGGCTCGAGTTCGCCGGTGTAGGTGGTGCCCACGATCGCCACCACCCCGATGGTGTTCTCGTCGACGGCCTCGATGACCTGTTCGGGCGTGATGACGTAGCGGCCCTCCTCCATCGGCAGATAGCGCGGCTCGACATCGAAGTAGCGGCAGAACTTCTCCCAGACCACCTGGACGTTGGAACCCATCACCAGGTTCGGAGTGCGCTTCTCCCAGCCCTTCCCCACCTTGGCCCGCCAGCGCCATTTCATCGCCAGACCACCGAGCATGACGGCCTCGCTGGAGCCGATGGTGGACGCCCCGCATGCGCTGGACGGGTCGTCGTCGCGCAGGTGATCGGCGTGGAACAGGTCCGCGACCATGCATACGCAGCGCTGCTCGATCGCCGCGGTCAACGGATATTCGTCCTTGTCGATCATGTTCTTGTCGAACGTCTCGGCCATCAGCCTGTCGGCCTGGGGGTCCATCCAGGTGGTGACGAAGGTGGCCAGATTCAGCCGCGAGCTGCCGTCGAGCATCAGCTCGTCGTGGATGAAGCGGTACGCGGCCTCGGGATCCATCGACTCCTCGGGCAGCCGCAATGCCGGCACTGGTGTGGTGAACATGCGGCCGGTGTAGGCGGGCGCGATCGAGTGTGCGGGGACGGACGGGCGACTGGCGGTCACGACGGATCCTTTCGGTTGGTGGCTCGGTGCTAAAGGGTGGCCAGGGCGGCTCGGATATGCGGGACGATCCGTGACGCCGACGTCGGCGCGTCACCCGGACCGGGGTCGGCGGCCGACAGCGCTGCCGCGCGCGCGTGCACGAAGGCGCCTGCGGCTGCGGCTTCGACCGGCGGCAGCCCTGCGGCCAGCAGCGCGCCGATCATGCCGGACAGCACGTCGCCGGATCCGGCGGTCGCCGCCCAGGACTGCCCGGCCGGGTTGAGGTAGACCCGCCCGCCGGGTTCGGCGATGACGGTGACGTTGCCCTTGAGCAGCACGGTGACCCCGAGCGCGTCGGCGAGCTTGCAGGTGGCGCCGACGCGGTCGTCGCCGGGCGGGGCGCCGGCCAGTCGGGCGAATTCACCGGCATGCGGCGTCAGCAGGGTCGGCGCAATGCGGTTGGCCACGAGATCGGGGTGAGCCGCCAAAATCGTCAGACCGTCGGCATCGACGAGCACCGGCAGATCGGTCTCTAGCGCGAACCACAGTGCGGCAGCTCCGGTCTCGTCGGTGCCTAAACCCGGCCCGACGACCCAGGCCTGCACCCGCCCGGCCGCCGCCGGAGTGGGCGACGCAATCACCTCAGGCCAATACGCGAGCACCTCGCTGTGCGCGCTGCCCGCGTAGCGAACCATGCCGGAGGTGGCGGCCACGGCGGCGCCAGTGCACAGCACCGCCGCACCGGGATACGTCGATGAGCCCGCCATCACCCCCGTCACACCCTGGGTGTACTTGTCGTCGTGCGGTCCGGGCACCGGCCAGCGCGCGGCCACGTCGACAGCATCGAAGCCCAGCACGTCGGTCTCGGGTAGGTCCAAGCCGATGTCGATGAGGCGGACACGGCCGCAGTCACCCAGCGCGTGTACCGGTTTCAGGCCGCCGAAGGTGACGGTCAGCGCGGCGTGTACAGCCGGACCGGTGATCGCGCCGGTCGCTACGTCGACGCCGCTGGGGATGTCAACGGCGACAATCGGAATCGCCTCGGCATCGACAGCTTCGAACACTTCGGATGCATCGGGTCGCAGCGACCCCGAGCCGGAGATGCCCACGACGCCGTCGATAACCAAATCTGTTGCCGCCGAGACCTTTTCGACGATCCGACCGCCAGCCCTGCGGAACGCCGCCAACCCCTTCTGGTGCGTGCGTTCCGGTTTGAGCAGTATCGCGTCGGCGGCCGCGCCGCGGCGACGCAGGAAGGTTGCCGCCCACAGTGCGTCGCCGCCGTTGTCGCCCGAGCCGACGACCGCGCATACCCGGCGTCCGGCAACCCCGCCGGTGCGGGCGATCAGCTCGCCGGTGATCGCGGTGGCCAGCCCGTAGGCCGCCCGCCTCATCAGCGCGCCGTCGGGCAGGCTGGCTAACAGCGGCGCTTCGGCCTCGCGGATCGCTTCAGCCGAGTAGTAGTGCCGCACTCGCCCAGATTACGGGTCCGCGAACGCGGGTACAGTCGATTAAACAAGCTAAATATCCAGGCAACATGACATACAGGAGGGGCAGACATGGCACGGACCGACAATGACACCTGGGACCTGACGACCAGCGTGGGCGCCACCGCGACCGGCGTCGCCGTCGGGCGCGCGTTGGCCAGCCGGGCGGCCAACCCACTGATCAACGATCCCTTCGCCGAGCCGCTGGTTCGCGCGGTGGGCGTCGACTTCTTCACCCGCTTGGCCAGTGGCGAATTGAATCCGGCCGAGGTCGACGACAACGGCGAGTGGGGCATGCAGCGGATGCGGGACATGATGGCCGTGCGCACTCGCTTCTTCGACGACTTCTTTGTCCGGGCGACCAACGGCGGAATCCGCCAGGCGGTGATCCTGGCATCGGGACTAGACGCACGCGCCTACCGGTTGCCCTGGCCGGCCGGGACCACGGTCTACGAGATCGACCAGCCAGCGGTCATCGAGTTCAAGACCACCACCCTGGCTGATCTGGGCGCGGCCCCCAAGGCCGATCGCCGCTCGGTGGCCATCGATCTGCGCCACGACTGGCCGGCCGCGTTGCGTGGAGCCGGCCTTGATCCCACCCAACCCACCGTGTGGAGCGCAGAGGGCTTGATGCCGTTTCTGCCGCCGGAGGCTCAGGATGCGTTGCTGGACAACATCACCATGCTGAGCGCCGCGGGTAGTCAACTGGCCACCGAGAGCGTGCCGGACGCCAGCCAGGCGGTGCCGATGATGGCCGACCGGATGCGCCAAGCCACCGAACGCTGGCGCGAACACGGATTCGACGTGGAGATGACCGACTTGTGGTACGGCGGCGACCGCAACGATGTGGTCGACTATCTGGGCAGCCACGGCTGGAACGTTTCGGCCATCAGCGTGGCTGATCTATTTGCCGCGCAAGGCCTGTCGGTCCAGACAGATAACGACGACGAGGCGGCGATGTTCGTCGGGCTCGGCTACGTGACCGCTACCCGGACTTAAGCCTGCCCCGTCGTCGGGCCATCGGATAGAACAGCAGGCCGATGAAGATCGACGAGAAGTGGCCGATTGCAGTGAAGTTCGGATCGATGATCAGCGGGACGGCGAAGACGATGATCAAGACCGCGAGGTAACCCCATCGCCACGGCGTTGCGATGTGATAGGCGAGCACGGCTATCACGCCGACCAAAAAGTAGCTGACCCCGATGTCACGGGCGTGCACCAGCCGCTCCGGCGCCAGGTGATGTTGGATCTCCAGATACAGCAAGCCTTCGCTGAAATAGGTTGCACCGATGTGCGCAGTCAATCCGACAGTGAGCCAACGGATTTCGCCAAGCCATCGCTCGGCCGGGGCAAGGAACAGGGTGAACAGCGCCAGATACGGCGTCCAGTAACGGCCATCGATCCAGAGCAGGCTTTCAAACAGCACTTTGAGCGGATCAGTCGCCAATTCGTGCAGGTTGGTGGAGCCGTGGATCAGCACATCGTGCAATTTCCGGTGGCCCAGCTGGTGCTGAATGATCGTGGTGATTAGCAGCACGGTCAGCCAGAGGTATGTCAGCGGCGCGCTGCGGACGAATCGCCACGCCGCGGTCAGCCACCCCTTGGCGCGGTCCTGAATCGATGTGCTTCCCACCGCGTTTACCTTGGCACGGCCCAGCGCAGAACGCGTCGGATCGTCCCTTGATCCAGTACCCCACCCAGCGTATCGTTTTACGTCAATTACGAAACCGCGCGTATCGTAATTAGGCTTACGAAAGGAACCGCCTTGAAGCGCAGCCGCTACGCCGGCCAGCCTTTCACCACTCCCACCGCCGACATTGCCGCCGCGCTCGAGCAAGTCAGCATTCCGACCCTGCTGCTGTCGCTGGTGCACATCACCGGCGATCCGCGGTTCGTCCGCGACTTCAAACCCGCGGGGATCTTTCTCAACGAGGTCCAGGGATTCATGTCCGAGGAGGACAAAGCCCGCGCCCGGGCCGAGGCATTACCGGTGATCGCCGACTACCGCGACCGCGGCTGCCCCGAGCCCGCGCCACTGTCACGCGAGCTGATCAAGGAAATGATGGACTGGGCGGTCTGCGAGAGCGTGCCCGATGACTACCTGTCGCTGCTCGCCGAAGAGATGGACCTCGACGGGGTGGATCCGCGCCGCCCGGCGCCGCTGGATCCCGACCGCGCGGAGCGACTGCCCGTTGCCGTCATCGGATGCGGCGAATCGGGAATTCTTACCGGAATTCGCTTGAAGCAAGCCAACATTCCGTTCACCATTCTGGAGAAGAACGCCGGCCCAGGTGGAACATGGTGGGAGAACAGGTATCCTGGGGCCCGCGTCGACGTTGCCAACCATTTCTATTGCTACAGTTTCGAGCCCAGCAACGAGTGGTCGCACTTCTTTGCCGAACAGCCCGAGCTGCAGAACTACTTCACCACGGTGATGGACAAGCACGGGCTCGATGACCATGTGCGCTGGCAGACCGAGATGATCGCCGCCGAGTGGGACGACGAGGACGGCATGTGGACGATCACGGCTCGGGAACCCGACGAGGGGCTCACCACGATGCGGGCCCGCGCGATCATCACCGCGGTCGGTCAGCTAAACCGGCCCTATATGCCCGATTTCGAGGGTGCTGCGAGCTTCCGTGGGCCGTCGTTTCATTCCGCAGAATGGGACCACTCGATCAATGTGACCGGTAAGCGCGTCGCGCTGATCGGGGCTGGCGCCAGCGGCTTTCAGATCACGCCCGCCATCGCCGACGACGTCGAGCGGCTCACCGTTTTTCAGCGCACCGCCCAGTGGATGTTCCCCAACGCGATGTACCACGAGTCGGTCGGCGACGGCGTGCGCTGGGCGATGGACCACCTGCCCTATTACGGCCGCTGGTACCGGTTCCTGGTGCTGTGGCCCGGCTCCGACAAAGGGCTCGACGCGGCGCGGGTCGACCCGGCATACCCCGATCAGGACTACGCGGTCAGCGAGATCAACGCCGCCGCGCGCATGATGTTCACCGACTGGATCACCAATCAGGTTGATGGAGACCAGGATCTGCTGGCCAAGGTGCTGCCGGACTATCCGGCGACCGGGAAGCGGACGTTGCAGGACGACGGCACCTGGCTGCGTACGCTGCGCCGCGACGACGTCGAGTTGGTGCGCACCGCGATCGAGCGGATCACGCCGGATGGCATCGTCACCACCGACGGCGCCACCTACGACGTCGATGTGATCGTGTACGCCACCGGGTTTCGGCACACCGACGTGCTGTGGCCGATGACGATCACCGGCCGGGACGGTGTCGACTTGCACAAGGTGTGGGGCAAGCGACCGTATGCGTATCTGGGAATCACCGTCCCGGGGTTTCCGAACTTCTTCCTCGTCTATGGGCCGGGCGCTCATCTCGCCCACGGCGGCAGCCTGATCTTCAACTCCGAACTACAGATGCGTTACATCAACAGTTGCCTGGCGCAATTGGTCGAGGCGAACATCCACTCGGTCGAGCCGACCGCCGAAGCGGCGTCCGCGTGGCACGAACGCACCCAGGCCGAGATCAAGCAGATGGTGTGGTCACACCCCGCGGTCAAACACTCGTACTTCAAAAACGCCGACGGCGAGATCCATACCGTCAGCCCTTGGCGGCTCAACGAATACTGGGCAGCGACCCGCGAGCCCGACTGGTCGCAATTCGTCGTTACCACTCGACGGTGACCAGCTCGGCCTAGAATTTGGCGCGAATGGGGGGCATCCGGGCAAAGGAGAGCCCCATGCTCAAGGTCGGCTTGGCAGAAAATCTCGTGAACACCCGCTTCTCGCCGACGGCGCTGCCGCGGGCCAGTTATCTCACCGCGGTAGCCACCGGGATGGATTCATTCTGGCTGCCCGATCATCTCAACTCGCTGATGCCGCGCGCGGTCATCACACCGAAGTACGTGGGGGCTGCACGGCTGATACCCGACATCGACGCGTATCTCGAACCGTGGACTGTACTCGGGAATTTCGCTGCGCGAAATCGCCTCGGGCGCTTGCGCCTTGGCACCTCCGTCACCGATGTGGGCCGTCGCAATCCCGCCGTCACCGCACAGGCCGCCGCGACCCTGCACCTGCTCACCCGGGGCCGGGCAATTTTGGGAATCGGCACCGGCGAGCGGGAGGGCAACGAGCCCTACGGGGTGGACTGGTCGAAACCGGTGGCGCGCTTCGAAGAAGCCATGGCGACCATCCGGGCGCTGTGGAACTCCGGCGGTGAACTCGTCACCCGCGATTCACCGTTTTTCCCGCTGCACAATGCGATATTCGCGCTGCCCCCCTACCGCGGCAAGTGGCCGGAAATTTGGATCGCCGCCCATGGGCCACGCATGCTGCGGGCCACCGGCCGCTACGCCGACGCGTGGTTTCCCGCAGCG
>Ga0209248_10000309_pt1 | contig 15958 bp, 17 predicted proteins | sample BogFormECP04_OM1_FD_188241 | JGI IMG/M metagenome (GOLD analysis project Ga0209248, IMG submission 188241) | Bog forest soil microbial communities from Calvert Island, British Columbia, Canada - ECP04_OM1 (SPAdes) (version 2) | ecosystem: Environmental > Aquatic > Freshwater > Wetlands > Bog ... | reverse complement strand
CTTCGTTGAGTTGGTAGCTCTTGAAGGAACCTACGTCCGTCGCCATTTACACCGCAGGATGGACGCGACCCACTTTGGGCGCCATTCTGGCTTCGGCTACCGGCGCGGGAAGCATCGACGAAAGGCGACTCACCCAGTGGATGAACGACCACCTGCGGATTGTCGCTATCCCATTTGAAGACAGAGATGTCTTAGGGCGCCTCGAACGAGATGTGCTTCAACGCCTCGATCCGCCACTCAACCTGCAGAGCATGCAACCGACGCCGGTGCGCCGCCGGCTAAAGAAGGTGCGCCGCGCAATTATGGGTCCGGGTACAGCCAGCGCGGAAGAAAGCTGATGTCCAGCCGTTCTGTCTGCTTGTACCCAGACCATGTCGGTACGCCGGCCGGTTGACCGCGATAGATCCCCCGGGCGGCGGCTAGTACGCGATCATGCTGGGTCGGCCACTGCAATGCGGAGGCGATCTCTTCGAGGGCGCCGCGCTCACGTCGCAGAACCCGCTCAACGATCATCACCGCCAGTAGAGCTCGGCTCTTGTCGCCATTACAGCGCGCGCATGCGAGCACCAAGTTCGACAGCCCGTCGATACCGACAAGTGACCATGGCAGCACATGATCCATCGGGTTATCGGCCGGCAGGTGCCTCCCACAGTAAAAGCAGTGTGGGCCGAAGGCCTCTTTGAAGGGTTGGCGCACGGTGTTCAGGACGGCCCGTTCTCGCCCGAACAGATGCCCGGCAACATCAGGAACTTCAGCGCCGAGAAACTTGTTCATGCGGCGGACATCGTCGACCCACATGATTTCCAGTGCCGGCTTTAGCAACCCTGCCAGTCGAGATAGACCTCGTGCCACGCCGGGTTTGAGTTCGATGGCGTCGCCATGGGCACGCAGCGTCGAGCGTTGCACGTGGTCGTGCAGGAATGAGTCGTCGTAGAGGAATTGATCGGTCGTCGACGAACCCGGCACTTTCTGCAGCCGGTACAACGGCTGCTGGGCGAGGCACAACACGACTTCGTCGATGGCACGCTCGTAGGCTGCATGCGCGCGCAGCCGCGCGGCATCGACCGAACCGGTCACCCGGCCCGAGGCCACACGGAGTTCTTTCGTGGCCCTGAGAATTCGAGCGCTCGACCCTGTTGACTGGCGCAACTCGTTGCCATCGAACGGCCGAACCTGTTGCCAATAGATCTCCAGCACCCGATGTGCGAGGTCCGGTAGCGGTACTCGCAGCTTGTCGTGAGGTTCTTCGGGCAGGTTCTCAATGCAGTGCTCGATCAGCGCCATCAGCGTCGCCAGCTTGTATGTCGCCGTGCGTCGGCCGGTCTCCAGGATCGCGACGACCCGCTGGCCGAGCAGCACCGAGTCATTGTCCACAGCGCGCCCTTGATGTCACGGGCCGGCGGTAGAACTGCATTAGCGCATTATCATCAGGGGGACCAGTATGTTGCGAGCAGTCCTGCACTAATTCTGTGTCTTTGGACTCGATGATGGATACCGCCCTGGCACCGTGCGCGACACCCAGACTCTTAAGTCTTCGCCAGCGTTGCTGCATAGGCAGCGATGAAAGCGCACACCCGCGCCTGCCAGCTGCGTCATCCGGCATCCTTGATACGTTCACGGATGCCCGTATCGGGTCGACAGGCTGGAGCACCTGATGCAGATCGGCGTCGTATTCCCCCAGACCGAGCTCGGCGGTGACGTTGGCGCGGTGCGCGCCTACGCGGAGGGGGTCGAGCAGCTCGGTTACGCGCACTTGCTGGCCTATGACCATGTGGTGGGTGCCGATCCGGCGGTCCACCAAGGGTGGGACGGCTTCTACGACGTTCACAACACGTTCCACGAACCGTTCGTGCTCTTCGGCTACCTCGCCGGCATCACCTCACTCGAGCTGGTGACCGGCATCATCATCCTTCCGCAGCGCCAGACGGTGCTGGTGGCCAAACAGGCGGCCGAGGTGGACTTGCTGACCAACGGCCGCTTGCGCCTCGGAGTTGGGCTGGGCTGGAATGCCGTCGAATACGAGGCGCTGGGTAAGGACTTTTCGAACCGCGGCGCGCGCAGCGAAGAGCAGGTCGCCCTGATGCGCCGCTTGTGGACCGAACAGACCGTCAGCCACGACGGGACCAGCGAGCGCGTGACCGGTGCCGGCTTGGCTCCGTTGCCGGTTCAGCGGCCCATCCCGATTTGGTTCGGAGCCGCGGCGCCACGGGCGTGCCGGCGTGCCGGTCGCCTCGGTGACGGATGGTTTCCGATGGTGGCGCCGGGCCCGAAACTCGACGAGGCCAAGGCCCTTGTCGACGCTGAGGCGATCGCGGCCGGACGTGATCCGGCTGCGATTGGGATGGAGGGCCGCGCCAACTGGGTCCCCGAGGGCCTGGACACCCTGCTCGACGATGTCGGGAAGTGGAGCCACGCCGGCGCGACCCACCTATCCGTCAACACGATGGGTGCGGGGCTCGCGTCAGTCGACGAGCATCTCGCGGCACTGGCCGCCACCGCCGAAGCCCTGGGCCTAACGCCTTGAGTCAGGAGTCCTTCATCCCGTCAGGATTGAAGTTAATGACGACCAGGTCTGCGAACTCTTGCATGCGCAGCACTCCCGCTCCGCCGAACTGAGAGACCCTGGCTCGCAACGCTTTCGCCGGCCCGATCATTCTGGTCAGACCGTCGGCCGACGCCGCCTATTGGGACAGCTTCTGGGATGCCGACCAGGTCTTCTATGGACACGTCCTTGGCTTCAAGGGGCTCGAACGCCGTGCCGTCGTGGTCGTAGTCAACGAGAAGTCTGCGTTCGAACGCTCCCGCGAACGCCTCTACGTTGGCCTGTCCCGTGCCCGCGATCAATTGGTCGGGTGTGGCGACCCGGACTTCATCCGCGAGGTCGGCGGCCCGGATCTCGCCCGCCGTTTGAACCTTCCGTCGATTTAATGGGGAGATCGTTGATCCAAAGCGGCGTTGCCTACACAGTCAAACAGTGCCTGTCCTCATCGCCTGACCCCGTTCTGTGACGCGGGTCGGCACCTTCGCATTTCTTCGCTGAGGGCTACGCCACCGGCGCTTTAGTCGCTGCGCTCAGAATCCGTCACCTGCGCCCGTTCAGGCTGGGTGCGGCTGTCTCACCGGTGATACACTTCGGCTGTGGAGTCAGTAACCGTGCGTGACCTCCGTAATAGGGGAGGAGAGGTGCTGGACCGTGTGGAGCGCGGCGAACATGTGATCGTCACCCGGGACGGGCGCGCGGTCGCCGAGTTGCGCCCGCTGCCACGCCGCAGCGCCAGACCTGTCGAACTCATTGAGCGTAGGAAAGGGCTGCCTCGCGTTGACCCCGACATGCTGCGACGTGACATCGACACCGTCATTGATCCGACGCTGTGACCCCTGAGCCGGCGCCGAGAGGGATGCTCGACACATCAACGGTGATCCTGCTTGGGCGCATCGATGACCCCGCAGATCTGCCCGACGAAGCGGTGATCAGCGCGATCACGTTGGCCGAGCTGTCGGTGGGGCCGCACGTCGCCCATACCGACGAAGAGCGCGCGGCACGCCAGGCGCATTTGCAGCAGGCGGAGTCGGACTTCGACGTGCTGGTGTTCGATGCCGAGTCTGCACGCGCATTTGGGTCAGTTGCCGCATCGTTGCGAGCCTCCGGCCGAAAGCCGACGGCACGCGCCTATGACGCGCTGATCGCCGCCAGCGCCATTGCCTATGACCTGCCGCTATACAGCTGCAATCCGTCAGACTTCGACGCGATCCCACGCCTGGATCTACGCACCGTCCCCCACCCCGATCGCGGCAAGCCATGAGTGCGCCCCGATCGTTTCGACCCTTCAGTCATGCGGAAATCTTGAGTTGTACGCCTATTAGGCGCACACTGGGTGCTATGGCGAAAGATTCACGTATTGCGGTTCGCCTGACTTCCGAACAGGACGAACTTATCCGCCGCGCTGCTGAGGCGGAGGGGACCGACCTCACCAACTTCACCGTGACGGCGGCGCTGGCGCATGCGCGAGATGTTCTCGCTGAGCGGCGGCTATTTTTGCTCGACGATGCCGCGTGGACGGAGTTCCTCGCAGTGCTGGACCGTCCTGTATCGCATAAGCCGCGACTGAAAAAGCTGCTCGCACAAGCGCCAATTTTTGACGCCGAGTGAGCGGGTACAGCAGACCGCGACCGATCTACCAGGACGACGAGACCGCCAGCTTCGACAGCGGTGAGCCGAGTCTGGACACGTATCTGCAAACAAGGGCGCTCTCAAATCATCTGCAGGGTGGGTCGCGCTGTTATGTCACCTGCCGCGGCGCCCGGGTTGTTGGGTATTACGCGCTAGCCGCCGCCTCGATCCAGCATCGCGACGCGCCGGGCAAGGTGCGTCGCAACATGCCTGCGCCAGTGCCGGCGATTCTGTTGTCCAGGTTGGCCGTCGACCGCAAGGACCGGGGACTTGGCCTCGGGAAGGACCTTTTGCGGGATGCGATCGTGCGCTCCGTCGAAGCAGCTGACCTTATCGGAGCTCGGGCTCTGCTGGTTCATGCTCTCAACGACAATGCTCGCAAGTTTTACGCACACTTTAATTTCGAGCCCTCGCCGACCGACCCGCTGCATCTGATGTGCTGATCAAGGACGCGCGCGTGGTTCTCAGGAGTGATTGAACCTCGCAAGCTCTAACCCCTCGGCACTGCCTACTCAGCCAAGGATGCCCCGTTGTGTGCGAAGGCCATCCACTGGAAACGGGATGCCGTAGGACGCCCTGGTATCCATCGACTGCGTCCGAAGGCGTTGAGCCAAGGCTCGATCTCTCTACCACTTGACTGGTCACGACGACGGCGGGTGGCGGTATCGTCCCGCTATGGGGACGAAGGCCGAACGCCGCGCCGCGCGCGACCGCGTCGCCGCCTACCACGAGGCGCGACTGGGCGAGCTCATCGAGTACATTACGGCCGCGGTCGACGCCTACCGTATCGGCGAGATCGACGCCTATGCCGTCGACGAGACGATCCACCACTATCACCAAGCGGCCCGCGAGTTGTGGAAGTTCTGCTGGTCCAGCGGCGGCGGAACGCACATCGAGATGATCGCTCACCTCCTCGATCGGATGGCCACCGACGGCGAAACCATCAACTGGTGGGAACAGGTCACGCCGCGACAACGCTCGTGATCTCGGCACGTGCCAGCCCGAGTACGCACACGAATGGGACCAGATTTGTTCCGCTACTCGACAAACGGGAGTGATCAGATCCCGTCTCACGTGATCGTCACTCGCCGAGGTGAAGGCGCATCTGTCGGAGTTGGTGGCCCGTGTCGGCGATCAGCACGAGCGGATCACGGTAACGGTGTACGGACGCCCCGCGGCGGTCCTTCTTGCCGTCGACGATCTGGAGTCACTCGAGGAAACCATTGCCGTGTTGTCCGACGCGGCGGCGCTCCGCGCCCTTGGCGAGGTCGATGCTGAGCTCGCCCGGGGGGAAGGGGAGCGCCAGGACAGCCTTACCGCAGCTATGCAAGCACGCCGAGCTAGGACGTGACGGGCCGGCGATACGAGCTCATAATCGCTCCGACTGCGAAAAAGCGGCTGGCCGAACAACTTCCCGAATCGGTGGCGTTCGCTGCCTATGAGTTCATCATCGGTCCACTGCTCGACAATCCGCACCGCGTGGGCAAGCAACTCCGACCACTGTTGCACGATCGCTATAGCGCACGCCGCGGCACCTACCGCGTGCTTTACAGAATTGACGACGAGCGGGCTGCCCGCATCATCGATCCCGCCGAACCCGGACGACGCGAAACCGGAATTCATGAAACCTGGGCGGTTGTACGGCTGACCGCACCGACCATGCGTATTACCGGCGAAACGGGCTGTGCAAAGCAAACCTGCTAACGGTGATCGAAAACTACCTCGATAGCCGGGCGGTCCGCTTCCCCGCCACAGCGAGATCCTCAGCGCGGCACGGTCTTTCCCGTTGCCCGTCCAACGTGCCGCTGTTACGGCCGCCTCTCATGAAAGGATGGGTGCGGTGATCCTCGCCGTCGACCTCGGCAAGACGTCCTGCCGGGCCGCAGCAGCCGGCCGGAGGGCCGAGGGGGCGGGCGCGCCGGGGCTCGCGGCGCCTGGCGGCGTGCGGGCCGCGGAGGCCGTGATCCTGGCTGTCGCGCGCGAGCTCGGCCCGGTCGACGAGGTGATCGTGGGCGCCGCCGGGGCGCTGGCGGCGCCGGGCGCGGCGCGCGCGCTGGGCGATGCGCTGCTGGCCTCGCTGCGAGCGGAACGCGTCGCGGTGACCAGCGACGCCGTGATCGCGCACGCGGGCGCGCTGAACGGGGAGCCGGGCGTCGTGCTGATCGCGGGCACCGGCGTCGTGGCGCTCGCGATCGGCGCGGACGGCGCGCTGCGGACCGCCGACGGCTGGGGCCCGTGGCTGGGCGACGAGGGCGGCGGCGCGTGGATCGGCGCCGCCGGGCTGCGCGCGGCGCTGCGCGCCCACGACGGCCGCGGCCCATACACCACGCTGCTCGACGCCGCCCGCGCCCGCTTCGGCGCGCCGGAGAACTGGCCCGCGCAGCTCACCGGTGCCGCCGCGTTCGCGTCCTTCGCGCCCGACGTCCTCGCCACGGACGGCGACGCCGCGGCGCTGGCGATCGTCAGCGCCGCCGCCAAGGCGCTCGCCGCGACCGCCCGCGCGGCCGGGGATGGCCCGGTGGCGATGGTCGGCGGCCTGGCGGGGGTCGAGGTGCTGCGCGAGCAGCTTGACCTCGTCCCAACCGCCGGCGACGCGCTCGACGGCGCGCTGCGGCTGGAGGCAATCCACGAGCCGCACGTGATCCGCGTGCAGGCGGCCCTTGAGACCCTGGCCACGCACGGGCTCGACGCGCTCGCCACCGAGGCCGTGCGGCCAGACCTGGACGACCTCGACGCGCGGCCTATCGGCGAGGTCGTCGCGCTGCTCGTCGCCGCCGAGGGCGAGGCGCACGGCGCGCTGGCTGCGGCGGTCCCGCGGATCGCGGCGGCGGCCGAGGCGATCGCCGCGCGGCTCGAGTTCGGCGGCCGGCTGATCTACGCCGGCGCCGGAACGCCCGGGCGGCTCGGCGTGCTCGACGCGGCCGAGTGCGGGCCCACGTTCGGCACCGACCTCGTGCGCGGCGTGATTGCCGGCGGGCCGGCGGCGCTGACCGAGGCGATCGACGGCGCGGAGGACGCGTTCGACCCCGCCGATCTCGCCGAGCTGACCGCCGCCGACGCGCTCGTCGGGATCACGGCGTCGGGCCGCACACCGTACGTGCTCGGGGCGCTCGAACACGCGCGCGCGGCGGGCGCGCTGACCGTCGCGATCGTCAACAACCCCGGCAGCGAGGCGTCTGCCGACCTGGTGATCGAGCTGCTGACCGGGCCCGAGGTGCTCGCCGGCTCCACACGGCTGACCGCGGGAACGGCCCAGAAGGTCGTGCTCAACGCGCTCTCGACGAGCGTGATGATCGCGATCGGTAAGGCCTACGGACCGCGGATGGTCGACGTGCGCCCGACCAGCGCGAAGCTGCGCCGCCGCGCGGTGCGGATCGTCCGCGACGCGGCCGGCGTCGACGAGGACGCCGCGACCGCCGCGCTCGCCGCCGCGGGCGGTCACGCCAAGACCGCGATCGTCGCGCTGCTCGCGGGCGTCGACGCGGCCGAGGCCGCCGTCCGGCTCGGCCGGGCGCGGGGACGCGTGCGCGACGCGCTCGGTGGGACATGAGGGCGTCATCGAGTTCCTGCACATCACACGAGCGCTGGGATTCGACGCATCGCGCGCGATCAGGGCGATCGAGAAGCGATAACCGCCTTGGCGATTTCCAGCGCCAGCTGGTACGGCTCGGGCTCGTCCCGGTTGGTCAGCACGACCACCGTCATGTGCCGCTTCGGGTAGCGCACGATCACATTGCGGAAACCCACCGTCTCGCCGGAGTGCCAGAGCGTCTCGCCGGTGATGCGCCAGCCGTAGCCGTACTCGATCTCGGGATCGTCGGTGTGCGTCGCGGGTGTGAACGCCGCCCGCAACGAGCTCGGGTGCAGCAGACGCCCGTCGTACAGCGCGGCATCCCATTTCGCGAGATCGTCAATCGACGAATAGATTCCGCCGTCTCCGAGCACCGCGCTCGTCGGGTCTTGGTCCGTGCGGTGCCAGCGGCCCGGCTCTTGCGTGTAGCCGAACGCGCGATTGTTCACCGTCGAGATACCCTCCTCGTGCGCCACGGTGTTGAACATGGCGAGCGGTTGGAAGATGCGCTCCCGCAGGAACTTTGCGAAGGTCATCCCCGACGCCCGCTGCACGATCAGTGCCAGCAACGCATAGCCGCTGTTGCTGTACCGATAGCCGGTGCCGGGGCGAAAGTAGGTGCGATCCTGCGTTTCCAGCAGCCGCAGCACATCCCCGTCGTGGAGCTGCGCCGCGAAGGTTTCCGGGATCACATCCTCGTAGTCGATGAGCCCCGACGTGTGGGTGAGCAGGTGGCGAATCGTCACCGTCTCAGCGGCTTTCGGCAGCGAGGGCAGCCACGTGTGGCCGGGGGCATCGAGCGTGAGGCGGGCGTCCTCGGCCAGCAGCAGGATGCTCGCGGCGGTGAACTGCTTCGTCATCGATGCGAGCCGGTAGTTCGTCTCGGGCGTGCTGGGCGTGCCCGTTTCCAGGTCCGCGAGGCCGTAGCTTGCGCGCACGACCGCCTGACCATCGCGCAGCACCAGCACGGCCGCGCCCGGCACGTCGCCCGCGTAGTCGCGCATCAACGCATCGACTTTCGGCTTCATCGCAGACTCGCCCACCCGCATCTAGGGGATTCGATGGTACCATCGCGTTGGTAGAAAGGTACCTGAATGGCATTGAACATCAAAGACGCGTCGGTGCACGAAGCGGTGAAGCAGATCGCGAAAATCACGGGCGAGTCCCAGGCGCAGGCTGTGGCGACCGCGGTAAACGAGCGTCTGGCCCGACTGCAAGGGGATGATCTCGCGGCCCGGCTCCTGGCCATCGGCCACAAGACCGCCAGCCGGATGAGCCCGGAGACCAAGCGGCTGGACCACGGTGCGTTGCTCTACGACGAGCGAGGGCTGCCGGCATGATCGTGGACACGTCGGCACTCATCGCGATCCTCAAAGAGGAGGACGACGCCGCGCTCTACGCCCAGACCATCGCCCACGCGGACGCCCGAAGACTCTCCGCGGCAAGCTTTCTCGAATGCGGGATCGTCCTGGACTCCCAGCGTGACCCGATCATTAGTCGAGGTCTGGACGAACTCATCCAGGAAGCCGAGTTCTTGATCGAGCCGGTGACCGAGCGCCAAGCTCGCTTGGCCCGCCAGGCTTACGCCGATTTCGGCAAAGGTAGCGGCCACCGAGCCGGTCTGAACTTTGGTGATTGTCTCGCGTACGCGCTCGCGCTCGACCTCCGCGAGCCGCTGCTATGGAAAGGCGACGACTTTGGGCACACAGGAGTCCAGTCCGTGCTGGAGTGAGGCGGTTAGCTGCCGCCGCTCGCCCGGATTCCGGCCTCGACTACCGACATAAACGTGGTCAGATCGGAGATCAGGTCGTCGAATGTTCGCGGTCGTGGCGGATCGTCCTCGTGCAGAAAATCGGTGACCGTCTCAAACAGTCCACCAACGGTGGCGACGGCCAACGCGTGATAGTCGACCCCGCCGCTCGGACGATTACGGCGCCACAGCCCCTCGATGAACGACGCCGCCCAGCGCCGGTTCTCCCGCCGCTGGTCCTCAACTCGCGGCGAAATACCCGCGGCCACACCGAAAGTCACCATCGCGACGCGAGGGTCATCGACCAGCGTGTGCGCGAACGCCGACAGCAGCCGGTGCACAAGTTCTTCTTCGTCGGCGTCGGCATACTCCCGCATCACTTGCGCCACTTGCTCTTCGATGCGTTCGGAGACCCGGCGCAGCAGCGCCACATAGCAATCTTCCTTGCTGTCAAACAGGTCGTAGAACGCTTTGTTGCCGACGTAGGCGGTCTGGCAGATCTCCTCAATCGACGTGTTGGCATACCCGTCGCGGGCGAACAGCTCGAACGCTGCCGCCAAGAGTTGTTCACGACGCTGCGCGCGGCGCTGGTCGGCGTCCAGGCCGCGGATCCTGCGCGGCCGGGCTTGCGCAGACGTACGCATTGCTGCCATGGCGCCGAATTCTAGCGCCGATCCACTTTTCAGCAAGAGCTCTTGTTTCTAACTGGCCATCGTGTTGTAATTTCCGTCACAGTCGCTCAAGCAGGGGAGACGCCATGCCGGGCCGTGCAACCGTCGCCACCACCTGCGCGGCCGTCGCCGCCCTCGCCCTCGTCGGCGTCTCACGGCTGCCGCACCACGCACAGATACGCCTGACCAACGTCGACGGCGCGGATTCGCCGCTGGGCGACGGCACCGCTTTGATCTTCGGCACCAGCGGGACGCCCGTCGCCAGCCCGGGCTACCAAGAGGCCGTCGACCAGCTGTACTTGGAGCCGCGCGGCTTCGACGGCACCATCCAAGCGCCGTTCACGCCCGAGGGGTTGTATCCGGTCACCGGCGTGCACAGCCTGCCCGTCGACACCTCGTTCGCGCAGGAGGAACAGATTCTGGATTCCGCGATCCAGAGCCAAATCGCGGCCGGGGGAGTGGACGCCGCGAATCCGGTGGTGGTCTTCGGGTGGTCGCAGAGCGCGGATTTCTCCGGGCTGACCGGGCCGGAACTCGCCGCCCAAGGCGTGCCCAGCGACGACGTGCACTTCATCATGGTCGGCGATGCCAGCAATCCCGACGGCGGCTTGCTGGAACGCTTCGACCTCCCCGCCGGCTCGGACCCGTCGGTCCCGAGCCTGGGCATCACGTTCGACGGCGCCACGCCGGCCGATCTCTACCCGACCGACATCTACACCAACGAATACGACGGCTTCGCCGACTTCCCCAAGTACCCAATCGATTTCCTGTCCGACCTCAACGCGTTCCTGGGCATCCTCTTCGACCACATCACCTACCTGAACCCGGAGCCCGGCCAGCTCGCTGACGCCATTCAACTGCCGACGTCGACGGCCGACACGCTCACGAACTACTACATGGTTCCCGAGGATCTGCCGCTGCTGGATCCGCTGCGGCTCATCCCCGTGATCGGCAATCCGCTGGCCGATCTGCTGCAGCCCGACATGTCGGTGCTGGTGAACTACGGCTACGGCAGCATCCAAGACGGGTGGAGTCCGGGAGATGCCGACGTGCCCAGCCCGATGGGGCTGCTGCCGACCGACGTCAACCTGAGCGATGTCTTTACCGCCGTGGTGAACGGGATCCCGCAGGGCATCACCGCGGCCATCAACGACTTGCAGGATCCCGCGAATTACCAAGTCATTTCGTCCATCCTGGACAATCCGATCACGAATCAGCTGATCAGCATCGCGCACACGATGGGCTTCACCGACGCCACCGACCTGCAGTCGCTGCTGAACATCCCGTCGCTGCTGGGCGTGGCGCAGACCGCGTTGAGTTCTTTTGACAACTTCCCGATTTCGGATGCGACGCTGCTCTCGTCGCCGACCGACCTGATCAACGATCTCAGCGCCACCCTGTCGGCGGACTACGCAACCCTGGTTCCCGTCGCCGACACGGTCAACGCGCTGCTGACCAGCCTGCCCTCTTACGACCTCAACCTCTTTACCGACCAACTCGAGGCTGGCAATTTGCTTGGCGCGGTGGGTGATCCGATCGCCGCCGACCTCGCGCTGGTGCCGTTCGCCTTCGGGTACGGCGCGGCCGCGCCCGTCCTGGAAGCGGCCGCAGGTACGCTCATCAACCTGGTGGACCTGATCCCGGGGCTCTAAATCAGCCGGGGTGGGCCGCGAAGAACTGCCAGATCGTGTCGGTCGCGTTCAGCGCGTGCGTTGTCGTGCCGAAACGCTCGAGGAAGGTGGTGCCACCGGGCCACTGGTGTCGGCCGCCGTCGATGGTGATCAACTCGACACTGCGCCGGTCGGCGCACGCGGCGGTCGATGTGGTGACTGGGGCCTTGGTGGTGACATCGGGTGGGCCGCACTGGTCGACCTTGCGCCAGAACGCGTTGACGTCAGGTATGGGCGGTCCGTTGACGGTGCTCGCGCCCTGACCACCGTTGTAGGGGACCAGCCGGTCGTCGGTGCCGTGGATGTGGATCACCGACGTCGGGTGCGGCGCGGGGCAGGGGTCGAGTTGGGTGGCCGCATCCGGGCCGATGGCAGCGAAGATGCCGCTGTTGCAGGCCAGCGCGTAGCTCATGATGCCGCCGTTGCTGATCCCGGTGGCGTAGACCCGCGACTGGTCGATCGGCATTGCGGCGCTGATTTCCCCGACCATCGTAGTGATGAAGCCGACGTCGTCGATGTTCTCCTGCTCAGCCGTGCCGCAGCAGCCGTGCGCATTCCAGGTGTGGCCGACGCCGTCGGGGTAGGCGACGACGAACTTCGCGTTATCCGCCAATTGATCCCAGCCGTAGGAGTTTTCGGCTTGCTGGCCGTCGCCGAACGCGCCGTGCAGCATGACCACGAGCGGTGCCGCCGCCGTCAGGCCCGCCGGCCTGTGCACCCGGTAGGTACGGTCCAGCCCGCCGAACGGCATGGTGTGCACAGTTGTGCCGGTCGGGAGCGGCGTTTCCGCTTGATGCCCACGAGAACACCCCGACAAGGCAAGCAGCATGCCGAGCAGCGCGGTAAGCCGAACGAACACGGTTTATAAGGTACTGGTTAAATGCTCGTTTGCGGCTCGATCCGCCTTGCGACCAAACTGATCCCCATGCAGATCCCGTTCGCCGACGCGGTCCTCGGCCGGGTGGGCCGCCGCGACGCCGGGCTCGAACTCATCGAGGAGATCGAGGACGAGGCGGTCGAGTCGGTCGACGCCGCCGATCTGCTCTCGGCCGAGCCGGCCCTGTTGCTGCAGCGGATGGAAAACCGGCTGATTCGGCATCAGCTGGCCGAGCCGGAGGTGTTGAGCTCCGAGGAGCTGCGCAAGCTGCGCTACATCCTCAACTTCGCCAGGCTCGCCGACTTCGAGCCGGGCGCCGCGGGCCCGGGCGGAAGCCGCGGGCGCGGCGACGTCTCGGTCGGCGCCGAAATCGCGCCGTGGCGGTCCCGGGTCGCCGACGCGCTGTGCGGACCGCTACGCGAGGAGGCCGATCCGATCACGGCGCTGCAGACGGCACGGGACGCGCTGGCGGGTCTGGCCGCCGACCAGGACGACCAGCGCCGAGTGCTCATCGAGCGACACGGAAAGCACTTCTCCGCAGCGGAATTGGACTCCGAGGTCGGCTACAAGAAGCTCGTCACTATCCTAGGCGGCGGGGGCGGTGCGGGTTTCGTCTACATCGGCGGCATGCAGCGGCTGCTCGAGGCCGGCCAGCTGCCGGACTACATGATGGGCGCGTCGATCGGCTCGATCCTGGGCAGCCTGGTGAGCCGCGAGTTGCCGGTGCCGATCGAGGAGTACATCGCCTGGGCGAAGACGGTGTCCTACCGCGCCATCCTCGGACCCGAACGGCTGCGCCGCCGCCATGGCCTGGCCGGCATGTTCGCCTTGCGCTTCGACCAGTTCGCGCATGCGATGCTCAGCCGCGAAGACGGTCAACGAATGCGTATGTCGGACTTGGCGATCCCGTTCGACATCGTGGTCGCCGGAGTGCGCAGGCAACCGTATACGGCGTTGCCGTCACGCTTCCGTCGTCCCGCATTGGCCGCGCTGCAAATGCGATCGGTGCCGTTTCGCCCGATCGGCATCGGCCCGGTGGTGGGCACCCGCATGTGGCAAGTGGCTGCCTTCATCGACTTGCGGGTCGTCAAACCCATCATCATCGGCGACGACGACCCGGCCCGCGACTTCGACGTCGTCGACGCGGCGTCCTTCTCCGCGGCCATTCCCGGTGTGCTGCATCACGAAACGAGCGACCCACGGATGATTCCCATCCTCGACGACCTCTTCGAAGAGAAGGGCATCGCGGCCCTCGTCGACGGCGGTACGGCAAGCAATGTGCCGATCGAACTGGCGTGGAAGCGCATCCGCGACGGCAGGCTGGGCACCCGCAATGCGTGCTACCTGGCGTTCGATTGCTTTCACCCGCAATGGGATCCGCGGAACCTGTGGCTGGTGCCGATCACCCAGGCGATCCAGTTGCAGATGGTGCGCAACCTGCCGTATGCCGATCATCTCGTCCGATTCGAGCCGACCCTGTCACCGGTGAACCTGGCGCCCTCCGCCGCGTCCATCGACCGCGCGAGCCGATGGGGCCGCAACAGCGTCGACAAGGCGATCCCGGTGACGGCGGCGCTGCTGCAGCCGACCTGGTGGGAAGGCGAAGGGCCGCCAGTCGCCAAGCCCAAGACACCGCCGAAGTCGGTGGCCTCACCGATGAGCGCGGTCATGGCTGCGATTCAGGCGCCGACGAGTCGCTTTGCCCGCTGGCGGAATCGCTACCTGACGTGAGGCCGGTACCGTGCGAATAGCCGTCGTTGTTGCAACTGCCCTGCTTGTGTTGGTGGCGGCGGCCTCGGCCAGGTATGTAGTGATCAGAAGAGGAATACAAGCTCCCACAACCGAATTCGCGACGGTCTCCACGCTGATGAACGATGCGATCGCGGCAGACAAGCTGCCAGGTGGTGTGGTTGTGATCGGGTACGGCGGCAGGATCGCCTTCCACCAGGCCTATGGCTCGCGCAAGCTTGCCGGCGAACCGGGGCTAGATGGCTCGCCCGCCCCTGCCGAGCCGATGACCGAAGACACGATCTTCGACATCGCGTCGTTGACGAAGCCCCTCGCCACGGCAACCGCCGTGATGCAGCTCTACGAACAGGGCAAGGTCGGGTTCGACGATCCCGTGCAGAAGTACTTGCCTGACTTCAACACGGCGAACGATCCACTGCGTGCACAGGTGACGGTCCGCCTGTTGCTGACGCACACTTCGGGCGAACCGATAGACGTCAACCTCCAAGATCCGTGGGGGCTGGACGCCGCCGATAAAGCAGAAGGCGTGCATCGTGCGCTCACCACGCCGCTGCAGTCGGGTCCCGGTGAGGTTTTCCGCTACGCCGACATCAACTACATCCTGCTCGGCGCGCTGATCGAAAAACTCACCGGCCAAGCAGAAGACGAATACGTTCAGCAAAACGTCTTCGCGCCGCTTGGTATGGAGCAAACCCGCTACCTTCCTCCGGCCAAAGCGTGTGGCCCCCATACGATTCGAGGAGCTGCGATTGCGTGGGCTCCCTCGCCCAAAGGACATATGCTGGTCGCCTGTCCTGCAGGCACATGGAGCACCAGCCTTTTGCCGCGCATCGCGCCGACGGCCATTGACGACCAAAGCAACGCCGACCCGAGCAAGAATCCCGATTTTGGTTCCCTGCTTCGAGGCACCGTGCATGACCCGACAGCGCGCCGCATGGGAGGCGTGGCCGGACATGCCGGTGTGTTCTCGACGGCGCACGATGTCAGCGTCTATGCGCAGGCGTTACTGGATCGGCTTGCGGGCCGCCCAAGCAAGTTTCCGCTGAAGCAAGCGACGCTGGAGTTGATGACGACTCCTCAGCAGCCCGGACATAGGGCTGGACAGGTCGACACGGCGAACGATGCCGCCCGAGAAGCAATCGCAAAGACACCGAACACAACTGACCCGCTGCTCGCGCCGAACTATCCGGCGATCGAGGGGCAACGCCTGTTCGGTTTCGGCTGGGATATCGACACGGACTTTTCCAAGCCGCGCGGCCTGATCTTTCCCATCGGTAGCTTCGGCGCCACAGGCTTTACCGGAACGTCGCTTTGGCTGGACCCAGGCTCAGATACCTACGTAATCCTGCTCGCGAACTCAATTCATCTGCGAGGCAGTCCACCGATCTCAGGTCTGCGAGGTGACGTGGCCACCGCGGCAGCCCAGGCCCTGCGCATCTGAAAATCGCTCAGAGGCGGGCACTTTGCATACTGGTTCGGTCACGTTACTGCTGAAACGT
>Ga0209248_10000308_pt1 | contig 15959 bp, 24 predicted proteins | sample BogFormECP04_OM1_FD_188241 | JGI IMG/M metagenome (GOLD analysis project Ga0209248, IMG submission 188241) | Bog forest soil microbial communities from Calvert Island, British Columbia, Canada - ECP04_OM1 (SPAdes) (version 2) | ecosystem: Environmental > Aquatic > Freshwater > Wetlands > Bog ... | reverse complement strand
TGACCCGACTCATCACAATGGTGGAGCTAAGGGGACTCGAACCCCTGACTTCTGCCTTGCAAAGGCGAATCATGCTGCTGTTCAGTCGGTTTCAGCTGGCTTGGGGTGCGAAAACACACAACTGTAGTTAACAGGAGTTATCTGTGACTGTGGTCAGATTGTGGTCAGAGAGTGGTCAGACGATATCGGGGATCCGTGTCGGTGGGCGCTTGTAACGTCCTGGCGCATCGGAAAGAGGGACAAGGCATGAACCGCACATTGTTGGCCGTCACCGCAGCCACACTCGCGCTCGGCGGGATCGCTACCGCGTCGCCGGCCGTCGCCGAACCCCGCTGCGGCTTCCAAGGCGACTGGGACTGCCAAGGCGCGCCGCCGTACAACGGGCCGTTGCAGAACACATGGTCGCACGGTCTCACGCAGGATCCGCAGCTCTGCTCCGGAGGCAACACCTTCGCGCCCTGCGCGTTCTACGTGCCGCAGCCGTGAGCTGAAAGCGGACTCTGATGGGCGGTCTACTTCGGATCCTGTTGCTGCTCGGCTTCGTCGTGAAGTTTTGGTGGCTGATCCTGCTGACGCTGGCGATCGCGGCCGCCGGGTGCTGGCTTTGGGTCGTAATGACGCGCCACGACGCCAAGTTTGAGGGTCGGCGCCAGGCGGACGCGGCTCTAGTCGCGCGGGCCGACGAGCAGCACGCGCAGATCATGGCCGGCGACGACCGCGGCATGTACGGCGACTACAGGCCAACGCAAATCGCTTGAGCCGGAGTCAGATACGTGCCAACTGCGGATGGACGACCGCCGCAACACGAGGCGCATATTTCAATCCAAAGAATATTGACTTGTTACACCCTTGTCGGGCCTCACAACCCAAGCCCGCCAATCCCAGCGCCCACCGCCTGTCGCCGGGGCCTCAACATAAAGGGAACCGGCGCCGCCGCTACGCAGGTGCCGCCTGCGTTGCCCGTGGTGGCTACGGCATCCGCGTCTACGTCAACCCGTTATTCCCGGGAAAGCCGAGCAGCCCGCCGGCACCGCCTGTGCCGGGCGTGCCCGGGGTCGTGCCAAGCCCGGCGTTGCCGCCGTTGCCGCCGACGCCGATGAACGGAGCCCCATTGCCGCCGTTGCCGCCGTCTCCGCCGGTCACTGCGCCGTTGCCGCCCTCGGCCCCGGTCCCGCCGGTCCCCACAATCAGGCCGACGTTGCCGCCGTCCCCGCCGTTCCCGCCGTCGCCGGTCGCTGAGCTTCCGCCGGCCCCGCCGGGCCCGCCGGGCCCAATCGGGCCGGCGTTGCCGCCCTGTCCGCCGTCCCCGCCGGTGCCCATGGAGCTGGATCCGCCGGCTCCGCCGGCACCGCCGCCGTTGCCGATAAACCCGCCGTTGCCGCCGTCCCCGCCGTTCCCGCCGTCGCCGGTCGCCCCGAACCCGCCGTCCCCGCCGGCCCCACCGGCGCCTTGCAGCGAGCCCGTATTGCCGCCGGTCCCGCCGGCTCCGCCGGTGCCGGCCGCGCTGGCCCCGCCGGCTCCGCCGTCCCCGCCGTTGCCGGCTAGGATCCCATTGCCGCCGGCCCCGCCAGCACCCCCGGTGGTCTCGCCGAATCCGCCGGCCCCACCGGCCCCGGCGGGGCCGAAGATCAGAGCCCCATTGCCGCCGGCCCCGCCGACACCGCCGGTGCCGGCATCGCTGAATCCGCCGGCCCCGCCGTTGCCGCCGCCGATCCCGAGGATGCCGGTCAGCCACCCGCCGGTCCCGCCGGCCCCGCCGGCCCCACCGTTGCCGAGAATCGAGCCGCCGCCGGTCCCGCCGGCCCCACCGTGGCTGGACAGCAGGCCCCCATTGCCGCCGTCCCCGCCGGCCCCGCCGACCCCGCCGGGCGCGGTGCTCAAGCCGCCCGCGCCGCCGGCCCCGCCGTAGCCCCCCAACGCGTCGCCGGAATTACCCCCTGCCCCGCCGTCCCCGCCGGTGCCCATGGAGCTGGATCCGCCGGCTCCGCCGGGCCCGGCAATGCCCAGCAGCCCAGAATCGCCGCCATTACCGCCGGCCTCGCCGCTGCCGGGCGCGCCGGAGCCGCCAGCACCGCCGTCGCCGAGCAGCAATCCGCCGCCTTGGCCGTTTTCTCCGGTACCCGGCAGTCCGTTGGCGCCCTGACAAATCAACCCGCAAGCGCCTGCGGTGGGATCATCGGCGCTAACCGCGGAGGGATCGGCCTGGGCAAACCACCCATTCAAGGAGCTGTCCACCTGCTGACCCAACGAGCTGTTAATCCAATCCTGCTCAAGCCCGTGCGACCAGGCGTCAAACGGATTGGCCGTCGACGTCGCAGAGCCGACATCTGTGGACAGCGCGCCAAGACTGCTGGCCGCACTCGATGGATCGAAGGCTGCCGCCCCGGCAAATGCCGAGTCGAGATTCGCCAGCGCAGCAGTCAAATCCGTACCCAGCGTGGGGTCAATGCTCGAAATAGCGTTGATGATCGGATCAATAATCACGTCAAACTCATCAGCATGCGCCGACGGCGTCATGGCCAACGGGGTTATGCCGAACGCCAAAAACGCGCCGGCACTCGCAATCAAACCGACCACAGCACGACGCAGTGCCTTCGCGTTACGGGGCCGACGATTCCGCTTCGGGGCGACTCCCGGCGTCGAGGCCACCGCCGCCGGTGGCCGACTGGCAGTCGGGCTAAGTAGTGGGGCGGCGGTGCCGAGTGTCCGCGTTATCCGATCAGCGTTCATCACGCGCTCCTAGCTCAAAGCTGCGACCAAATTCGCTGGTCCTGTCGTTTCCGCTCATTGGTCTCTCATTTCTCGTCGACGAGATAGGCGCAGTGCGCCAGTGAGTCGACTATCTGCCGTCCGCGGAGCGACGCCATCGGCAAAAGCGCGTAGATTCGCGGGGCCGGGGGTCGTAGATACGTGTTTTGCCCTGCTGTTTTGCGGCACGCCGGCCACGCGTGCTGGCTACCATGAGCGACATTGACCCGCGCGGAAAACCCGCGGCGAACTGGAGCGAGCTGGGCGTGAGTGAGCTGCTGCTGCCGACCGGAATGGTGACGTTGCTGTTGGCCGACGTCGAAGGGTCCACCCGCTTGTGGGAGACCCGACCCGTCGAGATGGCCGCCGCCGTGGAGCGGCTGGATCGCATCCTTCCTGAGGTCGTCGCCCGGCACGGCGGGGTGCGGCCGCTCGATCAAGGTGAGGGTGACAGTTTCGTGGTGGCGTTCGGGCGGGCCAGCGATGCGCTGGCCTGTGCGCTGGGTCTGCAGCGGGCGCCGTTGGCCCCGATCCGGCTGCGCATCGGCGTGCACACCGGTGAGATCCAACTACGCGATGACGTCAACTACTTCGGCCCGACCATCAACCGCACCGAACGGCTGCGCGAGTTGGCCCACGGCGGGCAGACCGTGTTGTCGGGGGTGACCGCGGCGCTAGTGGGTGACCGGCTGCCGGCCGATGCCTGGTTGACCGATTTGGGCACCCACGCGTTGCGTGACCTGCCTCACCCCGAACGGGTGGTGCAGCTGTGTCACCCTGACCTTCACAACGACTTCCCGCTCCTTCGGGTACCCACGACCGTTGTCTCCCAGCATCTTCCGGTGCAGCTCAGCAGCTTCGTGGGCCGCGATTCGGAGGTCACCCGGGTGCGGCAGCTGTTGGCGGACGACCGGCTGGTGACCCTGACCGGCGCGGGCGGTGTGGGCAAGACGCGCCTGGCGGTGCACATCGCCTCCGAGCTGGCGGGCGAGTTCGCCGATGGTGTCAGGTATGTCGATCTCGCGCCGATCACCGACCCCGAGGTGGTGCCGGTCACGGCGGCGCGCGCACTCGGGTTGCCCGACCAGCCGGGCCGCTCCACGATGGACACCCTTTGTCGTTTTGTCGCTGACCGCCAGATGCTGCTCGTGCTGGACAACTGCGAACACCTACTCGACGCGAGCGCCGAACTGGTGGTGGCGCTGCTAGGCGCCGCTGCCGGGTTGAGGCTGCTCGCGACCAGCCGTGAGCCGATCGGGGTGGCCGGCGAGGTGAGTTGGCGGGTGCCGTCGCTGTCGCTGGCCGACGAAGCGGTCGAGTTGTTCGGCGACCGGGCCCGCCATGCCCGCCCCGGTTTCACCCTCACCCAGAGCAACGCCGTGGCGGTGGGCGAGATTTGTCGACGCCTCGATGGGGTGCCGCTGGCGATCGAGCTGGCCGCGGCGCGGGTGCGCGCGTTGTCGCTGTCCGAGATCCTCGACAGCCTCGATGACCGGTTCCGGCTGCTGACCGGGGGTGCGCGCACCGCGCTGCGCCGCCATCAGACCCTGCGCGCCTCGGTGGATTGGTCGCACGCGTTGTTGACCGAACCGGAACGCGTCTTGTTTCGCCGGCTGGGGGTGTTTCTGGGCGGCTTGGACCTCGACGCTGCTCAAGCCGTCGGCGGCGGCGGTGAGCCGCAGCGCTACCAGGTCCTCGATCAGCTCACCCTGCTGGTGGATAAGTCGCTGGTGGTCGCCGAGGACGCCGGGGGACGGACCCGCTACCGGCTGTTGGAGACGCTGCGTCAATACGCGCTGGAAAGGCTCGGCGAATCCGGGGAGGCTGACGCCGTCCGCACGCATCACCGTGATTACTATGCGGCGCTGGGCGCCACGTTGGACGCCCCGGCGGGCGATGATTATGGGCAGTGCATCGAGCGGGTCGAGGCCGAGATCGACAACCTGCGCGCCGCGTTTTCGTGGAGCCGGGAAAACTCCGATGTCGAACTGTCCCTGGCGCTGGCGTCGTCGCTGCAGCCGCTGTGGTACATGCGAAGACGCATTCGGGAAGGGCTGAGCTGGTTCGACGCTGCCCTGGCCGACGCCGACGGGCAGCATGCTGAGGTGGCGCCCGCGGTGCGGGCGCGGGCGCTGGCCGACAGCGCCCCGCTGGGCCTCATGGTGGGCGCGGCCGACAGCCTGAATCAAGCTGAGCAGGCCCTGGCGATCGCGCGTGAGATCGATGACCCGGCGCTGCTGGTCCGGGCGCTGGCCGCCTGCGGCTTCGTCGCCTTCTACTTTGGCCTAGGTGCGGCTCGGGACTACCTAGGCGAGGCGATCGGCCTGGCCCGGACGTTGGGTGATCGGTGGATGCTCACCCAGATCCTCGGCTTGCAAGCCCAGTCGGGCAGCGTGGCGGGCGCCTTGGTCACGATGCGCGCGGCCGCCGAAGAAGGACGCGATCTCGCCGACGCGCTGGGCGATCGATCCCAGGCGCAACTCTTCCGCATCTCCGTCGGATGGGCCCAGCTGTTTCAAGGCGAACTGGACGCCGCCCTCGCACAATTCGTCGCTCTGGTCGCCGAGGCCCGATCCGCCCACGGTCGCGATCCGTACGGTAAGTCGGCAAGCCTCGCCTGCCTGGGCATCGCGCTGGCGTACCGGGGTGACACTGGCGCGGCACGGGCCGCCGCCGACGAAGCCATCGAGGCCGCCGCCGAGCTTGGCGGGCTTCGCGAGGGCGTGGCCTACTGGGTGTTGGCGATCGCGGCCCTGGCCGGCGGCGATCTCGAAACGGCGCAAGACGCGAGCGCGGCGGCCGCACAACAGGTAAGTGGTATACCCAAGGCGGCGGCGATCATGCGCGCCAGTGCTGCGCAGGCCGCGCTGGCGGGTGGGGATCTGGTCGCGGCCCGCCGCTGCGCCGACGAGGCCGTGTCGACGGCGCCGGGCGCGTTCCTGTCGGATGCGCTGAGCACACGCGCCCGGGTGGCGATCGCACAGGGTGAGCCGATCCAGGCCGAGCGCGACGCCCACGACGCGCTGGCCTGCGCCGCCGAGTTCCAGGCGCACCTTTTCATACCCGACACCCTGGAATGCCTCGCCGTTCTAGCCGCCGAGGGCGGCCGTCACCGCGAAGCGGCCCGGCTGTTCGGTGCCGCACACGCCATCCGGCAACGAAATAGCGCGGTCCGCTTGAAAATCTACGACGCCGGCCACGAAGCGTCGGTTGGCGCGCTGCGAGGCGTGATGGGCGAGAACGACTTTGACGCCGCATGGGCCGAAGGCGCCGCACTGACCACCGAGGCGGCGATCGCTTACGCGCAGCGCGGCCGAGTCGCAGGCAAACGACCCGCCAGCGGCTGGGAAGCAGTCACCCCCACCGAGCACGACGTCGTGCGATTGGTCAGCGAAGGACTGACCAACAACGAAATCGCCACAAGGCTTTTCGTCTCACCACGCACCGTGCAAACGCACCTCACCCACGTCTACACCAAACTCGGCCTGACCTCACGGGTACAACTCGTCCAAGAAGCAGCCCGCCATACGGGATCGCCGTAGCAGCTGAACGAAACGTCGGCGCGCGCATGGATCGAATACGCCACAGGAACTCTCCGGCGTTACACTCGCCTGCCCGACTCCGAAGTGAATGCCCTCGTCGCTGTCTACAGCTCGGACCGGGACCTCGACCTCACCGCGGCACGCGAGATATGCGACGAGCACCACGCCTCCTGAACGCCAGCCCGGGGCGCCGTGCCGCATCCGCGACAGGGGCCCGGTATCAATGCACGAAGACGAGCAACGCCAGCGCCTGGCGGATAACTAGGATGAGCAACGAAGACGTAAGTTCGGACCGTGGCTGAGGCGAGCAAGAGCAAGATCAACAAGTGCGGCGAGCTCGTCCGTAGTGTCGTATACGAGGGCGCAGACGTGTCCGATATGGACATCGAAGAAGCTGTGCGAATCATTCATGATTTCCGGGCCGCGCACGCGTACCCGCTACTCAAGGTCCGTAACGGTCTGACGAGCATGGTCCGCACGGAGTTCGCGGACGACGTGATCGGCCAGCGGTTGAAGCGTGTTCCGCGGATCGTCCGAAAGCTGCAACGCACCATTGACTCGCCGACCGGGAGAACGATGCTCGCGCGGCTCGAGGACATCGGCGGCGTTCGCGCCATTCTGCGTGACGGCGACGAGCTCAACCGAGTACGTCGACGCGTAGAGAAAAATTGGAAAAATCAGTTTCGCCGCGACCCTCGCGACTACATCGCACATCCCAAAGACATCGGATACCGGGCGGTCCACTTCGTGGTAGTGCGCGATGGTCGGGCAATCGAAGTCCAGCTTCGAACACAAGGCCAGCAGCAGTGGGCGGAAGCTGCCGAGACCGCGGACGCTAGGCTGGCGCAACGAGGCGTAAACCTCAAAGACGGGGAAGCTCCACCGGAGATGCTGGACTACTTCGCCGCCGCGGGTGAGCTGATTTACAGACGTGAATACGGGTTATCCGTATCGTCTGACTTACTCGCAAGCTTCGATGCGGCGCGCCGGGCGGTCGTCGACGAACGCTACTACACCGCGTAGCATGGAAACTTGCAGGTCAGAGAGGGGAAGTCATGGCCAAGGGTGATGCTGTTTACTTCCTGCTCGTCTACAGCTTCGATGACGGGCACCTGATTCTTCAGGATGAGTACACCGACAGCAATGAAGCCGTCGCCGCGTACAACGCCGCTGAAAAGCTGTACCGGCCGCATCTGGAAAAATACGAGATCGTCCTTATCGGCGCGGACAGCATCGCGACCGTGATGAAGACTCACGGGCATTACTTCAACTCGTCCGAAAGCTCGATTTTCTCGGAATTCCTTCGCGACCCGCAGTCGGTTTAGGCGGCCGCCAACTCCGCCATTCTGGCCGCTGACACGCTCGACACCAACCGCACGGCGATCGCTTCGCACGCGCGCAGCGAGGCGTTGGTCGACACCTTGCAGCCATGACGCTCTCGAAGCGTCGCGCGCAGCGCCGGCCCCGCGCCAGGCACGATCAGTGCCAGCGTTTTCCAGCGGGCCGCACGGAGGGACGGCATATCGGCGATGAAGTGCTGCATGCGATCGACTTCGACCGCGCCTACGGCGACACCATAGGTCAATGCCGTCGCTCGGTGTATCTGTGGACGTCCAGGGCCCGCGGAAAGTAGTGGATACCGCAGCCGCATTCCGGGTCCGGCGGGTGGGCGCACGCCACACATTCAGCGTCGAAAGTGCCTTCGGAGATTTCCGCGCCGGTGAAAGGCGTCACGAGCGCCCCGTCGGGCCGCAACGCCACGAAACGCCATCCCGTAGCGTTCCGGGTCGGTTGGCGGCAAAGCGCGTCGCCGGGCCAACGCGGCCCCCGACTTAGCTGCGGCCGTCGGCCTGCTGGCTGCGGCGCGCGTCATGCCGGCAATGACCGCGTCGAGCCACGCTCCCGCCATGCCGCCGGCGCTCGGGTCGGCGATCATGCCAATGTGAACGTCGGAGTGACTGGGAAACGGAAACGGGTTCATGCCCTCGTCCGCGGACCTGCCGCTGGGTCAGCCCACTCCCGGCGAGCGGAGCCAGCGCCATAGACTGCCCTCTCAGAGATTGCGGTAGTCGGCAAGGTTCGTCACCTTCGCCGCCGGCGCAGCACTACTAGCGGTGGGCTTTTCCGACTTCACATATCGAATCCGCAGATCCCGCAGAAAGTCCGGCGTCGTGCCAAGCACGCGCTCACGGTTACGCAGCTCGGTCATATGCTTGGTTTCACCGCCGCAGATCAGCGCCGACAGTTCGATGCAGTCAAACGCAAACTCCCACATCGACGCCGACCAGTTCACGCAATGCGGCATCGACGACCAGGCTTTCCATTTCGCCCGAGTCCGCGGATCCCACATGCGGCCGTTCATGCGGCGCGCCGGCAACTTCGGCGCACCCCGAAACGGCACATTCGGCACCTCAACCCAGTCGTGCGTCGGCGCGTGCCGATTGACGGCCTGACCTTGAGGTTTCGGCTTGGGCCCTTTAACCGTCATGGTGGCCGCACACCCCCTTTCGGCAAGTTTGCTAGATGTGTCAAACTCGGCTCGCCGAAACGGCTGGAGTTTCACACAAACCGGCGGACACTATGCGTTCCGGCGCGCATCGGTGCAGGTCGGAGGGTTACCCCCCCAGGGGTGGAGCGCGGCGGCGGTGGCGCAGGTGCCGGCTCGAGCGTAGCTGCGCAGGCGCTGTCCTGGCCGGCCCTTCCACACGAGGTAGAAGTGGTTGACGCCACGCCGCCGCTGTTCCTTTTCACCAGCCGTTGGATTCGGGCTCGTTGCCGAACTGCTCGAGCTTGGCGCTTTTCGGCGTGTAGCTGATGTCGCGCAGGTGTTCTTGTGCTTTCGCTTCGGCGCCGGCGGGGTCGTTTCTGTTGAGTACACCGGTGTGGAACGACTGCGATCCGGCCGGAGTCGGGTAGGTCAGGATCCATTGGTCAGGTTGTCGTTTGGGTACGCCGTCGTCGGTGGCCGTCCACCATCGGACATAACTCAGGACCGGGGTGCCGGCGGCATTGAACATGCCGGCTTGTGTTCCGTCGGTGTCGATCACGACGTCGGTTGTTTTCGCGGATGCTTTGGTGCTCACTGTTGCTCGCTTTCGTTCTCAGACGTTCCAAGATCCCGCGCTGGTGTTGCCGGCTGCGGCGCTGGCGATCTCGTAGTTCTGCAACGAACTGAGTTGTGTGGGCTTGAGGGCGGCCAACTGCCACGCCGCAGAGAGGTCGACGGCGTTGCTCTTGCGGTGCGCTGCGTCCCAGAGTCGTTCGGCGGCCGGACTCAAGCTCGGGTACAAGCTCATAAACTGGTTGACCGTGTCGCTGTCGTTAAAGTCCATGGCGGACGCGACGATTGCTCGGCTTAACGTGTCGTCGCCGGTTCGGGCGGCTGACTCGAGAAGTTGCTGCCGTTGAATGGGGTCGGTGATGTTGGCGACGCGGTCGCCGGCGTCGCGCCGGCTGATCGACAAACTGGCGGCGTCGCCGGGTAGTCCTTTGATCCCGAAGACGTTGGCGGCGTCGCTGGCGTCTTGTGCGCCGGCGGTGCTGGCTGTGTCGGTGAGTTTCCCTGCCAGGGCGGTGATCACGCTGCTGTAGAGGCGCGCCTGGGTTGTGAGTTTGTAGGAGTCGCTGCGACTGGTGTCAGCCTGGATGGGGCTGCTGACGGCTGCGATTTCGTCGGCTGCCTCGGCAAGTAGCGGCTGGGCGACGGCGCTTTGGCCGAGGCGTTGCAGTGCTTGCAGTGCTGAGGTGCACGCTGCATACGCTTCGTCGAGGGTTGCGCCGGCGCCGTAGTCGATTGTTGTCACTTTGTCAGTTACTCCTCTAGGCGTAGAAATTGTTGGTGGCTGGGCTCATTGGCGGTGTGCGGCTCTGGTTCTGCCGGGACACGAAGTTCATTGCGACCCCGGCGATGACGTTTTCGGCTTGGTTGTACAGCGGGTCGCCGGGGTGCTCGACCCGGACAACGCGGACCTGGGTGAGCGCGGTTTGCAGTGCGGTGATGGCGAGTTGGAGGTTGTCGTTGTCTGTCACGGTGTTATCTCCTTGCTCGTGTCGCGGCGTAGGCGGCCAGGTCCGCGGGTGTGATGCGGTGTCGGCCGCCATCGTCTTTCGTTGCTGCGAGGCGTTTTTCGGCGATGGCCTGTCGGATTGCCCGGGGACCGATTCCGGCGATGCCTGCTGCGGTGGTGGTGCTGAACGTGCTGCTTTCATGTTGCGGCGATGGTCGCACAGCTTCCGCAACCGGCGCTGATTTGCTTCCGGTAGCGGAAGTTGTGCCGTTGTATTTGAGAGCAGCGAGCCGGATTGCAAGCAGTGCTTGGTCGACCTCGGCGTCCTGGCCGCGCACCTGTGCGCGGAGCTTGTCGAGGTTCAGCAGCCGGCTCAGCGCCGCGCAGACGCGGCCATCGAGCACAGCAATTGGCCCGACATGAACCGAGAACTCAGCCGGCCTGATCACGAGTGTTTTCGGATTGCGCTCGGATGCGACACCCATTCGCGGCGTTGACCGGCGATGACACCGTTGATCTGGTTGTGCCGCAGTGTGTCTGCCCACGCGCTGCACGGCTCGCGCGCCGGGCAGTGGCCGCAGAGTTCGGCGGCGTCGCGGGCGTCCTGGTTGTCGTCGCCGTCGAACAGCCCTGCGCGCTGGCGGCACAATGCGCCCGGAAGCCGCGGCGTCCCTCGCAGGATCGCCGCAACCGCTTCGACCCACGGCTCGGCTGTCATCGAACAGACACTCCAAGTCCGTCGAGCCACACTGCCCGATTGGCCCCGCAGGGCATGTAGGCCAACGTGGTTGACCCGTCAGTGATGAACCAGTGATCGTTCCCGCAGTGCGGGCAGTCAGCGATCTGCGCGAGCTGCCGCCCGTCGCGCAACCGGCGTGTCTGTAAGACGGTCGCGGTCTTCATGAGTGAGTGTCCGCGTAGGTCTGGGGGTCTTCGTAAGGTGCGCGTTCGAATTCCGTCAAGGCAGTGACGGCGATGCCGTGCTCGGTCGCGTCGTGCTCGTTCACACCGGCTCTATCGGTCCAGCGTTCGATCTCGGAATCGCAGTCCGGGCAACGAGGTCGGATTCGCGCGAGGGTTTCGGGTTGGCCGATGAAAAGTTGTCCGGTGATTACGGGGCCGTTTTTGTGCCGAGTCTGAGCGCGGCGCCGGTTGCGGTTCATGGCGTCCTTTCTTGGTTTTTCAGTCCTGTTGTCGTCACCTCGGCGGACCCCGGCGGACCTCAGCGCACCTCCCGTAGGGAGGCGCTGAGCCGAGGTCACGCGCCGGGGTCGTCGGCATGGTCCGAATCGGCTTCATCACGCGCCGGGGTCGAGTGGTGTGCCGGGGTCGTCGCGGCGACCTGATATCCCTTGGCGCCCCACTTCCCCGACACCTCGACGAGCCGGTCGGCGATCATGAGGTCGGCGGCGGCATCGCGGATGGCCTTGTCCATGTATTGATGCCCGGCTGCCCGCACTGCGGCGTAAAGGAGATCCGTTGATTTGACTGATTGATCGGGCAATGCCGCGATGACGTCAAAGACAATGTCCCCCAGTTCGGAGGTCGGCCCGCGCACTGGTCCCGAAACTTCGCCTGGTGTGCTTTTGGGCGCGTACAGCGTCAGGAAGTTTGGGCCGGCTTGCGGTGAGTCGTCGACGACCATCGTCCCGAGATAGATGTTGTCCCCGTCATCGTCGGTGGCATCCGCTCCCAGGAATCCGGGTCGGTCTTTCGTCGCGTACAGGTGGGCCGCACCGCGGCGGCCACGGCCGAACCGCTTCTTGCGGACCAGCGCGAACCTCGCGCCGTCGATGACGTTGCCCTTGTGGACGGTTCCGTAGGCATCTCCACGCAGCGGATCGGCACTCAGCGGGAGATGGTCGCATTCCAGTACGGCGGCGCCTATCTCTTTGAACGGCACCACGATGCGGCGACGTACCGACGACCAGCCCTCAAGGTCAATCTTCTGGCCGTGAAGCACCATTGCCTCGTTGACGCCGTCGATGATGACCAACGACGGTTTGGCTGCCGTTAGGGGGATGAGCCATTCCGCGCGGGCTGGCTTGCTCGGCGCGACGAATAGCACCTGCCGTTGGATCATGTCGTCGTCGAGCCCGATCCTTTTGAGTCGTTCGACCGTTGATGCCGCGGTTGATTCCTCGAAATGGAGATATGCAATCGTGTTGCCGTTGAGAAGTTCGGGCACCGCGCACGCCAGCGCGAACCATGTCTTGCCGGCTCCGGTATGGGCGATGACGGCGTGCTCGAGGCCGGGGTAGAGCAGCCGCTTTCCATCAGTGCGGCAGGCGCCGACCACCGGCGTGATGGGCTGTATTTCGCCGCGGAGGTAGGGGCCTAAATCGACGGGTTCCCACGTTGACGGCTCAGTGGCATCATCGACCTGATGGCCGTTGCGGAGCCGCGGTTCGTCCGGCGGATCCGGTGGTGGGACGGTCTTCCAGTCGACATCAGTCTCAAGCATCGGTCAGGACGCCGCCCGTCGGAGCCACGGCCGCGCCGCGTAAAAGTCGTTGCGCTGCTTGTTTTCTCGCGCGATCTTAGGCCAGTCGGCGGCTGCGGCGACAGCTCGGGACGCTTCCGCGCGGGCGGTTTGGGCGACTTCGACCCGCAGAACGTGATGCTCGCCGGCGGCCGCCAGCGCCAAAAGCTTCCGCGGATCCCCGTCGGAAAGCTCGCACCACGCCGGCGACCCGGCCCACGGCAGCGGACCAGCATTGGCTTTGGCGACAACGGTTTCAATGAACCGGTGGGTCTCCGCCCACGAGACTTGCTGCGACGCGAGGTGTGCGTCATCTGGGGCTTCGCTAGGCGGCATCGTCGCCATCCCCGTCGGCTCGGCCGTACTGCGCCCACCCGCCGGTGTTGCATGGGTTCATCACCGGAAAGACTCCGTCGTCGGTGATCAACTGCCCGTCCGCGGTGAGAATCGCAGGCTTCATCTGCCCTTGGTGTCGGTCGTGGCGCTCCTCAATTTCTTCCCAAGAGAGCGGCCAGCATCCGGCCGAAGATAGACCCCAGCCAATATCCGCATCCGCATCGAGTTGCTCGCATACCTCGTCCCAGCCGCACCTGCCGCAGATAGGGATGGACCGGCATTTGGTGATCCGCGACCCGGCTGGAAATTCGGGCATCGTCGGTAACGGTCCCCAGCACCTCGGGCAGCGCCCGTCATTGATGTCCTCGACGATCTGCTCGGCTGTGCCCTGCTCGTGGGCGTCGGTGTCGGCGAGCACCGTCGGGTCAAAGGGGTGGGTACCGGAAAACGTGTTGATGGTCATCAGGCGGCGTCTCCGCCAACTCGGTTGTCCACCAGGAACTTCAAGACATCGGCCCTGAGGTACCTGACCCTTCCACCAATTTTTATGTGGGGTATTCCACGCCTCCGGTAGCGGTCTTGCGCTAGGGCGTCGACTGTCGTCTGCACAACGTGGGCTACCTGCGCGGCCGTGGCGACGGATGGAAGATCTTCCGCCGTGAGCAGATCTGCCATGAATTTCCTTTCCAAGGCTGAGTCTTATCAGTACTGATATGACTGCGTATCAGTCTGCATAACGCGCCTTCTCCTGTCAAGCCTGGTGGCGTGCGTTATCAGTTCTGATGTCGTATGGTCGGCTTTGTGGCAACTGACGAAGCACCCGACAAGTCGTCCAAGTCGGCGGGCAGACCGCTCGGTCAGACTGGCGAAACGGTGCGCAGAAACATCCGCGACATCCGCGATAAGAAGGGCATCTCCGGACCAGAGCTGTCGGAGAAGCTGGCCGAACTGCATCGGCCAATCCCTCCTCTTGGCATCCATCGAATCGAGAGCGGCACACGTCGGGTTGACGTCGACGATCTGGTGGCAATCGCTCTGGCGCTCAACGTTTCTCCGTTAGCGCTGCTTCTACCGACCTGGGCAGATGCGGTGCTAGCGGACGGGGAACGCTATCTTGCTGAGCAGATTTGGGATTGGGCGACTGGTGTACGGCCGCTGTCGGCAACTGAAGACGTGCTGGAGTTCATTCGCTACTCCGACCCGTTTGGCTGGGTCGTCATCAAGGACCAGGTCGAGCAGAACCGTGACATGAACCCCAGCGTGCAGGGTGCCCTGGCAAGCAGTGCGGTCAGCAACAGGAAGCACACAGCGCGCCGACGAGCCGCGGGAAAGACATCTCGTGGCGACGATTGAACGCTACGAGACCGGTTCTGGCGCAACGCGTTTCCGTGTGAGGTATCGGACGCCGGATAGGCGGCAGACGACGAAGCGCGGGTTTGCGACGAAGCGGGATGCCCAGGTGTGGGCTAACCAGCTCGAGGTCGACAAGCGCCGTGGCGCCTATGTTGCACCCGCTGCGGGTCGGGTCAAGCTGGGGGACTACGCGCAATTGTGGCTGGGCCAGAAGCACAAGCTGAAACCGTCGACGCGAGCCCGCTACCAAGTGGTGGTGGACACGGCGCTCGCGACGCACGCCGATATGGCGCTTGGAGACATCAGCCGGCGATTCGTCGGTGAGTTGGTCGCTGATCTCAGTGTCGATCTGGCGCCGGCGTCCGTGCATAAAACGGTCGGCGTCTTACGCCAGGTGCTCGCGATGGCGGTGAATGACAACCGGTTGGTTCTGAACCCTGTGGACGGCATCGAGTTACCGTCCGTGAGAACGATCGAGCAGCGATTCCTCGCGCCGGACCAACTGCACATCCTTGCCGACGCTGCCGGCAGCCAGCGGCCGCTGGTGTATGTGCTCGGGACGTGCGGCCTGCGCTTCGGGGAAGTTGCCGAGCTCCGCTGGCGAGACGTCGACCTGCCGAACCTGCGGCTGCGGATTGCACGCTCGGTGACCTTGGTCGACGGCCGGTTCGTGGTGGGGTCGCCAAAAAACGGAAAGGCCCGCACGGTCAGCCTGCCAGCGTTCGTCGGGGACATGCTGTTCTCGGCCGGCAGCGCGGACGCGCTGGTGTTCCCTGACTCAGCGGGCGGCTACATGCGAGGCAGCAATGTACGCCGGCGGTGGTGGTCGCAGGCGGTCGCCGCGGCGCGTCTGTTCCCTCGAACGGTGACAGACGCGGCCGGGAAGCAGACCGTGGTGTACGACTTCAAAATCCACGAGCTGAGGCACACCGCTGCATCGCTCGCGATCCAAGCAGGGGCCAATATCAAAGCCCTGCAAAATATGCTCGGCCACGAGTCCGCGGGGCTGACATTGGACCGCTACGGCCACCTGTACGGGTCGGACGTTGAGGCGGTCGGAGTCGCCGTCAACGCGCTATTAACTCGTAATTGTGGTCAAAATGTGGTCACCGGCGCCGATTCAGCGGCTAGCTTTAGGGAGCGAAACAGTGCTTGACATGCTCTTTTTCTCTGTGGAGCCTAGGAGATTCGAACTCCTGACTTCTGCCTTGCAAAGGCAGCGCTCTACCAACTGAGCTAAGGCCCCGCACTCCGACCATCGGCCTGGTCGGCGGCCACGTGCCAGACCTCGACACCGCGTCGTGACCGGATTACCACCACCAGCGCGGCGGTCGCCGCCAGCAGTAAAACCAGACTCACGAAACGTCTCGGCAAACACATGGTTGTGGGCCTAGGAGGACTCGAACCTCCGACCTCTTCGTTATCAGCGAAGCGCTCTAACCGCCTGAGCTATAGGCCCGCACGCGCGTACGGCCGAGCGACGAGATTACC
>Ga0209248_10000306_pt1 | contig 15985 bp, 17 predicted proteins | sample BogFormECP04_OM1_FD_188241 | JGI IMG/M metagenome (GOLD analysis project Ga0209248, IMG submission 188241) | Bog forest soil microbial communities from Calvert Island, British Columbia, Canada - ECP04_OM1 (SPAdes) (version 2) | ecosystem: Environmental > Aquatic > Freshwater > Wetlands > Bog ... | reverse complement strand
GCGGGCACCCGCAAGCGAGGCAACGAACCAATTGTCGCGGGCATCCGGCACATGAGGCAACGAATACCGTCGCGGGCATATTGACATGAGGCAACAGGGACCACTCCCTTCTTCGACTTGATATCGCATGTGACTCGTTTCCGAAACACGGGTCGTGGTTCAGATCTTGATGCGGGTGTGGCTGCTGTGACCAGTCTCGTGAGGCACAATCCTTCCTGTGAGCACAGCGCCCAACAAGCCGACGGTGGCAATCGTCGGCGCTGGTCTCGGCGGGATCGCGATGGGCATCGAACTCGCCCGCGGCGGATATGACTTCACCATCTTCGACAGCGGCGACGACTTCGGAGGGACCTGGCGCAAGAACACCTACCCCGGCGCGGCGTGCGACGTGCCGTCGCACTTCTACTCCTACTCTTTCGCGCTGAACCCCCGCTGGAGCAAGACCTTCGCCAACCAGCCGGAGATCCTCGCCTACATCGAGAAGGTCGCCGCCGACCACCATCTGGCCCAGCATCTCGTCCCGCGCACGCGTGTCACCACGTTGCGGTGGTCGGATACCGATCAGCGGTGGACGCTCACCAGCGAAGACGGCCAGACCCGCGAATTCGACATCGTGGTCAGCGCCGTCGGAATGCTGGACGTCCCGAATATTCCCGACGTCCCGGGCGCCAATCGATTCCGTGGCCGCACTTTTCACTCGTCGAATTGGGATCACTCCAAATCGCTTGTGGGCGAGCGCGTTGCGTCGATCGGCACCGGGGCAAGCGCCGTCCAGTATGTGCCGGAGATCGCCGCGGACACCGCGCATCTGACCGTCTTTCAGCGGACGCCGATCTGGGTGTCGCCGCGGTACGACGAGCCGTTCACCCCGGAACAGCAGGAACTCTTCGAACACGACCCCGTCGAAGCGCTGAAGGTGCGCGATGCGGCGTATCAAGACTACGAGGCGGCGAATTTCGCCGTCGATTCTGCGATGACCAAAGAGCTGACCGGCATGGCGCGCAGCTATCTGCATCGTAAGGTCACGGATCCGGAGCTGCGGGCCAAGCTGACGCCGACCTATCCCGTCGGCTGCAAGCGACCATTGCAATCGCGCACCTGGTTTCCGACGTTCGCGTTGCCTAACGTGACGCTGGAGACCTCGCCCATCGTCGAATTCACCGAACGCGGGCTGCGCACCGCTGACGGCAGAGAACACGAGGTCGACACCGTCATCTACGGAACAGGCTTTCGCGCAGTGGATTTCCTGTGCAGCCTTGACGTGTATGGCCGCGGCGGGCGCCGACTCCAGGACGATTGGATCGACGGTGCCGAGGCCTACCTGGGCACGGTGGTGCCCGGATATCCAAACCTGTTCACGCTGTACGGCCCCAACACGAATGGGGTTACCTCGATCATTTACATCCTGGAAGCGCAATCCGAGTTCGTCCGTCGCGTGCTGGACGAGATGGGCGGCCGACGGCTCCGGTCGGTCGACATCAAACAGCATGTCCATGATGCGTACAACGTCGAAATTCAAGCTGCGCTGGCCGGAACCGTGTGGGTTGCCAACTGCAACAACTACTTCCGTCACCCCAATGGCAAGGTCGTGACGCAGTTCCCCTACAACGGCCAGACGTTCGTCGAGCGGCTATCCCGCGTCGAGCTCGACGAGTTCCACTACGAACCCGCTGCCGCGTCGAGTAATTCGTCGACCGACCACTGGTCATAAGCGTGGACGCCGTATTTGACGGCCGCAACGCGGCCGTCGGCGGCGATCAGCAGATCGGCGGGCAGGCCGAGGTTGCCGTTGGTGGGCGCAAGCGGCAGCGGGGCGCGCCGATGCGCAACGGCGTTGGCGGTGGCGTGCCGCCACCCGCTCGGAAGGGCCCGCCATGCGCGGGGGTTGAGCACGGCCTTGGCCGACGCCTCCACACCGAACCGACGGTAGAGCGTTTTGTCCGGATCGCCGATGACGGGAAACGGCATATCGTCCTGATATTTACGCAATTCGTCTGCAGTGGAATGGAATACGACGACTTCACGAATGCCTGCCGCACCGATCTCCTCAATACGTGCGCTGACCGAACGCAGGTGCAGGTTGCAGATCGGGCAGCCCGCGAAGCGGCGGAACTGCAGATGGGTCAATGCGCCGTCGGCATCGGGGATCGGGACGGTTTCGCCGCTGATCGCGGCGAGGTGCAGTTCCGGGAATCGGTCGCCCACGCTGACACGTGCGGCTGAAGTTTTGGTTTTGCGGGCCATGAGGCCTCCTTGCTAGTAGGAAATTTGGTGTCAGCGCACCGCGTCGACGAGTTTTTCCAGGGTATCCCACGAGGTGCCGGGGGTAGCGTTGATGGTGAAGTAGCTGATGCCGAGGTCATTGTGGAGCCGGTGTATGCGCTCAGCCGCTTCGTCTACCGTGCCATCGAGCAGCGTTGTCCACTGGCGCATTTCGGACTCGCTGGCGTCGGGCGCGACCAGCTTCAGTATGGACAGGTCGCTGGGATCGTCCATGGAGACTTGAAAGAAGCCGAACGACAACTCGATGTCTTCGGCGCGAGCGCCCGCTTGCGCTTTGACGAAAGCGACGCGTTCGGCCAGGTCGGCCTCGGTTCCCGTGGACGCGATCGCGACGATGTCGGCCTGTTGAGCGGCCATTGTCAGCAGCTTGTCGCCGGCGCCGCCGACCATGATCGGCGGCGGGGTTTGCACCGGCGGCGGGATGTGACCGGGGTCGGACAACAATCGACGGATCTCGGTGACATGTTCGGTCAGCCGTTTCACCCGCTCGCCGGGGCTGGGGAACGGCAGCCCGGCGGCGACGAATTCGTCTTCGACATAGCCCGTGCCCAACCCGATGATCAACCGTCCGCCGGTCGCGGAGTCCACGCTTGCCAGCTCTCGTGCCAGCAGGGCCGGTCGGTAGAACGCCGCGTTGAGGACCAGATTGCTGACCTGGACGGTGGGTGCGGCTTGGGCGATGGCGACCAGTGGCACCAGCGGCGCGGTGAAGCCGAGATGGTCGGGTAGCTGGATCACCTCGAAGCCGATCGACTCGGCTCGCCGGGCCTGCTCGACCATTTCGGAGACGGGTCCCTGGCCCAGCAGAGCCAGGCCCAGTTTGATGGGACGAGTTGTCATGACAGTGTCCTTTCAGTAGCGGAGGCCAAGTTCGTCATACTGTCAGTATGTTCAATGTCACACGAGTCCGATGAATTCCCGTCCGGCGAAAAAAAGTCCTTATCGGTCACTGCTGCGCACCGAGCAGGCTGCGGCCACCCGCCGGCTGGTGCTGGACGCGGCGACCCGCCTGTTCGTGGAGCGCGGATATGCGGCGACGTCTATCGATGCGATCGCCGAAGCCGCGGGTGTCGGTCGCTCGACGGTGTTCGCTGCGGCCGGCGGCAAGTCGTGGCTGCTGAAAACCGCCTACGACCGCGCGATTGTCGGTGACGACGAGCCGGTGCCACTGCTACAGCGTCCGGCGGCGCGCAAGCTGTTCGAGATGAGCGACCCGGCCGAGATCGTCGTCGGCCATGCACGGATCGTCGCCGAGGCAGCCGAACGGGTCTCAGCGATTTGTGAAGCGATCCACTGCGCGGCCGGATGCGACCCGGAGGTCGGCGAGCTGTGGGCGCAGATCGGTCAGGAACGCCTCGCAGGGGCGAAGGCTTTCGCCGCGCTGATAGATGAAAAGGGCGGTCTGCGCGACGGCCTGGCTGTTGGTCAGGCGCGCGATATCATCTCGATTTTCAACGACCCAACGCTCCACCATGTCCTCGTCCGGCAGCGTCGCTGGAGCCAGGACCGGTACCGCGACTGGCTCACCGAAAGTCTGCAACGCCAGCTGTTGGGATAACGCGGGTAGGGGTCCCTGCTTTCTCGACCAGACGAGCGTAGGGTCGAAACCATCGGCGGTGTTTGGTGCGCGACCGTTCTGAGTCGTGTCGTCGCCGATTGAAATGCTTTGGGAGCGTCGCGACGCGTGAGAGGTTCTGGTTCAACAGGTTTGGGTGGATTGCCCGGAAGCATGCTGACGGGTATCCGATTGTCGGTGGCGGACGCGATGCGGCTTGTCACGCAGGCGTCGACGATGCCGGCGCATACGGTGTCGTTGGTCATTCTTGAGCCGTCCGATCAATTCAGCCACCAGCGCCTAGACCGGCTGATGGGGTCGTCGCTTCCGCAACTTGCTCGCTTCCGCAGCAGACTGGTGGGCAGGCCCCTAGGAGTGGGCCAGCCGTTGTGGGCCGAGATCGACGACTATGACCCGACGTCTCAAATCCACCGGGCAACCATCCGGGCTCCGGGCGGCCAGCGCGAATTCGCCGACCTGATCGCGCAACTGAGCGCCGGATCGCATGATCACCGCAAAGCCCTGTGGGAAGCCTGGAGCATCGATGGTCTGCCGGATGGCCGGTGGGCGCTGGCGGTGCGGATGTCGCCTGCGCTGAGCGACGGCGGTATCGGCGCAGCGTCGGTGTGGTCGCGGCTATTACGTTCCGATGCGCACGACGACCGGGCCGATGATCAGCCGACGCAGCCGGGCCGGGGCATGCCTGCGGTGGGCGAACTCATTACCGACGTGATGACCCAGCTTTTCGAGCAGCAGATCAAGGGTCTTTGGCTCGTTGCCGAGACGGTGACTGGTGTGCTGGGCGCCGTCCGAGGTCAGCTGCGCGGTACCAGCGAGCCTGATCCGACCCCGCCACCGGTGTCGTCGATGAGCGGACCGCTTCCGCGCAACGTGTTCAACGCGCCGTTGACCAAGCGCCGGGCCGTGGCTTTCGTCTCGATCCAGCTAGCCGACCTGGAGACGGTCAGCACCGCGTTCGGCGGCGACATCACCAATGTTTTCCTGGCTGCTTGCGCACTGTCGCTGCGCGCCTGGCTACAACGCCACGACACCGTGCCCGACGATCCGCTGGTGATACGGATGCCGCTCGCGCTGTCCGACGCCGCGGCCACCACTTTTGGCGATCGGCCGATCGTTGGAGAAATTCGCATTCCGGTGCAGCTCGACGACCCCATCGAGGTGCTTACCAACCTACATACCGCCACCGAGAGGATGAACACCGCGCACCGGCACGATGCCGAAAAGTCGGATTCAACAGTCGATTTGGCGCGCGTCGCGTCGCTGATCCCGACCACCGTCGTCCACGCAGCTATGCAGATCTACAGCCGATTGGGTCTGCGCCAACGACTGGCGCCGATCTGTCACGCCAGTGTCTCGTATGTTTCCGGACAGCCGGTGCCCGCGTACTGTGCCGGGGCCAAGGTCGTCGGTATGCAAACAGTGACGCCGCTAGTGGAAGGCTGCGGGTTGAACATCACGCTGACCACCCGTGGCGAGGCGATAGATCTGAGTGTGTGCGCGTGTCCCGACAATGTGCCCGCGGTCGACGACATCGCGACCGGGATAGCCGATTCGCTCGACATCCTGGTGGCGGCCGCGCGGAAATCCCCTCGCGGGCAAGGCCGCTCGGTCGTCACAGAGATGACATCACACGCCACCCAGCATCGCCACGGCGGCGGCTATTAACCGTCTCAATCGCTAGTCATGCAGTAAGCCGTCGATCGTCGAAGCGTTGCTCGGCGCCGCAGCAGCCATCAGGATGTCGTGTGCGTGGCCTGGGTCGGTGCGAGTAGGCACCACCAGCAGGACGATCTTGTTGCGATTGAGTCCGATTACTTCGATGGTGTTGACCGGCTGCCTGTAATACCCGCCGAGTCGTACCATTCTGCCGCCCGTCGGCAATTTGGCCGGGGCCTTCGCCCATTCGGTGAGGTTGTATATCACGCGGTCAATAGGGCCGAGCCGTACCGACAGCACCGCCAGCAGATCTGGCAGCTCAGTCGGAAGGTCATCACTGTGCGGCCACCACGCCCCATCGACATATCCGCTAGTGGGAGCCTTGGGCTTCAAGCGCAGTCGCGGTGTCTTCTCGGGTGGTATGCGCTTCGCATCGGTCGTGCTTCGGCCTTGCTGTAGCGTCATGCGACGCCCCTGTCTTGGCCGCGAATCGGCCAAATCATTCGAATCGGCGACGACACAATCTGAAACGGTCGCGTGCGAGATACCGCCGACACGTCAACGCTACTCGCACTCGGCAGGTAGAGCGCAGTGCGTCCTAAAGCAAAGGGGGCTGGCAGGACAGTGCCCGCCAGCCCACCTGTGACAACGAGATCGCTAAACCGGTGTAACTCCTACTGCCTGAGGGCCTTTGGCCCCTTGGCCGACCTCGAATTGAACCCTTTGGTTCTCCTCAAGTGACTTGAAACCGCTCCCTTGGATCTCTGAGTAGTGAACGAACACATCCTCTGCGCCGCCATCGGGAGCGATAAAGCCGAAGCCCTTGTCGCTGTTAAACCATTTCACAGTTCCCTGCGTCATACTTTCCAACTTCTCTCATTCAGAACGGATGTACGAAAAACATCCTGCTTCAAGGTAGCACGAGCAATCAGGGGTAGCCGCTTCGTTCGCCGCGCTGTGCGAACGGATCCGTGCGACGGGCGCGGTGTAGCGTCGATGTTGAACGTTTGGTAGCCACGGTGATCGTTAGTCGATCCCGCACTCGTGTGCCGGGAGAACCTCGAAATGAAGGAATCGTCTATGGATCGCCGAAACTCATGCACTCATCGCCTGCCAGCGACACCGATTTCGTTGACTAAGGCCTGCTCAACGCCATGAACCGCGCGGCATGTGCCCGGCGCTTGGCCAGTCCGGTCCGGCTTACCCTGGCCATCGAACTCGGCAACGGCCTCGATGGAGGCTGGTGGCCGCACACGGCCTCGGTAGCGCGCGAGCTTCCCGACCTGATTGGCGCCCTGTCCGCGCGATTGGGTGAGATCCTCGATATCAGCATCAACTGGTCATCGTTGGAGGGTTGCCCAGATCTCGACGCGGTGAAGCGCGCGAGCGTGGCGAACCCCGTCCGGGTCGCCAGCCACCAACGCCTGATGATGATCACGGGCAGTCAGTATTCGGCGAATCTCCTCGTGGTCCCGTGCCGGACCTCCAGCGCTCTGGCGGTGATGGTGTTGCGGCAAGCCGCCGCGCTTGACATCGCGCACGCAGAACGGGAGACCGAAGGATTCCGGATCGCCGACGACATTGTGCGTGCCGCGCGTGCTGAAAGCGCGTTGTGCGCGCAACGCCTCCGGCGAACTCGACTCGCGCACGTCGACAACGCAGATTCAGCCACGACAGTTTGATGCTCGGCGGCAACACTCCGATGCGCCAATGTTGTTGCTGGGTACGACATTAAACGGCGCGAACCGCGTTGCGCGCCAACGATGTTGACATCGCTATTGCCGGCGCGTTTACTTACTAGAAGGATTAGCCCGGAAGATTGCCGTCCGCTGTGGCCACACGGATTCGCCTTTTGGAATCGGACGCACGGGTGCCCGCCAGTCGATTGAAGGGCCACAATGAGAAATTCTGATAAAAAGCAACGAAATATCTTTCACGAAAACGTGATCCGTATAGGCGCGGGTTTCGTGGCGAAGGAGCACTCACATGTGGTGGAGACGTTGTCGACGCTCGGGCCGCACCTCGGTAGGTGGGGTTCGCGCGATGTGAGCGTGGACGTCTCTCTCCAGGGCCGCGGCGGCAAGGAGCAGCGCGTCACATTGCGCACGAGCCTACCCGGCCTGACGCCGCTGGTAGCCGTCGGAGAGAACCCGGACATCACCCGTGCGCTGGGTGATGCGAAGCGCGAGCTGATTCGGCAGCTCGACCACCAGAGGTCGGCGTACGAACCCATGCACAACCGCCGGTCCAGCGCGACGATCCGGCACCCGGGTACGTCTGTATCGCCCAGGGACATCCTCGGCGCGGCAGTACGCAGGAGGGCCAAACGCAGGGAAATGCTTGTGGCACAGTCGATGTGGGATTCTGAGGGCGGGGCGACGGGAGAAAGTGAGTCGCTGTCGGAGGGCCTCGAGCGCCGCCCACCTCGGGGTCTTGGTGGCTGACGCAATGAGGCGCGAGGTGGGCGCAGAGCTCGAGGTCGAGATTACCGAACCGTCGACGTTGGAATTCCAAATTGCTGTAGCGCCGCACCCGAACGCCGAAGTTTCAGAGCGGTTGTCGTTCGTGCTGGACGGCAATCCCGTTGAGTGCTCAGAGATCAGCGGTATGCACGGCAGCCGCATCCACAAGTTGGAGGTCCCGGCCGGCTACTTGACCGCCGACTATGCCGCGACGATCGTCGGCCGGACCGGTCCGGCGCCGGTGACCGAAGCCGACCTGTCGATGTATCTGCGTCCCAGCCGGTACGCGGAGGCTGACAAGTTCTACGGTTTTGCCGCAACTGAATTCGGCAGCTACGTCGACTCGACGACTTTTCTGGAGAGAGTCTCGCTCTGGGTGGGCACCCGGCTGAACTACGTGCCGGGCTCGAGCGACCCCATCGACGGGGCGGTCGAGACCTTGCTGGCCGGTGCCGGAGTATGCCGTGACTACGTGCACCTGGTGGTAGCGCTGCTGCGCGCGGTCAAGGTACCCGCCCGCGCGGTTTCGGTATACGCGCCGGGTCTGTATCCGATGGACTTCCATGCAGTCGCCGAGGCATTCGTCGACGGGCAATGGCGGGTAGTCGACGGGACGTTGCTGGCACCACGGCAGGCGCTGGTGCGCATTGCCACCGGGCGCGACGCCGCCGACATCGCCTTCCTGGACAACCACGGGGGCGCGATCACCCTGAACAAGTTGGCGGTCACGGCGATCGTGGACGGCGACCTTCCCATAGATTCGATCGACCAACTGGTGTCGATCGGCTAACGGGCCCATTGCGCCCACACTCGCAAATCGGCTCCAACTAGTGGATGGTGGAGGTATGACCTCGCCACCTCGACATTCGGGCAAGGGCATCGATGCCCTACTCCCGCTCGGCTAAATGTGGCAATCCACGAAAAGCTCCGCGCGGCCGTCGACGGCCAGCGCGGCCTAGCCGCCGCTGACTCAATTTGCGAGGCCTGCGTGACGTTGTTCAGCATTGACGCGGCGGCCATTTCACTGATCTTCGCAGGGGTCACCAGCGGGACTTTGGGCTCCAGCGGCGCGTCGGCGCGCATGTATGACGAACTGCAGTTCACTTTCGGCGAGGGCCCGTGCTTGGACTCCGTAGCGTCGCGCAACCCGGTCCTCGTCGCCGATCTCGCCAACGCGAACGACGTTCGGTGGCCTGCGTACAGCCCCGCCATGCTCGAGCACCAGATTCGGGGCATTTTCGCGATTCCGGTCGTGCTGGCCGGCGAATACGTCGGCGCCCTGGACCTGTTCCGCACGAAACCCGGCGAGCTGCACGCTGATCATCTGGCCGGCGCGATTGTCGCCGCCGAGCTGGCCGGCATCCCCTTGCTGGACCTCATGGACTCCGATCTACAGGCCGCCGTCAACGAGCCAGACAGCGACGCCTGGGCCGAATTGAACGCACTGAGCCGCACGGAGGTCAGCCAGGCCACCGGCATGCTCGTCGCGCAACTCGGGGTCGAACCCGCCGAGGCGCTGGTACGGCTGCGCGCCCACGCCTACGCCACCAGCCGCAGCGCCACCGACGTCGCCCGCGACATTCTCGACCGGCGTCTGCGGCTCGATGCGGACTAATGCAATCCGGCAAGGAGGGAAAATGTGACCGATACACCTCGTGAAACCCGCGTCCTCGACGCGGTCGTATCGCTCGTCGACAAACTGCTCGACGACTTCGACGTCGTCGACCTGCTCACCGAGCTCACCGAGCGCTGCGCAGACCTGCTGGATATCGCGGCGGCGGGGTTCTTGCTCGCCGACCCGTTGGGGCAACTCCGCTTGCTGGCCGCGACCTCTACGCAGACGCGCGAATTGGAACTCTTCCAATTACAAGCCGACGAAGGGCCCTGCGTGGAGTGCTACGCGACTGGCGAACAGGTCTCGGTTGCAGATCTGGGCACCGCAACCTCGCGGTGGCCGGGGTTCGTTCCGGCCGCGCTCGAGCTGGGGGTCGCCTCGGTGCATGCGGTGCCCATGCGCGCTGCCGGCATCGTTTTGGGCTCCCTGGGTCTGTTCGGTACCAGGCCCGGCGAGCTCAGTGAGGCCGATCTCCTGGTTGGGCAGACGCTTGCGCATATCGCGTGCGTGGCTCTTCTGCAGGAACACCCGCCGACGCCCTCGACGGTGATACCGCAGCTGCGCTCTGCGCTGACCCACCGCGTCGTCGTCGAGCAGGCCAAGGGCTTCCTGCGCGAACGCCTCGATATTTCGGTCGACGAAGCATTTTCGCTGTTGCGCAGGTATGCGCGCGTCCACCGCGATCACCTGACGGACGTTGCGCGGCAATTGATGACGGAACCGAGTTCCCGTCCGGCGCTACTGGAAAGGATGACCGAACTTGCTCACGACTGACGTCTCCGCAGTTGAGCACGCCGCACGGCCTCGGTGACCAGTCGCTCCGCGACCACGTACAGCTTGGTGTTCTCGCTTTGACTCAACCGGACGAGCCGGGCGAAGGCCCACTCCGCGCTGGCACCCGACCGGCTCCGGATGATGCCGATCGCCTGATCGATCACTGCGCGACTTTCCAACGCCTGCTGTAGTTGTTCCGCGCGTTCGCGAGCTCCCACCAGCAGTTGCGCGTTGTAAATCGACACTGCCGCCGGCCCGGCGAATTGCGAACCCAACCGCACGGCGTGCTCCCCGAAAGCGTCATGGCTGGTCGCATAGGAGTTGATCGCGCCGATCACGTGTTCGCCGACCATCAGCGGCAGCGACAGCGCGGAATGGACGCCCATCCTCGCCACCCGGCCACCGAAGCGCGGCCAGCGGCTGTCACTCCCCAGCGATCCACTGACGATGGTCCGCCGCGACTCCATACACGTGATGCACGGCCCCTCATGCAACTCGTCGTACTGGACGACGTCGATTTCGTGGACGAATTCCGCTGTGGCGGCAGCCTTCTGAAGTGTCGGTCTGCCTTGATCCGCGTCGATAATCAACCCAACGCCGGCACCGTCGACCCCGGGAATGGCATGGGCAGCGAACTCGGCAACCTCGCCCAGCAGCTCGAACACGCCGCGGGCACCGGCCACCATCCCGGCCAGCCCGCCCAGCCCGGCTCGCAAGTCGACTTCGTCCGCTTCCCGTTGGGCGGTGGACAATTCTGCGTGCTCAGGCCCTTCGCGACCCGGCTGAGCGTCGTAGTCGGTCATGGTGCCAACGCAGTCTACCGCCGATCTAGGTGACCAGCGCCAATGCGTGCGCGCGCCGCAGTTTTCCGGACGGCGTCTTCGGGATCATTCCCGGCTCGAGCACCACCACGTTGCGGGGCCGGACGTCCACCTCCGCGACGACCTCATGGGCCACCTGACGTTCGACCCGGCGCACCTCGGCCGGGTTCTCCCAGACATTGGATTCGACAGCGACCGCGAACATTTCGCGCGGGTGTCCGGCGTGCAGGCGGACCGCGACGGCGCAGCCGGGCCGGACCCCGTCCACGCGGGAGGCGGCACGTTCGATGTCGGTGGGGTAGATATTGCGCCCGGCCATGATGATCACGTCCTTCACCCGGCCGCACACCACCACGTTGCCGGTTTCGGTGATATACCCCAAATCGCCGGTGTCGTACCAACCGTCCTGATCCTGTGCGGCGATGAAACCGGCGGCCGTGGTGTATCCCAGCGTGACGGGTTCGCCGCGCACCTCGATGACGCCGACACCGCGAGTGGGCAGCACGTCGCCGCCCTGGTCGACGATCCGGGCCTCCATCCCCTTCAGCGGACGACCGACCGAGGCCAGCCGCCGGGTTTTACCCCTGGATGCCGGGATGGCTCGGTGCAACAGGGCAAGCAGGTCGGCGTCGACCTCGTCGACCATCATCCCGCGGCCGCACTCGGTAAACGACACCGCCACCGTCGTCTCGGCCATGCCGTAGGCGGGCACGACCGCTTCCGGACGCAACCCGAACGGCGCGCCGGCCTCGCACAGGTCCTCGACATCGGCCGGCTCGACTTGCTCGGCGCCCGAGAGCGCCCACCGCAGCGTGGACAGGTCGAACTGGCCGGGCTCAGCCTGCCTGCGCAGGCGTTTGGCGAACATCGTGTAGGCGAAGTTGGGCGCCGCTGTCATGGTGCCCCGGTACTTGTCGATGAGCTTCGCCCACAGCAGGGTGTCGCGGAGGAAGTCCATCGGCGTGACCTTGACCAGCTCGAGGCCGAAATACATTGGGACGGTTAGGTAGCCGGTCATGCCCATGTCGTGAAAGCACGGCAGCCAGCTCACGATCACGTCGGATTCCGGGTCGACGTTTGCGCCGACGAACATCGCCTCGGCATTCGAGACGATGTTGCGATGACTGATCCGGACGGCCTTGGGGAATCCCGTCGAGCCGGACGTCAATTGCAGTAGCGCCACGTCGTCGTCGTCGGTCTCGACCGGGTCGATCGCAGGACTGTCGAGCAACTGCTCGATCGTCAGCACCGGCATTCCCAGCTGGACCAGCAGCGGTGCCGCGGCCATGAACGGATCCGACACCACCACAGCCTTGGCGTCGATCATGTTGATGACGGCCGTGGTCTCCTCCCCCCAGCGTTGTAAATCGGTGCGCGGCGTGGGCTGGTGCAGCATCGTAAGGCTGCCGCCGCGCATCCAGATGCCCTGTGCGGTCGGGGCGATCTCGACCGGCTCCCCGGCCAGCATCGCGACCGCATCGCCGTGGCCCACACCGGCGGCGGCCAGACCGCCCGCAACCCGGCGGGCCCGCTCGTGCACCTGACGCCAGGTATGCCGGACTGGGGCGTTTGGCTCGCCGGTGTTCATGCCCTTGAGACTGCGCTGCGCGCTGTCATACATCGTCTCGGTGAATCGGCTCACCACAATCCCCCTGGCTCCGGCGCGACGGCACCGCATGTGTTGGTCGGATCGGTGTTGTATCGGAATCGACGGAGCCGCTGGGGCACGACCGCGGAAGAGCGTGACCCTCTCTTGTACATCCCAGATGGTGTCAGACGTGCCGACTGTACAGACTCGACCACCGCCGAGGCCAACGGCACGCCAAGAACCGCTGCACTTGCAGCCAATTGAGACCTCCGGCGCCCGAAAGCACAACCCTAACGGTCGGCTTACGTCGGAGCTAGAGGCCCTTCGGCGGGGAGATCAGGTCGCCGCCGTGACGTTTCCGGGAGGCTGGAGTGTCAACCGGGAATGACGCTACCTTCCCGACTGCCTGCTCTCCAGCAATTCACGCGCTGCGTTGCCGTTGGGCTGCTCGCAGGATCGAACCAGCGGTCAAAAATGCGGGTTTGTCGCGGTCGGCGGGGTCGATGGGCAGATCTGCCGCGCAGCGCAGCACCATCAACGCGAGCCCGCTGTAGGTCGCGTACGGGACGATCAGCAGGTTGGCACGAGCATCGGTGCCGTTGACAGTCATGACGTGCTGGTGCTTGTGTTCCCACCCTGGCCAGTTGAAGTCGGGTGGTCGTTGCAAAGGTGGCCAGTTGACGCTGATGGCGGTGATGTCGCCGAGCAGGGGCGTCAGGGTCGCAATAAGGCCGGGCAATTCGACGGTCATGCGATCTACGCGTGGCCACCACGCGCCGTCGATATCACGGCCGAGCTTGCCGGCCACCGACAGCCGTACCGGAGTGGCTCGGCGTAGAGCTCCGAGCGGATACGTCATCGGAGATCGCGCAAAGGAGCCACGGTGAGGGCGGCAAATTCCACAGACGGATCCTTCATTCGGCATCGACCCCTCGCGGGTGCGGGGCGCCGGAGGAATCACATTGCAGGTGGACGGCCGCTGACAACGAAACTGCTCAGCCTCCAGGTTACGCCACCAGCGGTTTCTCGGCCCCGGTCAGCCCAGCTGCCTTCAGGCACTGATAGTTGGCGGTTCGTTGCTCTCAACCGCCGCAATGACTTTCGCGATCAGCCATTGCACGGCGCCAATCGCCTCGGCGTTGTCGAGGTTCCACGCGCCGATCAGCCGCTCATAGGTCGGGGGGCTCCACAGCACGTCGAGGAGGCCGGCCAGCGCCCTGCGCTGCGCGTCCGGCAGCTCGGGTGCGCGCGCGGCGACCGCGCGGTGCAAGGCGTCGTGTCGCCGGGCGTCGGCGCCGGCGAAGGCCGGGCCATGCGGTGTGCCCATTGTGTCTTTGATCGCGAACCGTCGCAGCGACGCAAAGACCCGAGCCGTCACGTCGGCAAGATTGTTCAGCTCGACGTCTTCGTAGCTGATGCCCGCCTCGTCCTCCAGCCGGGCCATGATCGCGTCGTGCAGCTGCCGTTCGGAGGGGAAGTTGCGGTAGACGGTGCGCTCGCTGACCCCGGCGCGTTCGGCGACGGCCCGGAAGGTCAGCTCGTCCCAGTCCCAGGTGGTGAAGCCGCGCACCAGGCGAGCGCCCGCGTCGATGATGCGTTCGCGGGTCGCGGCGGCCCGTTGGCGGCGTGCCGGGCTGTGATAGCGGCGTCGCGGCGGCTGGTCCTCCAGCGACGTTGACAACTCGCTCATAATCGCGTCAGTATACTGACACGGATTCTCCGAAGGGGATAACTGTGGCCGAATTCGACGACGTCGTCGGCCGCGCTGTCGCGCAGACCGGCTTGGACGATTTCGGTGACGACTCCTTCCGGGAAGGGCTCGAGGTGCTGCTCGCCTCGTTGCGCGACGAGGCCCGACTCAATGCCCGCGGCGAGGGCTATCTCTATCCACGCATCGTCACCGCGGTATCCCAGCGGCTCCAGGTCGAGGACTGGTATCGCCGCCACCCCGAGATCGACGACGTCGACATCCTGCCGCCGCTCATCGGGCTGGGACTGCCCCGCACCGGATCGACGGCCTTGTCGCTGCTGCTCTCGCAGGACCCCGGCATTCGGTATCTGCGTCGGTGGGAGTCATCGCAGCCGTGTCCACCACCGTCGACGGTGCAGGGTCCCGATCCGCGGATCCCGGAAGACGAGGGCAACAAAGTCGGCTCGCGGGCGCACGTTCCGACCGGCACCCACGCTCCGATGGAATGTCTGGAATTGATGGCGCTGGGCTTCAAATCCCACATCTTCCAAGCCTTTGCGCAGATCCCGTCGTACTCCACGTGGCTGGTCGAAAAAGCCGACCTCACCTCGACTTACGCCTATCAGCGGCGAGTGATGAAGCTGCTGTGTTGGGGTCAGCCGACCCGACCGTGGCGATTGAAGTCGCCGTCGCATGTGTTGTGGCTCGACGATCTCAACCGGGTGTTCCCCGACGCTCGTTTCGTGATGACGCACCGCGACCCGACCGACGTGATCTTGTCGGTGGCCGACCTCTACGCCGACATCATCGGCGGCTTCACCGACCACATCGACCGCGAATACATCGGCCAACTCAACGTCGAGCACTGGTCGCTGGGCATGCAACGGGCGATGCGATTCCGCGACGGCGGAGCCGATCATCGCTTCTACGACATCGACTTTCGCGCAATGCAGGCCGCCCCGATCAACGAGATTCGCGGGCTGTACGCCTGGCTGGGCGAGCCGGTCAGCGACGAATTCGAATCGCGGATGCGCGCTTGGTGGACCGAGGCCGCGGCCGAACGCGAACCGAGCACGCACGCCGACCCGGTGGCCTTCGGCATCGACCTCGACAAGGTGCGGCCGTTGTTCGCCGACTATGTGAAATCGAGGGCACTGCATGGCAATTGATCTGACCGGCGGTATCGACCCGGCACGGGAGCAGGTGTTCGCGCACCGGCCCGACGACCCGGAGATGCGCGACTCGGTGAGTTTCTGGGTCGTCGACGACCGCGGCGAAGTGGGCCTGCCCCGCATCGGAATTGAGGCCGTCGCCGCGAACTGGGATGCGCACGACGTCCAGGTCAACGTGGCGTTCCCCGACGGGCGGGTCTTCCGGTTACGCGAAAACGGCCAAAGCTGGCCCGCCGAAGGGCCGGATGGCCGTCCCACCGTGCTCGGCGCCGGCGGGCTGGGGTTCCGCTGCATCGAGCCGTTCGACACCTGGACGATGAGCTACGACGGCAAAGCGGTGCAGACCTC
>Ga0209248_10000303_pt1 | contig 15992 bp, 15 predicted proteins | sample BogFormECP04_OM1_FD_188241 | JGI IMG/M metagenome (GOLD analysis project Ga0209248, IMG submission 188241) | Bog forest soil microbial communities from Calvert Island, British Columbia, Canada - ECP04_OM1 (SPAdes) (version 2) | ecosystem: Environmental > Aquatic > Freshwater > Wetlands > Bog ... | reverse complement strand
ACCGATTTCGTGCCGCGGGCCGAGGAAATTTCGGTGAACTACCCGGAGGGCGAGTCGATCCCGGTCAGTCTGCATGACGGCAGCCGCGTGTTTCTGCGCAAGCTCGACCCGACCTACGATCCCACCGACCGCTCGGCCGCGTACAACTACATCGAGCAGAAGCTCAAGCAAAATGAATATGTGACGGGACTCATTCATATCGATGAGACCGACAGTACTGAATTTCACAATCTGAATCGCACGGCGAAGGCTCCTCTCAACAGCATCCCATTCGCGAAACTCTCTCCCGGCGCCGCCGTGCTGGACAAGTTGATGGGGCGCTATCGGTAGTCGCCTTGCCGACGCAGATGCGTGGCGGCGAAAAAAGCGCGCAGCGGTTCGCCCAGCAGCTCGTTGATCGCGGCGTCGGATCGCAGCAGCGCGTCGGGATGCGGCAAATAGCGCGATATGCTGGGATCGCGTACGGCTAGCATTCCGACTGGCGCCGCGATGACCTCCATTCCAGCGCCGCTGAATTCACGCGCTGCGCGCCACATGTGGGTGGCGTGTGTCACCAGCACGATGCGATGCACGCCGTCCGCCCGCAGCAAGCGCGCCGAATTGCTCGCGTTTTGAAACGTGTCGTACGCCTGGTCGTCGACCCAGCGCGCGTCAATAGCGAAGTTTCGTTGCAGCGTGGCTTGCATCGCGCGCGCCTCGATCCTGAAACCGGTGACCAGAATGGGCAGGCCGGTTTTGCGCGCTATGAAGGCGCCATAGTTCAATCGTTCCAGCAGCACGGGTTCAGCCGCGGGACCTGCGTATTCCGGCGCGAAGCTGCGCTGTCCGCCGCCGCCCAAGATTACGATTGCCTGAGCATCGGCGGCGAGATGCCAATCGAGCGGCGGGTAGTGTTCCGCAAGACCCGTCAAGACGTCGCTTACGATGGGTGTCGACAGCAGCCACAGCGAGCCCAACCCCACGATCAGCAAGGCGCGAGCCAGCAGCGGCCGGCGCTTGAGCAGCAACAGACCGAACACAGCCACCAACAAGGGACCTGCCGGCGGCAGAATCAGGCCCTTCAGGACAGTCTTGAGTCGCAGCAAAAAAAGCACGCGTGTCGCACCTCTTGAGGAGAACCCCGGCAGTTGGCAAAGAGTATCCTAGTTAGAAAAATGAGGTCCGCGGTGAAAACAATCTATGCCTTCGGAACCGCGCTGCTGCTTGCCATCGCCTGCGGCCGCGGCAACTTGTTCGCTCAAGCAGCACTCGAGATGCAGCCCTGCGAGCATTCACCGCAGCCCTCGTTCTGTAGCGCAGTGCGCGGCGCTCGTGCAGAAGGGTGGCCGGCACAGAGCCGCTCCGAGGTCATGGCGCAGCATGGAATGGTCGTGACCAGCCAGCCGCTGGCTGCGCAGGTCGGATTGCAGATTCTGCAGCATGGCGGCAACGCGATCGACGCGGCCGTGGCGACAGCCGCGGCGCTCAACGTAATGGAACCCATGATGGTGGGCATGGGCGGGGATCTATTTGCGGTGATTTATATCGCCAAGGAACGAAAGATCTATGTGCTGAATGCCAGCGGCACGGCTCCCACGGGTGCAACCCTCGAGCGATTCAATAGTCTGGGTTACCAGTGGGATCCGCAGAATTGGGGGCCGGGTTCCGGGATGCCGCATTACGGCATCCTGCCGGTGACGGTGCCCGGAGCGCTGTGGGGCTGGCAGGCGGTGCTCAAACGTTTCGGCAAGCTGACATTCAAAGAGGTTCTCGAGCCCGCGGCGCAGTACGCGCAACACGGCTTTCCGATTTCCGAGCGCATCGCGCATGACTGGAGCCTGCCGAACGCGCTGCCGCTCAAGGCTTGCTGCACCGAGCCGGATCCCGATTCGATCAAGACCTGGTACTTGAACGGCGCAGCGCCGAAGGCCGGACAGATCTTCAAGAATCCGGATCTCGCGCGCACCTTGCGTCTGCTGCAGCAGCAGGGGAGCGACGCGTTTTACAAGGGCGAGATCGCCCGGGCCATCGTCGCCAAGTCGCGAGCGCTGGGCGGCAGCATGACGCTCGAGGATCTGGCGGGCTACAAGGGAGAGTGGGTCGAACCGGCCCGCACCCAGTATCATGGTTTTGAGATCCTCGAATTGCCGCCGCCTGCGCAGGCGTGGGCGACGAACGAAATCCTCAACATCCTGCAAGCCTGCGTGCCGCGCTGGGCGCCGGGGCAGACGCTGGCTTCATTGGGCCCGGCGAATCCGCGGTATTGGCACCTGTTCGTCGAGGCCAAAAAGCTGGCGTATGCAGATCTCTATAAATACAACGCGGACCCCGATTTCCACCCCGTGCCGCTGGCGCGGCTGCTCTCCGACTCCTATGCGGCGTCGCTGTGCGGGAAAGTAAGTCCGCAGCGCGCTTCGGTTCCGGGCCGGGAGGCAAACATTCCGTTGCCGGGCGACACCATCGTGCTGTCGGCGGCGGACGGCGAGGGCAACATGGTGTCCTGGGTGAACAGCAACTATGCCGAATTCGGATCGGGGATTACGGTGCCCGGCTATGGTTTTCTGCTGCACAATCGCGGCGCCTTGTTCACGCTTGAGCCGCACAGCGCCAACCTCATCGAGCCACACAAAAGGCCGTTCAACACCCTGTCCGCGGGCTTCGTCATGCAGGGCGGCAAGCCGCTGATGACCGTCACGTTGATGGGCGGCGACATGCAAGCCCAGGGTCACGCAGAGATGTTGGTCGACGTGCTGGATCTCGGCGCCAATATCCAGGCCGCGGCCGACATGGCGAGATTTCGGCATTCTCAATTAGCGAACGTGCTGAGCCTGGAGACGCCGCTCTATGATTTGGTGGGATCAAAGCTTGCCGCGATGGGCCACAGCGTAAAATCCGTCAGCGGCGACGAAATGGGCGGCGTGCAAGTCATCATGTTGGTCGCGGGGCCGGACGGCACGCTCCCCGGCTACTACCGCGCTGGATCGGATTTTCGCAAGGACGGCGCCGCAGTCGGATGGTAATACACCTGTGGCTGCAAGCACGCCCGAAAGTCACAGCAGACCGCGCAATTTACTGTAGCCGGAACGGCTGATCGGCAGCTGCGTCTTGTCGTTGAGGATCGCAATGCGGCTGTCCTTTTCCGACAGCTCGATCTTCGCCAATCGCGACACGTTCAATATATAGCGGCGATGGATGCGCAGAAATCCCTTCCCCGCCAATTGCACCTCGAGTTCCCCCAGCGTCTGTTCCTTCAGGTAGCAGCGTCCGGCCGCGCGGATCGATACATAGTCGTCCTGCGCCTCGACGTAGTCGATCTGCTCGACCGGGATGACATGCACATTCGAGCGATCGCGTATCAACACGCGGTCGATGGCGGTGCCCTCACGGTGCGTATCCAGCAATTCGCGTATCGGCAGAGAATCGCGCGTGCGGATGCGAATGCGCGCAAGCTCCAGTGCTTCGTCGAAGCGCTCGGCGCCGAACGGCTTGAGCAGGTAGTCCACGGCATGCACATTGAACGCCCGCAGCGCGTATTCATCATATGCCGTGGTAAAGATGACGCTTGCTGCATCGCGCCCGATCAGATCCAGCACTTCAAATCCGTCCAGCTTGGGCATTTGAATATCGAGAAACAAAAGATCCGGCTTGAGATCGCCGGCGGCCTTGACGGCTTCGAAGCCGTTGGAACATTCCGCCAGCACCTTGATGTCGGAATGTTGATTGAGGTATTCGCGAATCAGCGCACGCGCGTGCGCTTCATCGTCGACGACGATGGCCGTGAGCTGGGTAATCTCATTCATTCGACGGCTCCCTCCGTTGTTGTGAACGGTATGCTCACCTCGGCGATGAATTCATTCGGCGCGTCGCGCACGTGCAGCTGGCCCGCGGCGCTGTACTCGGATTGCAGCCGCTGCCGCACCAGCAGCAAACCGAGGCCGGCGCGTTTGCGGCGCGGCCTATCCGGATCGCTCGGATTGCTCACGCGAACCAGCAGCGTTCCGCCTTGGCGCTCGACGCTTATTGTAACCGTGCCGCCGTCGAGCAAATGGGCGATGCCGTGCAGCACCGCGTTTTCCACCAGCGGCTGCAGGATCAGCGCGGGAACGTACGCGCCGCGCGCTGGTTCGCTCGCCGTACAGTTGACCGTCAGTCTCGAGCCGAGCCGCACCTGCTCGATGGCAAGATAGCGCTGCACGACGTTCAACTCCTCGTGCACGGATATCCGTTGCGTGGCCCCCAACCGCAATGTATCGCGCAAAAAGTCCGCCAGCAACAGGCACATCTTGCGGGCCGAGGGCGGATCGCTGCCGGTCAGCGCGCTGATCGAGTTGAGGCTGTTGAACAGAAAATGCGGATCGATTTGCGCGCGCAGCGCCTTGAGTTCGGCTTCGCGCGCCAGCAAACCGGACTCGAGCGCGCGCTGTTCCGAGCGCTGCGAGGCGGAGGATGCGATCATCACGTAGTGCAGCGCGATGGCCAGCCAGAACAGCACGGCGCCGACCACGAACAGCACCCAAGGTTGCTCCACGAACACCTGGGGCTGCAGCCCGATATTGAGCGACTCGAGCACGGCGGCCCACAGCCACGCAGCGCCGACGCACAGCGCGCCCACGCTCGCTGCCGCGCACATGTGCGCAGGCATGGCCCGCCACAGCGGGTGGTCGCTGTCGATGGGAAAAGCCAGGCACAGATAGTACGCGGACAGTCCTATGAACGCATACAGCATCGTCAGGGGCAGAAAGAACGCTGCCGCGGTTCCCCAAGCATCACGGTGACCCAACCCGATGACGAGAACGATGCCGATGGGAAGATAGGCGAGCAGGTACATGCCCAGTTTGCTCGCGCTGGCGAGAATCGGATGCATCGAGCGCTACCTGCTTGGCTTAAGTCAGTTGCCGATCTCAACGCCGCCCATCAGTACCGTGCCGCGCAGGATCAACTGTTGCGTTGCGCTCGACGTGTTGGTGCGCGTCTTATCGTCGATGCCGCCGAGAATGGGCACCACGTTCGAGATCACGGTCCAGTTCTGAGGAACGAGTATATGGAAGCCGCCCATGATCACGAACAGCTCGATTTGCGCCGACCCTTCGGCGCCCATCAGCGCATCGCGCAGATCCAGCTCAAAACCGCCCATCACGCAGACTGCCTCGGCGCTGCGAAATACAGCCTTGCCCCAGCGGCGCCGGCAGCTGCCGAGCACCGAGAACACCGACGTATGATCCGAAGCATTCGCGGCGGAGGCCGCAGTCGGCGGCGTCGCGGGACTGAACGACTGCGAGGGATTGTTGGGTTGTGAAGCGGCGGTTGATCCCTGGTCGAAGTTCGGCGGCTGGTTCCGTGGTCTCGAGCGCATGCGTCCACTGCGCATGATTATTCGTGCACCGATCACCACCAATATCAGCGGCCAGAGGAATTCCCACACCTGCAGGCTCACGACGCCGAGCGTATTGAGCAGCAGCCAGGTGCCGACGATGATCAAAACCAAGCCGGTGACTGCTCCGTGACTCCCGCGTTGCAGAACCGTCAGCCCAAACACGATCAGAACGGCAGGCCAGAAACGCATCACATGATGAGCCTGCACCACCCCCAGCCGATCGAGTGCGAGGGCGATTCCCACCAGCAAGATAAAAACGCCGAGGATGAACCTCGGCGTGATCTTGGGGGGCGTTTCAGGTGGCATAGTTACCTATATTCGCGTGACGATCGCGGTGAACTGATTCATCGCGGCGATCCGACTCACCGCGGCGGCCGATGGCGCGAATAATCATCAGTGCGCCCGCCCCCGCCAGGATAATCGGCCCTGTGATCTCAGCATAGGCCCAATTTGTCATTGTATTGGCAAATAGCCAGTCGCCGAGCTGACTATCATTGCGCCGCCCGCGATGCAGCGGGTGCCGGGGAATTTTTTGATCTGGGTGCTCATGTATTGGCTACGTTTTATCGATCCGACGGAGGCATGCTGCCTCAAGGTTCCCTCAAGATCATGCGATATTCGGCCAATGCCCCGGAACTCCCGGTGAACGCCCTCGAGAACGTATTCACGGCTGTAGACGCGTGGCCACCCACGGTGCGCTGCCCGCGCCGCTCCCCGGTTCAGGCAATACCCTAGTCCAGCGCGCGCGGTCATGAATGCGAAACTCGCCCTCCACCCACAGCTCCACGGCATCGGGAATAAGCCGGTAGCCGCCCCAATGAGGCGGGCGCGGCACGTCTACGGAGATCGTGTCGGGTTCCGTCGTGCCGGGACCGCCATAGGGAATTCCAAGGCGCCGCGCTTCGCGTGCGACCGCGGCGGCCAGCGCTTCGCGCGACTCCACAGGTTGACTTTGTTGGCTGGCCCAGGCGCCGAGCCGGCTTTGCCAGGCCCGGGTGCGAAAATACTCATCGCTCTCGTCCTTTGACAGCCGTTCGACAGTGCCCTCGGCTCGCACTTGACGGTGACGATGGTCCCAATGAAATACCACTGCGGCCCGAGGATTTCCTTCGAGTTCGCTGCCCTTGCGCGATCGGTAGTTGGTGTAAAAAAGAATTGACCCCGGCTGCGCGGTGATTTGCTTGCAGAGCACGACTCGCGCCGACGGATAGCCGCGGCTGTCTACGGTCGCCAACACCATGGCGTCGGGATTGGGCTGGGCGGAATCAAGCCGGGCTTGACTTAACCATTGCGCCGCGACTTCGAGGGGATTCCCCGGCAGCGGGTCAGGTAGGGTTTCCACCCAAAATGTCTTTTTACTGCCGCTCATATGAGAATGGTAGCCGCGCCGGCGGAAACATGGGGCACTCTTTGATGAACCTGGATGAATTGCGGACCGCATTGACCGAACTCGATGGCCAGCTGTTGGAGTTGGTTGCGCGGCGCCAGTCCCTGAGCGAACAAGTGGCCGCGGTCAAACGTTCCACGGGACGAGCGATTCGGGACTTCGGCCGGGAGCGCGAGGTCATATTGAGGGGCCGCACGGCGGCCGAACGGCTGGGTGTGTCGCCCGATCTGGCGGAATCGCTGCTGCGGCAGCTCATTCAGTCCTCGCTAACGACGCAGGAGCAAGCGGGCGTTGCCGCGCAGGGGCACGGCAGCGGCAAGCGCGCGCTGGTCATCGGCGGGCGCGGCAAGATGGGCGGTTGGTTCGCAGAGTTCCTGGCGTCGCAAGGGTTTCGCGTCGCCATTGCGGATCCGCAGGGCGGGCTGGCGGGATTTGACATTGTCGCCGACTGGCCGAGCGATGCATTGGATTTCGACCTGATTGTGCTTGCGACGCCGCTGTCCGCCACGGCGGACTTGCTCAAGATCCTGGCGCGGCGGGCGCCGCGCGGCCTGATCTTCGATTTGGGTTCCGTCAAAACGCCGCTGCGAGCCGGGCTCGATGCGTTGGTCAAAGCCGGCTGCCGGGTGACCTCGGTGCATCCCATGTTTGGTCCGGACACTGAACTCCTGTCGGGGCGACATGTGATCTTCATCGACCTGGGGAATTCGGACGCGCTCGAGCAGGCGCAGGAATTGTTTGCCCCCACCATGGCCGAGCGGGTGGTCATGGATCTCGACGAACATGATCGCCTGATCGCCTATGTGCTGGGACTGTCGCACGCGGTCAACATCGCGTTCTTCACGGCACTCGCCGACAGCGGCGAAGCGGCGCCGCGATTGGCGAAATTATCGAGCACCACGTTTGATGCGCAACTGGACGTGGCAAGCCGAGTTGCCGCCGAGAGTCCGGATCTGTATTTCGAAATTCAGACCTCGAACACTTACGGCGGCGAATCGCTGCAGGCTCTGCAGAAAGCCGTGGAAGGTCTGATAGCAACGGTGAGAACCAAGAATCTGCGGGAATTCACGGCGATCATGCGCCGCGGCCGAGCCTACCTGGACGTGCGCGCGGCGGCGCGCGCGGATTGAGATTTAGGGGATGCTGGAAATGGACGAGAACGCGCGCGACAACGAAGAGCTCAAGAAGCGTCTCGCGGAAATGACCGCGGAGGCGGCGAACAACGAGACCATTATGAAGCGCACGCAGGCGCGCGAATTGACGCTGCTGCGCGCCGATAGCCTGGCGCAGCTGTTGCACGCCATGGTCGGCGGACTGAAAGAATCGTACTCGCTGGACGCGGTCAGCGTGGTATTGCTCGATCCCCAGCATGAGGTCCGGCATTTGTTGATTGCCGGCGGCGACCGGCCGGAGGAATTCAAGCAGATATTCTTTGTCGATTCGCTGGTCGGCCTGGCTCCGCAACTCGCCGTGCTGCACAAGCCATGGCTCGGGCCGTTTGTCGGCGCCGATCATCACTTGCTGTTTCCGGGAATTCCGAATCTCAAGAGTGCGGCGCTGGTGCCTCTCCCCCGCAAGGACCGCGCGACCGGCGCTCTGTGTTTCGGCAGCCGCGATGCGTCGCGCTTCACGCGGCATCACGGCACGGATTTTCTGGCGCATTTGGGCGCAGTAGCCGCGGTGTGCATCGAAAACGCGGTCAATCGCGCGCGGCTGCTGCGCGCCGGCATCACTGACTTTTTGACGGGCTGGCACAATCGACGCTACATGCAGCAAAGATTGAAGGAGGAGCTGGCCCGCGCGCAGCGCCGCGGGGGCACCATCGCATGCCTGATGATCGACATCGACAAGTTCAAGAGCATCAATGACGGCTATGGGCATCTGGCGGGCGACAGCGCGCTGAAAGAGGTCGCGGTGCGCATCGAGGCGCAAATTCGCAGCATGGACACAGCCGCGCGCTTCGGCGGGGACGAGCTGGCGATCTTGTTGCCTGATGCTACTTCGGCCGAGGCCGCGACCCTGGCCGAGCGCATTCGCGAAGTTATCGCCGCAATGCCGTTTTCGCTCAATTCGCAAATCACGCGCAATCTGACGGTTTCGGTGGGCGTCGCGGCGGTCTCGCCCGGACGCCACGAAACCGATCTGAAGGCCGTCGCGGACCGCCTGGTTGCCGACGCGGACGCGGCGCTGTATCGCGCGAAGACGCTGGGACGAAATCGCGTACAGGTGGGAGCCGGCTAATAAAATGTCCATCCAGCCAGCCACCGACTACATCGACAGGGACGGTTTTCGCGCCAACGTTGGCATCGTGCTGACCCGCGGCAGCGGCGAGGTATTCCTGGGCGGGCGAGTCGGCGGGCGCGGGTGGCAGTTTCCGCAGGGCGGCGTCAATCGCGGCGAACAGGTCGAGGAGGCGCTGTTTCGCGAGCTGAAGGAGGAAATCGGTCTGGATCGCGGCGACGTCGAGGTATTGGGATCGACTCAGGGCTGGCTGCGCTACCGGCTGCCGCGCCAATATGTGCGCGACCGCTGCATCGGCCAGAAGCAGCGCTGGTTCTTGTTGAAGCTCACCGCGGATGAAGCGAAATTGCGCTTCGATTGCACCAATCAGCCGGAGTTCGATCGCTGGCGATGGGCCGAATATTGGACGCCGGTGCGCGAAGTTGTGTATTTCAAACGGCGAGTCTATGTGCGCGCGCTGCAAGCCTTGGGCAAGCACCTGTTTCCCGACGGACTGCCGCCGTATCCGGAGTGGTGGCCGGAAATCGAGGCGGCGACTTAAGGATTGCTGCTGAGCGACACGATTTCAAAAGGGCTTGACGACGGCGAGAATCACGATGCCGATCAGCAGCAGCGTAGGCAGCTCGTTGAAGACTCGATACCACTTGGCGCCGTGCGAGTTGCGCCGCTCCACAAAATCTCGAAGCAATTTGAAGCAGTACCCGTGGTAGGCAACCAACAACAGCACCAGCAACAGTTTGATTCGCAGCCACGTCATGGACAGGTAGCCCGGCGCTGCGATCAGCATCGCAAGTCCGAAAACTATGGTGAGCGTGGCGCCGACGGTCGTAAGGATGAACAGCCGCCGCTCCATGATTTCGAAGCGCGCTATGCTGAGCGCATCCGTGGCGCCCGCGTGGTAGACATAGAGCCGCGGCAGGTAAAACAGACCCGCAAACCAGGTAACCATCGCGATGACGTGTACGGCCTTCAGCCACAGCATGAGCGTTCCCTTGAGTTTTCCATTTGGATGATACCGCGAGGGTGGGCCAGCACGGTACAGTAGCGGCATGGCAGAGTCGTTCGGCAAATTGGTTGTGCGGTCGTATGCGCCGAAGCGCCACGCGGTGTTGTGGGGCATGGCCGTGCTGCTGGCGATCGGAATCCTGTATGCGGCATTCGAGCTCGGTCGCTACGATGCGGGTTTTCGGGTGGTGGATTCGGTGCGCGGCGCATTGGCCGCGAGCGCGCGCATTCGTTCGCTCGAAGCGGAAAACGGCAATCAGCGCCGTCAGCTGGAAGCCGCGGAAACGGCTCGTCGCGTCGACCGCGAGGGTTACGCGCAGGTGGAACGCAGCCTCGGCGATATGCAAAGCCAGATCGCGCGCTTGAATCAGGATCTGTCCTTTTACCGCGGATTGGTGCAGCCGGAGTCGCTCATTCATGTCAAGGTGCAGCAGATGCAGATCATTCCTGACACCGTTGCCGGACAGTTCCATCTCAAGTTCGTATTGATGCAGACCGGCAAGCCGGATAAAGAGGTCGCGGGCAACGCGGCGATCACCATCGACGGACTGCTGCAGGGCAAGCCGCTGAGTTTGACGTATGCGCAAGTCGCGCCTAACCACCGCGTCTCCCTGGCATACTCCTTCAAGTACTTTCAGGAGTACAACGAAGCCATAGAATTGCCGCACGGGTTCGAGCCCACGCGCGTCGGCGTCGAGATTCATAGCGTCAGAGACTCGAGCCACAGTTCCCGTCAAGCCTTCGTCTGGAAGGCGCAGGGAATGTCGGTGGAAACCGAGGCGAACGGCGATATTCCGGCCAAGGGTGATGCAGATGTTCAAACAGAAACAGAGTAAAACAGCGGAAATCGACACGTTGATCGGCGCCAAGACCCGAATCAACGGCGATGTGGAATTTGTCGGGGGATTTCACCTCGACGGCTATATCAACGGCAACGTCAAGTGCGAAGTGGGCGAGGACGCCGTGCTGTCGGTAAGTGAAATAGGCTGCATCGAAGGGTCGGTGGTCGTCCCCAACATTGTGTTAAACGGCATCGTCAAGGGCGACATCGAGGCCGGCGACCGAGTCGAACTCGGGCCAAAAGCGCGGGTTCTCGGCAGCGTGCACTATACGACCATTGAAACCGCCGTCGGCGCCCAAATACTTGGCAAATTGATTCACCGCGCGAAGGCCTGAGTCGCCGCGACGCGGGCGGGGCCTCGAATGCTCGAGGCGTGTGAACGGAAGTCGCAAACTTTGGGTCATAACTTTGATTGGCCGCCGGCCGCCGAGTAGACTAGCCATATGAGCACTACCTCCGATTCGATGGTTGGCAGCGATGCTGCACCTGCGGCGCCGAATGTGTTGGTTTTCACCGATGCCGCGGCGGGCAAGGTGGGCGAGCTGATTCGCGAGGAAGCGAATCCCAGCCTGAAATTGCGCGTATTCGTTTCCGGCGGCGGCTGTTCCGGCTTTCAGTACGGATTTACCTTCGACGAGAAGATCGAAGAGGGCGATTTCTGTATCGAAAACTGCGGGGTCCAATTGTTGGTCGACCCGATGAGCGCGCAATACCTCATGGGCGCGGAAATCGACTACAAAGAGGATTTACAGGGTGCCCAGTTCGTCATTCGCAACCCGAACGCGAAGACAACCTGCGGCTGCGGGTCTTCATTCTCCGCCTGAAAATGTTGATGTGTAGATGAGCCGGCGGAGGGTCGTTCCCGACGTGCTCGCCGCCGTCGATCTGGGCTCCAACAGCTTTCACATGGTCGTTGCGCGTTACTCGCACGGCCAACTGGTCATCCTCGACCGGTTGCGCGAAATGGTGCGCCTGGCCGCAGGCTTGGGCGACAGCGGCCGGCTGGATGACGCGGCCACGGATCGCGCATTGCGCTGTCTCGAACGATTCGGACAACGGCTGCGCGCCATGCGCGCCGACGGTGTGCGTGTGGTGGGCACGAATGCGCTGCGCCGCGCCAGGCGCAAGCGCTGGTTCTTGGAGCGCGCGCGCGCCGCGCTCGGCCATCCCATTGAAATCATCTCGGGGCTGGAAGAGGCGCGGCTGATCTACTCGGGGGTGGCGCATACCAGCCCGATGAGTCCGGACAAGCGGCTGGTCATCGATATCGGCGGCGGCTCTACCGAAGCTGTGATCGGACAGGGTTTCGAACCGCTGCTGCTGGAGAGCCTTTCGGTAGGCTGTGTCGGTTTGAGCGCCATCTGTTTCGACGACGGCCGGATATCGGCGAAGCGCCTCGAACGCGCACGCACCGCCGTGCGGCTCGAACTCGAGCCCATCCAGGAAGCATACCGCAAGCTAGGCTGGCTGCAGGCGTTCGGTAGCTCCGGTACCGTACGCGTCATCGGCGACGTCCTGCGCAGTCTCCATCCCGAAGCGCCGCATATCACGCTCGACAATCTGTATGGATTGGCGGAGCGCGTGATTGCGGCCGGGCATGTGGACGAACTCGATCTACCCGACGTCGACGCCGAGCGCGCGCCGGTGTTTCCCGCGGGCCTCGCGATTCTGCTGGAAGTTGTCGAGAGCTTCGGCATCGATCGTGTTCGAGTAGCCGAGGGCGCGATGCGCGAGGGGCTGCTCTACGATCTCATGGGGCGCTTCACCAATGAGGATGCGCGCGTGCGCAGCGTGCGCGCCATGGAAAAGCGCTATCACGTCGATGTCAATCAGGCGGAACGCGTCGAATTGACCGCGGTAGCGCTGCTCGAACAAGTTGAATCCGAATGGGGGTTGGAAGATCCGCTGGCGGAGTCGGTGCTGCGCTGGGCGGCGCGTCTGCACGAAACCGGCCTCGATATCGCGCACTCCAAATACCACCGCCACAGCGCCTACCTGCTGGAGAACGCCGACATGCCGGGCTTTCCGCGCGAGGAGCAGCAGCTGCTGGCGGCATTGGTCGGCGGCCATCGCCGCCAGCTGTCCGTCGAGTCGCTCGAGGATTTGCTGCCGCCGTGGGATCGGCTGGCGGAGTTTCTGATCGTGCTGCTGCGCCTGGCGGTACTGCTGCATCGAGGCCGCAGCCCGCAACCGCTGCCGGAGGTCCGCTTGAGCGCCAAAGGCCGCACCCTGACAATGGATCTGCCGCCGCGCTGGATGAAAGAACATCCGCTCACGCTCGAAGATCTGCAGCAGGAACAGCTGTATTTGAAAGACGCGGGCTTTCGTCTCAACATCGTCCAGGTCTAGGCAATCGCCTGGCCGGTCTCAAGCCGGCGCCTGTGGGCGCCTTTTTCTAGGCTTCGGTGAGCGCCAGCCGCTCACCGTGCAAACTCATCAAGCGCGCCTGCGCTGACACCTTGCCCTCGCCGGCCGCGCGCGTGTATTGGCCGTCGGCATCCAACACCCAGGCCTGCACGTCGTCCTCCAGATACAGCTTCAGATCTTCGACGACGCGTGCCTGCAGATCCGCAGACTCGATTGGGAACGCCACCTCGATGCGGCGGAACAGATTCCGGTCCATCCAATCGGCGCTGGCGCAGTAGATTTCGCGGGCTCCCGCATTCTCGAAGCAATAAACCCGGGAATGCTCCAGGAAGCGCCCGACGATCGAGCGTACGCGAATGCGATCGGAGACGCCGCGAACGCCCGGCCGCAGACAGCAGACACCGCGAATGATGAGATCGATTTCCACGCCGGCGCGCGAGGCGCGATACAGCGCCTGAATGACGGTGGGCTCGGTGAGCGCGTTGAGTTTGGCGATGATGCGCGCCGGCCGGCCTGCTCGCGCATGCTCGGTCTCGCGATCGATCTTGGCGATGATGGCATGGTGCAGACTGAAGGGTGCATGCAGCAATTTGCGCAGCTTTGGCACCTGGGTGAGGCCGGTCAGCTGCAGGAATATCTGGTGAATATCCTCGCCCGTGGATTCATCGGCGGTCAGTAGTCCGTAATCGGTGTAGAGCCGCGCCGTCTTGGTGTGATAGTTGCCCGTCCCCAAATGGCAGTAGCGCCGCAGACCCTTTTCTTCGCGCCGCACCACCATGACGAGCTTGGCATGCGTCTTGAAGCCGAATACGCCGTACATGACGTGCGCGCCGGCCTCTTGCAGCTTGGTCGCGAGTTCAATATTGGCTTCTTCGTCGAAGCGCGCGCGCAGCTCGATGATGACGGTGACGTCCTTACCGGCTGCCGCTGCGTCGACCAGAGCACCGACAATGGTGGAGTCGCTGCCGACGCGATACAGGGTCTGTTTGATGGCGAGCACCTGGGGATCGCTCGCTGCCTGTCTGATGAAATCGGTCACAGGCGCGAATCCTTGATACGGGTGGTGCAAGAGCACATCCGTGGCGCGCAAGGTGGAGAACAGATCGCCGGCTTTTAGCCGGTCGGGAACACTCGGCGCGAATGCCGGGTACTTCAGTTCCGTGCGATCCACCAGATCGTATACCGCCATCAGGCGATTCACGTTCACGGGTCCGGATACTTTGTAGAGATCCTCGGCGGTCAGTCCAAATTGCTCCAACAAATAGGCCAGGATTTCATCCGGGCAATCGTGCGCGGTCTCCAATCGCACCGCGTCGCCGTAGCGGCGCGATGCCAGTTCGCCCTCAACCGCGCGCAGCAAATCATCGACTTCTTCCTGCTCGACGAACAAATCGCTGTTGCGCGTGACGCGAAATTGGTAGCAGCCGCGCATCCGCATGCCGGCGAATAGTTTTGATACGAAGGCCTCGACAATGGTGCCCAAGAACACGAAGTGCCGGCTGCCGAGTTCATCCGGCAGCTTGATGAGGCGCGGCAAGGAACGCGGCGCCTGAACCACGGCAAGGCCGCTGTTGCGCCCGAATCCGTCTTCGCCTTCGACGACGATCGCGAAATTCAAGCTCTTGTTGAGTATCTTCGGAAAAGGCCGCGCCGGATCCAATGCCAGCGGGCTCAACACCGGCTCCACCTCGCGAACGAAGTAATCTGCAATCCAAACTGCCTGAGCATCGGTCCAGGTTTCCGGCTCGACGAACACCACGCCGTTCATCGCGAGTTCCGGCATGAGTACATCGTTCAATAGCTGGTATTGTTCGTCCACCAAGAGCACGGCCTGAACGCGAATCGCGCGCAATTGCTCCGGCACCGGCAATCCATCGGGCCCTCCTTGAACCGCACCGGCCTCGAGCAGTTCCTTGAGACTGGCCACCCTGATCTCGAAAAATTCGTCGAGAATCGCACACGAAATGCACAAGAATTTCACCCGTTCGAGCAGCGGGATCCTTTTGTCCCTGGCCTGCTCCAAGACGCGCTGATTGAACTCCAGGAACGAGAGTTCACGATTGAAATACAGCTGCGGTAGTTGCAGGTCGGTGTCGTTCATCTAGATTCAGTAGACCGAAAGATTCGAGCGCAAATCGCCGGCGGCCACCGCGGGCGCAGGGAATGGAGCGGCCGGGACTGTGGCGGCCGGAACGGCCGGGGCGTTAGCCGCCGCAGCGGTCGTCGTGTCGCCCGACTGCGGCGACAAGCTCGCGAGCAGCGGCGTCGCCTGCGCATGAAATTTTTGCAGGGCGTCCGCACGAAGGGGTTCAGCTCCGGGCAATCCCACCGTCTGTGGATTCCTGTGGACGCCGTTCATGAGGTACTCATAGTGCAGGTGCGGACCGGTGGCGAGCCCTGTCATTCCTACATAGCCGATCACGTCGCCCTGCTGCACGCGCGTGCCTACACGAATGGATCGTGCAAAGCGCGACATGTGGCCGTAGAGCGTCGATATGTTGCCGCCATGGGCGAGCAGCACCGCATTGCCATACCCGCCGCGCCACCCTGCAAAACTGACATGGCCGTCGCCTGCCGCATGCACCGGGGTACCGGTTGGCGCCGCGTAGTCGGTGCCCATGTGGCCGCGAATGGTATTCAAGATTGGATGCATGCGGTGCGGATTGAACGCCGAACTGACGCGCGTGAAGTCGAGCGGCGCGCGCAAGAACGCCTTGCGCATGCCTAAGCCGCTCGGCGTGTAATAGCCGGCGCTGCCGTTGTCCGATACGAATCGCACGGCGCGATATACCTTGCCG
>Ga0209248_10000302_pt1 | contig 16000 bp, 17 predicted proteins | sample BogFormECP04_OM1_FD_188241 | JGI IMG/M metagenome (GOLD analysis project Ga0209248, IMG submission 188241) | Bog forest soil microbial communities from Calvert Island, British Columbia, Canada - ECP04_OM1 (SPAdes) (version 2) | ecosystem: Environmental > Aquatic > Freshwater > Wetlands > Bog ... | reverse complement strand
GCCGCAGCCGGAGGGACCGACGAAAACGGTCAACGTGCCCTCGGGGACATCCAGGTTCAGGTTGTCGACGGCGACGGTGCCGTCGGCGTAGACCTTGCAGACGTTCTCGAAGCTTATCAAGCCTCAGCTCCCGATTGGATGGTTGAAGCCGTTATCCCGCAACCAGTTCCGAGCCGCTTGGTCGGGGTCGATCCCGGAGTTACCGGACACCGAGGCGTTGAGATCGGCCAACCCGCGGGTGGTCATTTTTGCCGATACTGCGTCCAGCACATCTTTGAGCCGATCGGATTTCTTTTGCGAATTTACCAGCGGCACAATGTTGCCGGCCAGGAAGTTGTGCTCCGGATCGTCGAGCACCACCAAATGATTCTGCATGATTGCCGGCGACGTGCTGAAGATGTTGGCGGCGTTGACCGTATCCTCCAGCAGGGCACGAACGGTGACCGCGCCGCCGTCGTCACTGATCGCGATGAAGTTTCCGGGCGCGATGTCAAGCCCGTATCGTGCGCGGAGCCCGACCAGACCCGACGACCGGGCCTGAAAGTCGGAGGGCGCGGCGAACTTCACCTCCGGTGAATGTGCCGCCAGATCGGCAATCGTCTTGAGGTTCCACTTGACAGCCGTGTCGGCGGTGACGGTGACGGTGTCGGTGTCCGCCGCAGGTGACGGCGTCAGAATCGACAAGTCGCCCGGCAGCCGCTTGTAGAGTTCCAACTCGACGGCGTCGAGCATGGTCACTGTCTCATTCGACTCGAAGTACTGCAGCAGGTTACCGATGTACTCGGGCACCAGGTCGATCGAATGATCTTTCAGCGCAGGGATATACGTCTCGCGGCTGCCGATACCCATCCGTCGTCCGACGTTGAAACCGTTGGTCTGCAAGGCTTGTGCATAGATTTCGGCGATGATTTTCGATTCCGGAAAGCCGGCGGATCCGACCACGATCGAGTTCATGTTGCCTGACGCCCCGCCGAGCGGATTCGAACTGCCACAAGCCGCGACAGCAACGCACAAGGCGGCAAGCCACGCCGCCGCGCGGTAACCGCGCCGTCCCAGCATGCCCATAGCAATCGACACTATCTTGCAGCGCCGCATCGGCTTGGGAGTGCGCCCGAGGTTTCCGGCGCGATTTCGTTTCATTCGGTCCGACAAGGGGCAAGATGGCAACCATGAGCAGCGATTCGTCTGTATCGCCCGATCAGCCACCGGAAACCACCACACCGGCCCCGGACAGCGTGGCGCCGCCGGAATCGGCGGTGAAGTTCACCCGCGCGGCCAGCTTATGGTCGTCCCTGACCGCGGGCTTCCTGATTCTCATAGTGCTGTTGATCTTCATCACTCAGAACACGAGTTCGGCGCAGTTTGCGTTCCTCAACTTGCGCTGGACCCTGCCGCTGGGGGTGGCGATTCTGCTGGCGGCGGTGTCCGGCGGGCTGATCACCGTGCTGGCCGGCACAGCACGGATTTATCAGTTGCGGCGGGCGGCGAAGAAGAATCTCGCGGCCGGCCGATAAGCGGACGTAGCACCCCATCGGTCAGGTGACTTAGGGTACCCTAACTTTGAGAGTAAGGAGACCCTATGCCATCAACCTGGGTAGGCGCGCTGCTGCACAAGTCGCGTCAACAAGGAGAATCGCCGTTCCCGTATCAGGCGGCGTTTCTGATCAACAATCCGATCCGTCGAACACTGCTCAAGCCGGCGCGCATCGTCGACAAACTCGGTCTCGCGGGCTCTGAGCGCGTCCTGGAACTCGGGCCCGGACCGGGATTCTTCAGCGTGGAGATTGCCCGTCGGCTCACCGACGGCCGACTGGAGCTGTTCGACATTCAGCCGGAGATGCTCGAGAAGGCGCGGCACCAACTCGAGCAAGCCGGACTGTCTGACGTCGGTTTCACCGTGGGGCAGGCAAGCGACGGACTTCCCTTCCCGGACAACACCTTTGACGTTGCCTTCTTGTCCGCAGTGATCGGGGAAGTGCCCGACAAGCGGGCCTGCCTACGTTCGCTCGGCCAGGTGTTGAAGCCCGGCGGGCGGCTGGTGTTCGTCGAAATGTTTCCCGACCCCGACCGGCTCAGCGTGCGGGAGTTGCGTGACCTCGCGGAACCGGAGAACTTCGAATTCGTCGAAGCGAGCGGAAACCGTTGGGAAACCATCGCCCGCTTTCGCAGGGTCGACAGCTAGAAGCCTTCAGGTCTGCAACTCGGTCAGCCCGCGGGCGATCAACGGGCCCACGGTCTCCCCGACCCGGTCGGATGCGTCAACGTCGTCCGCACCACCCGACATACGCCTGCGGAAATCGATGCCCGCCGCGATGATGGCCAGCTTGAAGTAGGCCAGCGCCATATAGAAGTTCCAGTGCGCCAACGGCTGTCCGGAGACCAACGAGTAGCGGTGGGCGAGCTCGTCGGCGACCGGCAATTGCGGCGACGTCCAGGCCGCGTGCGTGTTGATGATCAGGTCCAGCGACGGATCGCGGTAGACGCACATCAACGCCGCGTCGCTGATCGGGTCGCCGAGGGTGGAGAGCTCCCAGTCCACGACGGCACGTACTTGCTTGGGATCGTCGGCATCCAGGATGGTGTTGTCGATGCGATAGTCGCCGTGCACGATCGAGGTGCGGCTCTGCTGCGGAATCGACTGCTGCAGGGCCGAATGCAGCCGCTGCACGTCCGCGTCACGGTCGTCATCGGAAAGGCGCACGAGCTCCCACTGCGAACCCCATCGGCGGACCTGCCGTTCCAGATATCCGCTCGGTTTGCCGAAATCCGCGAGTCCGACGGCGTCTGGGTCGACCGCGTGCAGGTCCGCCAGCACCCGGATCAGTGCGTCGACGCAGCCTTCGATGACCCGCTCGTCGCCCAACGCCTCGAGCTCGGCGCGGCTGCGAACCACTTGTCCGGCAACGTATTCCACTATTTGAAACGGCGCACCCAGCACTGAATCGTCGTCGCAAAGTGCGACCGCGCGGGCCACCGGGACCGCGGTATCGGCCAGCGCTGCAACCACTTTGTACTCGCGCGCCATATCGTGCGCCGAGGGCGTCAGCCCATGCAACGGCGGACGTCGCAGCACCCATTTTGATGAGTCGTCGGCGAGCAGAAAGGTCAGATTGGAGCGGCCGCCGGAGATCAGCTGCGCGCGCAGCGCGCCTTCCCGGTCGATGCCGGCCGAGCGCAGATACCCATCCAGCGCGGTCAGGTCTAACCCGTCAAGCGGCGAAGTAGTCACCGGACTTGCTTACCATTAGTTGCCCGACTTCTCCTCAGCCGTTCCGGCTGCATCGTCGTCGGGCGCCGGGCCGCGCTGGTTACGCGGCAGCAGGTCCCACACGTGCTCGGTGCCGTTCACCGTCACCACGCTCGCTTGACCGGACCGGGAGAACAGCAGCCGGGTCACCGACGCGTAGTCGATGGGGAACGACAGCACCCGCTTGGTTCCCAGAATCTCGTGCAGCACTACGTTGATCACCCCGCCGTGGCTGAAAACCGCCACGGTGTCCTCGTGCTCCGCGCCGGCCGCAACGTCGTCCACGGCCGCGCGCACCCGCGCCCGGAATGCCTCTTCGTCGACCGAGCTGGGCAGGTGTCCCGCCGCCATGCGGGCCCACTCTTGCGGGTTCTCGTCGCGGATGTGCTCGATCGGGACGTACACCGGCAGATCGCGATCGTATTCAGCGAAGCGGTCCTCGATCTCGACGGTCAACCCGCGCGCGGCGGCCACCGGTTCCGCCGTCTGGATCGCACGACGCTGCGGGCTGCTCACCACCCGGGAGATCGGAAACCTGGCCAGCGCGTCGGGCAGCCGCGCGACCTGCACCCGCCCCTCGTCGGAGAGGTCGGGGTCGGCGCGTTCTTGTTTCGTGGGGCCGGGTTCGCTGCGGAGCGGCAACGCATGCCGGACCAGAAGCAACTGCATGCGCACAGCCTTGCATGCGCTGCAAAGCCCTTGTCATCTCGGCGGAGAATGCTATTCTCCGAACGGAGATTGGGGTGTGCGGATGGTGGATGCAGGCGTGCTGGGACGCTGGCTCGACGCGAACGACGCCCCCGGCGCAGGTGAAGAGCCGATCCTCGAACAGCTCTCCGGGGGCTCACAGAACACTCTCTATCTGATCCAGCGCGGTGACGAGCGCATGGTGCTGCGGATGCCGGGGGCGCGGGCCGACGCGGCCCGCATCGACGGACTGCTGCGCGAGATTCGGCTGGTGCGCGCGCTGCGCGGCACCGACGTGCCGCATGCCGAGCTGATCGCCGCCAACGACGCCGGCGATCTGCTCGGCATGCCCTTCTACGTGATGCGGGCCATCGACGGCTGGAGTCCGATGGACGGTGGCTGGCCGGCACCGTTCGACACCGACCTGACCGCACGCCGCGGCTTGGCGTTCGAACTCGTCGACGGCGCCGCCAAGCTGGGCCGGGTGGACTGGCGCGCCCAGGGGTTGGACGGCTTCGGCCGTCCCGACGGATTCCACGAGCGGCAAGTCGACCGCTGGCTGGCGTTCCTGGACACCTACCGGGTGCGTGAGCTTCCGGGCCTGGACGACGCCGCCGACTGGCTGCGCCGCAACCGGCCCGGGCACTACACGCCGGGCATCATGCACGGCGACTATCAGTTCGCCAACGTGATGTTCGCGCACGACGAGCCGGCCCGGCTCGCCGCGATCGTGGACTGGGAGATGACCACCGTCGGCGACCCGCTGCTGGACTTGGCCTGGTGCCTGCTGGGATACGACGGTGAAAACCCCCGCGAAGACGGGTTTTATCTCGACATGAAGGGCATGCCGACGCGCAGTGATTTGCTCGAACGCTACGAGAAGACCAGCGGGTTGGCATGCGAAAACATCGACTACTACTTGGTATTGGCCAACTGGAAACTCGGCATCGTGCTGGAAAAGACCTACGCCGCCGGGATCCGCACCGGCAAAGTCGACTCCAAGATCCAGGACGCGTTCGGGGCGATGATCCCGCAACTGATCGCCACGGCTGCCGAACTCGCTCGGTCGCTACCGACAAAGGCCGGCTGAGATGGGTTATGCCGACGAACTTTTCGATCTGACCGGCCAGGTGGTGCTGGTCACCGGCGGCAGCCGGGGGCTGGGCCGTGAAATGGCGTTCGGCGCCGCCCGGTGCGGCGCCGACGTGGTGATCGCCAGCAGGAAGATGGAGAACTGTGTCGCCACCGCCGAGCAGGTCGAGCGCGAAACCGGCCGCGCGGCAATGCCATACCAGGTGCACGTTGGGCGATGGGACCAACTCGACGGCCTCGTCGAGGCGACCTACGAACGGTTCGGCAAGGTCGACACGCTGATCAACAACGCCGGGATGTCACCGCTCTACGACAAGCTCACCGACGTCACCGAGAAACTGTTCGACGCGGTGGTCAACCTCAACCTCAAGGGCCCGTTCCGGTTGTCCGCGTTGGTCGGTGAGCGGATGGTCGCGGCCGGACGCGGCTCGATCATCAACGTCAGCACGGCCGGGTCGCTGCGACCGGCACCCGACATCATTCCCTACGCGGCGTCGAAGGCCGGTCTCAACGCCATGACCGAAGGTCTGGCCCGGGCGTTCGGGCCGTCGGTGCGGGTCAATACGCTGATGGCCGGCCCGTTCCTCACCGACGTCAGCAAGTCGTGGAATCTGGACCAGGCGACGCAGAACCCGTTTAGCCACCTGTCGCTGCAGCGCGCCGGCGACCCGGCCGAAATCGTCGGTGCCGCATTGTTTCTGGCCTCTGGCGCGTCCAGCTTCACCACCGGCTCGATTCTGCGAGCCGACGGCGGCTTTCCCTAGCGGCGATCGCAAGCGCGGCGGAGCCGGGCGCAGCGGGTCGCCGCCAATGAACCTATCCCCTTCTACCTAGGAGTATTCGATATGGCATGGGACTTCTCTACCGAACCGGAGTTCGAGAAGAAACTCGACTGGATCCGCGAGTTCGTCCGCGAGGAGGTCGAACCGCTGGAGGTGCTCTTCCCCGGCTGCGAGTTCCTACCGCTCAACGACGAGCGTCGCAAAATTGTCGACCCGCTCAAACAGCAGGTTCGTGACCAAGGGCTGTGGGCCCCGCACCTCGGTCCGGAACTCGGCGGGCAGGGCTTCGGCGCAGTCAAGCTGACGCTGATCAACGAGATCCTGGGCCGCAGCCCCTGGGCGCCAATCGTCTTCGGCACACAGGCACCTGACACCGGCAACGCGGAGATCATCGCCCGCTTCGGCACCCAGGACCAGAAGGACCGTTACCTGAACGGCCTGCTGTCCGGCGAGATCTTCTCCTGCTTCTCGATGACCGAGCCGCAGGGTGGCGCCGACCCGCGGGTCTTCACCACCCGCGCCGTCCGCGACGGCGACGACTGGGTGATCACCGGACGAAAGTACTTCTCCTCCAACGCGGCGGTCGCGTCCTTCTTCATTGTCGTGGCGATCACCAACCCCGATGTGGCGGTGCACCACGGTGCGTCCACGTTCCTGATTCCGGCGGGCACCGAGGGCCTCAACGTGGCGGCCAACCACCATCTGGTCGGAGCGGACCCGCACGAACCGGGGCATTCCCTGGTGCACTACGACGGGGTGCGGGTGCCGTCGGACGCCTTGCTCGGTGAACCCGGCCAGGGCTTCCTGATCCTGCAGACCCGGTTGGCGGGCGGACGGCTGCATCACGCGATGCGCGCGATCGGGATGGCGCAACGCGCAGTCGAGATGATGTCCAAGCGCGCGAAAAGCCGTTTCACTCAAGGTACTTTGCTCGCCGATAAGCAGTTGGTGCAGGAGTTCATCGCCGACTCGTATACCGAGTTGACACCGTTTCGGCTGACGGTGCTGCATGCCGCGTGGCTGATCGACAGCGGCGACGAGCACGCCGCCCGCGCCGAAATCGCCACCTGCAAGATCTTGGCGTCGCAGGTGCTGAAATCTATTGCGCTGCGCGCGATCCAAGTGCATGGGGCGCTCGGGCTCACCGATCAGATGCCGCTGGTCAACGTCCTGCTCGGCGGTATCGCGCTCGGTCTGGCCGACGGGCCGACCGAGGCACACAAGGTCAACCTGGCCCGGATGCTGCTCAAGGGCTACGAGGCCGAAGACGGGGATTGGCCGAGCGAAATGCTGGACGTCCGCCGCGAGGCCGCCCGCGCCAAATACGGTGAGCTCGTTGGCCGATAGCCGGGCGACCGCGGCTGTCCATCGTGCCCTCGACGACCGTCAGCGGGAAGCCACTGAGGAAGTCGAACGCATCCTCGCTGCCGCCGTTCGGGTGATGGAACGGGCGGCGCCCGAACCGCCCCGGGTCAGCGACATCGTCACCGAGGCGGGCTCATCGAACAAAGCGTTCTACCGATACTTCGCCGGCAAAGACGACGTCATCCTGGCGGTGATGGAGCGAGGTGTCGCGATCGTCGTCTCCTATCTGCAGCATCAGATGGCCAAGGAGCGCACGCCGGCGGGCAAGGTGCGGCGCTGGATCAAGGGCGCGCTGGCGCAGGTCGCCGACCCACACCTGATCAGCATGAGCCGCGCTGCCGCCGGGCAGATTTCGGCCACCGCCAACTGGCGCGCCGCCGACGACGAGATCATGCGGCCGATGCGCGATCTGCTGGCCGAGCCGATCGCCGCGTTGGGTAGCACGGATGTCCACCGCGATGCCGACACCGTCTTCCATTGCACTGCGGCGACCATGCGGCGGCACCTGGATTCGGGCGACCGGCCCGGCCCCGACGATGTCGATCACTTGGTGCGGTTCTGTTTACGCGGGCTGGGGGCCGGCTGATGCGCGCCGTCGTCTGCCGATCCTACGGTCCCCCAGAAGATTTGGTTGTCGACGACATCGTCGATCCGATGCCGGGTCCGGGTCAGCTGCTGGTGCGCGTACATGCCGCGGCCGTCAACTTCCCCGATGTGCTGCTGATCGCCGGCAAGTACCAGGTCAAGATTCCGGTCCCGTTCACGCCGGGCAGCGAACTGGCCGGCGAGGTGGTGGCTGCCGGTGACGGTGCGTCGTTTGGGCCTGGTGACCGGGTGTTCGGAGCCACGCCGACCGGTGCTTTCGCCGAGCTGGCCCTGCTCGATGCGCACCAGGTGTCGGCCGTTCCCGACGGCATCGACTTCACCTCCGCTGCGGCGTTCGGCGTCACCTACCGTACTGCGTATCACGCCCTGCGATCGGTTGCCCAAGTCGCAGAAGGGGATTGGGTGGTGATCCTCGGAGCGGCGGGCGGCGTCGGCCAGGCCGCGCTCGACCTGGCGGTCGGCATGAAGGCCCGGGTACTGGCTGCGGCGTCGACCGAAGACAAACTCGAGATCTGCCGGCAGCGTGGCGCCGAGGCGACCATCGCCTACGACCGCGAAGATCTGAAATCGGCCGTCCGCGAGCTCACCGGTGGCGGCGCTCGCGTCGTCATCGATCCGGTCGGAGGACGCTACGCCGAGCCGGCGCTGCGTGGTCTGGCCCGGGGCGGAACGTTCATCACCCTCGGCTACGCCGCGGGCTCGATTCCGGCGATCCCGCTCAACCTCGTTCTGCTCAAAGACATCACGATCCGCGGCATGGAGATCCGCACCTTTACCGCCGATCACCCCGACGACGCCGCGCGCGACATCCGGGAGCTGCAGCAGATGTTCGCCGACGGCCGGATTCAGCCGTATATCGGGGCCCGGTTCCCGTTGGCCGACGCCGCGAAGGCGTTACGGCATGTGGCCGAGCGCAAAGCGGTCGGCAAGGTGGTCATCGACGTCACGGTGTGACGATGTTGAACGCCGGGTCGGGCTTGTCGAGGACACCCAGCAGCTGCTGCAGGGCCGTCTGGTCGCCTGAAATCTCCAACCCCGGCGAGCTGACATCGCCCATCGCCACCATGAGAAGGCGAACCGAGTTGTCCACTGTGACGGTCACGTTCGCCGTAGCAGGATCCGCGGGCACTTGGCGGTGCACCAGCACGCCGTTACGCAGTGCGAGCCGGTAATTGGTCTGCACGTTGGTCAACGTGATGTCGACGACGAGATCCAAGTCCCAGGCGCGTGGCCCGTTGACGGTGATGGCCAGGCCGTCGAAGATCTGCTCCGGCGTCAGCTGCGACATCAACGTCAGCGACGTGGTCTGGGCCGCGGTGCCTAAGTTGCCATCGCGCAACTCCACGGCGGCGGACAGAAAGAAGTTGCGCCAGGTGGCGTTCTCGGCGCCGTAGGCCAATCGCTCGAAGGTGTCCGCGAGCAGCGCGCGGGCGGCGGCATGCGTGTCGTCGGCGAACACCGCGTGGTCGAGTAGTGTTGCAGCCCAACGGAAGTCACCGGAGTCGAAGGCCTGCTGAGCCAGTTCGACGACTCGGTCGATTCCGCCAAGCGCGTCGACGTATCGGGTGGCGAGTGCTTCTGGCGGGTGTGGCCACAGTCGCGCCGGGTTTCCGTCGAACCAGCCCATGTAGCGCTGGTAGATCGCCTTGATGTTGTGGCTGACCGAGCCGTAGTACCCGTGAGTGTGCCACGCCTTGTCCAATGCCGGTGGCATCTGCAGCATTTCGGCGATCTCGGCACCGGTGTGACCTTGATTGAGCAGCCGTAGTGTCTGGTCGTGCAGGTAGGCGTACAGGTCGCGTTGCACCGACAGAAACTCGACCACCCGCTGATGTCCCCAGGTTGGCCAGTGGTGCGACGCGAACACGACGTCGGTGCGGTCGGCGAACTTGTCGATCGCCTCGGTGAGATAGCCCGACCAGGCGTGCGGGTCGCGAACCAGCGCGCCGCGCAGCGTCAACAGGTTGTGCAGATTATGGGTGGCGTTCTCGGCCATACACAGCGCACGGAATCGCGGGAAATAGAAATGCATTTCGGCCGGGGCTTCGGTGCCCGGTGCCATCTGGAATTCGATCTCCACCCCGTCAATGGTGTGGATTTCGCCCGTGGTCCGGATGTCGACGGTCGGGACGACCAGGGCAATCTCACCAAGCGATGGCCCTTGGCCCAGGCCACAACCGACGTGTCCCCGCGGGCCGCGCGCCAACTGGCTGCCGTACATGTAGGTGGCGCGACGCGCCATGGCCGTTCCGGCGTAAACGTTCTCCTGCACGGCGTGCTCGGTGAATCCTTCGGGCGCCAGCACCGCCACCCTCCCGGCGTCCACGTCTGCCTGCGACGTGACGCCCAGCACGCCGCCGAAATGGTCGACGTGGCTGTGGGTATAGATCACCGCGACGACGGGCCGGTCACCGCGGTGGGTGCGGTAAAGCTGTAGCGCCGCGGCCGCTGTTTCGGTGGATACCAGCGGGTCGATGACGATCAAACCGGTGTCGCCCTCGATGAAGCTGATGTTGGAGATATCCAGGCCGCGGACCTGGTAGATACCCGGGACCACCTCGTAGAGACCTTGTTTGGCGGTCAGCATGCACTGCCGCCACAGGCTGGCATTCACCGATGGCGGCGGGTCGCCGGTGATGAACGAATACGCGTCGTTATCCCACACCACCCGCCCGTCAGCTGCTTTGACGACGCAGGGTGTCAGCGCAGCAATGAATCCGCGGTCGGCGTCGGCAAAATCCGTTGCGTCCTTCTCATTCACGCTCTGACCCTCCCACCGATTCGGCCGCGCCGAGACAAGATCATCCGATCAACCAGCACTATCTTCTCGGTATTCGGATGACCCGCGCTGACCAGAAGACCAATTTTTGGCGAATCCGATACCGCGCGTTCGGTAACGCTGCATACTTCCGAAACGGTCTGTGAAGTACCTGTGGACCGTCACAACGGCAAAGGAGCACGAGTGAAGCGTTCAGTTGCGGTCGCCACAGCAGCGACGGCGATCGTGGTAGTAGGTCTGTCCGGGTGTTCGAGTAACAAGTCATCGACCAGCAGTTCCGGGTCATCGTCTGGCCAGAGCACCGCAGCGGCCGCTGGCTCGAGCGGCTCGACCGTCGCGAAAGTCACCATCGACGGCAAAGACCAGAACGTTCAAGGCACCGTCGCCTGCACCACGGCGGCCGGCAACGTCAACATCGCCATCGGTGGGGCGTCCACCGGTATCGGTGCCGTGCTCACTGACGCCAGCCCGCCCGCGGTGAAGTCGGTCGGACTCGGCAACGTCAATGGCGCCACGCTGGGCTACACCCCGGGCACCGGTCAGGGCAACGCCAGCGCGACCAAGGACGGCAGTAAATACAAGATCTCCGGCACCGCGACCGGCGTGGACATGTCCAACCCGATGCAGCCGGTGAACAAGTCCTTCGAGATCGACGTCACCTGCCCCTAGCTTCCTTCAGTAACACACGGACGACGGCGGCGCTCCCCACGGCGTCGCCGTCGTTGTGTTCGCCCGAGCCGGTCAGCGGGTGAGGTCGTAGACGGTCACATCGCCGACCTGCTGCGGGACGAATTTTGCGGCGACCCATCGGGTGATCTGGCCTGCCGCACCGGATCCGTCGTTACCGTCGCGGATGAAGTAGTGGACCTGGCCGGTGGCGACATACTGCCGGAACTGCGCCAGCGTCGGCGAGTTGTCCCGGCCGCTGAATCCGCCGATTGCCATGACCGACTTGCCGGTGCTCAGCTCCATGCTGTCTGTGGTATGCGCACCGACAGTTGCTGCCGCCCAACGGTTATCGGTCCCAACCAGTAAAGCCTCGAGCGCCCTGTTGTTGCCGACCAGCTGGTTCTGCGGGTCCTGGTGGCCGGCGTTGACCGCGTGGATCGTGAACGACGCGCTACCGCCCAGCCCGAGCAGCAGCCCGGCGGCGCACAACACCGCGGCGCCCCGCCCGGCTAGCTGTCGCCTGATCAGCAGCGTCGCGGCTACGGCGATGGCCCCGAGCAGCATCGTCCACCGTGGCCACGGCAGCCAGTCCGGTGTTCGGCCGAGCAGGACGAAGTCCCATCCGGCGGTCGCCACCAGCATCAGGGCCAGCGTTGCCCGTGAGGACGCGAACTGCCTTGCGCGCCAGAGCTCTCGAGCAGAGATGGCGGTGACCGCCGCGATGGCGGGTGCTATCGCGGCGATGAAGTACGGGTGTGTGATGCCGTGCAAGTAGCTGAAGACCAAGCCCGAAACCAACATCCAGGCACCCCAGAACAGCAGGCTCGCGCGCATCCGGCTGGTCCGCGGCGCGAGACGGGTGAACCACAGCATTGCGATCAGGCCGATCAGGGCGGCGGGCAGCAGCCAGGAGATCTCGCTGCCACCCGCCATCCCATCCCCGCCCAGCGCTCGGCCGACACCGTTGTCGGCGAGCGCAAGCTGCAGCAGGCTGTTGTCGGTGGAACCACCGATGTAAGGCCGTGAATCCGCGGGCCAAATAGCAACCAGCGCAACGAACCAGCCGGCCGAGACGACAGTCGTCGCCAAACCGATCAGCAGGTTGCGGATCCTAGTCCGCACGCTGCCGGGCCCGCCGACCAATACCACCAACCCGATCGCCGGCATCACCACACAGGCTTCCATCGTCTTGGTTAAGAAGGCGAATCCCAGTGCCGTGCCTGCCAGCGCAAGCCACCGACCCGACGAGCCGTCGAGCGCACGGACAGTGCAGTAACCGGCGGCGACCAGCAGCAGCACCAACAGGGCGTCGGGGTCGTTGTAGCGAAACACCAATGCCGCCAACGGTGTTAGCGCCAGCATTGCCCCGGCGAGCAGACCGGCGATCGGCCCGCTGGCCCGACGCACAGCACCGTAGAGCAACGCCACCGCGCCGACACCCATCAGGGCTTGCGGCACCAGCATTGCCCACGCACCAAAACCGAACAGCCGGGCCGACAGCCCCATCACCCAGATGGCCGCGGGTGGCTTGTCGACGGTGATCGCGTTGCCAGGATCCAACGACGCGAACAGCAACGCCTTCCAACTCTCCGTGCCGGCCTGCACCGAGGCGGCATAGAACTGGTTGGCGTAGCCCGCTGCGCCCAGGTCCCATAGATAGAGCAGCGCCGTTACGCCGAGGAGTGTCCACAGTGCGGGCCCTATCCAGCGCGGCCGTCGCGAATATGCCACCGGCGCGAAAACCGTGACCGGTGAAACGTCAGGAACGCCGCACTCGACGGCGACCGGTGCGGCGGTGATGCTCATGTTCTAATGCTGTTGCTCGGGCCTAGGTTTCGAATTTGCCGTGGCTGTGTCAGCACTGTGAACGGTGCTGATCCCCGAAAGCTACGCGTCGGTCGTCAGCGGCAACCGCACGGTGAAGTCAGTGTGGCCAGGCGCGCTATCCAGCGCGATCGTGCCGTCGTGGGCCTTGATCACGGCCGAGACGATCGCCAGGCCCAGTCCGGTGCTGCCGCCCTTTCGGGATCGGGAGGTGTCACCGCGGGCGAACCGCTCGAACACCTCCGACTGTAGATGCTCGGGGATTCCCGGCCCATTGTCGACGACGCTCAGCACGGCGTGCATTGTGTCGGAAGACAATCGCGCGGTCACCACGGTTCCGGGCCCGGTGTGGACGCGGGCGTTGGCCAGCAGATTCGCCACCACCTGATGCAGCCGGGCCGCGTCACCGCAGACCATCACCGGCTCTTCGGGCAAGTCGAGCTCCCACTGGTGATCCGGCCCGGCGACGTGCGCATCGCTGACCGCGTCGACGGCCACCCGCGAGAGATCCACCGCTTCGCGTTCCAGTGGCCGACCGGAGTCCAAGCGGGCAAGCAGCAGCAGATCCTCGACGAGGTGGGTCATGCGCTCGGTTTCGGATTGCACACGCTGCATCGCATGTGTCACCGCATCGCTGTCGTCCCGAACTCGTTGCGCCAGCTCGGTATAACCGCGGATCGCGGCGAGCGGCGTGCGCAGTTCGTGGCTGGCGTCGGCGACGAACTGGCGCACCCGGGTCTCGCTGGCCTGCCGCGTCGACAATGCGGCGGCGATGTGGTCGAGCATCCGGTTCAGCGCCGACCCGAGCTGGCCGACTTCGGTGCGCGGGTTGGCGTCCGCCTCGAGCACCCGCACCGGCAGCGCGACTTCGCCGCGGTCCAGCGGCAGAGCGACGACCTCGCCGGCGGTCTGCGCGACGCGTCGCAGCGGCGCCAGCGCCCGGCGGATGATCACGATGCCGGCCGTCGTGGCGGCCGCGACGGCGATCACGGTGACCACCGCGAAGATCAGCAGGACGCGGAGCATGGTGGCGTCGACATTGGACATCGACAAGCCGGTGATGATGATGTCGCCGCTGCGTCGGGCGGGCGCAGCGATGACGCGATACCGCCCAAGGCCGTTGAGGTTTCGGGTGACCGGCGTCCGGTTGATCGGGATCGCCTCCAGCTGGGCATTGGCCGCGTCGCTCAACCCGGCCCGGCCGCCGGCGGTGGTCAGGTATCCGGCGTCGATCGACCCGCTTGTGCCGATTACGGCGGCGACCATCCCGACCGGCTGGCCCGGCGCGTCGAGGAAGACCGGCCCCGGACCCGGCCGCGGGAACGTCCGCAGGTGATGTCGCCACGGCGCCGACGGTGGCTCACCGAGTATCCGCACCGAACGTTGCGAGGCGTCCTGCAATTGAGTGTCGAGCTGTGCGACCAGGTATCGGTACAACGCAAGCTCGGTCACCGCGCCGATGCCCACGCACACGATGGCGAGCACAACGACCTGCCCGATCAACAGCCGTAGCCGAAGCGACCACGCCCGCCCCATGCTATTGGGCCGGCTTGAGCACGTAGCCGGCGCCGCGCAGCGTGTGGATCATGGGCTCGCGCCCGTTGTCGATTTTCTTGCGCAGATAGGAGATGTACAGCTCGACGATGTTGGATCGGCCGCCGAAGTCGTAACTCCACACCCGGTCCAGGATTTGCGCCTTGCTCAGTACGCGCTTGGAGTTGCGCATCATGAATCGCAGCAGCTCAAACTCGGTGGACGTCAACGCAATCGGCTCGCCGGCACGTGTCACCTCGTGGCTGTCCTCGTTGAGCAGCAGGTCTCCGACGACGAGCTGCGCGCCGCTGTCCTCCGTTGTCACCCCGGTGCGCCGCAGCAGTGCCCGCAACCGCAACACCACTTCTTCGAGGCTGAACGGCTTGGTGACGTAGTCGTCGCCGCCGGCGGTCAGGCCGGCAATGCGGTCTTCCAGCGCATCCTTCGCCGTGAGCAGCAGCACCGGCAGCTGCGGATTCTGTTCGCGCAGTTTGCGAAGGACGTCAAGCCCGCTCATGTCGGGCAGCATCACGTCCAGGACGACAACGTCGGGCCGCTGCGACCGGGCGGACTCAAGCGCGGACGCGCCGTCACCGGCGGTGGCGATATTCCAGCCTTCGTAACGAAGCGCCATCGACACCATCTCGGCGAGGACGGCTTCGTCGTCGACCACCAGCACATTGATCGGGTTCCCATCGGCACGGCGCATAACGACCCGCTCGACGGGTGCATGGGGTTGGCTCACAGCTTTTAAGTATGCCCAGCGCGATGAGTCGCGGCTATGGCATTCCTAGGTGTCTGCTGTGAGCCGCCCCCCTGCAGGGATTGCGATCAGAACCAGACTCTTCGGCCGGCGACCGGGCGGCCGACACTGCCCAAGATGAAGAACACCACACCTATGACCACCAGAATCCACCCGAGGGTAGCCAGCAGTGGCACCGGCAGCACATAACCGAGGACGAGCAAGATAATTCCGAGGACGATCATGACGACTCCATTTCAGTCAATTCGAGATGTTTTGGTTAGGTTCTTTCCCGGTGATTCGCGTCAGTACCAGTAGCGCCTGCCGCCGACTGGGCGGCCGACGCTGCCCAGAACCCATAGCACCGCACCGATGACCAGCAAGATGATGCCGATCGTTGTAAGGACAGGCACCTTGAGGAAAAATCCCACAACCAGCAAAAGGATGCCTAAGGCAATCATGACGCCTCCACTCCAATCAGGTGCTCGATGTCCATGGCGGGCATCGAACTTGGTTGCGGCAAATGACATTCGCCCACCTTCGGGTTGACACCCGCGTAATTCAGGGGACCCACGAGCACCGTGACCGCGATAGTGCCCAATGAGGCACAATTTTGGTCGGTGTTCTTCAAGTAGCCCCGTTGGAATGCGGCGACCACGCCGATCACCAACCAG
>Ga0209248_10000301_pt1 | contig 16019 bp, 15 predicted proteins | sample BogFormECP04_OM1_FD_188241 | JGI IMG/M metagenome (GOLD analysis project Ga0209248, IMG submission 188241) | Bog forest soil microbial communities from Calvert Island, British Columbia, Canada - ECP04_OM1 (SPAdes) (version 2) | ecosystem: Environmental > Aquatic > Freshwater > Wetlands > Bog ... | reverse complement strand
GTCGTCGCTGGACGGCGAGATCAGCCGATAGAAGTAGTAGTGCCCGACCTCGTGGCGGAAGTGTCCCAGCAGGGTGCGGTACGGCTCGTCCATCTCGACCCGCAACTGCTCGCGGTGCACGTCGTCGCCTTCCGCGAGATCTATTGTGATGACCCCGTTTTCGTGGCCGGTCAGCACCGTCTCGTGTGCACTGGAGAGCAGCCGGAAGGCCAGGCCGTAGTCGGGATCCTGATCGTGGCCGACAATCGGCAGCTTGAGCTCGTGCAGCTCGACGACCAGCCGACGCTTGGCCGCTTCGGCTTGGGCGAACTCTGCCAGGCCCGCGGTGTCGGCGTCATTTGGCCGTTCGATAGTCAGCGCGCACGACACGCAAAGCAGGCGAGGTTGATTGATCGGGACCAGCCAGTTGCATTCGGCGACATGACGATTGGCGCACAGTTCGTATTCGCTGGCGCTGACGAAGCCAGCCTTGTCGGCGTCGCCGCCGGTGGTGATCACCAGCAGGGCCATCTCGTCGAGGGAGAAACCCAGAGTGCTCCCGCAGGCCAGGCACGCCGAGTTCTCGAACGTCAGACGTTGGCCGCAGTTGGGGCAGTGGAAATCACGCATACAGCTCATCGCCTTCGTACGGCACGACGTCGACAGCGACGTCGATCACGCTCTTCTTGGAGTTGGTGTAGATGATCCCGCGCAGCGGTGGGACGTCGGCGTAGTCACGGCCGCGCCCGACGACGATGTAGCGCTCGTCGACTATCTGGTTATTGGTGGGGTCGATCCCCAGCCACTCGAACCGCCCAGGCGGTTGCGGGGTCCACACCGCGGCCCAGGCATGGGTTGCGTCGACACCGATCATTCGATCCTTTCCCGGTGGTGGATTCGTGGCCAGGTATCCGGAAACGTAGCTCGCCGCCAACCCGTTGGCTCGCAGGCAGGCTATTGCCAGCCGAGCGAAGTCTTGACATACCCCTTCCCGGGCCATCAGAACCTCATTGACTCCGGTGGAGATCGTCGTCGAGCCGGTTCGGTAGGTGAAGTCGGTGTGGATCCGTGACGTGAGGTCGCGCAGGACGTCGATCAGTGGTCGTCCGGGCGCGAAGCTGGAAGTGGCGTACTCGCGTATCGCGTCGGTGATCTCGGGCGGATCCAGGTCCAGCGCGAACTCGGTGGCTAACGCGCCCTGCACTCGCACTGGGCGGGACTGCTCCCACGGCGCCTGCGCCGGCCCGCTCCCCCAACGCTCGGGCGGCGACGGGTATACCTCGACGATCGACTCGCTGGTGATGGTCAGGGTCTGGTGTGGCTCGGTGACATGGAAATACGAGCTGATGTTGCCGTAGGTATCGCGGCTGGTTGAGCTGTCGGCGGGCGCTGGTGAGATCCGAAGCTCGTGGAACAGGCGACGCTGCCGGGCCAGGTCACGCGGGGTCAGGAAGCCCCGCCCGTAGGAGCTGGTCACCACGTGGGAGTAGCGGTATTCGGTGCGGTGGGTGATCCGGTAGCGGGCGCCCGGGCCCGGGGGATGCTGATCCGGTGCGAGCGGCTCGTCGGGAAGCACGAGATCGGCCACAGGTGTAACACTAGCCAGCCTCGGGCGGTGGCGACGGCTGAACAACGTCGCGCCGCGATCGACGCGCTGGCCACGCAATATGGGAGCACAATGAGTCATGGCCACGTGGGACGACGTCGCCAGCATCGTCGGCGAGCTGCAGCTCACCGACGAGCCGTCACCGCACGAATGGCGGGTCGGCAAAAAACTGATCGCCTGGGAGCGACCGCTGCGTATGTCTGATCGGGAAGCTCTGGCCGCTCGGGGGATCCAGCGGCCCGAGGGCGACATCCTCGGCGCACGGGTGGCCGACGAGGGCGTCAAGTTCGCATTGATCGCCGACGAACCGGACGTGTACTTCACCACCCCGCATTTCGACGGCTATCCGGCGGTGTTGGTCAAACTGGCCGAAATCGACGAGGTGGGCCTGCGCGAGCTGATCGTCGAGGCGTGGCTGACGCAGGCCCCGAAGCGTTTAGTGCAGGAGTTCCTCGGCGAGGTCACGTAAAGGACCAGCGCGATGGCGCGTTCGTCCCAGATGTATCACTAGTAACTCTGATAACAGCAGCAACTTTAGCCACTCTAGGTAACTCGATCACGACTAGATAACTCCAACAACATTAGTAGCTATAAGTAACAATTGCACCATTTAGCACAGTAATTAACTCCTATTAACTCTGGCAACTAGAAACGCCCCAACATCAAAAATCTCACTAAATTGCTAAAGTCCCACCCGTTGACAATTTTCACACTGGTTTGTTACACGTGTTAAATGAGTTATTTACGCGGAACACTGAGCATGAAATCAGTGTGCAAGTCGCTTGTGCTATCCGCGTTGGTCGTCCTCGGAATATCGCTCGTCATTGATCCCACTACCGGGGTGGCCTACGCAGACGGCATGGACTGGGACGCCGTGGCGCAATGTGAATCGGGTGGCAACTGGCGGGCCGACACCGGCAACGGGTTCTATGGCGGCCTGCAATTCAAGCAGTCCACCTGGGACCAGAACGGCGGCATGGGTAACCCGGCGTTTGCCTCCCGCGATCAGCAGATCGCGGTGGCCAACCGGGTGCTGGCCACCCAGGGCCCTGAGGCCTGGCCCAAGTGCGGCGGCAGCCAGGACCTCTTCCCGATTGAAGTGGTCAACATACTGCGGTCCGGGCATCCAATCCGCAGCACGCTGCAAAAGCTGTGGTCGCTGTCGGTCCCGCACTAGCCAGGCGAGGCCGCGAAGTGATCGGTCCGTGATCAGCTGTGCCGGTCTCTCGGATTGCCGGCCGGATATCTCGCTGGCTAAGCCACCGGCTGCAGCTCGAAAACCGGAATGATCCGGGACGTCTTCGCCTGATACTCGGCGAAACCCGGAGCCACCGCGGTGATCTTGGGGAAGAGATCATCGCGTTCCTCCGGCGGCAATTCACGGGCGGTCACGTCTGAGGCTTCGTTACCGATCTCGACGCGAGCCGACGGGTGTGCGCGCAGATTATGGACCCATGCCGGATTGACGTCGGACCCGGCGAAAGACCCGAGGATGAGCAACTTGCCGTCGACGCGGAAATACGCCAATGGCGACAGTCGCGGCTGACCGGATTTGGCGCCCGTCGTGGTCAACAGCAGCAGGTCGGCGCCCGTAAATTGGCCGGTGACCTTACCGTCGTTGGCCCTGAACTCGTCGGTGACAGTCTTGTTGAACGCCTTGATCGTTTCGGCGTCGGGCATCTGTTGGCTCATGCCCGGTCAACCTAGCCGAGCCCGCCGCCTATTCCGCCGAAGCAGCGCGCTGTGGCTTCGGCACGACGTCGATGCCCGACTCCTTGCGCTGTTGCGCAGTGATCGGCGCCGGAGCGTCGGTCAGCGGGTCGACACCGCCACCGGACTTCGGGAACGCGATGACCTCGCGGATGGAATCCGCTTTGGCCAGCAGTTGGACGATCCGATCCCAGCCGAACGCGATCCCGCCGTGCGGCGGCGCACCGAAGGTAAATGCATCCAGCAGAAATCCGAACTTCTCCTGCGCCTCGGCCGCGCCGATGCCCATCATCGCGAACACCCGTTCCTGAATGTCGCGGCGGTGGATACGAATCGAGCCGCCACCGATTTCGTTGCCATTGCAGACGATGTCGTAGGCGTCGGCCAGCGCGCCGCCCGGGTCGCTGTCGAACGTGGCCTCCGATTCCGGCTTTGGCGAGGTGAACGCATGGTGCACCGCGGTCCACGCACCGCTACCCACCGCGACATCGCCGGCGGCGGTGGCCTCGTCGGCCGGCTCGAACAGCGGGAAATCCACCACCCAGGTGAACGCCCACGCGTCCAAGTCGATCAGGTTGAGCCGGTGGGCGATCTCCACGCGTGCCGCGCCCAACAGGGCGCGCGACGCCTTAGCCGGCCCCGCCGAGAAGAAGATGCAGTCACCGGGCTGGGCGCCGACGTGTGCAGCCAGGCCCGCGCGCTCGGTGTCGGACAGATTCTTGGCGACCGGCCCGCCCAGCGTGCCGTCGTCACCGACCAGCACGTACGCCAGGCCCTTGTGCCCGCGCTGCTTGGCCCACTCCTGCCAGCCGTCCAGGGTGCGACGCGGCTGCGACGCTCCGCCCGCCATCACCACCGCACCCACATACGGCGCCTGGAACACCCGAAATGTGGTGTCCTTGAAGAACTCTGCGCACTCGACCAGCTCCAGACCGAAGCGCAGGTCGGGCCTGTCCGAGCCGAACCGTCGCATCGCGTCCGTGTAGCTGATCCGCGGCAATGGCAGCGGTACTTCGTAGCCGATCAATGCCCACACCGCCTTGAGCACCTGCTCGGAGATCGCGATGACGTCGTCGGCGTCGACGAAGCTCATCTCCATGTCGAGCTGGGTGAATTCCGGCTGACGGTCGGCGCGGAAATCCTCGTCGCGGTAGCACCGGGCGATCTGGTAGTAGCGCTCCATGCCGGCCACCATCAGCAGCTGTTTGAACAGCTGCGGGCTTTGCGGCAACGCGTAGAACGAGCCGGGCTGCAGCCGGGCGGGCACCAAGAAGTCGCGGGCGCCTTCCGGTGTCGAGCGCGTCATCGTCGGGGTCTCGATCTCGACGAAGTCATGCCCGGCCAGCACCTCGCGGGCCGCGGCATTTACTTTGGAGCGCAACCGAATTGCCGCGCCAGGGCCGTCACGCCGCAGGTCGAGGTAGCGGTATTTCAGCCGGGTCTCTTCGCCGGCCGGCTCGTCGAGCTGGAACGGCAGCGGCGCGCACTCCCCCAACACCGTCAGCGACGTTGCATTGACTTCGATTTCGCCGGTGGCGATCTCGGGGTTGGCGTTGCCTTCGGGCCGGATCTCGACGATGCCCTCAACGGCGACACAGAACTCGGCGCGCAGGCGGTGGGCCTGAGCGAGCACGTCGTCGGCGCGGAACACCACCTGCGAGGTACCTGATGCGTCGCGAAGGTCGATGAAGATCACTCCGCCGTGATCGCGCCGACGCGCGACCCATCCGGCAAGCGTTACCTTGTGGCCCGCATCGTCGGCGCGCAACGATCCGGAGGCGTGAGTGCGTAACACGACAGCACAGTCTAGAGGCGGTAGTTTCGAGCACTGTCATGGATGTCATCAAAGAAATTGCAGTTGTCGGTCCAGGCGCCGTGGGTACGACGGTCGCCGGCTACCTATACGCCGCCGGGCACAAGCTACTGGTGTGCGGACGGACACCGCGAGCACAGATCGAATTGCGGCCCGACGGGGCGGATCCGATCGTGGTGCCCGGGCCGGTGTGCACCGATCCCGCCGAGGTCGACGGCCCGGTCGAGGTGGTCCTGCTGGCGATCAAGGCCACTCAGAACGATGACGGCGGTCGCTGGCTGGCCCGGTTGTGCGATGAGCACACCATCGTGGTCGTCTTGCAGAACGGTGTCGAGCAGGTCGAACAGGTCCAGCCGCATTGCCCGTCGTCGACGGTGATACCGGGCATCGTCTGGTACGGCGCCGAGACTCAGCCCGAAGGATGGGTGCGGCTGCGCACCGACGTACGGCTGGTGCTGCCCACCGGGCCCGCCGCGGCCAAGATCGCGGATTTGTTGAATGGCGCCGGGTGCACGGTGGAGTGCGACCCGGACTTCACCACCGCGGCCTGGCGCAAGCTGCTGGTCAACGCGCTGGCCGGTCTGATGGTGCTGACCGGGCGCCGGTCGGGAATGTTCCGCCGCGACGACGTGGCCGCGATGTCACGCCGGTACGTCGCCGAGTGCGCGACGGTCGCCCGCGCCGATGGCGCCAAGTTGGGTGACGAGGTCGTCGACGAGCTGGTGAACATGTTCCGTCAGGCGCCCACCGATATGGGCACCTCGATGCTGGCCGACCGCGAGGCCGGGCGCCCGCAGGAGTGGGACATCCGCAACGGGGTGATCATCCGCAAGGCACGCATCCACGGCATCGCCACACCGATCAGCGACGTGCTGGTGCCGCTGTTCGCGGCGGCCAGCGATGGCCCCGGATAGCGGGCCAGGACTGGCTAGAACGCGTATGCCAGATCGGCGATGAGCTGAATCTGGTCGGGCAGAATCCACTGGTCGATCGTTGACAAGGCGTTGTCGAGCGCTGTGTCCGCGTAGTCGGTGGAGGGGAGACTCAGGATCGTGGTCGCGAGGGTGTTGCCTTCGACATAGAAATTGTTCGCTTCGGTCACGGCGGCGGTGAGGCTCGCCGGAGTCGCGAAGGAAATCTCGAAGTCGCTGGCCGGGATGACCGTTGCGCCCGTGAGCGCATCCACTGTTCCCACTTCGAGGTCGTTCGGGACGCCCAGCAGATCGTCGTCCAAACCGATGAAAAGCTGTGTGAGACCAGCCGGCGTATCGCCATACGTGGCCTCGGTTGTGAAAGCGGTCGCAGCGGCGGTTTCCTCGGCTTGAATGTCGGCGATGATGGCGCTGAAGTCGTCGGCGTGGGCCGTCGGCGCGGTGGCCGCCGACATCATTGCCGCGGCCGCGAAAGCACCGACTGCCGCGCCCAGCCCGAGTGCGACGGCTCGCGAGCTCTCGTGACCCATAGGGAGACTCCATCTCTCGAACAGGCCCTAAAGATGACTTTCGGGCTGAGAAAATCCGCCGTCTGCTGCGATGATTTTCTCAGATAGTCACCTGCTGTTCTCCTTGGCGAGCCGCGTTCAGCGGCGGATCCGCCCGGTGTAGCCGGTCCGCCGCTGAAGCACGCCGTCGAGCGCGGGACCCCTGGCCGTCCGCGTTAGGGTTGCCCATGGCCACGATGTTTCCCTGCGAACGTGTCGACGTGAGCTTCACCGAGATCGCGCCGTACCGGTTCACCAACAGCGTTGACCTCGCGATCACACCCGAGCAGTTGTTCGAGGTACTCGCTGACGCGGAGGCCTGGCCGCACTGGGCGAGCGTGATCACCAACGTCACGTGGACCAGCCCCGAGCCGCGCGGGGTGGGCGCCACCCGCACCGTTGACATGCGCGGCGGCATCGTAGGCGACGAGGAATACCTGGTCTGGGAGCCGTTCAGCCGCATGGCTTTTCGGTTCAACGAATGCTCGACGAAAGCCGTTGCGGCGTTCGCCGAAGACTATCGGATCGAGATCATCCCGGGCGGCTGCCGAATGACCTGGACGCTGGCGCAGAAACCGGTGGGGCCGGCCAAGCTGGCGATGTTCGCGGTCCGGCCGCTGCTCAACCTGGGCTTCCGCCGGTTCTTGTCCAACCTGCGCCGCTACACCGACAAACGGTTCGCCGCAACCCGGCGCGACTAGCGACGGCTCAAGACGTCAGCTCAGGAGCTGCTGAGCAAATCGGTGACGACACCAGCGATTGCGTCTGACGTGGTGGGCACGGTGAGATCCCCCAGAGGAGTCTGCAGGATATCCAAGATCATGTCCCCGCCGCTCGCCGACGGGATGTCCGAGTAGAAGTTCTCAATACCGGTGTCACCGAAGGTGGCGGTCTCGAATACCGAGCTGATCGGAGCGTCCGGATCTGATCCGGAGGTGACCAAGACTGTTTCGGTGGAGTCATCGAACTCGTCCAAAGTGTTCGTGACGTCGGCACCGAATGATCCGGTCGTGCCGTCGGCGTTCGTGTAATCGAATGTCTGCGTGCCCTGGACGGCGGCGTCTACCGGTGGAAGCCCGTTTATCCCGTTGTAGTCCAAGCTGCCACTAGGGTCGAGGTCGTCTCCGTCGGGTAGGTCGATGGCCGCCGTAGTTTCGACTTGGGCCGCATCGAAGGTAGTCGGAATGCTGAAGTCTCCCAAGGGAGTCACAACAACATCCGAGATATTATTTCCGGACGACGAGGTGAGGTCGGCGTAAACATTCTCGATGCCGTCGTCGGTAATCGTGTTGAAGATCGATCCGACGCTCGGAGTGTCTCCGATCGTGATGCCAACGGTGCCTGACAGATCCTTTGTCACGAGGACGGCCTCGGTATAGGCGCCAAGCAAATCCGCGGTGATCGTATTGTCGGCGTTGAAGCTGCCGACCGCGGTGCCGCTCGCGTTGTCAACGTCGAATGTCTGGGTGCCCTGATCGGCCATGGCCAGAGGCGAAATTCCGGTTATTGCAGTAATCACTTGAGAGCCAACGGGATCGATGTCAGCGCCGTTATCCTCAGGGACGCCTCCTGCGTCGGCGACGGGAAGGTCGGCCGCGTTAAAGGTAGTGGGCATCGTGTAATCCCCGTCCGGCGTGACCACGGTGTCGGTGATTTCATAGTCCCCGTCGCCCGTGGGGATGGCGGAGTAGATGTTCGAGTAGCCGCTATCCCCAACGGTGTAGGTGTCGAACACCGAACCGACCGGCGGAGCGTCACTGCCTGATAAGTCAGAGGTGACTAGGACTTCCTGGTTGGTGTCACCGAAGGCGTCCGTAGCGTTGCTCTCGTCGCCTTCGAAGGCGCCGGTATGACCGCTCGTGGTGTCGGTGTAGTCAAATTTCTGATCGCCCTGAATGCTGCCGGGCGTAGCGGGAGAAGCCGTGTCTACTCCGTCAAATCCCTCTCCGTAAATTCCGGTGACCGTTTCGCTGCCGGTTGGTTCGACGGTGTAGTCGTCAGCGAACGCCGCGGCAGCCGGGAGGTACGCGGCCCCCAACAGCCCACCAGCAGCCGCACCCAGGGTGCGAGTGATACGACGACGACGATGACGCACGGGCGGGCTCCATTCACTGCGGAGGTTAGCTGGCCTGAGGCTAACCGCCGCGGCGCACCAACATGTTAAGAACCTGAAGACTTTCATATTGCTGTAATGAGCGCTTACTAAAGCGGTCCAGCTTTCAGCGGATAAATCCAGGTTTCCGGACGGCGACCGCGCGCTCAGCCGGCCGCGCCGGAGAGCCCGAACGCGTCATAGATGAACCCGAGGTCGGCTCGGATGCGCTCGGAATCAAGGCCGAACTGCGAGGGCGAGTGTTCGTGGCGGCTGGTGTAGCTGCGCTGCCGCTCGGCCTGCGCCTGGACCTCCTCCCGGAAGGCCGCGGTGGGCTCGATCTCGATGAAGTCGAGGATCCGTGCCATCGTCGGCTCGAGGTTCTGCAGGAGATCCTCGTAGCGCACCACGCACAGGTTGCGTTGAGGAATGAGCCCGGCCGTTTGCGCGTCGTAGAAGACGCGCAACATCGCGCATGACGCCTGGTAGAGGTTCTCCAGCCACCGCCGCTGGTCCTCCTCCCGCGTGCGGTTCCAGACGTCGTAGCCGTTCTCGAGCACGCTGGCCAGCAGCGACATACCGGACGGGATGACCTCGACCGGATCGCGAATGACGTAGACCAGCCGGCAGTCGGGGTAGCGTCGCAGCAGCGCGTCGAGCCGGAAGGTGAGCATGCTCGACTTGACCAGAATGCGGTTGGCGCGCTTGAGCGTCAGGTTCCGTCGCCAGCAGGCCTCGTAGTAGTGGAAGAAGCGCTCTTCCTGGCGGGCCGCCACGCCCTCGATCCCGAAGATACGTCGGGACAGCTCGCTCCCCCACGTGTCCTGCCAAGCAAGGAAATACGCCCAGGCGAACGGGCCGTCGAGGGTCCGGAAAAACCATGCCACGTCGTCGGTTTCGATGCCGCGAAGGCTGGTGTCGTGCACGTCGGAAGGGTGGTAGCGCGCCGGCGACAGCCGGTCGAAGCGCGGCACGATGCGGCCGAGGAGCTTGCGTGCCGTGATTGCCGGGAACAGCATCTCCCACAGCTCGAAGGCGGCCATCTCGCCGGCCCCAAGCAGCAACCGGTGCAGGAACGTGGTGCCGCTGCGCGGGTTGCCGATGATGAAGATCGGCCGGTCGATCGCCTGCTTGCGGTGGCGGGGGTAGACCAGGTGGTCGAGGCCCAGCGTCGTCGCCGAGATGGCCTGGCGTACCTGCAGGAGCGCGAACGCGCCGAGCGGCCGGAGCCAGAACCCGAACGTCTTGGTGATGACCCGGTACAGGTGTAGGTAGCGACGCATTCAGGCGTCCCACACCGCGGCGGCACCCACGATGGTGAACCCGGCCGCGGCGCTTGCGATGACGATCTTGTCGCCGGGCCGCACGCTCCCGCTTTCCAGGCGGTAGTCCAGCGCAAGAGCCCACGAGGTGCTCGCCGTGTTCCCGAACAGCGAGTGAGTGTGCACGCAAGCCTGGGGCCGCGCGCCCAACTCGGCCAATACTCGCTCCAGGACCGCCTCGCTGGGCTGGTGGAAGGCATAGTGGTCGACGTCCTCTGGCGACCATCCGGCCTCGTCCAGCAGGCGACGGATCTCGGGCGGCACGTGAACCGCAAGCGCGAACAGCTCTTTCGAGTGTGAGGTGAAGTGCCCGTCGATGGGCGCCCGGCACAGCGCATAGTGCTCGGAGAGCGTCTTGTGCAGAAGCCCCACCAGCCGGGCGCTGCCCGCCGGAAGCGGCTCCCGCGAAATCACCAACGCGGCGGCGGCATTTCCGAGTGTCAGGCCGGCAACGCCGACCGCGACGTCCTCGGGCGACTGCATGTCGTAGCTGATCCAGTCACGGGTCAGCTCGCCGGCGCAGATGAGCGCCGTTTGGATGTCGCTGTGCAAGGCGAAATAGCCGGCGGCGACGTGCAGCGCCTCGATGAGTCCGGCACAGGCGCACGTCACGTCCATGGCGTGCAACGGCTTGGCGCCGAGACGTCCTGCGACTTCGGCCGCGGTCGCCGGCTCGAACGCGTCGCGCGCGATGCCGCCGTAGATGAGCAGGTCGATATCGCTTGCCGCCAAGCCGTTTTCGTGCAAGCAGGCGCTTGCTGCGCGCGACGCGAACTCGCCGGGTGACAGCGCAGGGTCCTCGTCGAGGTAGCGCATCTTGCTATTACATCGGTCGAACACGTAGCGGATGCTCTGCTCGATCGGGTCCCACTCGGAGGCCGAGCCGCGGAACGATTCACGGACGCGGGACAGCATTACCTCGTTATCCAGCGCCTGGTCTGGAATGACGGTCGCGGGGCGTGAAAGGTAAAGGCGCGGGAGAGTCGAACAGTCGCTGGAATTCCGAGACACTTGTGCCCCTGTCGTATAGCGCCGTACCGAATGGCTTGATCAACTAAGTTGAGAAGCTACCTTGCCCGTCGCGCATGGGCTACCCCAAATCCAGATAGTTGGACTGCCCTGGTCATCGGGTCCTTCAGATCAATAAAAACCCTCCCACGCCGAGCGACGGTCGGCGTCCGGATCATCGACGATGTGGCCGGACGCTGACCGGATGACTCGGGTGGCCCGCCGCGGGGTGTCGTAGCGAGGCCAGTCCTCACTCCAAGCCTCGCCGCCCGACCAGCGCTCGGTCGCGAAGTCCAACCACGTCCGCTGCATCCGACGGCCCACCGCGGGCGGTAGCCATCTGCCCAGCGGATGCAGCCGTCGGCCCAGCGCAGAGTCGTAACTGTGCTGGATGTGGACGATCTCGCTGCCGTGCGTAGCGCCCAGACCCAGCGCCCGCAGCGTCCACGGCGCGTGGTCGAACCGGTAGGCATACGTCGGCGCGTGTGCACTGTAGGCGTCGGCGAACGCCCATGTTGATGCGACGAACATGGCGTCAGCCCCGACGGCTTCCCGTGCGCGGCGGCGTGGGTAACCCGGGTATGCGGCCAGCACCCGCGCCCGCGCATGCGGCGCCAGCCGGCGAAAATAGCTGTCGATGTTGGCCGGCGTTGTCGGCAGCATCGGCGGCTTGTCCCGGGCAAACATCGACGCCTCGTTCCGGTTGCTCCCGATGATCAGCGGCACCCGGGCCACCGCGCCCGCCCGTGCGGCCTCGACCGGATGCCCCGGCAGTAAGTCCACTCCGTAGGTCAGCCCATGCGCCAGCGTCGGCGTCGTCGCAACGCTCTCCATCTGCAATTGGCCGGCGGCCCGGCGCAACTGCCGCTGCGGCAGTTGCTTAAGCTCCGCCGGGCTCACTGAAAGACGGGTGAGGAACCGCTGCGCCTGCTCGGCTCGCGTCGCGCGGTCGGCGATCAGCGACAAGGCCGGACTCTGTGCGATCGCCCGCGCGAAAAGCCCGTCGGCGGCCGGACTGGCCAGCAGTGCCAATACCGAAGTGGCGCCTGCGGATTCGCCGAACACGGTGACCCGGTCCGGGTCGCCGCCGAACCCGGCGATGTTGTCACGCACCCAGGCCAATGCGGCGAGCTGATCACGCAGACAAAGATTATTGTCGAAGCCCTCGCCGAGGTCACCGAGCTCGAAACCGCCGAACACCCCGACCCGGTAAGTCACGTTGACGACGACCACGTTGCCGTTGGCAGCCAGCCGCGACCCGTTGTAGTGCTGCAATTGTCCGGCGCCATTGAGGAACGCTCCCCCGGGAATCCACACCATCACCGGCTGCGACCCGGACACATCCGGTGACCACACCGTCAGCGTCAGGCAGGCCTCGTCGCGGATCTTCGGGTCATGACGGTCGCCCGCAACCAACGAGCGGCTCTGCAGCGGCAGCGGCCCGTGCTCGACAGCGTCGCGCACACCCGTCCACGGCAACAGCGGCGCCGGCGCGGCGAATCGACGCTGGCCGACGGGTTGCTGCGCGTACGGCACACCGCGCCACACCGCGACGCCGCCTTCGCCGGTGCCACGAAGATCACCAACCGTCGTGTGCGCAAGAGCAGGAACTTCGGCAACCGCGGGCACGCCTGAATCGTAGTGTGCAAAGCTGATCCCGCCGGGCTTAGGAGCCCCTGGGAGCCGCGACCTAAACGCAACGGAGAATGCGATGACCTTCAACGAGGGTATGCAGATCGACACGAGCACGACGTCGGCGTCCGGCGGCGGACGGGTAATGGCGATCGGCGGCGGGCTGGGCGGACTGTTATTCCTTGTCGTGGCGCTGCTGCTCGGTGTCGACCCCGGCAAAGTGGCGACCCAGCTGCCGATGAACACCAGCCAGGACGTGGCACCCGGCTTCGACCTGAACCAGTGCCGCACCGGGGCCGACGCCAACAAATACGTGCAGTGCCGGGTGGTGGCCACCGGCAACTCCGTCGACGCGGTCTGGCAGCAGCTGATGCGCGGATACACCCGACCCCGCGTCCGGCTGTTCAGCGATCAGGTCAACACCGGCTGCGGACCGGCGACCACCGCGGTCGGACCGTTCTACTGCCCGGTGGACAAGACCGCCTACTTCGACACCGGCTTTTTCCAGGTACTCGTCGACCAATTCGGTTCCAGCGGTGGGCCATTGGCGCAGGAGTACGTGGTCGCTCACGAGTTCGGCCACCACGTCCAGGATCTGCAGGGGATCCTCGGCCGTGCTCAGCAGGGCGCGCAAGGCGCGGGCGGCAACGGCGTGCGTACCGAGTTGCAGGCCGACTGCTATGCCGGGGTGTGGGCGCACTACGCGTCGACCGTCAAGCAGGAGAGCACCGGCGTGCCGTATCTGGAACCGCTGAGCGACAAGGACATTCAAGACGCGCTGTCGGCGGCGGCATCGGTGGGCGACGACCGGATTCAGCGAGAGACGACCGGCCACACCAGCCCCGAGTCGTGGACGCACGGCTCTTCGGAACAGCGGCAGCACTGGTTCACGGTCGGCTACCAGACCGGTGATCCCAACCAGTGCGACACCTTCCGTGAACCGAACCTCAACTAGCTCAGAACAGCGTCGGCTGTTGCGTTTCGAAGACCGTGCGCGGCGGCGCGGCATCGAATCGTCGCTGACCGCCACCCAGCCGGTACTTGGCGATCAGCGGTGCCGCCCTCGCCCGTAGCTCGTCTCGGTACGACCGCGGCAAATATGCTCCGCGCCGGTACAACTCGCGATACGGGCCGACCAGCCGCGGATGGGTGCGCGCGAGCCAGGACATGAACCATCCTCGCGTCGATCCGCGCAAATGCAGCCCGAACACCGTGACACCGGTGGCCCCGGCCGATGCGATCTGGCGGAGCAGACCATCGAGATGCTCGACGGAATCGGTCAGGTACGGCAGCACCGGCGCCACCATGACGTGGCAGTCCAGGCCGGCGGTGCGGATCGCCGCGATTAACTCGAGGCGGGACCGCGGCGTGGGAGTGCCGGGCTCGACTTGGTTGTGCAGTTCAGGGTCACTGACGGCGAGCGAGACGGCGAGGCTGACCGGCACCTGCCCGCTGGCGTCGACGATCAGCGGCAGATCACGCCGCAGGAGCGTGCCCTTGGTCAGGATCGACAGTGGCGTGCCCGACCCCGCGAGTGCGCCAATGATGCCGGGCATCAATGCATAACGCCCTTCGGCGCGTTGATAGGGATCGGTGTTGGTGCCCAACGCGACGGTCTCGCGGCGCCAGGATCTCCGGCCTACCTCGCGCCGCAGCACATCGGCAACGTTTGTCTTAACGACGATCTGGGTGTCGAAGTCGTTGCCGTAGTCCAGGTCTAGGTATTCGTGCGTGGGCCGGGCGAAACAGTAGCGGCACGCGTGCGAACAACCGCGATATCCGTTGACCGTGAATTTGAACGGCAGCGCAGCGGCGTCCGGGATCTTGTTCAGCGCGGACTTACACAACACCTCGTGGAAGGTGATGCCGTCGAACTGCGGTGTCTGCACGCTGCGGACGAAACCGATGCGCTCCAATCCGGGCAGCGCGCCGTCATCGACCTCGATGCCTTGGCCGTCCCATCGCATACTCTATTCGAACTCTTGTTCGATTCCGTGTCAACCCTCCGACCCGGTTATCTGGGGCCGTAATAGCCGACTCGCGTCCGCCCAATCTGCCTGCGGCGAGCCGGTTGTCCCCTAAGCTGGACCACCGTGACGTCTGATTCCGACGCCCCGGGGAACAACAAAAATCTCAAGTGGGCAATGGGCGCTGTGGGCGCCGTCGCCGTTCTGGCGACAGTCGTAGCTGTGGTGTTGCTCTTTGGGGGCGGCGGTTCGGGGGCGCCGAAAGGGGCTCAACCGGATAACGGTGGCCAGGAGGCGGCGGCCGTGGCCAGTGCCAAAGACACCGGGCCGGTCACCGTGATCACCGATGATCCGAGCTGCATAGCGTGGACATCGATCAACAACGACCTCGCGAACAGCGGCGCAGGTCTCTGGAATGAGCGGGATCGATCGGTTCCGGCTTCGGCGTGGACGCCAAAGCTGCGTGCGCAGTTCATAGCTGCCGCGCAATCGATGCGCGGTGCCGCAGCGCAAGCGGTCGGTTTGGTCAAGTTGACGCCGCATCGGGTGATGCGCGAGCTTTACCAGCAGTTCATCGCCTATGCGCGCGCCTACGCCGAACGCGTCCCCAAATACACGCCGGCCGATAACAACCTGGCGGGTGCGGCCAACAGCGCGTCGTCCGCGTTGGGAGCGATCTGCGCTGCAATCTCCGATGGCCCCGCGGCTGCGCGGGGCCCCTTGGTGCCGCCTTCGGCGCCGCCGTCGGACATCGCCCCGGTCGGCAACCCCGTCAACCCTCAGCCCTTCCTCACCAGCACCAATCCGGTGTGCGATGACTGGAGGGCCGCGTTAGATCAGTTCGGCAGGGACACCGCCGAATGGCAGAAGATGAACCCCAACGTCCCCGCGATCTACTGGAATCGTGAGCAGAAGGCCGTCAATTACGCGGTCGCCTCGGTGATGAACACCTATGCCAGCAAGCTGGAACAGCTTGGCCGGCAGAGTGATAACGCGATCTGGCAGGATTTCGCGAACCTCTCCGCCCAGTATCGTCGCGCGTTCGTTACCTCGCTGCCCACCTACACGCCGACCGATAATCATTTGGCCAACGCGGCAAATTACGTATCCACAACAATTCTGGGCGCTTGCGCAGCGGTGGGCGAGTAGTCATCCGACCCGACCGTGGCGCCGCCGCGTTTGACTCACTGTCGGCTTGCCGCGGCTAGATCTGAGAACACTCACCACGCGTCTGCCGGCGTTGGGTGGGGTAGCCGGAAAAGTTGTGGCCCGCACACCGGATGGTCTGCGGGCCACGGGGTTTCTGGGTTGTTAGGCCCAGCTGCCGCCGACGGCGCTGTCGGTGGACGACATGTTGTTGCCCGCCGTCTGCACCTTCTGGCCGTGGGAGTTGGCTTGTTCGTAGATGAC
>Ga0209248_10000300_pt1 | contig 16023 bp, 22 predicted proteins | sample BogFormECP04_OM1_FD_188241 | JGI IMG/M metagenome (GOLD analysis project Ga0209248, IMG submission 188241) | Bog forest soil microbial communities from Calvert Island, British Columbia, Canada - ECP04_OM1 (SPAdes) (version 2) | ecosystem: Environmental > Aquatic > Freshwater > Wetlands > Bog ... | reverse complement strand
TTGGTTCTCAAGCCATTTTTCTAGAACAATTGGTCAGCGCCTTTAAGCATCCCGTTTGCGGAGTGGCGATTTATTGTAGGTTGCCCAAGCTGCGCATATAGTAAATGTGCAACTCGAAGGACGGATGATGCAACCACAGATAGCGCCAATGGAATTATTCAAGCCGACTGGCTTCGAGGTCGATGTGCACGATTGCCCGGTGGAGGGCAAAGTACCGGGCGATCTGAATGGTTCGTTCTACCGCGTCGGTCCGGATCCACAGTATCCGCTGCATCCGCGCAACATTCCGTTTGACGGCGAAGGCCACGTGAGCATGTTCAGGATTCACGACGGGCGGGTCGATTACCGCAGCCGATACGTGCGCAATGAGCGTTACCTGGCCCAGGATCGCGCCCGTCGTAGTCTATTTCCGATTTACCGCAATCCCTCCCAGGATGACCCGAGCGTCAGAGGCTTAAGCCGCGGCACCGCCAATACGCACATCATAAACCATGGCAAGTTGCTGCTCGCGCTCAAGGAAGACAGCCCGCCGTCCGCACTCGATCTGCTGACACTCGATACCGTTGTGCCGAACTACACCTTCGATGGAAAACTGCCGAGCAAGACGTTCACGGCCCATCCCAAGCGCGATCCGGTGTCCGGTAACTTGGTGGCTTTTGGCTATGAGGCCGAGGGATTTGGCAGCGACGTCGTGTCGGTTTTCGAGATCACTCCCCGAAACGATGTCATCTGGAATGCGAAGGTCAAGGTGCCCTATGTGGGCTTGCTGCACGACTTTGCCGTCACCCAGAAACACATTGTGTTCTATGTTATTCCGCTCGCGTTTGATGAAGCGCAGCTGCAAAGCGGGGGCATTCACTGGTCATGGGATGGCACTCGTCCCACTTACTTCGGCTTTCTGCGCCGTGGCGGCGATGGCCGGGACATTCGCTGGATTCAGGGGCCAACACGCAGTGCCACGCATGTCATGGGTGCGTTCGACGATCGCGAGAAACTCATTGTCGACGTCGAGATGTCGATGTCCAATCCCTTTCCGTTCATGCCCATGCGCGGCGGCTTGCGCTGGGATCCGATTGCCGGTTCAAGCCACATTACGCGGCTCACTGTCGACCTGACGGGGCGTGAGCCGTCGGCCTACGGCATCGAGCAGATGTATCCCCATGCCGGTGGCCTGCCCCGCCAGGACGATCGCTACCATACGCTGCCCTACCGGTTTGGCTTCCTGCCGTGTCCAGACCCCGCGGTGCCGGACCCGCGCATGGCGGGCGCTTGCTACGCGCGCTTCGACCACCAGAATCGAAGTGCGACGCTGTACAACGCGGGTCTCGAGACCTCGTTCGCCGAGTGCTGCTTCGCGCCGCGAAGGGCCGACGCCGCCGAGGGCGCCGGCTACCTGATGGGGGTTGCGACGCGTCACCGGGAGGGCGGCCGCGCTGATTTGGTCATTCTCGATGCCGAGCACTTGGCGGACGGACCGGTTGCGATTGCGCGCCTACCGATGCGTGCCGTCGCCCAGGTTCACGGCTGGTGGGTGCCCGAGGGGCAGCTCCCAGTCGCCCAAGTCTGATATCCGCGGATCTAACGGGTCAGCTCTTTCTCGAGCCGATCCGCGTGATAAATGGACTTTAGCGCTTCGACGATACCTGTGGTTGCAACTGAAACTGCGCGGTTGTCGCGGCCGTCATAACCGTACTCACCGCCCAACGACTCAATATTTCCATCGAAAACCAAACCGATCACATCGCCGCTGCGCGAAATGATCGGAGATCCAGAATTGCCGCCGATGATGTCGTTGCTCGAGACAAAATTCAATATCGCCTGCGGATTGACCGACTTCTCGGCCGCAATCCAAGTCGCTGGGAGCGCGAATGGATAGCGCCCGGTCGCGTGTGCGTAAGCGCCGGCAAAATCGGTGGTCGGCGGCACGGTACGTCCATTGTCCTTATAGTCTGCGACCATTCCATACGTGAGCCGCAGCGTGAAAGTTGCGTCCGGATAGGTGCCGGTTCCTTCCAATGCAAAGCGTGCCTTCGAGATCAGCGCGGCGTTTTTGGTAATCACGCTCTGCACATTATTCTCTGTGTCCGCCCGCACCGCACGGGCGAGTGGATCTAAGCGCCGCGCAAAGTCGATCAGCGGATCGTGATAGGCGTCAATGGCCTTCGGGCCAGCCGACAGCAGTTGCGCGCGCAATGCTGCGTCGCCGAGCTTCGTACCATTCACTAGTGTCGCGGCGATCTCCTCGGGACTCTCCTTGCTGAGCAGCGTCTTGACGTCGGGATCCGCAGTCCCTAGATATTCGCGCACCTTGGTGAGCCACCATGTCAGCGTGGTTTTCTCGAGATCCGGATAAATGGGTGCCGCGGACAGGATCTGCTGGCGCAGCGCAGGGAAATTGGCGTCCGAATATTCCTCGAGCCGCCGACCATCGGGTTTGCCGGCCTCGGCGGCATAGCGGTTCAACGCGATGGCCTGATCCAAGAGCGGTGAGATAAATGGCGGCAATCGCTCCAACAATGCGTTGCGCACGTAGATGACGCGTTGATGTTGGATCGCCCCCGCCACAGCGTCCCACGAGCCCGCATAATTGCCTGCCAACTGCGGATTGGCAGCGACGCGGCGGCGAAACTCACTCTCCGCGCGGCTTTTGTCCGCTCTTAAGGATCCTTCCACCAGAGCCTGCTCCAACCCTTTGCTGGCTTTCAAGCTGTTCTCCACGTCGAACAGCAGGGTTTTGGACGTTCGCGCTTGCTCAGGTCCTTTGGTGGCGTATTCCCAGAGAACGCCGCGCAATTCGGACAGCCAATTCAATGTAAACGGCAGCGCGGAGTCGCGCTGATAGTCGAGCATCGCCAACGTGTCGTCGCGCCGAGTGGAGCCAGGATTGCCGCTGGCGATGGCGATATCACCCTGTTTAACGCCGGTGGTTGAGAATCTGAGGAAGGTGTCTGTATGCAGTGGTTTGTCCTGATCGTAGATGCGCACGAATGACATGTCCAGGTCGTAGCGTGGGAACGTGAAGTTGTCAGGATCGCCACCAAAAAAGGCCGCATCTTCTTCCGGCGCGAACACCAGGCGTAGATCCTGGTAGCGCTTGTATTTATACAGGTCGTACACGCCGCCTTGATAGAGCTTGACCACTTCGCAGCGGACGTCCGCGGTGGTGCCGCAGGCGCTTTCAATTTGAGCCTTTGCCGCCCGCTCCGCCTCGTGAAATGCTCGGTCGGATTTTCCCGCGGTAGCGGCTTCTATCTGTTTTGTGACATCCGTGATTTTGACGAGCTGATTCGCTTCCATCGCCGGACATTTCTTCTCCTGCCCGGCCGTTGCGGCGTAAAAGCCAAGGGCGACGTAGTCGTGCTGCGCGTCAGACAGTTCGCTGATGCAGTCGCGCGCGCAGTGATGGTTGGTCATCACCAGGCCATCGGAGGAGACCAGGCTCGCTGAGCAGCCCAACGTCAGTCTGATGCTGGCGAGCTGTGCGTGTTCGAGCCAAGCGGCATCCGGCGCCCAGCCGTATTTAGCCCGCATCTTAGCCACGGGAAAATTATCGTAGGTCCACATTCCTTCCTCCGCGACGGCGGCGGCTGAGAGGCACAGTGCTGCGAGCATGAGGGTCAGGGCAGATAAACGCATGGATTCTCTTCTTTCGTTTGTATGCAGGCACTCTAGCGAAGCCGACTCGCCGTGTCGTCACCTATCTGCGCCGATGTTGACTCTGCGAGCAACCTGAGCTTCATTAGCGTTTTGCATGGGGCGTGTGGCTATGTTGATACTACTGGTTATGGGCCTGCTCTTGATAGGTAATCTCTGTTTCGTCGTGTATGTGCTTGTCCGTACGCCAAAACTGAACAAGCCCCTTACTTCGGATGAGACTCTGAAGGCGGCCCCAAATTTCAGCTCAAACGTCATTAGGCATCCTCGCCTGACTTCCCGGGGAAAATGGATTGTAGTTATGGCTGTCGCCTTTGGTGCGGTCTTCGCAACTGTCTCATTGGCCTTGGGCTGGCGAATTGCGACCACCGGATTGACCAAAGCCGCTCTACCAGCCGTTGTCGTAGTCTTGCTATTTGATTTGCTGCCTGTCGCTTTTGTTACCTTGCTGCACAGAACGTACAAATTCGTTCTCAAGGGACATTTCGCCACCGGCATAGTGGTCGCAGCCAAGATTGGGTCGATAACATCTTGGGGCCTCTTCTACGACTTTTTGGATGCAAGCGGCAAAGTCGTCCGCGGCAGCTCGTCCCGTAGATTTTATTCGGTGGCGTTGGCTCGGTGTTTCTCCGGCGCAGAAATGGGTAACTACTTTGCCGTCGGGTCCTATGTGCCGGTACTATTTCGCGCCGATGATTCTTCTCGAAATGCACTTTATGTTTCGTTCCCCTGGGCGATCTGAGCTGCCATACCTGCTGCCGCGAGGCGAACGCGAGCCTTGGCGCCACCCCATTTAACTTACTGCAGTGTGCTGTGAGGCACCCATCGCAATGCCCACACATACCTATCTCTGAGGACTGGCTGCCTGTGGCACTGTTCCTGTCAATGGCTGCGCCAAGAGCTAAGTCGATCACCGGAATGTCATGATCAAAGTACTGAAAGAGCTGCTCAGCAAGATTTCGCCCGAGCACCCCGCGAAGAAAACCGCGTCAATCCCGGGACCTAAGCGGTCTAACACCGGCGGCGATTTCCGCGCGGCCTCGATTGCGCCGAGCATCATGTGCTGTTCGGCGGCGATGCGCGCGACGGAAAGGACCTATCTGCTGCGCGACGCCCCGCGCCTGCCTTTGGCGGCCTGTACGATGCCAAAACATTGTTCGTGCAAGTACCGCAAGAATGCCGACCGCCGCGAAAGCGATCGACGCCTGTTCGGAGCGACAGAAACAAACCGCTGGTTTGCGGGCCTCGAAAGCCGCCGGCGGAAAGTTCGGCGATCCACGGAAAAGTGACTTGCCAAATAAGGGGTTGGCGCGCCTGCCGCGATTCGAACGCGGGACCTTCGGCTTCGGAGGCCGACACTCTATCCAGCTGAGCTACAGGCGCGTGAGTTAGGGGTGGCGATAGTACTCGTCGTCGGCAAGCGCCGTCCAGACCTTATGCGCTCGGCGCTTCATTTGCCGCCGCGTGCAATTTAAGCACGGTGGCCCAGTTGCGGGTGGTGACGCTGCTTCCGGCCTTACGGGCAAATGCCTGACTCAGGTTGCCGTCCAAAATGCCCGACTCGCACCATAGGTAGGCCGCCCGAGCGGTGATCGCGAGTGCATCCGGCGCCCACGATTCCTCGAGCATCGGGCGCAGCGCTGCGAGCGATGCGCGATTGCTCGCGAAAGCAACCAGGTGCCGGGAGTGGTCCACCGCCACGTGCAGCAGCGGATTCTCGCGAATGATTGCCGCCAAGTGCGCAGCCGTGATCACGGTAACCGGCGCGGAAAATCCGCAATTTTCGCTGACCGCAGTTTCGATGGCTGCCGCGAGTTCGAGGGGATTGGGCCGCGCGCATTCGAACAATACATTGCCGCTATTGAGCAAAGTGCGCACGTTTGCCAGCTTGAGATCCATGAACAAGGCGCGCAAATCGCTCATGGCTACCCGCTTGGCGCGGCCGACGTTGATGCCGCGGAGCAGCGCGATGCACCCGCTCACGACCTTGAGCGCTTCACATCGGCACCACCGGGATGCAGAGTTTGCAATCGAAAACTCCGCTGGCGGGATCGTAGCTCGAGCCCTGCGGATAGTATTCGAACATGGGTCGGCCATCGAGCTGAAGACCGCTGGCCGGAAGCCAATCGCGCAGCATTGCGGTCCAAGCTTCCTCGATCTCGCCCACGGTGTCCTTGAAACTCAACGCGGCGTATTTTCCGCCGGGTATCGTGGTCTTTTGTGCGTTGCCGAGCGCGGTCAGCGTCGGCGGAGCCTCGCATCCCGCATCGTATCGGCACTGCTCGGGCGCCACCACGTTCGGATCATCGTGGCTGACGCCATATCGAGGCTGCTGCAGCAGCCCGCTCGCGGCCATCCAGGGATACACCTTCTGCTGCCAAAACGCGCTGATGGGTTCGCCATAGGGGCCCACATACCGCAGATAGACGATGGTGGTGGGCTGGCGCTCGATGATGTCGACTTTCATGGCTGCCTCCGCATTTTGCTGATGAACGGCAGCATTCTTTGGCATTTTGTCCTGGCGCTCCTGATCGGACTTGCGGTTTGTCTGACCGGGATTGCGTTTCGCGGCACGAAGTTGGGATTGCTGGAGCCGCCAGGACGTCGGAGAACAACCCATTCGGTCCGCGTACTCATCAAGGCTCTTCGGCGCGCTCACGCAGTATCCAGGCCATCATCGAAGAAATCGACCACTCCGGTGTCCAGCGAGTACTCGGCGCCAACCACCCTGAGGCCGGCATTTTGTATCAGGTTCTCGATGATGTCCGACCCATGCCGGAGATTTCTTACCGATGCGCTGATGTTGGCGCGCACCGCCGCGTGCAGCAGCGCCTGGTGATCGTGCTTGAGATCAGTCGTCAACAGGCCTTCGATGGCCGGCCTGACAAGATCCACGATGGAATGCAGATTGCGCGATTGATTCTCGACCGGCCGGCGCAGCTGCTCCAGCGTGGTTTCGATGGCGCCGCAGCACGAGTGTCCCAGCACCACCACCAGGCGCGATCCAAACTGCTCGGCTGCAAATTCAACGCTGCCGATTTGCGAGGGGGCGACGATGTTGCCCGCCACCCGAATCACGAACAGGTCGCCCAACCCCTGGTCGAAGACGATCTCGACCGGAACGCGCGAATCGGAACACCCCAGTATCGCCGCAAACGGCGCCTGACCCGTGGCCAATTCAATGCGGCGCGCCCGGCTTTCGAAGCTGTCGCGGCTGCTGACATTGGAGACGAAGCGTTGATTTCCCTCGCGCAGCAACGCGAGCGCTTCTCGAGCAGGAATCATAGGCGGCGGCTGCGATGCATCGAATCGCCCCGCACGTTGTGGCCTCGGCTACGAGGAACGATGGGCCGAGCTATCGCGGTACCCGAGAACGCGCGCGGGTAGAAACAGAATGGCGCGGAGCAGCGCAAACAGGGCCTCGATCGAAACGCCCACCAGGCGAAACGGCAATGACACCAGCCATACCAGGGGCCAGAGAAATATGGCGAGAATGGCCAGCGGCCAGCACAACACCAACAATAGGCACCACACGAAAAACAAAAGCATGGTCTTCATCGGCGTCCCCTCAATTGCGCACTTTGATTTTACCATACTCTCAATCCGCCGCCGTGCCGCGCGCCGGAGCGCCTTTTGGCCGGATGAGCTCCATCTGCCGTTCTGGATTTGCCGGCGCGGTGAACCCGAACTGAGCGTACAGGCCCTGGGCGTCGGCGGTCCCCAAGGTGAAGCGGATGATGGTGCTCAAAGCCGGATCCGCCAGCATCTTGGCTATCAATAGCTTGCCGAAGCCGCGGCCGCGATACTCCTTGAGCACGAATACATCCAGCACGTGGGCAAATCGCACGTAGTCCGTTACCACCCGCGCGAACGCAGCTTGACGACCGTCGACATAGACGCCGAAGCACAGCGACTGCTTGATGCTGTTTTCGACGTTCGCTCGCGATATGCCCGGCACCCAGTACGACTCATTGGCGAGGAATGCATGAATCATCGCCACGTCGAGACGCGATTGATCGGTTGAAACTTCGACTGTCATCAATTCCGTGCCGCGCCGGCCATCTGGTAGGTGTTCACCAATCGCTTCGGCGCAACCAACTCAAAGCTCAGCTCCACGAGATTTCGAACTTCCGACCAGTCGATCGCTTCGCCGTCCAGCCGCAGCCCAAACCAACCCCGCGGGCCGATGTAGGCCGGAAGATAAAAGCGCTGCGGCTCCCGGGAAGCGCGATCGACGTTTTCCCCGAGCGCCGCCTTGCAGCAGACCGAAACGATGCCATCGCCGTGGTGATTGTTCAAAAAGTATGCGAACACCTTGCCGCGGACGCGAAAATCCGCATGATCTCCGGAGTCGCGCCGCTCGGTCTCGGGCAGAGTCAGACAGATTTCCGTCAATTTCTTCAAGATCTGCGCTTCGCGCTTTGCAGTTCTACTTGCCATCAGCGGCTCCGCTTGACGAACTGCAAGCGCCTGAAACGCAGCGCCGACCAGTCCTCGTCGATCGCCACCATACGAACGGATTCGAAACCTGCGTCGCGAATGACCCGCCAGCCGGTGTCGCGATTGAATTCGCAGCTGTAGCGCTTCGAGGTTCCTTTCGGATAGGCAAACCACAGCACCGCATCGCCCGCGACGGCCGCCCCAGCGAGAATTGCCGACGCGCGGTCCAGTTCCGCTTGGGTCATGGCAAAGGCCAAGCCGAAAGTCAGTGCCTTGGGTTTCTTTGGGTCGCGCAACACCTTGATGTTCTTGAGGCGCGCCAATTCCGATTCGAAGGACTTGGGTGCGTTGAGAACCACGATTTCGGCGTGTTCGCCAAGATTGAGCTTGTTGAATACCGGCATGCTGCTGCTTTTCATTTGGCGACCGCTGAATTGCTGTTTGTTGCGCTTTAAGCCTTGAGAGATGCGGCGATCTGATCCAGCACAAGTGGCCAGGCTTGCAGGTGACGATCACGGGCCGCCGCATTGGGAAATCCCGCATGCTTGAGTTGCAGCCGGGTGCCCGCGGGACTCTGCTGCAATTCCACCGTGACGATGGTTTCTGCACCTTCGGTGCCGAGCGCACCGGTGACCCAGGTCATCTCCACCAGTTGCCCGGCAATCAGCCGCAAAAACCGTCCGTAATGAGGGTGGCGCTGAATTGCCGGCTCCGATTGGTGCTTGAACTCGGTCTCGAAAAAGAATACCGCATTGACCTCGGGCCGCATGAGCACCGAGCCTGGCGCTGCAAACCATCGATCAAACCCTTGGGTCCAGGCCTCGTACAATGCAGCCGCGCTCGCGGCAAATGTGCGCTCGACGGCCAAATCGAAAGGGCGCGCGGAAAGATCCGGGACGCGAATGGCGGATGCAGTGCGTTTCGTAGCCATCTTGAACTAGCGATTGTCGGCCAGCGCCAGCCGCAGTCCGACGAGTATGAAAACACCGCCGACGCAACGGTTGAACCATTGTTTGAAAGTCATGCTCGGCGCGAGCGCGCCGCTGATTCCCGCCGCGAGCCGCGCCACCAGCAGATTCCAGAGCGTGCCGTTTATATCGAAGATCGCGCCCAGAAAAAGAAATGCCAGTGGATTCGGCGCCGCGGAATCCACGAATTGCGGAAGAAACGCAAGAAAAAACAGCGCAACCTTGGGGTTCAAGACATTTGTGAGAAAGCCCTGAAGAAAGACGGCGCGCATGGAGGTGATCCGCCTGTCAGTCGCGATCGACGCGGAAGCAATCGTTCCCGCGGAACGGATCAGGCCAATGCCGACATACAGCAGGTACACGGCGCCGATGATTTTGACGGCATTGAATAGGGTGGCCGATGCCGCAAGGATCGCGGATAAGCCGAGCGCAGCCGCGCAAATATGTACCAGGGCGCCGCTGCCAATGCCGAGCGCCGCAACCGCACCGGCGCGCGCGCCTTGGGTGGAGCTGCGGCCGACAATGTACAGAGTGTCCGGCCCCGGCGTGATATTCAACAGCAAACCGGACAATATGAATAACCAAATGTCGTGAGTGCCAAACACCAACTACTCCTTCGGCGACGGCCCCGGTGCGCGCGCGGCAGGGCTTTGTTTCGCCTGCTGCGCCGCCCACCGCTCCCGACTTTCCTTGGACCACACTTCGGCTCCCTTGTAGAACTCGGCGACGGCCGGCGTCCCCGGCGGCAGCGTGAACCACAGCTGCTTGGAGGTCGTATAGATGTGGATGTCGGGCGGCAGCGCTCCGGGCTCATCCAGCGTGCCGACGCGGATGAAGCGCATGGCATCGCCGGCGCCTCCATAGTTGCTCCACACCGCCACCGAGCATTTCGGGCAGCGGGCGATTCGTTGACCCTTGCCGCTGTTGGAAGGCGTATCGACGATGACCACCTCGCCTTGCAGCAGCTGCACCCTGTCCGATTCAATCACGGCATTCAGCGCAAACGCGGTGCCGGTCTCCCGCTGACACCAGCGGCAGTGGCAGCAGTGCACGATGAGGGGCCTCGAGGTCATGCGGTAACGGACCTGGCGGCAAGTGCAGCCGCCGTCGTATGTATGTTCTGCTTTATCCATGTGTTGCCTGCTTGTTCAGTGACGACGTGCTGTAACCTCGATCTCGATTTGCATCCGCGGGTCGGCCAGCCCGGCGCAAATCATGGTCGCGGCGGGACGAATACGCCCGAAATATTTTCGCAGAATTGGCCAGCAATCGGAAAATCCTTCTGCCTTCGGCAGTATGTAGGTCACCCGCACGATATCCGCAAGTTCGGCTCCGGCCTGCTCGAGAGCGGCTTGAATATTTTTCAAGCATTGCTCGGTTTGATCCACCAGGCTGTCGGAAATGCTCATGGATGCGTAGTCGAAACCGGTCGTACCGGATACGAAAATCCACTCGCCGTCGACCACGGCGCGCGAATAACCGATGTCCTGTTCAAACTGAGATCCTGAGCTGATCAAGCGCCGGGTCATCGCGGCTCCTTTGGCGGCCTTAAGGAGCTGCGAGTATATTCGCTTCCATGACGAATGAAATTCATGTGCGGTGCTGCATTGCCGGCGGCGGTCCGGCCGGCATGATGCTGGGGTATTTGCTGGGGCGCGCCGAAATCGACACCGTGGTACTGGAAAAGCATGCGGATTTCCTGCGCGACTTTCGCGGCGATACCGTGCATCCCTCGACGCTGCGCATCATGCATGAACTGGGACTGCTGGAGGAATTCTTAAAGCTGCCGCACTCCAAGATTCGTTCACTGAGCGCGGAGATCGGCCGCGCCAGTTTCAAGATTGCCGAGTTCGGCCGCTTGTCCCCGCCGGGAAATTTCGTCGCGTTGATGCCGCAATGGGATTTCCTGAATTTTCTCGCGCAGCAGGGGCGCCGCTTTGCTTCGCTGCAAGTGATGATGTCGGCCGAGGTCACCGGTCTGATCGAGACCGGAGGACGCGTCGTGGGTGTGACGACGAACAGACTGGGCGCCCCGCTCGAGATTCGCGCCGATCTGGTGGTTGGCTGCGATGGCCGCGCCTCCACCGTGCGCGCAGCCTCGGGCTTGGTTGTTGAGGATCTGGGCTCGCCCATCGATGTGCTGTGGTTTCGCCTTTCCAAGAAGGACTCGGATCCCGGGCAGGTGGCCGGACATTTGGGACAAGACAAAATGCTCGTGACCATCGATAGAACCGACTATTGGCAGTGCGCATTCGTCATCGATAAGGGGGGCATGGAGCGCATACGCGCCAGCGGACTCGAGGCGTTCAAGGCGGCTGTCGTCGACGGAGCAGCGTATCTGTCGGACCGGGTCCACGAACTTAAGTCCTTCGACGACCTGAAGCTCTTGAGCGTGGCGGTCGATCGGCTGACCACCTGGTCGAAGCCCGGGCTGCTCTGCATCGGCGACGCCGCGCACGCGATGTCGCCCATCGGCGGCGTGGGCATCAACCTCGCGATCCAGGACGCCGTGGCTACGGCGAATCTTCTGGCTGGCAAGCTTAAGGATGGAACCTTGCAGGACGGCGATCTCGATGCCGTGCACCGGCGCCGCCTGTTCCCGGTGAAGGTGATTCAGGGGTTCCAGGTGCTCGTTCAGAATCGGATACTGAAGCCCAGGGTCTCGGGCAGCGCCGCGGAACTCACAGTACCGTGGCCGCTCAAGGTCTTGAATGCGAGCGCATGGGCGAGACGCTGGCCTGCGCAGCTACTCGGCGTCGGCGTGCGGCCCGAGCATGTTCGCTCGCCGCAGAACGGCTGATCACTCGTAATGACCATGATTGCTCAATAGACGCGGCGCCTATCTTGCGCACGCGTGTCGAAATACCAAAGGCCGCCTGAAAACGCGAACCACCACGCGGCCGCGAGCCACCACCCGGCAAGAAACGGAAAATAGTGCCTGGCAAAGAAGGCGAAAAACGTCCCCAGCACGCACCCCGCGGCAATCGCAAGAATGAATCGCGAGGAAAATTTCTGCAGCCAAAAAAGACGAATGAGCGACCCATAGGTCAGAGCGCCGGCCGCCGAACATACTCCGAGCGCCATGTAGAGCCGCGCGTTCGCGGGAAGAATGGCGAACAGCGCCAAACTCAAGATTCCGATATACAAAGTCAAGACACTGAGAACGGCGGCGAGGGCGACAAATGAGCATCTACGAAGCAACGCGGAAGGTGCACGCAAGGCTACAACCACCGCCAACGCGTGCAGCGCGCCGCTGATGGCGAACGTCGGCAGCAGCGCCTCGCTGAAAAAACCCCAGCGGCTCGGCAAAATCAAGACGACAGCCGCGGCGGCGAGCACACCGAAATGCCGCGGGTAGTGAAAGTGTCCCAATACGGTGCTCGTAAGCGGCCGGGCCTCAATGCTGCGGCGGCATGGCCCGGGTCAGCGGCGCACGTGGGTTCAAGATCAGCAGCAGCGCGCCGGCGAGAATCGCTATGTCCGCCACATTGAAAATACCGGTGCGCAGCGACCCAATTCCGACGTTGAGGAAATCCGTGACGTGGCCGCCATACAACAGCCGGTCGATCAAGTTGCTGATTCCGCCGCCCGCAATGAGCGCCAAAGCGATGAATCGCCAGAACCCTAGCCGAGTGGCAAACAGCGACGCACCAACCAAGCACAGCAGAAGTATGGCAACCGCTCCGGTAAACAGCGCGAAGCGCAGATGTTCCGGCAGCGAGGCTCCGAGACTCAAGAACGAGCCCGGATTTTGCACCAGCTGCAGGCGCAGCGCATCGCCGAGAAACGACTCGGCGATGCCGGAAGTCAGCAGGGCCCTGGCGGCCGATTTCGACACTTGATCGCAGCCGACGCAGCCCAGCAGTGTGAGCGTTACGACGAGGAATCTTGGAATCAACCGCATAGTGCTCCTAGAACCGCAGTTTGCCGGTCAAAATCTCCCACCACAAGCGCCAGTCGCCCATCAAGCTGAACGCGGGATACCTGAAGGTTGCCGGCTTGTTGCGCTCAAAGAAATAATGGCCGACCCAGGCAAATGCGTAGCCTTGGACCAGCGCCACTGCGATGAGCCACCACCTCTGGGTGATTGCCGCCGTGATCAGCAGCGCGACTGCGATGCTGGTCCCGGTAAAATGCAGCCGGCGCGAGACCTTGTTCGAGTGCTCGCTCAGGTAAAAGGGATAGAAGTCGCCGAAGCTGCGATATCTCTCTTCGTTCATAGGTGCTCCGGCCGGCGGTTGCGCGCCTGCCCCGCGGCCGGCCGCGCGCCAAACCCGGCTATTTACTCGCCAGACTGGCCTCGACCCAGTCAAGCCGCTGCCTGTGAAAGTGCTTGGCCGCGACCGGTATGCCACTGGCGGGAAACTCCATCACATACTCATCGCTCAAGTCGAACTTCGGCCACACCGCTCCCCCGGCGGAGTCCGGATCACCGGTCTTGGCGAACTGCGCCCAGTACCTGTTGGCCGCCGCAGCGACGGTCTTGCCTTCATCGTCGAAGGGGGTCGCGCGCGGCTTGTTGAACACGTAAGCGATTTCGCCGCCGTGCGGCAGGCCGAACATGGTCGCGCGCTGCGCGCTGGGCGTGTACGAAAAATGGTAGACGTAAGTCGCATTTCCATGCTGCGCGTGCAGCCGCGCAAGATCGCGATCCGGTTCACTGATGGACGTGTCGGTAATGTAGCGGGCCATGATACGGTCGGCATCGCCGGTGTTGTCCGGATCGTAAGCCGCGAGGAACGCTTCGCGGTTCTGCTGGATCGACGCCAGGCGTTCGGCGGCGTTCAAGCCGCGCCGTGTCAGACTGGCTTCATCGCTATTGCCGCCGAGCAGATACGGCACGCGCGCCTCTGCTCCCTTGGCGAACCCTTCCGCCGCGCTGCCCATGATCATCCTGCCGTCGGCCATCGGCAGAATCTGATTCGGATCGCCGATCGAGGGCATATTGGCGGTAAGCTCGGCCCACGAAAGCGCGCGCAAAGCCTTGGCTGCCGACGCATCGGAGCCATGCACCCCGGCTTTCTCGGCAAATGCCGCACCGCCCTCTGCCACCTGAGATATCGGTCTCGCCGCGAGGCGGCCGAAGCCCGACTCCGACAGCGCCCTGACGAACAACCCCTTTGCCTGCGGAGCCAGCATCAAATAGTTGATGGAAATTGCGCCTGCCGATTCGCCGAAGATTGTGACGTTCTTCGGATCGCCGCCGAAGTCCTTGATGTTGTCCTTCACCCATTCAAGGGCGGCGATTTGATCCAGCAATCCGTAGTTGCCCAACAGCCCCTTGGGATTCTCAGCCGTGAGCGCCGGATGCGCGAACCAGCCGGCCCGGCCGAGGCGGTAGTTCACGGTCACGACGATGAGGCCTTGTTTGGCGAATTGGCTGCCATCGTATGCCGAGCCCGATCCAAAGATGAACGCGCCGCCGTGGATCCACACCATGACCGGCAGCTTCGCGCCCTTCTTGGCATCGGCCGGTTCATAGACGTTAAGATACAAACAGTCTTCGGCCTGCGCGCAGGTGGCCGAGAACACATTCGCGGGCCGCACATCCGGCCACCTCAAGGCCGGCTTGGGGGCCTGCCAGCGCAGCTCGCCCACCGGCGGGGCCGCAAACGGCAAGCCTCTGAAAACGGCCACGCCGTCGGCAACGAAACCCTGAACTTTGCCCTTCTCGAGTTTGACGGTTGGCCCGTCCAGCGCCGGGGGCGGCGCGGCGGCATCACCGGCTCTTTGCGCCTGACCGAAGGCTGCGCCGTTCGCCAAAACCAAAATGATCACTGCGGCTTGCCAGCCGTGGCGTTGTGTCGACATTAGTTCCCCCTCGAGACTGAAGCCGCAAAGCATAAGCGATGTACGTTCAGGTGTCAGGTACCGGTCGCCGGCCGCCGTTCGCGCATGTACAAAAAAAGCGGCAGGCCGCAGCTGACGCCAATCAAGCACGTGGCGGCGATCGGCACCCACAGCAATCGAATGCCTTGCTTTGCGCCCTCGCGCCGGATGAAGCCGATCAGGACCACGGCGGAGATCAGCACATCGCAGCCGAAGAATGCGCCGATGCGCGTCGAGAACAACTCGCTGAAGAGCATCGGCAGGTTCATACCATGCTCGGCGAGCCACGGCAGGAATTGCGAGTAAGGCACGGCGGCGCCGATCACCGCCAGGCAGAGATATAGCCCACGCATGTTTTTCCTCGTTGTGCCGGTATTTATCAGTCAGCCTTTCTCGCGCATGGAAATCTCATCCCACAGCCGTATCAAGTAGCCATCGGGATCGCGCAGCTCTGCGCCATAGCCCCAAAAGAGCTTCTGCGGCTGCGACTCGAGCACCACACCGCTGTTGGTCAAGTCACGGCACTTGGCCTCGACATCGGCAACGCGAAACGTCAATACGCAAGAAGCGGCGCCGCCCGCCGGCCTTGCTTTCTCCACAAACAGCGTGAGTCCCCCGTCATCTAGAAGCGCTGCCACATTGGCGCCCGGAATCTCGAATTCGAGCTTGAGGCCGATGCGTTGCGTGTACCAGTCACGCGAGCGCGCGACGTCGGCGACAAAGATGGTGAGATGATCCAGGTGAATCATGTACGGGAAGAATTTCGCTCACGCTCCCGCGGCGAATTTCACCGTGGCGGGACTCAAGATATCCCAAGGCTGCGCGCTGCGGGTCCAATATTCCCTTGCCGCGCGAAACCAACTGGGATCATCCAGGCTGCCGGCCCTGATTCCCATCACATCGGGACGCGCGGAACTCGACGCGAACAAAGGCGATCCGCACTTGTCGCAGAAGCCGCGCCGTGCAAGGTTGCCGCTGACGGCGGTAATTTCGTGATAGCGCGGCTCGCCGCGCAGCAGGCGAAAATCCGCAGTTCGAATCACCACGGTCGGCGCGTACGCGGAGCCGCCGGCGCGCTGGCAGTCGCGGCAGTGGCACTGGGTCATCGCGACGGGACTTGCCGAACAATGGT
>Ga0209248_10000299_pt1 | contig 16043 bp, 15 predicted proteins | sample BogFormECP04_OM1_FD_188241 | JGI IMG/M metagenome (GOLD analysis project Ga0209248, IMG submission 188241) | Bog forest soil microbial communities from Calvert Island, British Columbia, Canada - ECP04_OM1 (SPAdes) (version 2) | ecosystem: Environmental > Aquatic > Freshwater > Wetlands > Bog ... | reverse complement strand
ACTCGGTGCCCTGCCCGACTTTGCTGTGCACCTCGATGGTCCCGCGATGCGAGTCGATCACTTTCTTCGCGACGCCGAGGCCCAGGCCGGTGCCGTTGGTCTTCGACGTGTAGAACGGGTTGAAAATCTTCGCGATCTTGTCGTCCGCGATGCCGCAGCCGTTGTCGCGAATCCTCACCGCCGCCATGCCGGCGCCGTTGTTGGTGATCGCAAACTCGAGCCGCCGCTCGCCGACGGTCGATTCCATTGCGTCGATCGCGTTGTCGATGATGTTGGAAAAAACCTGCCGCAGCTTGTCGGCGTCGGCGCGCACCGTCGGACCGCTCAGGTATGCGCGCGAGACCATCACCGAGTTCGCCTCGAGCTTGCTGCGCATCTGCGTCAGCGCGCCGTCGAGCACCCACGCCAGGTTCACGTTCTCGAACTTGTAGTCTTCTTCCTTCGCGTATTTGAGCAGATGCGACACGCTGCGCTCGACCCTTGCCAGCTCGTCGAGCGCGACCTTCGCGTACTCAACGTTCTCGTGCGAAGTCGGATCCTCGCCCATCTGCTGCACCAGGCTCTTCGCCGCCGCGATTGGATTGCGGATTTCGTGCGCGAAGGTTGCGGTGAGCTCGTCCAGCGACGCCTGCTTCTCGGTCCGCAGTTGCTCCTTTTCCTGCAAAACTTCGCGCTGAACTTCGCGCGCGATCGTCGGCTCGAAAACCTGCTGATGGACCCAGCGCCAGCCGTACACCGCCGCAAAGTGACTCGCGATTCCAAAGCCCCAGCCCATCGCCGGCCACATCCACCACTGATACCCGAACGGCGAGGTCACAAAATTGATAAGGAACAGGAAGCCGATGATGATGCCGTACCACATCAGGTGGATGAAGAATCCGGCCTCAGCCTGGGCGCGGTTGCGCGCACGCTCATAGATCTTGCGCTCGGCGTCGTTCTTGAACTGTGGCGGCGGCGGCAAATCAATCGCGGGATCGGCGCTGACGCCGCTGTATTTCTGCGTCTGCTTGTCGAAGCGCTGCTTCAGCTTGCGCTCGAAGCGCTCGGCCTTGGCCTCGAACTTGCGCGCCATCTTGGAATCGAAGTCGCGCTTGATCTTGGCGTGAAGATCGTTGGCGAACCGCTCGGCCGACGCCGTCGTGGTCGCCTTCGCGTCCGCCTTCCACTTCGACCAGTCGCGCGACCACTTCGAGGGATCGCCGTACTTCGACCAGTCATGCTTCGACCAATCGTATTTCGACCAGTCGCCTCCGCCGTATTTCAGCCAGCGGATGCGTTTGCGTTTGCGATGTTGCACGACCGCGTAAATGATTAGTGCTATTAAAAAGATGCCGAACATCCTGCCTCACCTGGGGCCGGAAATGCCGGTCCGTCTAATTGACCTATCGAGTCGCGAGAACTAAGACAATCGCCGCTCATTTCTCGTCCTGACCTGTAACTGCAAGGCCGATGCCGTCGCGCGACACCGCGAAAAACCGAGCATTCCCGCCAATTCCGACCACCTCGGGCGCTCCTGCGGCGGCTCAGTGCAGTCGGGCCAATGCAGCCCTCGCACTGCACGATCTTTGTTCCTTGACTTAGGCGGCGATCGGCATATTTTCATGAATCAGGCTGGCCGGAACGTCCGCGACCAGGGAATTCGATGACCCAGTACTGGCCATTTTCGGGTCTGATGCGGCAGAACGCGCTGCGTGAGCGGCTGATAGTGTCGCTCGACCTGCGCGATCGCGACGACGCGTTGCGGCTGGTGGACCGGCTCGCGCGAGTGGTCGGGATGTTCAAAGTCGGGCGCGCGCTGTTCGTCGGCGGCGGCCCCGATTTCATCCGCGAGATTCGCCGGCGCGGCGCCGAAGTATTCCTCGATCTCAAATTCCACGACAGCCCGCAAAAGGTGCTGCGCGCCGCCGTCGAGGCGACGCGGCTCGGCGTCAAGATGTTCGACCTTCATCCGTACGGATCGGCTTGCGGCTCGACCGAGATGATGTCGCGCACGCGGGCCGAGGTCGCGCGCATATGCAGGACGGAAGGCCTGCGCCGTCCGAGCATCCTGGCGATCGCAACGCTGGCCGAGACGAAGCCCGCGAATTCGAGCATGCGCGCGCCCGGCTCGCCCGACCGCGTCGCCGAGATCGCGCGCTTCGCGGCCGACGCCTCGCTCGACGGCGTCGTCACCTGGCCGCATGAAGTTCCGTGCGTGCGCAACTCATGCGGACGCCGCTTCATCATCGTGACCTCGGGCGTGCGGCTGCGCGAACTCGCGAGCCCTGCCGCGCAGGCCTTCTCCGCCGCCGACGCGATTCGCGCAGGCGCCGACTACGTCGTCGTCGGCAGTCCCATCTGGCGCGCGGCCGAGCCAATCCGCGCCGTGCGCGAAATCACCGACGACATCGAGCGCGGTCTGCGCAACAATCCCCGCCGCACGTTTGAAATTCTCAACCCCCGTCCCGTATAGTCTCGGCTTGCTGTTTCCGCGTTTGTCTTTCTGTTCCCGAAGCAAACTACGATCGCGCGCAATGCCCGCAGCCGGAGCCTGTGATTGCTTGAAATCCTGATTAATCTGTTCGCGCTTTCAATCAGCGCTGGATTCATCGGTGCGATTTCGGGCCTCGGCGGCGGCGTCTTCATCGTGCCCGCGCTGGTGCTGGCCGCGCACATGCCGATGAAGGTCGCCGTCGGCGCGAGCTTGATTTCCGTCGTCGCGACCAGCGCCGGCGCCAGCGTCGCCTTCGTGCGCGACGGATGGACCAATCTGAAAGTCGCGATGGTGCTCGAGTGCGCGACGGTCACCGGCGCCGTCATCGGCGCCTATCTCGCCGGCGTCGTGCCGACCGTCGTGCTCGAACTGCTCTTCGCCGCGATGATGCTCCAGTCGGCATATTTCACGATCACCAAGCACGGCGACGACATCCTCACCAAGGGCGACGCGCTCGCCGAACGTCTCGAACTAGGCGGCGAAGTGCCCGACCAGGGCGGCACTCCCGTTCGCTATGAAGTCGTCAAAGTTCCGCAAGGCGCCGCGCTGATGGTGGTCGCGGGCCTGATGTCGGGTCTGCTCGGAATCGGGTCGGGCGCGCTCAAGGTGATGGCGATGGACTACATCATGCACCTGCCGCTCAAAATTTCGAGCGCGACCAGCAACTTCATGATCGGCGTCACCGCCGGTGCCGGCGCCCTCGTATTCCTCGCGCGCGGCGATGTCGCCACCACCATCGCGGCGCCCGTGGCGATCGGAGTAACAGCCGGCGCGCTCACCGGCAGCCGCGTGCTGCCGCATCTCAAGGTGGAGTCGCTGCGCATCGTTTTCGTGATAATTCTTGTGCTGATCGCCACCGAGATGGGATGGCGCGCGTTGTCGGGAATCTGAACGATGCCGAAGCAGGAAGAAGACCGCATACTGCGCGAGTGGACGCCGATTCTGCTGCGCTCGATTCTGATCGCCGCGATGATCTTCCTCGTCTCCGGACTAATCCTCGACTACACCTTCGCACCCGATTACTACGTCGACCGCTACCGCGAGGTGCAGCAGGGTCACCTGATGGGCAGGGAGAAGTATGCGCTGTTGCTTGGCCGGATTCGTGCCGGCAATCCGCACGCAGTTCTGACCGTCGGGCTGTTCGTGCTGACCCTGGTGCCGCTCGCGCGCGTCGCGTTCTGCTTCATCCTCTTTATCCGCGAACGCGACTACACTTATGTTGCGCTTACGGCCTACGTGCTCGCAGGCTTGATCGTCGGCGTATTGGTTGGGAGTGTCGGTTAGAGATCGATTAGTCTTCGGACGGAGGTTCGCGCAATGGAAATCAAAGGAAAGGTCGGCGTCATCACGGGCGGCTCATCGGGCATCGGACGCGCAACGTCGGAGCGGCTCGCTAAAGAAGGCGCCGCAATTGTGGTCGCCGATCTCGACGAAAAGGGCGGCGCCGAAACCGTCAAGCGCATCGAGAGCGCCGGCGGCCGCGCGGTCTTCGTCAAAGCCAACGTCGCAAAGATCGAGGACGCGCGCCGAATGCTCGACACCGCCGTCTCAAAGTTCGGCCGGCTCGACATCCTGCACAACAACGCCGGCATCGCCGTCGGCGCGCCCGGCTATCCCGATGCACCGCCCGAGCGATGGCATCTGGTGATTGAGATCGATCTGCAAGCGGTCGTTCTAGGTACCGGCCTCGCGGCACCGCTGATGCAAAAAAACGGCGGCGGCGTCATCATCAACACGGCCTCGATGGCTGGCCTGTATCCCCATCGCCAGGACGCCGTTTACGGCGCAGCTAAGGGGGGAGTGGTCAACTTCACTCATTCACTGGCGTCGTGGGAAGCTGAGCGAAAAATTCGCGTCAACTGCATCTGCCCCGGCATCGTCGACACTCCGCTGGTGCGCCGAGGCATCGAGCTGGCGGCGCAACACGGCGTCAAGAGCTGGGTGCCGTCGAAGATAATTCAGCCCGAAGAAATCGCCGACGCAATTGTGAGCCTCGTGCGCGACGACTCGCTATTCGGCTGCTCGCTAGAGGTACGCCCCACCGGCCGCCAAATAGTGGATCCGCGCCCCGCCCCCGGCTCACGACGATAGAAAAAGCAGGGGCGATCGATTTCCGACCGCCCCTGCCTGCTCGCCGCGTACGTCGATTCGTCACGGCTTTCTTTTCTTTGTGTCATTCGAGAGCGAAGCGAAGAATCCCGGAGTCCTTTCTTCCCCTCTCCCAAGATGGGAGAGGATCGAAGGTGAGGGTCCTTATTCAGCACGCGAATCATTTCGCGGGCGAATTGAGGTTCTGCTTCCGAGTTTGTTGTTGTCGGCTCAGCTGACTGGAGAGCGAGTGCCCGCGGAGAAATCCGGATCAGAATCTTCAGTCGCGCGCGGAAGGAATCGCGCGCTCAATAAGGACCCTCACCTTCATCCTCTCCCATCAGGGAGAGGGGAAGAGAATGTTTGCGGCTCTCGAGTCGCCTTTGGAATTTGACCGGTTCTCTCTTATCGCGCGCCCGCTGCTGCCGACTCCGCCTGGAAAGCTTTCGAGCTCTGGCTCAGTTTCGGCATCACGTGCTTGCCGATCAGATCGATCGTCTGCATGACCTTTTCGTGCGGCACTGCGCCGACTTGCACCAGCATCAGCAACAGATCGACTCCTGCCGATTCGTAAATCTTGGCGACCTTCAGGCAGTCTTCCGGATCGCCAACCATCACCGCGCCCGCCTCGATCCGCTTGTCGAGGTCCGCGAGCGACAGCCGGTAGTCGCCGATCGCGACCGCCGCCTCCGCCATCTTCTTGTAGTACTCGTAGCCCTTCACTTCCTGCTTGGCGAACGGCGTGAACAGCTCGGCCGCTTTGCGCGTGGTGAAATCGATCGCGTCCTTCGCGATGATCTTGGCCTCTTCGCGCGTCGGCGCGCACACGCAGACCGTCGCCGCGGCAGTGCGATCGTTCACGAAGGCGCCCACCGGCTCGCAGGTGCTGATCGCCTTTTTGTAAATCGCGATCAGCTTGTCGAGCATCCCGGGCTCTGAAATTCCAAACCCGAGCGCGCCGATTCCCTTCTGCCCGGCAACTTCCCAGGTCGACGGTTGCGTGGCCGCCACCCACATCGGCGGATGCGGTTTCTGAATCGGCTTGGGAAGCACTTCGCGCTCCGGCATCTTGAAAAATTTGCCGTCGTGGCTGAAGGTCTCCTGCATCCACATTTTCGGAATCGCCGCGACCGCCTCTTCCCACATCGCGCGTGAGTCTTCCGGGTTAACCTGGAAGCCGCCCAACTCCTGCTCGGTTATCGAACGTCCCGAGCCGAATTCAACTCGCCCGTTCGACATGATGTCGAGCACGGCGATTCGCTCGGCCACGCGCACCGGATGATTGAATGGAATCGGCAGCAGGCAGATGCCGTGGCCCAGCCGAATCCGGCTTGTCACCTGGCTGAGCGCGCCGTACCAAACCTCAGGCGCCGAAGAATACGACCACTCGCTCAAAAAATGATGCTCGACCGTCCACACCGAGTGGTACCCGAGCCGGTCCGCAAATTTCACCTGCTCGGTCGCCTGCTGGTAGATGTCGTACATGAAGCCGGGGTAGTGCGGGCGGCTCCGTTGGAGCTCGTACTGCAGCGCAAATTCCATCGACTCGATCCTCCGTCAGTTTCTCAGACGTGAGCCGCGTCCGGGCGCGCGGCGGGTTGTGCGGCCGTAATTCCGCCCGGTGTTTTCCACGAATGAATCTCGTCGAGCGCGTGACGCCCGATGAGCTCGATCGACTTCATCACGCGCTCGTGCGGGATGCCGCCGTATTGCAGAAAAAATAAGACCTGGTCCGCACCCAGCTCGCGATAACGTCGTGCGACGCGGGTCGCTTCGTCCGCCGCGCCGACCGCGATAAGGTCGTTCTCTTTGAGGAAGTCGTAGTAGTCATCGGTGAACTTCGCCGGATCGAATTTCGCGGCCGTCTTCAGATACTTGTACGACTCGTCGGTCTTGCTCGCCGCCGCCACGCTCGACACCAGCTCGAAACCCTTGCGCACGTACCACAGCACCGCCTCGCGCGCGAGATGCTCGGCCTCGTACGGGTCCTCGCCGAACAGCCCCATGATGTTCATCGAGACCTGGTTGTTTACCGTCTGCCCGACCGGCCGCGCGCTCCTGATTGCCGCGCGATAAATATTGATTCGCTCCGCCACCTGCGGCAGCTCGACCCCGAGCGTGAAACACAACACCCCGAGCCCGCGATCGGCGGCCAGCTCGAAGGTTGTAGGATTGGTCGCCGCGACCCAAATCGGCGGATGCGGTTTCTGAATCGGTTTTGGAATCACCGACACCGGCGGCTCGACCGTCCAGTACTCGCCATGCATCGTGAACGGATCCTCGCGCCACATCCGCGGAATCGCCTCGACCGCCTCGGCCCATCGCGGCCGCGTCTCCTCGGGAGTCACGCCGAAGCCGAGCAATTCGTCCATCGTAGTCGCGCGGCCGGTGCCGAACTCGACGCGCCCCTTCGACATTATGTCGAGCACGGCGATCCGTTCCGCCACATGGACTGGATGGCTGAACGGCAGCACGACGACGCCGTGCCCGATCCGAATCTGCCGGGTGCGCTGCGCCACACTCGCCAGGAAAACCTCGGGCGCCGAGCAGTACGAAAATTCGTTCAGGAAATGATGCTCGACGGTCCACACCGAGTCGAAGCCGAGCTTGTCGGCCAGCTCGATCTGCTCCATCGTTTCCCAGAACACGCGATATTCGTGATCGGCCGCGTGCGGCTTGACCGACTCGATTTCGTAGATGAGCCCCGCTTTCATTTCGCGACGCTCCAATTGCGCATGAACTCGCGCGCCTGCCGCCGCAGCGAGCGGCGCAGATCGAAGCGCGGTCCGTGCAGGTACCACAGCATCGCGAGGCCGAGGTAGCTGGAAAAAATCTGCGTCGCCGCCCAGTCGGGCTCGAGCTCGGCGTCAAAAACTCCCAGCCGCTTGCCGCGCTCGACCAGATCGCGAAAGCTGGCGATTCCCTGCAGGTTCGCCTTGCGCATCGAGCGCAACACCCGCGGCCCAATCTTGTGCGACTCGAGCGCGATGATCAGCAGCAGCCGGCTGACCCACGGATTTTTCTGGTTGAGCTCCGCCATCGTGTCGAACATCCGGCCGAACTCGGCGCGGAACTCGACCGCGTTGGCAGCATGCGCGGATTTCTCGAAGACCAACTCCCACTCGCCCAGCACCTTGGCGACGACTGCGATGAAAAATTCTTCCTTATCGGCGAAATGCCAATAGAGCGCGCCCTTGGTCACTCCCGCCGCGCGCGCGATTCGCGCCAGCGAGGTGCCGCGATATCCGTACGACGCAAACAAATCCATCGCCGCGTCGATCAACACCTGATCGAGCGAGCCGCGACGGCGCACCTGCTGCGGAGCCGGCGCCGCGTTCTTGCGCGCTGGAGAAATCATCTGAACGATCGGTATGGTGAGGCAGCGCGGGTGCCCAGGTCAAGCGCGCGACGCCGCGAACAACGAACGCGAAGATGCGCGCCTCGATTGAGGCGCGCAATTCTCCGCTACGAAACTACTCGTTGTCCCGCGTGCTGGACGCGCGCGGTCAGATGCGACTAAATGATCGAGCGCGTCAGTTGTTGCTGGTGGTGCTGCCGTCCGGCGCTTTCATGTTGCGCTCGAGGCACCATCGGTCGATCACCTCGGCGTTGAAACGCCAGTCGGTGCCGATCCGAAAGCCCGGCAGCTCTCCGCGCCGGAGCAGTTTGTAGATCGTTGATGGATGCACGCGCAAATATTCGGACAATTCCTTGACCGTCATCACACGCGGCAAATTATACTTGGTTTCATTAGCCATGTTGTCTCCCGGTAACGTAAGTCCCGTCTGCCGCCTACTGCCTGGATTTGATGCCTTCTTTCGCATCGTTCAATTGATGGTTCATCCGCCCCTTACGCCCACCATGAGTCTCTTTGAGAGTCTCAAAAACATCGATGGGGGTCAAGAGCAGCCTAGGTGGATTTCTGATAATTTTCGCCTTTTTTGCTCGCCGTTGTACGTGAAGTCACCAGCCTTTGCAGAGTTTCTGATATAAAATGCACGTGAAAGCTAAATACTGCACCTGCGAGCCTTCAAGCGATCTTAAGTATGCCTAACCTCCATCATACTTTAGTGCTACTAATCAGTACTCTACTTGTCTTTCAAGATCCAGCGTTGGCGCAAGCGCAACTAACGCTCACTAGCCCCGCTATCGCTCCAGGATCTGCTATTGCCGACGACTATGCGTGTACCGGCGCCGACCAATCCCCCGCGCTCACATGGAGCAGCGCGCCGCAAGCGACCAAATCATTTTCTTTGATCGTTGAAGATCCGGACGCTCCGGGTGGAACTTTTATTCACTGGGTAGCGTTCAATATTCCGGCTCGCATAACTTCGCTGCCCTCAGGCGTGCCGCGAACCGCGAAAATTTTAGACGGTGCCAGTAACGGAATCAACGGCTTCCAGCGCATCGGATACAGCGGACCGTGTCCGCCGCCGGGAAAATTACATCACTATCGTTTTCGCCTCTTCGCGCTGGACTCGAACCTGACTCCCGGCGACAACGCCGACGCGAACGCAGTCGAGTCCGCGATGAAAGGTCACGTTCTCGCAACTTCGGAATTGGTCGGGACATTCGAACGTTAATCGCCAACGTTAATTGGCAAACGTTAACGGACCGCGGAAAAAAAGTCGCTTGCTAATCAGCCCGCTTTTCAGCAGCCTGTTAGAGGTGAAAATTTCTCAACCATGAAGACTACACTTAAAATTCTGGGCGGCGTGGTTGTGCTCGCGGTCGTCGCGGTCGTCGGATGGCACTACTATCAGCTGCGGCGCGCGCGCCAGGCAGGTTTGCTGACCGAAAACATCACCCACGACGGCGACCTCTGGAAAGCCGATTTCACCGCGCGCATTCCCGCGCCCGAGCAGACCGTCTTCGACGCCATCAAAAATGTAGAAAATACTCACAGCGATCAGGTCAAGGCCGTGCGCGTCGTCTCGCAGAGCGGCAATAAAAAAACCGTCGATATGGATATCGCCGGACCGGGCGGCCAGGTCATCACGACCGAGCTTGCCTTCGAGTATCTGCCCGACGAGAAAAAAATCGTTTACAGCACCGTCAACAATCCGGTGCTCGAGACGCAGGCCGTCTACCAGCTCACCGACGAAGGCGCGAGCACCTTTATCGACTATCACCAGGACACTCACATGCTGCAGTCGCTGCCCGTGCCCGACGGCGTTATCAAGCAGGTGATTCGCGGCATCTTCGTCTCGCAGCTCGAGACCTTGAAACACCAGCTCAACATTACGACGCCCGACGAGTCCGACAGCGACGAAGATCCCTGATCGGCAGCGACGGCGGTCAGCCCGGGTCTCACGATGAACGAAATCGACGCGCAGCTCGCACTCGGCGTCGAACTGTTCAATCGCGGCGAATTTTTCGAAGCGCATGAAGCGATGGAAGACGCGATGAACCTGCTCGACGACGACACCGCCGACTGGGAATTCTACCTCGGCCTGCTGCGCGCAGCGGTCGCCAATCACAAGCTCGCCGACGGCGAGGTGTCGAGCGCACGGCTGCATCTGCGCGCCGCGCTGAAATTCCTCGCGCCGTATCCCGATCGCCATCGCGGCATCAAGCTGCGCGAGTTCCGCAGCGCGCTCACCGCCGAACTCGCGCGCCTCGACAGCCAAGCAACCGCGGTCACGCCGCCGCGCATCGAGACCGAACTCGGCAGCCGATGATCCGTTTCTCGGCAGAATTCGTGACGTCGGCCTTCGCGCTCGACGGATGCCCGCGATGGAACCGCGCGGAGGTCGCGCTGGCCGGCCGCTCCAACGTCGGCAAGAGCTCGCTGCTCAACGCGCTCACGGGGGTCAAAGGCCTCGCGCGCACCAGCAAGACTCCCGGGCGCACGCGATGCCTCAACTTCTTCGCCGTGAACGACACGCTCGCGCTATGCGACCTGCCCGGCTTCGGCTACGCGAAGATGAGTCACGAGGACGCCGCGAAAATCGCGTCGATGATGCAGGAGTACATCCACGAGCGCGCCAATCTCGCCGCCATCGCGATCCTGATCGATTGCCGCCGCGGTCCGCAGCAGGACGAACTCGATCTCGCCGCGATGGCCGTCGACCGCGGCCTCCAGGTGATTCCGGTCGCAACCAAGTCGGACAAATTGCGCCGTTCCGAGCGCGCCGCCGCGCTGAAACGCTTCGACGCAATGCGCGTCCCGCCGATTTTCTGCTCAACAACTTCGGGCGAGGGCCTAGAAGACCTCCGCCGCCGCCTGCTCGCCGTTCCCAACTCCATCGCCGCGAGGCGGGCCGAGGCGCCATGACGCCCGACGTCTCCGTCATTATCCCGACCTTCAATCGGCGCGCGATGGTGCTCGAAGCGATTGATTCCGTGCTCGCACAATCGGTTCGCGAATTCGAGTTGATTGTTATCGACGACGGCTCGACTGACGGAACTGCGGAACAGCTGACACGACTCGCCGAAACGATCCGAATCGAACACATCGAACATGGCGGTCCTGCCGCGGCCCGAAACCGCGGCGTCGCCCTGGCGCGCGCGCCGCTGATCGCCTTCCTCGACTCCGACGATCTCTGGTCGCCGACCAAGCTCGAACGCCAGCTCGCCTTCATGCGCGCGAACCCCGCCTGCGCAATCTCGCAAACCAACGAAATCTGGATGCGCAACGGCCGCCGCGTGAATCCCGGCGTCCGCCATCGCAAACGCGCCGGCGACATCTTCGTCGATTCGCTCCGCACCTGTCTCATCAGCATGTCCGCCACGATGATGCGCACCGACCTGTTCCGCTCCCTCGGCGGCTTCGACGAACTGATGACCGCGGCCGAAGACTACGACCTGTGGCTTCGAATTCTCATCGATCACTGCGCCGGCCTGCTCGACGAGCCGCTGGTGACGCGCCGTGGCGGCCATCCCGATCAAACCTCGGCCACGACTCCCGCCCTCGATCGCTTCCGCATTCTCGCGCTGACAAAGTTGCTCACCGACGACCGGCTCTCAGAGGCGCGGCGAGCCGCAGTGGTCGAAGTACTAATCGAGAAAAGCCGCATCTACGCAGGCGGCCTCGCGCGACGAGGTCGAGTTGATGACGCTCATATGTACGAAGCGGTCGCCGACCGCGCGCGGCAATGGAGAGAAAAGTCGACGCCCGAGATCGCATGCACAATCCATTCGATGCGGTCCGCGCTGCGCGATATTCAACATGAACGCTGACCAGATCGACGCCGCGATTCGCGGACTCGCTGCCGAGCGACGGTTGCCGCCGAGCCATCTCGCGCGATGGCTCGCGCTCGATCCCGCTTCGCGTGCGGCGATGCTCGATCTCGCGGGAGCGCTGCGCCTTCGCACCGGCCAGCTCGTGCATGCGCTCGAGACGCTCGAGGAAATAGCAGTCCGCGAGCACCTGACCGTCGCCGCTATTCTCGACCGCCCCGAAATCCGGCGCGTTGCAACGGCCACCGGCTCTGCGCCGTCGCGCGCCAGCGAGTTTCTGGATGCATTGCGAACCCTTCGCTACCCGCTCCTGAAAAAAATGCAGGATGAGCTGCGCGCTGAAGTCTCGGCGCTGAAGTTGCCGCGCGGCATTTCGATAGACTTGCCCAAAGAACTTGGCTCTGATGAGCTGTCGGTTTCGCTTCGGATGCGAAGCGCCGCCGAACTGGCGCATCTGCTCGAAGCGCTCGATCAAAGGCGACCGGCAATTGCGCGAATCATCGAAATGCTCGGCGGCAAGAAATGAAGTTTGAACTCGACGCTGTTTTTGTCGAGCACGGATGCGAAGGCTCCGCGCTCGCGACTCGCGTCCTCGGCGCACTTCCGCGCGAGTTGCCCGTAACGATTGTCGCCGACGCGCGCGAGGCCACCCGACCCCTCACAAACGCGCCCGATCCGTTCGGCGCGGGCAAGCGCCGGCTGGTTATCGCGCGGCGCAAGACTCCGTTTCTGATGCCGTGTCCGGCGGGTTCGTCGAAGTTCGCGTGCTGCGGATACCTGGTGCTGACGCTCGCTTCGAACTGTCCGATGGATTGCTCGTACTGCTTTCTGCAGGAATATCTCGCCGACAATCCCGCCTTCCAGGTTTATGCGAACTTCGCCGATTCATTCGACGAGCTCGACCGGCTTGTCGCCAACGCACGCGGGCGCAGCTTCCGCGTCGGCACCGGCGAGCTGGCTGATTCGCTTGCGTTCGATTCGCTCACGGCTGTTAGCCGCGACCTGATCGATTTCTTTGCGACGCGCGAGAATCTGACGCTGGAACTCAAAACCAAGACCGACGAAATCGAGAATCTGCTCGAGGTGGATCCGCGTGGCCGCGTGCTGGTCTCTTGGACCTTGTCGCCCGAGGCTGTCCATCGCAGTTCGGAGCATCTGACTGCGTCGCCCGCGCAACGAATCGCGGCGGCCCGCGCTGTGCTCGACGCCGGCTACCGCGTCGCGTTTCATTTCGATCCGCTGATTGCTTATCCCGAGGCGGAGCGCGACTACCTGCTGCTAATCGACGAGTTGCTCGACGTGGTTCCGCCCAAACATATCTCCTTCGTCAGTATGGGCGGCCTGCGGATGACGCCGCGATTGCGCGGCGCCGCTCGCGCCAGGTTTCCCGGCGATCCCATGTTGTGCGGCGAGGACGTGCTCGCCGCGGACGGCCGCTTTCGCGCCTTTACGCCGCTGCGCCTGAGTCTCTACCGCGCGCTCGCCGATCGTTTCCGCAAAGCCGGCGCGGAAATCCCTGCGTATCTCTGCATGGAACCGGCCAGCGTCCACCAACACGTCTTTGGCGCACAGCCCATGCGACCGGCTACAATTGGCGAGCGCCTCGCGCGCAGTTAGACCGTCAGATATGCCGACCCGAAAAAAATCTCCTGCACGCCCGCATTCGATCGCCGCATCGAACGGAAATCTTCGCGGCGCGCGCGCGGCGATCGACCGGCCCATCGGCGTGTTCGATTCCGGCATCGGCGGACTCACCGTGCTGAAAGAGTTGACCGCGGCGCTGCCGAACGAGGACTTCATCTACCTCGGCGATACGGCGCGCCTGCCTTACGGCACCAAATCCAACGAGGTCATCGTCCGTTACTCGAAAGAGAACACCGGCTTCCTGCTGGCGAAGGGAATCAAGATGCTGGTGGTCGCGTGCAACACTTCGAGCGCGGTCGCGCTCGACGCGATCGCGTCGGAGACGATGGTGCCTGTAATCGGCGTGATCGAGCCGGGCGCGCGCGCAGCGGCCAAGGCCTCGCGCATCGGCAAAATAGGCGTGATCGGCACCGAGGCGACGATCGCGTCAGGCGCGTATACGCGGGCGATTCAGCGGCTCAGCCCGCGCGCGGAAATCTACACGCGCGCATGCCCACTGCTGGTGCCGCTGGCTGAGGAAGGATGGACCGACAACGAGGTCGCGGAACTGACCGTCGCGCACTACCTGGAAAGTCTCAAGCAGAGCGGCATCGACACGCTGCTGCTGGGATGCACGCATTACCCGCTGCTGCGCGAAATGTTTGCGAAGATTCTCGGACCCCGCGTGAAGATCGTGGACTCCGCCACTGCCACTGCGTCCGACGTGCGCGACCGGCTGCGGACGCTCAAGCTGGCGCGGCGGGGCGGCGACGGCAGTCAAAGTTTTTTCGTGACCGAGACTCCCGACCGCTTCGTCCGCGTGGGCCGCAGATTTCTCGGCCCGCAGGTCGAGTCTGCCGTCCGCCTCGAGCGTTGACCGCGCCCCTCTCCTAAACCGCGATTTCAGGATAAGATGATTTCCAGTTAAACTTGTGGAGCCGGTGACCGGCTCGCCCGGAACCTAACTCAAACTTGCCGCACAAATCACTCATATAAGATGGCTTCAGCTTTTTCCCTTGTAGCGCGAAAAATCTTCGGCTCGAAGAACGAACGCGAAATCAAACGGCTCCGTCCCGACGTCGAGGAGATCAACCGGCTCGAGCCCGAGATCTCCGCGCTGAGCGACGACGAACTGCGCGCCAAAATCGCCGAATGGAAAGCGAAGATCAGCGCAATCGAAGAGCGCGAGCAGCGTGAAGAGGCGATGCTCGAGATTCTGCCTCCGGTCTTCGCCGTCGTGCGCGAGGCCTCGAAGCGCACCATCGGCCAGCGTCACTTCGACGTGCAGCTAATCGGCGGCATGATCCTGCACCAGGGGCGAATCGCGGAAATGAAGACCGGCGAGGGCAAGACTCTGGTCGCGACTCTGCCGGCGGTGCTCAATGCGCTGTCGGGGCGCGGCGTGCACGTCGTGACCGTCAACGACTACCTGGCCCGGCGCGATTCCGAATGGATGGGCCGCATTTACAATTTCCTCGGTCTGACGGTCGGCGTCGTGGTCCACGGCGTGCCCGACCAGGAGCGCAAGGTCGCCTACCGCGCCGACATCACCTACGGCCAGAACAACGAGTTCGGCTTCGACTACCTGCGCGACAACATGAAGTTCAACATCGAGGACTACGTCCAGCGCGAGCACAACTTCGCGATCGTGGACGAAGTCGACTCGATTCTAATCGACGAGGCGCGTACGCCGCTGATTATTTCAGGCGCGTCGGAAGAGTCGACCGATACATATTATGTCGTCGACCGCGTCATCCCGCGCCTCAAGCCCGAAGAGCACTACACCATCGACGAGAAGATGCGCACCGTCGCGCTCACCGAAGAAGGCGTGACGCGGGTCGAGCAACTGCTCGGCGTCGAGAACCTGTACGACCCGCGCAACATCCTGCTGCTCCATCACGCGAACCAGGGGCTGCGCGCGCACACGCTGTTCAAGCGCGACGTCGATTACGTCGTCAAAGACGGCGAAGTGATCATCGTCGATGAATTCACCGGGCGGCTCATGCCGGGCCGGCGATGGAGCGACGGGCTGCATCAGGCGGTCGAGGCGAAAGAGAACGTCAAGATCGAATCCGAGAACCAGACGCTCGCGACCATTACGTTTCAGAACTACTTCCGCATGTACAAGAAGCTGTCGGGCATGACCGGCACGGCAGATACGGAATCGGTCGAGTTCAAGGAAATCTACGGGCTCGACGTGGTCGTCATTCCGACCAATCAGCCGATGATCCGCATCGACAATCACGACGTCGTTTACAAGACCGAAGACGAAAAGTTCGACGCGGTTATCGAAGAGATCCGCGACTGCCACGAGCGCGGGCAGCCGGTGCTGGTCGGCACGGTCTCGATTGAAAAGTCCGAGCGCGTGGCCGACAAGCTGAAGAAAACCGCGGTCAAGCATTCCGTGCTGAACGCCAAGAACCATGAGCGCGAAGCGGAAATCGTTGCGCAGGCGGGCCGCTTCGGCGGCGTCACGATTTCGACCAACATGGCGGGCCGCGGCACCGATATCGTGCTCGGCGGAAATCCCGAGTTCATGGCGGCGGCGGAAGCCGGCACCAAAGACCCCGCCGATCCGAATTTCCAGGCCGCGCTGGCGAAATACACCGAGCAATGCAAGGCCGAGCGCGAGAAGGTGCTCGAAGCCGGCGGCCTGCACATCCTGGGCACCGAGCGC
>Ga0209248_10000297_pt1 | contig 16112 bp, 10 predicted proteins | sample BogFormECP04_OM1_FD_188241 | JGI IMG/M metagenome (GOLD analysis project Ga0209248, IMG submission 188241) | Bog forest soil microbial communities from Calvert Island, British Columbia, Canada - ECP04_OM1 (SPAdes) (version 2) | ecosystem: Environmental > Aquatic > Freshwater > Wetlands > Bog ... | reverse complement strand
AACCAGCGGAGGGTGGTCAATGATGCGCCGCTTGCCTTTGGAGACCTCCGTGATTTTCGGGAGAATATATTCAGCGGTTTGCATTTTCGCGGCGCGTTCTACTTTTTCCCAATACTTTTTGTCGCGCGCGGTTTTCGCTTTCTCGATAAAAAGCTCCACATCAATGTGCGAATACCAGGCCTCGAGGTAGGGCATGCGCGCATATTCGCGGATATGCGTGCGATAGGAAGCGACCACCGCGCGTGCCGCGTCGCCGCAACGCCGCTCTCGAAATCCTTTTTGCCGTCCGGCGAGCACCACGCTGGCGGCGAGGCGCTTCACGTCCCACTCCCAGGGCGCGGGAAGCGTTTCGTCAAAATCGTTGATGTCGAAAACCAGGCGGCGCTCCGGAGAGCCGTAGCCGCCGAAATTCAGCAGGTGGCAATCGCCGCAGGCCTGCACGCGAATTTTTGTGGTGGGAGTGTGAGCGAGGTCCCAGGCCATGAGCGCCGCGGCGCCGCGAAAGAAAGCGAAGGGCGAGCTGCGCATGCGTCCGTAACGGATCGGCAAGAGTTCGGACAAACGGCCGCGGTCGGATTCTTTCAGCACCGCAACAGGATCAGGGCGATCCGGCGGGCGCGACCACTTCGCATGGGAACTTCGCGGGACGCGTTCGCGCAGAGCTTTGCCGGCGGTCATGCGTTCTTCGACGGAGGGAGCCGGCTGATTCTCGCGGGCTTTGGTGATGCTGACGACGGCGTGGGGTGCGGCGCCGGTTTTTGTTGCCAGTCGGGTTTTCATGGGCGTGGGGATTTTGTACCAGAAAATACGGATGGGCAAGAGCGGTGATCTTGGAGTGCGTGAAGCGGGGCGGAGGAATTTGGCGTTTTACTTGCGATTAGAATCGAGCGCGGTTGTTTGTTTTCAGTCATTTACGGTGATTTCTAATATTTCGGCCGTTGATTAGAAAACCTCGTAGTTCTACGGTCGAGAGGGTGAATTTCTGCGTATTGCGGGGTTTGCGGAGCGAGGGTAGGGGGAGTTCGGCGCCAGTGCAGAGCAGGGGGCGTGGATTTATTAGCGGAGATGCTGCTGGGGGCTTTCCGGCGTCGCGCGAATTGTGGAGACTTTTCATTTTTTATTTGGTCTCGCGTAAAGCTAACACGGGTGGGTGAAAAGCGCAGCTGTACGTTCGGACAGAAGAGGTACAGAACTAGTACTCACTGGCCTAAGATCGAAACTGGAAAAGAGAAAATGGAAAATTAGAGCGGATGCGCGGCCGGTAGACTTGCCCACCGCGGCGCTGGCGATTTCTTGTAGCGATAGCTGCGCGATCGAGATTTGAGCCGCTACGTTTTCGCACGAGTGGTTTGGCGGGCCATTTTCTGGGCCATGAATGCTAGTAGCTTGCGGTCCTTCATGCTGACGCGCTGGAGAAGCCTGCGGAAGTGGGTGAGAATCCGAGCGTCCTTGCCGGAACTGCCCCAGAGGAGATCATCGCCCTTCTTGCGCAAGGGTAAATCGAGGAGCTTGGGTGGCTGGTCACCATCATAGAAAAGTTGATAGAGAGGAACCTCCAGAGCGCGCGCCAGTTTTTCAAGCGTTTCGATGGAAGGAACGGTGTGGCCGTTTTCGACACGCGAAATATAGCAGCAGAGCAATCCGGTGCGCTTCTCGATATCTGCCTGCGATAGATTCTTTTGCTCCCGCAAAGTACGCAACCTTTCGGCGATGATCATGTGAGGCGCCTTTCCGACGTAGTACCTGCCGCCGGACATGACGGGCAAGGCGAAGTCGCCGGGACTGAGAATGACGTGCGGTCGTTAATCGGGAGTCAAGGAATGCGGCCATCCAAGTTGCCCGGTACACCGACCGAGGGTAAAGCCTCAGGTGGCGGGTCACTTGTTCGACGGGCGTTCTTCCTCGCCAGCTCGACTTGCAGAGCTTCCACAGTATTTTGCAGCGTGCGAATCTCGCCTTCTTTTACGTCCTTAAGAACACAGTACAAACCCAAAACATCTTTGGTGGCGCTTTTCTGTTCGGCGTATGCCGCGGCGATCGTCAAGGTGGAAGCGGTGCCCACAGCCATAAAAGCGCCGACGAAGAGTGGGAGGCCGGTGGCATTCTCAAAAGGCCCCAATCCATGCAGCGAACCCCACATCGCAAGTCCGCCCATGACGAGTGTGGCACCGGCTGCTTCGAGCGGACAAAAGCGCAGAGCAGACCACACCAAGAAGGGAGCGCACAGAAGCAACAGCCCGTTTCCGGGTATCCCGGAGATCGGCTGATGGCCAAAATTCAGCACGCACATGAGACTGAGGCCCGCAATCAGCGCAGTAATTTCGAGCGGCTCCGCCAGACCAAAGAAACGGTGTTTGTGCCCCAACAGGAGCACAAGAAACGGAGCGACAAAAAGTACGCCCAACATATCCCCAACCCACCAAACGAACCAGAGCGCCGGAAGATCCGCCAGCTTGGCAAAACCGCCCAGGCAGAGCAAGCTCACGCCTTGGGTGGCGCACAGCGCCGGGCCCAGCATTGCGCCAAAGAAGACAAAACGCAAAGCGTCGGGCGCTCTGAAGAAGGCGCTCTTGCCGTGGGCATATCTATTGATGAGATAAGTTGCCGAGAGGGCCGTCAAAGTATTGCCAAGAGCAAGACCCAGAGAAATCGAAATTGAGCCAGTGATTGCGACGCTGAGGAAAAAGGCACCGAGAAAGACGCCCGGCCACACACGATATCCTCGTAAGAGCAAAGCCGCCAAGGAAATCCCCGCGGGAAGCCAAATCGCAGTGACGGAATGGTTCGGCGTAGCCGGCCGCAGACCGACTTTCCCCACGACGAAGTAAGCGAGCGCCACGAAGGCGACGGCCGCGAGATTGCCAGGCTCACAGTAGGGGCCAAGCTTGCGACCAAGCGATCGTGGGAGCGCAGAGAAGATATAGCTCTGACTTGCGAACTTCCGGGAACGATTCAATGCTACCTCCGTGTTTCACGCCGCCCGAGAATCATCGGTCTTTGAAGGAATCTTGGCGAAGACCGATCACCGAATTGAATACTTAGTTCTAATAAATTTCGATGTCAAGGGGATACTGGTTGCGGGGTGGGATCAGATTGCGGGCAGCGCTACGTCAAAGGCACCACGGATGAACACAGATAAAGGCGAGACGAAGAGGAAAGATTTAACGCAGAGGGCGCAGAGATAGGAGCGCAGAGGGCGCGGAGAAAACCTTAGGCAAAGGCAAAGATGCCCGCTGCATTAGAAATGTCGAAGTCGAAGTCAAGAACGTCAATCGGGAGATTGGCGTTCCCAGGAAGCGGGCACGGCATGCTGTGCCCCTACGACGGAAACGGCAGCTACACAAATTCGACGCGGCTGAATTTGTGGCAAGCTGGGGCGCAGCAAGCAGCGCCCCTACCGATTCAACACCTAATGCAACAGCAACGTCAAAGACGCCCGCGTGAAAAGTAGGTGGCCGCTACTCTTCGATTCGGCACTGGCGGTACTCAGGTTGAATCGCCCGTTGGGGCGATTCACAAATTCAAGATCAAAGGCAACGGAGCCAGCGGAACGCCGGCGTCACGATATCAACACCGTGCCGCTTACTCGGAGCGGAGGGCGTCCATTACGTCTATGCGGGCGGCGCGGGCTGCTGGGAGTACCGACGCTACTACGGCGGCGGCTAGCAGGACGGCGGCGGAGGCTATTACTGGGATTGTGTCGGGCATGCGCATGTTGATGATGTAGCTGTTTGCCAGGCGGGCTAACAGGTAGCCGAATGCGGCACCTGTGAGTATGCCTACTGTGGCCATCAGGGCGCCTTGGGCGATTACGCTGGTGAGAAGATTGCGCGGTTGGGCGCCTAGAGCGAGACGGATGCCGAATTCGCGCGTGCGGCCGCTTACAGAGAAGACCAGAACACCTGCTACACCAATCACTGCGATCGCTAGCGCCACTGCCGCGAAGCCGCCGAATACCAGCGCGTTCAGGCGATCGGGGGTTAGAACTTCGGCGCGGACGTCTTCCAGCGTGGCGGCTTTTTCTACTGGCTGATCCACCGACAGGTCGCGGATGATGCGGGTGATGGGAGTTACCAGCGCGTAAGGATCGCTGTGGGTGTGGACGAAGAGGCGGCCGCCGCCGATTTCCTGATCGAGCGGGTGATAGACGGTGAGGGTAGCGCCGGGGACTACGTTTTCATCGTCCACATCCGCGGAGATGCCGACGATGCGGCGCGGCTCGGGGCTGACATCAATAAATTTCATGACTGGGTCGGTCCACATGATGTGCTGATTGAGCGCGTCGGTGTTGGGGAACATCTTTATCGCTACGCTCTGGCTGATGATGACGACTTTCTCGCTGTCTTTGCGATCGAGGTCGTTGAAATCGCGCCCTTCGATGATAGGGACGCCGAGCGCGGCGAAAAATCCGGGCGAGATGGTGCGGAATTGGGCGTGGGGATCTTCTTCGCCGTTGGCGCGCACGTGGCCTTGCGCGGTGAACTGAAAGCCGGGGCCGAAGATGCCCTTATCGCGCCAGGGGACGGCGGTGCCGACGGCGACGCGGTCTACTCCTGGGAGAGTGGAGACTTGGCGAATGGTTTCTTTGTAGAAATCGAGGATCTGATCGGGCGTGCGTCCGTAGGATACGACTGGGACGTTGATCGCGAGAACGTTGTGGGTGTCGAAACCGGTGTGCACGGTTTGCAGGGCGAGGAGCGTCTTGAGCAACATGCCGGCACCGGCGAGGAGCATGAAGCAGGCGGCGATTTGAGTGACGGCGAAAACGCGGAGGCGGCGTCCGGTGCTGCCGGTGATGCGCACGCCGCCGCTGGCGAGGCTGAGGCCGTTGGAGGATTCGGCAGAGGGCAGGCGCGGGACGAATGCCAAGAGTACTGCGGCGACTACTGCGAGAAGCGCGCCGACCCAGAGCATGCTGGAATCCACGGTAATGTCGAGCGCGCGGATGGAGAAGCGGGAAGCGTAGCGCGCGAGGATGGCGACCATGGGGCGCGCGCTCAAGATGCCGAGCGCGGCGCCGGCTCCGCAGAGCAGCAGGCTGTCTATTAATAGGGTGCGGCGCAGCGAGGTGTTGGTGGCGCCAAGGGCGGCGCGGATGGAAAGCTCGCCTTCGCGGCGCACGGTGCGGGCGAGAATCAGATTGGCGGCGTTGGAGCAGGCGATGACGAAGACGAGTATGGAGGATGCGAGCAGCACGAGCAGGACGGTTTTCGCGCGCGAGGTGATTTGATCGCGCAGGCGGACGGCGCTGATCTGGAAGTTCTCACCGTGCGGATAGGCTTCGGGATGTTGGGCGAGCATCGAGCCGTAGGTGGCGTTGAGCTCGGCGCGGGCTTGTTCGAGAGTTGTGCCGGGAGCGAGGCGGCCGAAAAGTTCGGTCATGCGATGGACGCGGCCGGTGACCATGGTGGCGGAGAGATGGTGGGGGCTGGTGACGACGTTGGCGATGATTTCGGTTTCGGCTGGATACGGGACCGAGGGTTCGAGAACTCCGACGATAGTGGCGGAGCGTGCGCCGCCGGGGTCGCCGGTGTCGAGTTTGATGGTTTTGCCGAGCACGGAAGGATCGCTGTGGAGCGCGGTGGTCCAGAAGCGGTAGGTGAGGACGACGGCGCCGGCGGCGTTGGGGCCGTCATCGTGCGCATCGAGAAGGCGGCCGAGGACTGGGTGCAAGCCCATGACGTCGAAGTAGGAGCCGTCCACAACGCCGCCGCGGATTTGGCGGGGTTCGCCAAGGCCGACTACGCTGAAGCCGATAGTGGAGAAGTCGCCGAACTCGCTGACGGTTTTGACGCGCGACTGCAAATCCTGAATTTCGGGGACAGAGAAGGCGACGTCTTCGACACCGATGCCGGGAGCGCTTTGGCGAATGTAGATGAGGCGGCTCTCGTCGCGATTGACGAGCGGGCGGAGGAGCACGCCGCGGACGACGCTGAAGATGGCGGCGTTGGCGCCGATACCTAGCGCTAGCGTGAGGATGACGGTGGCGGCGAGGCCTTTAGTGTGCGCCAGGGAGCGGAGGGCGACTTTTAGATCGCGGAGGAGCAAATCGAGATTGAACATTGGTGCTCGGCCTCCTTGCTAATTGAGCTGCCGGCGATGCGTCTGGGCCGGGTTGCTTTTGGTGACGCCGGGAATGCCGGATTCTACACCTCGACCGTTGCGTTCGGGTATTCAAGGAGAATCGAGGCACGTGAAGTTCCTTGTGGTACTTGTGTAAGCGATTTAGTATCAGTTAGTTAGCGAGTGCCTGGTTGAGTGCCGTTTCGGGAATGCTCGATTTTGGGATAGGTGTGTTGCGGAGGCGGACAGGTGATGGGGCAGTGAGTGGGAGGAAGTCGAATCACCACTGATGAACGCAGATGAACACTGATAAAAGCGATGATGGTGGCGGGCAAAGAGAAAGGCGGAAAGATTTAACGCAGAGGGCGCAGAGATAGGAGCGCTGAGGGCGCAGAGAAAATCGGCGGCTAGCAGCGGCGACTGCTGGCTGATCAGTTGTGGGGTGCAGGTTGCGCGTAATAGCCCTGGCTGGTGCGCGCGATTAGGCCCGGCTTGGCGAGTTTTATTTCGACGTGGTGGTATTCGTCGGGGCGTTCGGCTGGAGCTGCGACGAAGGATAGCTCGTAATACGGGGCGATGTCTGAAATGCATTGCTGCAGGAGTGCGGTGAGATCGTTATTGAACTCCAGAGCGAGACCGCCGCTTTGAATGGCGAGGACCTGGAGTCCCAAATTTCCGAGATCGGCTTGGCTGGGTTTGCTGACACCTTTTAGGAACTCTTCGTAATACGTGGCGCGAAAGACAGACTCGCCGGCGCCGATGGGATTGACGTTGTAGAGGGTGACGCGCGCCTGCCGGAGTTGAGTGGAGAGACTTACAATTTGCGCGAAGATCTCTCCTTGCTGCTTGCCGTCGAGTTGCACATTGGGGCCAGAGAGGAGAGGCCAGCCAGGAGAAATCCAGACCAGGATTTTGCGGCCCGGATGGGGAGCTTCGCCGGCAGCGAGTTGATTGAGCGCCTGGAGTGAATACTGCAGGCGTTCAGTTGCGCCGTAAAAGCCGCTGGAGCGTCCGATGTCGCGGAGGCCGATCTGATCGCGATCCATGGCGGCGCGGAGAACGTTGCCGTCACTCGAGAAATTTTCGGCAAGTTTGACGCCTGTATCGGTGGCGACCGCGATGGCGACGGGGAATGCGAGGCGACCTCCCTCAGCGAGGAGGAACTTGTCGATCTGAATGCGTTCGTAGCTGACGGTGCGGGCGTCGCTATTGATCGCGTCAATTACCAGCACGACTTCGACGGGAGCCTGGCGGCCGGTGACGGGCTGGAACGAGGTAATGGGCTGAGGGGAATTGTTATCCAGCAGGGTGAAGTCTTGTTGCTGGAGATCGGCGACGGGCGGGCCGGATTTCGGGCTGACCACCACGTCGAGAAAGATTTTACCGCTGGCAGGCTGGGCTTGCGGGTTGGCCTGTTGGGCTGAAGCGGCAGCGGTGCAGAACAGAGCAATGAGAAGAAGACAGGTGAGGCGCGAGTTGCTGAACATGAGTCGCATACCTCCGGGCGAAAACCCATGGTTTTCGCTAGAGCACATCGCAAAACTTGACCGTGTTGCGCGCTCACTACTTAGATGAAATGTAGGGTTGAAGGGTTTCGGCGATGTTTCAGTACTTGCGTTAGATGCGGAATGGAAATGGCGCGAGTGAGCGTCCGCTGGTGAATTCGTTGTATCGCGGGCTGGAGCGGCGTACGATGCGCGGGCTGGTGCGGCAAGTTGGAAATGTGGCGGGGTGGGTGAATGGTAAGATTCTGATGCGAATCCGGCAGGTGATGAGAATTCCGGGGCGCTGACCGGTTCGGAATATGGAGGGCCTTCTCGTGTCGTTCGATGTGTTCATCAGCTATGCGTCAAAAGACAAAATTGTGGCGGACGCGGTGTGCGCGCGGCTGGAGGCTGCGGGGATTCGCTGCTGGATCGCGCCGCGGGATATTGTGGCGGGGACGTCGTACGGCGAAGCGATTATAGATGCGATCCACGGCGCGAAGGTGATGGTGCTGGTGTTTTCTTCGAGCGCGAATGCTTCGGGGCACATTCCGAAAGAGGTGGAGCGCGCGGTGAGCAGCGGGGTGGCGATTCTGCCTTTTCGGATTGAGGATGTAGCGCCGGGGAAGTCGCTGGATTATTTCATTGGGTCGGTGCATTGGCTGGACGCGATGACGCCGCCGATGGAAAAGCACTTGGATAATCTGGCGGCGACGGTGCACAAGTTGATTCCCGCGAAGGGGAGCGAGCTGACGCCGGGGGCTTCGTCCGCGGGCAGTTTGGATGGAACCGTGATGTGGCAGCGCGGCGTGGCTGCGGCGGCTGGTGCCGCGACGACAGCGGGTGCGGTTACAGCCGCGGGTGCGGGCACGGGGGGCGGCGGATTAGCGGGGAAGAAGATCTGGATTGGCGTGGCGGCGGTGGTGGTGCTGCTCACGCTGGTGGTGATGTATTTGCACAGCGGGGGAAATTCAGGAGGGAACACGACGCCGGGGCCGGAAACGCCAGTTGCCACGAATCCTGAGGGAGGTGGAAACGCGGCGAGCGATCCGAATGCTGGCGGCGGGAATACGGTGACGCCTGGTGCGAAGAAGACTCCGTCGCCCCGGTCATCTTCCACGAATGCGAATGTGGATCCGATCGTGGGCTGCTATCAATGGTTCAACAATGCGCCGGTGGTGATTCGCGCGGACGGCACGATGGGTGAGTCGCCCTTCATCGGGCACTGGCGATTGGTGGATGCGGAGCGGCGGGCGTACACGTTTACGTGGCCGGTGATGGTAGAGACGCTGACGGTGGCGCCGGATCAGCGATCCATGAGCGGAGGGAATCAGTACGGGTATCCGATTTCGGGCGGGCGCGTGACGGGGAGCACGGGCCTGGTGGGAACATGGCACTGGGCGAACGGATGGAACGTGGCGGTGGCGCCGAACGGGACGTTTGTGAGCGGGACGTTTCGCGGGACTTGGCGGACGGTGGATGCTGCGCACGGATTGTATGAGATGAATTGGCCGAGCCCGATGGATAGCGTGGTGCTTTTGGGTGGAGGCACGCGCGTTGCGGGATCGAATCAGTACGGCGTGGCGACTTCGGGAGTAAAAACAGGATCTTGCGGCGGAAATTAGTTTGCTGGTCGCCAAGGCGCCAGCGGATTTATTGTTCCTCGAAGAGTGAGCCTCGGAAGGCGGTTCGCGCTCCGGAAATTGACAGAGTGTTGAATCGGTCGAGGTCGTTTCTCGCTGACGAATTCTTGCGAGTTGCGAATTTGGGCGATGGAGTTGCGCCTTCGTCAGTCCGCTGGTTAACTCATGCGTTGCGGCAGATTCGGCGGCGTTGACTTGGCCGCTGGGTGAGTCAGAATGGAAGTCCCTTCCTAAGTGTTCCTCCGGCATAAGACTGCCCACTTCCCAGTCCTCGGCCGTCCAGAAGACTATCTCAGCCCGGACTAAAGGCTGAAAGATACTCGTTGGTTTCCTGTGCAAGTACAAAAGGCGGAACGATGAACGCGCCTGAACTCGCGATGACGGGATTTTACGACTACCGCCTGGTGGTGGTGTCGGTGCTGATAGCGATGATGGCCTCGTATGCCGCGCTGGACCTTGCGGGCAGAGTAACGTCGGCGCGTGGAGTGGTGCGGGGATTATGGCTGGGCGGCGGCGCAGCGGCGATGGGCATGGGTATATGGGCTATGCACTACGTGGGGATGCTGGCGTTCCGCTTGCCTATTCCCGTCGAGTACGACTGGCCGACCGTGCTGCTTTCACTGCTGGCAGCGATTTTCGCATCGGCGATCGCGCTGTTTGTGGTGAGCCGGCACGAGATGGGTCTGTTTCGAGCGGTTATTGGCAGCATCTTCATGGGCAGCGGGATCGCGGGAATGCATTACATCGGGATGAGTGCGATGCGGTTGCATGCAGTTTGCCACTATTCGCGCGTAATTGTCGTGATCTCGGTGGCACTGGCGATGGTGATCTCGCTGGTGGCGCTGTGGCTGACGTTTTACTTTCGTGGAGGAACGAAGTCGGGCGGCTGGCGGAAGGCGTTGAGCGCGATGTTGATGGGAGCGGCGATTCCGGTGATGCACTACACGGGAATGGCGGCGGCGCGATTCACGCCCGCAACGGGGGACCACGGCGGCCTGTCGCACGCGCTGAGCGTCTCTTCGCTGGGCACGGTGAGCATCATCGTGGTGGCATTTATGGTGCTGGGGCTGACGGTGCTGACGTCGTTGGTTGACCGACGCTTCTCCGCGCAGGCCTTGGAGCTCGAGTCCAGCGAGAAGCGATACCGGCAGATACTGGAAACTTCTTTCGATGCCTTCGTGGGGATGGATTCGATGGGCAGAGTGACGGATTGGAACGTGCAAGCGGAAAAGATTTTCGGCTGGGCGCACGCGGAGGTGCTCGGCGAAAATCTTCCGGAAAAAATCTTCTCCGCGGTACAGCGCGACGATTACGAAAGGGAAGTCGGGCAATTGCTGGCCGCGGGTGAGGGGACCGCCGCGCATAAGCGATTTGAGATTATGACGCGCCGCCGGGACGGGCGGGAAATTCCCGCGGAGATCACGATTTCGGCGATGCGGGCGGATGCAGCGCATCAATACGCGGCGTTCGTGCGAGATCTGAGCGAGCGGAAGCGATTCGAACAAGACCTGCACGATGCGAAGAAAGCGGCCGAAGTGGCGAATCAGGCGAAGAGCATGTTCCTGGCGACGATGAGCCATGAAATCAGGACGCCGATGAATGGAATCATGGGCATGACGGAACTGGTTCTGGACACGGAACTGACCAGCGAACAGCGCGAGAACCTGGGCCTGGTGAAGTTTTCCGCGGAGTCGCTGCTGGCGATCATCAACGACATTCTGGATTTCTCGAAGATTGAGGCGGGAAAGTTGGAATTGGAAACGATTCCTTTCGAGCTGCGTGAGAGTCTGGGTGAAACGATGAAGGCGCTTGGTTTTCGCGCGCACCAGAAGGAGCTGGAACTTGTATTCGACGTGCGGCCGGAGGTTCCGGAGGCGCTGCTGGGGGACCCCGGACGAATCCGGCAAATACTGATCAATCTGGTGGGTAATGCGATCAAGTTCACGGAACGCGGAGAAATCGTAGTGAGCGTTGATGAACAATCGGAAGAGTCCGGCGCGACCCAGCTGCATTTCGCGGTGCGCGACACCGGAGTGGGTGTGCCGGCCGAGAAGCAAGGCAGGATTTTCGAAGCGTTCTCACAGGCCGACGGCACGATGGCTCGTAAGTACGGTGGCACGGGATTGGGATTGACCATCTGCACGCGCCTGGCGGAGCTGATGAACGGACGGGTATGGATGGAGAGCGAGCCCGGACAGGGAAGCACATTTCACTTCGTGATTCGCCTGGGCGTGGACGCGACTCCGGCGGCGCGGTCAGCTCCAGCGGAGCCGGGCCAGCTGCGCGACATAGACGTACTTATCGTGGACGACAATTTCACGAATCGCCGGGTGCTGGAGGAAATGTTGCTGCGTTGGGGAATGCGTGCGACGGCGGTGGAAAGTGGCGCGGCGGCGCTGCAAGCGTTGCGAGAGGCGCAGAGCAGGGACGCGCCATTTCGGCTGATTCTGCTGGACGGGCAGATGCCGGAAATGGACGGATTCGCGCTGGCCGAGATCATTCATAACGACGCGTCGCTCGGGGGAATTAAGCTGATGATGCTCACTTCAGCGGGCCGCGAGGGAGACGGGGCGCGATGCCGGGAGTTGGGCATTTCAGGGTACCTGGCGAAGCCGATACGCCAGAGAGAGCTGCTGGAGGGCATGTGCGCGCTACTGCAACGGACGCCGGAGAATAAAATCGAAACACTGGTGACACGGCACACATTGCGGGAAGACCGCAACCGGCGCCGGGTTCTGGTGGTGGAAGACAATTTGGTGAACCAAGTACTGGCGCTGCGTCTGCTGGAAAAGCACGGGTACGAAGTGAGCGTTGCGGGAGACGGGCAAGCAGCGCTGCAGGAATTGCAGAAAGGAACTTTTGACGTGGTGTTGATGGACGTGCAAATGGCGAACATGGACGGCATGGAGGCGACGGCCGCAATCCGGGAGAACGAAAAATCAAGCGGCGGCCACATTCCGATCATTGCCATGACCGCACATTCGCTGAAGGGAGATGCGGAACTATGCATTGCCGGAGGGATGGATGCGTACGTCTCAAAACCGGTCCGGAGCCATGAGTTATTCGCAGCGATTGACCGGGTGCTCGGCAAGAGAGATGAGAGCGGCGTGGCTGGTGAAGCCGAAATGCAAACGAAAGTGAAGCTGTGAGGGCGGGCGTCGTGTAGCATTAGGCCGATTCAAGATTTGATTCCCGCGGGAAGCTGCTCGTGGCGTGCGCATCGCGAGTAGCGGATGCTGGTGATGGCACGAGGAGGAGCGGTGAGCGTTTACGCGATTGCGCAATTGTGGATCCACGATCCGGCGCGGTACGGGCGATACGTGGAGCGGTTCATGGATGTGTTCAAGAAATATAAGGGGAGTTTGCTGGCGGCGGACTCAAGTCCAATTGTGTTTGAAGGGCCGTGGGACGGGAATCGGATGGTGGTGATTTCGTTTCCGGATGAGGGAGCGTTTCGGGATTGGGCGGAGTCGGCGGAGTATCAGGAGATTGCGAAGGACCGGAAGGCGGCGGCGCGATCGGTGATTTTAATGGTGCACGGGTGGGAGAAGTGATCGGTGACGCGTGATTCGTGACGCGCGATTAGCGGTGCGGATCGCCAATCGGGAGATTGGCGTTCCCGGGGCGCGGGTCTTGGGAATATGTGGCGCTGCGAAAGTCAAAGACGCTCAGGTAAAGCTGGGCGCTACAAATTCGAGGGCAACGTCAACGATTCCTGCCTGAAGAGCAGGCTGTCGCCACAGATTCAACTGCTACGGCGTTGGACAAATTCAGAGGCGACGGAGCCGGCGGGACGCCGGCGCTACGAAAGTCAAAGGCGCCCGCCTGGAGGTGGCCGCTACCCTTCGAACCGCCGCCGCCGGTTCTCAGGTTGAATTGCTCTGTGGGGCGATTCGCAAAATTAACGGCACGGACACTCCTGCGATTCCATGTTTGGAAATATTTTGGGCGGAGCCAGGCGCGGAATTTTGCGATTTTTGCGGCGGGGAGGCGCCAGCGTTCGTGTCGCATTCGGTTAGAGGGTGGCGAAGATGTGGTAGCTGATGGTGCCGAGGGCGATGCCGATGGCGGAGCCGGCCAGGACGTCGCTTAGGAAGTGCATGCCCAGGATTATGCGGGAGGAGGCGATCAGCAGGGCTACGGCTAGCAGGACGCCCTGGAGTTGCGGGTAGAAAAGGCCGAGCGAGAGAGCGATGGCGAAGGCGGTGATGGTGTGGCCGGAGGGGAAAGAATATTTGTCGGGGGGAAGGATCAGGGACCAGCAGTGCGGTTCGATTTCGCAGGGGCGCTGGCGCTTGCTGGTTTTTTTCAGGGCGCGGAACAGCAGGATGCCTACGAACGCGGCGGCGGTGGCCGCGCCGATGGCCAGGAAACGGTGTTCGCCGCCGTAGACGAGCAGGATCAGGCCAACGGAATACCAGAGCCAGCCGTCGCCCATGCGCGTCATTAATATCATCAGGATGCGAAACCAGCGCGGGGCGCGCCAGCGATGCACGCGGCGCATCAGGCGATAGTCGTTCGATTGAATCTGGTTCCATACGGCTTTGGCTACGGTCATACGGATTCCTCCACCGCGGATTGCGGCAGCGATATCCAGCGAGGACGTTTGCGCTTTTCGGGAGCGCCGAGAATTTCCGCGGCCCAGCGGCGGCCGAAAACGCGTTCGTCGTGATAATTCCAGTAGGTGATGACGGGGATGAGCGCGGCGAGCGGCGAGAGCAGGGCGGTCCAGGATTTTTCGCGCATCATTTCGTAGGCGATCCAGAAAACATCGCGCGTGAGTTTGCGGAAGCTGCCGGATTCTCCGGCGACGCGGCCCATGCCCGCGCGCAAGCCAGCGAAGAATTCTTCTTTATCGCGCGCGCCGGGAACTTCGGTGTAGGCGGTGCCGGCGGAGGGGAGCGCGTGGGCATCGCTGCCGCCGATGGCGATTTTGTCCCATTGTTTGGCGAGTTGCGCGGCACGTTGGTTGGCGCTTTCGAGCATGTGGCTATTGCGCGTCTCTACGGCGGGAAAATATTCCTGGAACCAGGCGAAATCTTCGCGTTCGCGGCGGCCGGTGACGCTGGAAAAAACGTGATTGATGCTGAAGAAGAGGCGGCGCTCGGTGAGATACATGAGGAGCGAGACAAGATCGTTGCGGCGTTGCTGCAGCTGCTGGTGCTGGCGATCGGTGATGTCGTAAACGCCGATGTGGACTTCGGTGCCGCTGGGCATTTTGCAGGTTAATTCTTCGCTGACGAAGAAATCGGGATGCTGGCGCAACTGTTCGGCGCCTTCGATGGAATCGTGATCGGTGAGCGTGAAGAGGTTCATGCCGCGGCGCTGCAGCAGGGAATAGACGTCGTGGGGATTGCTATAACTTTCGCGGCAAAAATTTCGGACAAAGGGGGTTGTGGCTGGTCCGGAGAAGTAGGAGTGAACATGCAGGTCGCATCTCACGTGAACAAGAGTAGCGGGGTCGTGTTACCGGCAGATGACATGCATGCTAAAGTTCTGAAAATACAGATATTTAACTCTTTCGACACAGTAACGGACTTTTAACAGTTCCGTAGCAGATCTCGGCATTACGGATGCGAGACTCCGCCCGCATGCAACGAATCGAGTTTTGCTTTTTCGACGCCGGCGGCGGGCACCGGGCGGCAGCCACGGCGCTGCAAATGTCCATTCAGGCGCAAGAACGTTCGTGGGACGTTCGCCTGCTCAACATACAAGAGTTGCTCGATGAGCTGGATATCCTCAAGAGATACGCGGGGATACGCATCGAGGACTACTACAACTGGATGCTGCGCAGCGGATGGACGCTGGGCAGCGTTTATTTGATGAAAGTGTTGCAATTTGCGATTTGGTCGCGGCATGCGGCGACGGTGCGGGTGCTGGAGCGGCATTGGCGGGAGACTGCGCCGGACATGGTTGTGTCTTTTGTTCCGCACTTCAATCGGGCCTTATGTGAAAGTTTCGCGAACGCGTGGCCAGGACGCCCATTCGTCACGGTACTGACGGACATAGCGGATTTTCCGCCGCATTTCTGGATTGAGCGGCAGCGGCAGTTTCTGGTTTGCGGCTCGGAGCGAGCGGTGGAGCAGGCGCGGGAACACGGGCACATGGATAACCGGATATTTCGGTCGTCGGGGATGATTTTGCATCCGCGATTTTATGACGCGCCGGTGGAGGAGCGCGCGGCGGGTCTGGCGCGGTTGGGATTGCGCGCGGATTTGCACACGGCGGTGGTGCTTTTTGGGGGATATGGATCGCAGGCGATGCTGGAAATTGCGGAGAGGCTGGATGATTCGAAGCTTCAGCTGCAATTAATTTTTATTTGCGGGCGGAATGAGAAGTTGGCTTCTGCGCTGCGCGTGGGTGGATCGAGATTGCCGCGGTTTGTGGAAGGATTCACGAAGGATGTGAACCGGTATATGCATCTGGCGGATTTCTTTATTGGGAAGCCGGGGCCGGGGAGCGTGAGCGAGGCTTTGGCGATGAGGTTGCCGGTGATTGTGGCTTGCAATGCTTGGACTTTGCCGCAGGAACGCTATAACGCGACGTGGGTATTGGAGAATGAGGTGGGAGTGGTGTTGCGGAGTTTTAGTGAGATTGTGCCAGCGGTGGGAAGGATGATCGAGCCGGCGAATCTGGCGCGGTTTCGGGCGAATGCCGGGGGATTGAAGAATGGGGCGGTTTTTGAGATACCGGGGATGTTGGAGCAGATTTTGGAAAAATCCGAGAAGATTGTTGAGCCGTACGTTGCGATGAAAAGCTGAGCATTTAAGTTGCTCCGCAGGTGTGGTTCATGATCGATGATTTCAAGAGCCATAGCTCACCTCCGCATACTGATTGCCCGCAGTCGCTAATGCAGCCGAGCTAGTTGTTGCTTCAAGTTGGCGACTTCTTGGCGGAGCATCGCGGTTACTACGCGCTCGTA
>Ga0209248_10000296_pt1 | contig 16176 bp, 15 predicted proteins | sample BogFormECP04_OM1_FD_188241 | JGI IMG/M metagenome (GOLD analysis project Ga0209248, IMG submission 188241) | Bog forest soil microbial communities from Calvert Island, British Columbia, Canada - ECP04_OM1 (SPAdes) (version 2) | ecosystem: Environmental > Aquatic > Freshwater > Wetlands > Bog ... | reverse complement strand
CAGCGCGGCGACGATGTCGGCAACGGTGTCACCGCTATAGCAATGGTCGATCCAATCACGCCCCGCAGCGAGATTACTGGGCGGTGGTTCGACGGCGTGTGCGGCGAGTGCGGCCACGACACCGTCGGCGACGATGGCCGCGCTGAAGGTGTCGAGTTTGTCGTGGGGAACAAAGTGATCGGCGAATCCCAGTGCGATGGCATCGGCGCCGGAGAACGGCGCACCGGTGAGCGCGGCATGCAGACCCAGCGATCCCGGTGCGCGCGACAGCAGGTAGGCGCCGCCGACGTCGGGGATGAAGCCGATGCCGACCTCGGGCATGGCCATCTTGGACGTATCGGTCACCACCCGGGTATTGGCGTGTGCGCCCACACCGACGCCGCCGCCCATCACGATGCCGTCCATCAGCGACACGTAAGTCTTGGGGAAGCGGCCGATCTGGCCGTTGAGCAGGTACTCGTCGTACCAGAACCGCCGCGCCGCGACCCCGTCGGCGCGGGCGCTGTGATAGATGGCCACCACGTCGCCGCCGGCGCACAGGCCGCGCTCCCCGGCGCCGGAGAGCACCACCGCGCGGACCGCGGCGTCCTGCTCCCAGCCGGCCAGAACCGCGCCGAGCTCGTCGACCATGCCCTGGTTCAGCGAGTTGATCGCCTTGGGGCGATTGAGCGTCACAAAACCGACACCGTCTTCGACGCGCCTCAAGACCTCGTCGGATTCGTCCGTCACGGGCGTCGTCTCCCCTCGGTGAATGCCACGTGAATCCCTCGTCGATTGCTGGTCACGACCTGACCAGCAATCTAGATCGTTACCCGCACGAGAGCGCTCGCGGGTAAGGTTTATATCGAGTAGGTCCGGCTGCAAACCAAGTAATGGCCCCACCGGGAACACGGCTGGACTACGGTTCGTTGATCAGTTGTTCGCACAGCTCGATTTGACAGCTCCAAGAGAGGATCCGACGGTGCGGGAGACTAGTAACCCGGTATTTCGCTCGCTGCCCAAGCAGCGTGGCGGATACGCGCAGTTCGGGACTGGCGTCGCGGGTGCCGCGACTCAATATGGGCATCAGGCGGACGCCTATGCGCCGTATGTCGACCAGCGGGCAGGCGTTTCCCGCCCGCTGACCATTGACGACGTCGTCACCAAGACCGGGATCACCCTGGCTGTGCTGTCGGCTGTGGCTGTCGTCTCCTACTTCCTGGTGGAGCGCAACGAGGCGCTGGCCGGCCCGTTCACCTTCATCGGTGCCTTGGGCGGCCTAGCCCTGGTGCTGATCGCCACGTTCGGCCGCAAGCAGGACAGCCGGGCGATTGTGCTGACGTATGCGGCGCTGGAGGGGCTGTTCCTTGGAGCCATCTCGTTCCTGCTGGCCCACTTCTCGGTGTCGACCACCAACGCCGGAGTGCTGATCGGACAGGCAATCCTGGGCACCCTCGGCGTTTTCATCGGAATGCTCGTGGTCTACAAAACCGGTGCCATCCGGGTCACCCCGAAGTTCACCCGGATGATCGTCGCCGGCATGTTCGGTGTCGTTGTCCTGATGCTCGGCAACCTGGTGATGGGGATGTTCGGCGTCGGCCACGGCGAGGGCATGGGGCTGCGCAGCGGCGGCCCGCTGGCGATCATCTTCTCGCTCGTTTGCATCGGCCTGGCGGCGTTCAGCTTCCTCATCGACTTCGACGCTGCCGACCAGATGATCCGCGCCGGCGCCCCCGAGAAGGCGGCCTGGGGTATCGCGCTGGGCCTGACCGTGACGCTGGTCTGGCTCTACATCGAGATCCTGCGCCTGCTCAGTTATCTACAGAACGACTAGCGCTTGCAACATCAAAGCCCGGGCACACCGTGCCCGGGCTTTGACGTTGTGAAGCCTGCGGTCAGCTGAGCCGCTCGATCACCATCGCCATGCCCTGGCCGCCGCCGACGCACATGGTCTCCAGGCCGAACGTCTTGTCGTGGGTGGTCAGGTTGTTCAGCAGCGTGGTAGCGATGCGGGCGCCGGTCATCCCGAACGGGTGGCCCAGCGCGATCGCCCCGCCCGACACGTTCAGCTTGTCCTCGGCGATACCCAGCTCGCGGGCCGAGGCGAGTACTTGCACCGCGAAGGCCTCGTTGATCTCGACCAGGTCGATGTCTTTGATCGACAGCTTGGCTCGCTGCAGCGCCTTCTTGCTCGCCTCGATCGGGCCCAGGCCCATGATCTCCGGCGAGAGGCCGCTGACTCCGGTCGACACGATGCGTGCCAGCGGGGTGAGGCCCAGCTCCTTGGCCTTGGTGTCGCTGGTGATCACCAGCGCGGCGGCGCCGTCGTTCAACGGGCAGGCGTTGCCCGCCGTCACGGTGCCGTTGGGCCGGAACACCGGTTTGAGGTCGGAGACCTTCTCGTAGGTGGTGCCGGCGCGTGGGCCGTCGTCGGTGCTGACCGTGGTGCCGTCGGGGAGGGTCACCGGGGTGATCTCGCGCTCGAAGAACCCGCTCTTGATCGCCTCTTCGGCGCGGTTCTGGCTGCGCACGCCCCAGTGGTCCTGGTCTTCCCGGCTGATGCCGGTCATGATCGCGACGTTCTCAGCGGTTTGGCCCATCGCGATGTAGACGTCGGGCAGGTTCCCGTCGGCACGCGGGTCGTGCCATTCGTCGGCGCCCGTCGCAGCTGCGGCCGAACGCTCCTGTGCCTCGTCGAACAGCGGGTTCTTGGTGTCCGGCCAGGAGTCGGAGTTGCCCTTGCCGAACCGCGACACGGTCTCCACGCCGGCAGAGATGAACGCATCGCCCTCGCCCGCCTTGATGGCGTGGAATGCCATCCGTGTGGTCTGCAGCGACGACGAACAGTACCGGTTGACGGTGGTGCCCGGCAGGAAGTCGTAGCCGAGTTCGATGGCGACGACGCGCGCCACGTTGAAGCCGGACTCGCCGCCGGGCAGACCACAACCCAAGATCAGGTCGTCGATTTGGTGCGGGTTCAGCGCGGGCACCTTCTCCAGTGCGGCGCGCACCATCTGCACCGCCAGGTCGTCGGGCCGCATGCTGACCAGCGACCCCTTCATGGCGCGGCCGATCGGCGAGCGGGCGGCTGAGACAATGACGGCTTCGGGCATAACGGCTTCCTCCGGTGGGGTGTGGTCTGGACCCGAATCTAGCCCGGCGACGATGCGGGCCGTGGAGCGGCCCGAGAGGGAGCCGGGCAATCCAATCTAGCCGGGCAATCGGGCCTAGCCGGGGGCAGGTACGACGAGGGGCGCCGGCACGCCGGTGGTGGGCCGGCGCCACAGCCGTGATAGCAGGCGAAGCCTCGAGTAGCCGGGACCGGCCTCGGTGCCGGTTGCCGACGCCAACGCGGGCTCGCCGACCCACTCGCCGAGCCCCTGGCACAACGCCGGCAGCATCTGGCTCGCGGCAAGTGCATATCCGGCGGCTGAGGGATGAAACTGGTCGTCGGACAGCATCAATTCGGGCGCACGCCGAAATTTATCGTTGACCAATGAGGCCAGCGGCACCGGCACGCCGCCGGCCGACCTGACGGCGCCGGCCTGGGCACGGGCGAGCCGCAGACCGCGAGTGCGGACCGTCCACCGCAGCGGCTGCGGGATCGCTTTGACGACGCCGAAATCGGGGCAGGTGGCGACGACGACCACTGCGCCGCTGGCGCACAGCCGCCGGACCGCCGCGCCGAGCCGCCGCGCGGAGGGACTGATGCCGTTGAGCGCGGTGACGTCGTTGGCACCGATCAGGATCACCGCGGCGTCTGGCGGCGGACCGGCCACGAACATCGCGTCGACCTGACCCGACAAGCCCTTCGATGTGGCGCCAACGATCGCCTTGGTGCTCAACCGGATGCGTTTGCCGCTGTGCTCGGCGAGTCCGCGCGCGATCAGCACCCCGGGAACTTCGTCGGCGACGCGACAGCCATACCCGGTCGCCGTCGAATCGCCGAAGATCATCAGGTGCACGGCGACGTCCATGCCGCGCTCCCAGCGCTGCACAGGACCGCCCCCGGGGGCGTAGACGCCGTCAGCCCGCGGCGGAACGTTCCACGATTTCGGGATGACGCTGCGCGCCTTCGCGGCTTGGCCGATCAGCAGGTTGCGCGCGCCCAGATAGGCCGTGCCGGTCGACGCCAGCGCGCCTGCGGCGGCCAGCGCAACCATCGAACCCCGCGGAGCGCGTTGTACCACGCGATCAGTTTATGTTGCCGGTCGCCGGTGTTCTTCGGGGCCGAGGGGCGACACGATCACGGGACGAATCAATTCTGGTATCGAATCAGACTCTTTGATTGTTGAACTTCTTACACGTGTCAAGCTAAGTTTGCGAGGTTGGCTGAGCGCTAGGTCAGATACACCCCTTTGGCTAGCAGTTAAACCTGATGCTCCGCTACTTCGTCGACTGACTACAACGACGTAGGAAGTGTTGAGCATGACCGCACCTAGCAAGGTTTCGGGCGCGCCCCGGAATGCCATTCATGCCCGTGACGCGTTGCGCGCGCGCAAGTTTCCCGTCAGCGATGGCGCACCCGTCGAGGTCGTCGAGAGTGGGCCCAGTCTTCCCGCACTGGCCGCGGCGCTGGCATGCCGTCTGACCATCCGGCCGATTTTGGCCGTGGGCAGCTACATGCCGCACATGCCGTGGCCGTTCGGGCTGCTTGACTTCGCGTCGCGAGTCCTGCTTCCTGCGCCCGGAACCATCCGTGCCACAGTCGAATTGCCGCATGCAACCGCGCAGCTGGTGCGCGCGCCCGGCGTGCTGCCGGCCGACGGGAAGCGACGGGTAGTGCTCTATCTGCACGGCGGCGCGTTCTTGACGTGCGGGGTCAACTCGCACAGCAGGATCGTCAACGCATTGTCGAGGTACGCCGACTCGCCGGTGCTGGTGGTCAATTACCGGCTGATCCCGAAGCATTCGGTCGGCATGGCGCTGGACGACTGCCACGACGCCTACCGGTGGCTGCGGCTGCGTGGATACCAGCCGGAGCAGATCGTGTTGGCCGGCGACTCCGCCGGAGGTTATCTCGCTCTTGCACTGGCGCAACGGCTTCAGCAGGCCCACGAGGAACCGGCTGCACTGGTGGCGATCTCGCCGTTGCTGCAGTTGGCCAAGGAACCCAAGCAGTCGCATCACAACATCAAGACCGATGCGATGTTCCCGTCCAAGGCATTCGACGCGTTGATCGCCCTGGTAGCCAAGGCCGCCGCCAAGCGCGTCGTCGACGGAAAGCCCGAGCAGCTCTATGAGCCGCTCGACCACATCGAGCCCGGGCTACCCCGGACGTTGATCCACGTTTCGGGTTCCGAGGTGCTGTTGCACGACGCGCGTTTGGCGGCCAGCAGGCTGGCGGCGGCAGGGGTGCCGACCGAGGTCCGGGTTTGGCGCGGCCAGATCCACGACTTCCAGCTCGCCGCGCCGATGGTGCCCGAGGCGACGCGCTCGCTGCGGCAGATCGGCGAGTACATTCGCGAAGCCACCGGCTAGTGGCGGTCCGCATCGTCATCGGGCGTGCTCGCGCGCGGCGTCGCGGCACCTGAGACGATGAACGCATGCGTATCGCGCGGCACATCAGTGAACTCATCGGGAATACTCCACTAGTTCAGCTGAACTCGGTCGTGGCGCCGGGATCCGGCCGGGTGGTCGCCAAGGTCGAGTACCTCAACCCGGGCCTGAGCAGCAAGGACCGGATCGCGGTGAAGATGATCGATGCCGCCGAGGCCAGCGGCCAGCTGAAGCCGGGCGGCACCATCGTCGAGCCCACCTCCGGAAACACCGGCGTCGGCTTGGCGTTGGTGGCCCAGTACCGCGGCTATCGGTGTGTGTTCATCTGCCCGGACAAGGTCAGCGAGGACAAGCAGAACGTGCTGCGCGCCTACGGCGCTGAAGTGGTGGTATGCCCGACGGCGGTACCGCCCGATCATCCGGACAGCTATTACAGCGTGTCCGATCGGCTGGTCACCGAAATCGACGGTGCGTGGAAGCCCGACCAGTACTCCAATCCCCAGGGCCCGGCGAGCCACTACGAAACCACCGGTCCGGAGATCTGGGCCGATACCGACGGTCAGGTAACCCATTTCGTTGCCGGTATCGGGACCGGCGGGACGATCACCGGCGCCGGTCGCTACCTCAAGGACGTCTCGGGTGGAGCCGTGCGCGTCATCGGCGCGGACCCGGAAGGTTCGGTGTACTCCGGTGGCAGCGGCCGGCCTTATCTCGTCGAAGGGGTAGGCGAGGACTTCTGGCCGGCGGCCTACGACCCCAACGTTCCCGACGAGATCATCGCGGTGTCCGATTCCGATTCGTTCAACATGACCAGAAGGCTGGCCCGCGAAGAGGCCATGCTTGTCGGTGGCTCGTGCGGGATGGCGGTGGTGGCCGCGCTGAAGGTGGCCGAGCAAGCCGGACCCGACGCGCTGATCGTGGTGCTGCTGCCCGACGGCGGCCGCGGCTACATGTCGAAGATCTTCAACGACGCGTGGATGTCGTCGTACGGATTCCTGCGCTCCCGATTGGACGGCTCGATCGAACAGCCGACGGTGGGCGAAGTACTGCGCCGGAAGTCCGGTGCGCTGCCCGACCTGGTGCACACCCACCCGTCGGAGACGGTCCGCGACGCGATCGGCATCTTGCGCGAGTACGGGGTGTCCCAGATGCCCGTCGTCGGCGCCGAGCCGCCGGTGATGGCCGGCGAGGTGGCCGGCAGTGTCTCTGAGCGAGAACTGCTTTCGGCCGTCTTCGAGGGCCGCGCCAACCTGGCCGACGCCGTTGGGATGCACATGAGTCCGCCGCTGCCGATCATTGGCGCCGGCGAACTGGTCGGCTCACTTGCCAAGACGCTCCGCGATTTGGATGCCGTGATGGTCGTCGAGGAGGGCAAACCGGTGGGGGTCATCACCCGATACGACTTGCTGGGATTCCTCTCCGATGGGTGGCGACGCAAGTAGCGGGACGGGCTACAAGCAAATTACTTCGGGTAGCAAACCACTGCGCGCGTGGCGCGGTTGGTGGGCGGCGGCCATGGCGGCGGCGCATCAAACGCCGCCGATTCTTTCCCGGCCGCAGCGTGGCCGTTCCCCGTTCTCCGATAACCTGATGCCGCCCAGTCCAGCAAATTCTGCGCAGAGGGAAAGCCGTCCATGACCGACCAACCGCCCCCGCCGCCGCTCGGTGGTGACTACCCGCCGCCGCCTCCGCCCGCCGGAGGATATGCGCCGCCGCCGCCCGGGCCGGCAATCCGCAGTCTGCCGAACCAGGCCTATACGCCGTGGCGCACCCGGGTCGGTGCCTACCTGATCGACACCCTGCCGTTCGCGGTCATCCTCGGCGCCGGTTGGCTGATTCTGCAGAACTCGGTCGACACCGCCTGTCTGACCGACATCACCCAGTACGACGTCGACCAAATCTGCACGATTGCATACTCCACGCTGGGTATGGCGGTGATGTGGGGCGCGGTGCTGGTCGGGTTGGTCTATTTGGTCTGGAACTACGGCTACCGGCAGGGCACCACCGGATCGAGCATCGGCAAGTCGGTGCTGAAGTTCAAAGTCGTCAGCGAGAACACCGGGCAGCCAATGGGTTTCGGTTCGTCCCTGCTGCGCCAGATCACCCATGTGGTCGACGCCGTCCCCTTCTGCGTCGGCTACCTCTTTCCGCTCTGGACCGCCAAGCGCCAAACGCTGGCCGACAAGATCATGGCGACGGTGTGCCTGCCGCTTGGGCAGGCGGCACCCGAGGGCACATCCGGATACGAATTGCGCTAGCCACCGCTGACTAGGCTGATCGTCGATGAGCGATCACTTTGAAAACGCCGGCCTGGCCACCAAAGCCATCCACGCCGGCTACCGGCCTGATCCGGTGACCGGCGCGGTCAACGCCCCGATCTATGCCAGCAGCACCTTCGCCCAGGACGGGGTCGGCGGTTTGCGCGGCGGATTCGAGTACGCGCGCACCGGCAACCCGACCCGGACCGCGCTGGAAACCGCGCTGGCCGCCGTCGAGGACGGTAGGTACGGCCGGGCCTTCGGCTCCGGGATGGCGGCCAGCGACTGTGCGCTGCGGACGGTGCTGCGCCCCGGCGACCATGTGGTTATCCCCGACGACGCCTACGGCGGCACATTCCGGCTGATCGACAAGGTGTTCACCGGATGGGGTGTGCAGCACACTCCGGTCGCGTTGTCCGATCTCGACGCGGTCCGCGCAGCGATCACCCCGCGCACCCGGCTGATCTGGGTCGAGACACCCACCAACCCGCTGCTGTCGATCGTCGATATCGCGGCGATCGTCGAGCTTGGCGCCGAGCATTCCGCGAAAGTATTGGTGGACAACACGTTTGCTTCACCGGCGCTGCAGCAGCCGTTGACCCTCGGCGCCGACATCGTGTTGCACTCGACCACCAAGTACATCGGCGGCCACTCCGACGTCGTCGGCGGAGCCCTGATCACCAACGACGAGGAGTTGGACGTCGCGTTTGCGTTCCTGCAAAACGGGGCGGGTGCGGTGCCAGGCCCGTTCGATGCCTACCTGACCTTGCGCGGCCTGAAAACGCTGGTGCTGCGGATGCAGCGGCACAGCGAAAACGCCGCTGCGGTAGCGGAATTCCTCGCCGGGCAGGCCGCGGTGAGCGCGGTGTTGTACCCGGGTCTGCCCACCCATCCCGGTCATCAGATCGCGGCCCGGCAGATGCGCGGGTTCGGCGGTATGTTGTCGGTCCGCATGCGGGGCGGACGCAGTGCCGCCCAGGCGTTGTGCGCCAAGACCAGGGTGTTCATCCTGGCCGAGTCGCTCGGGGGCGTCGAGTCGTTGATCGAGTATCCCGGCGCGATGACCCATGCGTCCACGGCCGGTTCCGAGTTGGAGGTGCCGGACGATCTGGTCCGGCTGTCGGTCGGCATCGAGGACATCGCCGACCTGATCGCCGATCTCGAACAGGCGCTCAGCTAGCCCCGCTTCGCGGGGCCAGCGCCTGGCGGATGGCCGCGGTGGTCACAGCCAGGTTGACCTCAGCCAGTTCGGGTTCGGACTCGCGCACCCAGGCACCGCTGGCGATATCACCCGCCCGGCTGCGCACCCACACCCAGGCGCGCTCGTTGAGGCTGAGCACCGCGCTCAAGCCGTCGACGGTATGCAGCAGCGAGATCAGTGCCGCCATCGCGGGATCGGGGCTGCTGTTGTCTAACAACACCGACATGAGCGTCGCGCGAATCTCGTCGACCCGTGTCCGATCGAGCAGCGGCCACGCGTAGACCCGCTTGAAGCCTTTGAAGCTATTGCCCTGCAGTCGAACCCGGTGGATGTGACCGTCCCGCTCCAACTGCGACAACACGACGCCGGCGGCCTGGCGGCGCAGTTTTGCGATCGCGGCGGCCGGGCTCATCGGGTTGCGCAGCAACATCTGCAGCGCCGGCGAGACCACGGGATCCGTTGGCTTCGGTCCGATCAGCGCGACCAGCCGTCCGGCTTCCACCGGCTCGCCGTCAACCGCCGGGCGGATCCGGCAGGCATACGCCAAGTCCAGCAGCACCGCGGCCGATAGCACGCGCTCGTGGCTGGTTCGGTCCAAGGCCGGTTGTGCTGACGCGTTGTCGAGCAACAGCAAGCCCAGATCCTCGGCGATACGCGCCATCAACCGATTCGATCTCGCCTTTGTCCCCGACCCGGTGCCTTACTCAGGCGTGGTAGGGCTCCGCGCTGACCAGCGTCACTTTGACGGTGTTGCCGTTGGGCACGGTGTAGCTGCGGGTCTCGCCCTCCTTGGCGTCGATCAGCGCGCCGCCCAATGGTGAGTTCGGCGAGTACACCTCGAGCTTGCCTTCGTGGACGGCCTGCTCGCGGGTGCCGATCAGGAAGGTTTCGGTGTCGGACTTGTCGCCGTCGTAGTAGACCTTGACGACCGACCCGGGCAGTGCCACGCCGGACTGCTTGGGCGCCTCGCCGACCTTCGCGTTGTTGAGCAGGTCCTGCAGCTGGCGGATGCGGGCCTCTTGCTGGCCCTGCTCCTCGCGAGCGGCGTGGTATCCGCCGTTCTCGCGCAGGTCGCCCTCTTCGCGGCGGTCGTTGATTTCCGCGGCGATGACCGGACGGTTCGCGATCAACTGGTCGAGCTCAGCCTTGAGTCGATCGTGTGATTCCTGGGTCAACCAGGTCACCTGAGTAGTTTCCGTCATCTCGTCGTGCTCCTTGTGTCGGTTCCGCGGCATCCGCGTCGTTAGGTTGTCCGTCTTGCCGCCGGGCGGTCCCACCGCGTGTACTGCCGACCCCAGTAGTCGGGTGTACCCCCTGCGCGGCGCACCTGGCCGCTAATGCAGCAATACACGGTCCCAGCCGGAACCGTGCATCCGGACACTTTACCACCGAAGCCGCGGGCTCTGTTCACATTTTCGCAGTTCGGCGTTTGCCGGGGGTTGCCGCGAGTCCGTGCGGTCAGGGCGCGCGCAGATAGCCCGGCACGTCGGCGCCGCACCCGTAGACATCGCCCATCACCGGCGGCTTGCTGGACTTGACGATCGTCGTCACCTGCACGGTTGCATCGGATGCCGGGGGGACCAGCACTTCGCGCCGGCCCGTCTCGCTGCCGTCTTTTGCGCGCACCCGCACAATGCAGTCGACCGGGCGCGACGGGTCGGATCGCCTCACGCTGATCGTTACTGCCACCGTCTGCGGGTCGATCAGCCGATAGCCGGCCAGGGTGCCCTCGACGTCATTGCGACCCAGCCGTTGATAGCCGACGATGGCGACGATGATGCCGGCGACTACACCCAGCGCAGCCAGGGCGACGATGACCCGGCCCCGTGACGGGCGGGGCAGTTGGCGCCGCCCGTAGCGGGCCTGCGGTGGCTGCAGTGGACGTCCGGTCATGTGTCTTGGTGTTAGTGGCGGGTAATCAGGCTTCGGGCCCCGGCCTCCGGGATGAAACTATTAGGACTGGAACTATAGGGCGACAGGCCAGGCCCGGAAAACAAGAGACAGCACGCGGGACAGGGAGCACGTGAGCGAACTGCGGTTGATGGCGGTGCACGCCCACCCGGACGACGAGTCCAGCAAGGGCGCTGCCACCCTCGCCCGTTATGCCGATGAGGGCCACCGCGTGCTGGTGGTGACGTTGACCGGGGGCGAGCGCGGCGACATCCTCAATCCGGCGATGGACCTGCCCGAGGTGCACGGACGCATCGCCGACATCCGCCGCGACGAGATGGCCAAGGCAGCCGAAATCCTCGGCGTCGAACACACCTGGCTGGGCTTCGTCGACTCCGGCCTGCCGAAGGGGGATCCGCCGCCGCCGTTGCCCGAGGGCTGCTTCGCGCTGGCCCCGCTGGAGGTGTCCACCGAGGCGCTGGTGCGGGTGGTGCGCGAGTTCCGCCCGCATGTGATGACGACCTACGACGAGAACGGCGGCTACCCGCACCCCGACCACATCCGCTGCCATCAGGTTTCGGTCGCGGCATACGAAGCCGCCGGTGACTATCGGCGGTTCCCGGACGCCGGCCCGGTGTGGGCGGTGCCCAAGCTGTACTACAACCACGGGTTCCTGCGTCAGCGGATGCAGTTGCTGCAGGAAGAATTCGCCAAGCACGGCCAGCAGGGGCCGTTCGAGAAGTGGCTGGCGCACTGGGATCCCGCGCACGATGTGCACGCCGACCGGGTGACGACCCGGATCGAGTGCTCGGCGTATTTCAGTCAGCGTGACGACGCGCTGCGCGCCCACGCCACCCAGATCGACCCCAAAGGCGATTTCTTCGCAGCGCCGATCGCATGGCAGCAACGGCTGTGGCCGACCGAAGAGTTCGAGCTGGCGCGCTCGCGTGTGCCGGTGCGCCTTCCCGAGACCGATCTGTTGGCCGGAATCGAGGCGGAGCAGTGAACCAGTTCCAACTTGCCGTGATCCGGGTGCTCGCCGACGATGCGCCGCACAACAGCGGACCGGATTTCGGCAAAGCAAGCCCGTTCGGGTTGCTGGTAGTAGTGCTGCTGCTGATCAGCCTGGTGTTCTTGGTGCGATCGATGAACCGGCATCTCAAGAAGCTGCCCGAGTCCTTCGACCCGCAGCATCCCGAACCGGACCAGGCCGTCGACGACGGGACGATCCAGCGGCACCCCGATGACCAATCACCGCATGAGCCCGGCGGCTAACCAGCTCGCGGGGACCGCCAGTCCCTACCTTCGCCAGCACGCCGACAACCCGGTGCATTGGCAGCAATGGTCGCCGGCCGCACTGGCCGAGGCCGCCCAGCGCGATGTACCGATCCTGCTGTCGGTCGGCTACGCCGCCTGCCACTGGTGTCACGTCATGGCCCACGAGTCGTTCGAGGACGACGAGGTGGCCGCCGTGATGAACGCGGGTTTCGTGTGCGTCAAAGTCGACCGCGAAGAGCGGCCCGACATCGACGCGGTCTACATGAACGCCACCGTCGCGCTCACCGGTCAGGGTGGCTGGCCCATGACATGTTTCCTGACGCCAGACGGACGCCCCTTCTACTGCGGCACCTACTATCCGAAAGTTGCTTTCCTGCAACTGCTTTCGGCGGTGGGCTCAACGTGGCGTGACCGTCGTGACGAGGTCGAACAGGCCTCCGATCACATCGCAAACGAATTGCAGTCGATGGCTGGGATACCCGGAGGGCAACCCTCCAGTGGCCCGGAGGTGGCCGCGTCGCTGTGCGACGACGCGGTGGCGGCGGTGCTGCGCGACGAGGACACGGTGCACGGCGGTTTCGGCGGCGCACCGAAATTCCCGCCGTCAGCGTTGCTCGAGGCGCTGCTACGGCACGGTGAGCGAACCGGTTCATCGCAGGCGCTGGATGCGGTTCGCCGTACCGCCACCGCGATGGCCCGCGGCGGAATCTACGACCAACTGGCCGGCGGGTTCGCCCGCTACAGCGTCGACAACGCTTGGGTGGTACCGCATTTCGAGAAGATGCTTTACGACAATGCGTTACTGCTGCGTGTCTACGCACACTGGGCCCGTCGTACCGGAGATCAGTTAGCCCGGCGGGTCGCCGGCGAGACCGCACGTTTCCTGCTCGACGAGCTGAGCGAAGCCGACATGTTCACCTCGTCGCTGGACGCTGACGCCGCCGGCCGGGAGGGTTCGACCTACGTGTGGACGCCCGGCCAATTGACCGAAGTGCTCGGAGGCGACGACGGGCATTGGGCCGCTTCGGTTTTTGAGGTTACCGAGGCGGGAACCTTCGAAGGCGGCGCATCGGTGCTGCAGTTGCCGATCGACCCGGGCAACCCTGGCCGCTTCGCGCGTATGCGGACCGCGCTGCTGGCCGCCCGGCTCACCCGGCCGCAGCCGGGTCGCGACGACAAGGTCGTCAGCGCCTGGAACGGACTGGCCATCACTGCGCTGGCCGAGGCCAGCGTCGCGCTGGCCGCGCCCGAGTTGGCCGACGCCGCCACTCGCTGCGCGACGGCGCTGGTCGGGCTGCACCTGGTGGACGGCCGGCTGCGCCGGGCCAGCCTGGGCGGGCGGGTCGGTGAGAGCGCCGCGATCCTGGAAGACCACGCCATGTTGGCCACCGGGCTGCTGACGCTCTACCAGTTGACCACCGACGAAGCCTGGCTGACGACGGCCACCGACCTGCTCGATATGGCGTTGGCGCACTTCGCCGATCGCGATCGGCCCGGCCGCTGGTTCGACAGCGCCGACGATGCCGAGCAACTGCTGTTGCGGCCCACCGACCCGATGGACGGCGCGACGCCGTCGGGCGCATCCTCGATCGCAGAAGCACTGCTGACGGCGGCGCATCTGGTCGGTGCGGGGCGGGCTGACCGCTACCGGCAGGCGGCGGCTGACACGCTGCAGGCACACTCCCCGCTGCTGGCCCGCGCACCACGCTCGGCCGGGCATTGGCTGGCGGTCGCCGAATCCGCGGTGCGCGGGCCGTTGCAGATCGCGGTGGCCTGCGACCCGCCGGCATCGACGCTGCTGGCCGACGCGCGCCGACTCGCGCCCGGCGGGGCGATCGTCGTCGGCGGTGAAGTGGGCTCGTCGGAGCTGCTGGTCGACCGCGATCGGGTGGCCGGTGCTGATGCGGCCTACGTGTGCCGCGGGCGAGTCTGCGACTTGCCGGTCACCACGGCCGAGGACTTGGCCGCGGCGCTCGCCCGGTGACGATGCGGGCCGTGAAACGGCCCGAGGAGGAGGCGGGCAGTCAGCCTTGCGCCCGACGACGATGCGGGCCGTTTCACGGCCCGAGGTGGGGGCACCTCCCGCTTGCGGGGGCAAGTCGGGCATTAAGCCTGTGCGCCACGGTAGCGTTGCGAGTCATGCCGAGCCCTGAGCAGATCGCCGACACCGTCAATCGCTATATCAGCCTGGTCGCCAAGGGCAGCGCTGACGATCTGGTCGAGCTGTTCGCCGATGACGCCACCGTCGAGGACCCGGTCGGCGGCGAGGTACACATCGGCCGGCAGGCGATCCATGGCTTCTACTCGGCAGTCGACAACGTGGAACGCGAATGCGAGCTGGTGACGCTGCGGGTGGCCGGTCATGAGGCGGCTTTCCACTTCCGGTTGACCGTGATCGCGGGCGACAGCCGGATGCTGATCGAGCCGATCGACGTGATGGCGTTCGGTGACGACGGCAAGGTGACGGCGATGAAGGCCTACTGGTCGGCCGACAACGTCACGCAGCTTTAGCGCTAAAAGACCGCGAACCAAATCGCGATGTAGTGGCAGATCGCGGCCACCGCGGTGCACGCGTGAAAGAACTCGTGGTAGCCGAATGTCTTGGGCCACGGATCGGGCCAGCGCAGCGCATACAGGATGCCGCCGATGCTGTACAGCGCCCCGCCCACGGCCAACAGCACCATCGCGGCAACCCCGGCGTTGTGCAGGATCATCGCGATGTAGAACGCGGACACCCAGCCGAGGATCAGATACAGCGGAACACCGACCCAACGCGGCGCGGTCGGCCAGCACGTCTTGAGCAACACCCCGGCGAGCGCACCGCCCCAGACGATCCACAGCATCAGCGTCCCCGCGTCGTGCGGCATCGCCAGCAGGGCGAACGGCGTGTAGGTGCCGGCGATCAGCACGAAAATCATCGAATGGTCGAGCCGCTTCATCCGGATGCGGGCCTTCGCCGACTTCCAGGTGACCCGGTGGTAGATGGCGCTGACGGTGAACATCCCCACCACGGCGCCGGTGTAGATCAAGGTCGCCAGACCGGCTTTGAGTCCAGCCAGCGGCCAGGACACCGATATCAGTGACGCGCCGGCGGCGACCGCGACGATGGCCGACACCAAATGGATCCAGCCCCGTGCCCTCGGCTTGGTCAGCACCTCGGCAGCAGACTGCAGGACCTGACCGGCGACTTCCTCGACGGTGTCGGCCGGCCGGGCGCCGGCGTCGGTGGCCACGTCGGACTCGCGGGTCATTCCTCGCTGATCCCTCCCTGAACACTTCCTGCCTTTGCGGCCGGATCGCTGGTGAGCGCTGCCGTCAACAGTAATCTGGTTCCCTGTGGAGATCATTCCGCCTCGCCTCAAGGAACCGCTCTACCGGCTCTACGAGTTGCGGCTGCGGCAGGGTCTGGCCGCATCCAAGCCCGCGCTGCCGCGCCACATCGCAGTGCTGTGCGACGGCAACCGGCGGTGGGCGCGCGATGCCGGATACGACGACGTCAGTTACGGCTATCGAATGGGCGCGGCCAAGATCGCCGAGATGCTGCGCTGGTGTCAAGAGGCCGGCATCGAAATGGCAACGGTCTATTTGCTTTCCACCGAAAACCTGCGCCGCGATCCCGCTGAGTTGGCTGCGCTCATCGAGATCATCACCGACGTCGTCGAGGAGATCTGCGCGCCGGCCAATCGTTGGAGTGTGCGCACGGTCGGGGATTTGGAGCTGATCGGCGAGGAGCCCGCGCGACGACTGCGTGGCGCCGTCGAGCGCACCGCAGCCACCGCAAACTCGGGCTTTCACGTCAACGTCGCGGTCGGCTACGGCGGGCGGCAGGAGATCGCCGACGCCGTCCGCGCACTGTTGAGCAAGGAGATTGCCAACGGGGCCGGCGCCGAGGAACTCGTCGACGCCGTCACCGTCGACGCGATCTCGGAGAACCTCTACACCTCCGGGCAGCCGGATCCCGACCTGGTCATCCGAACGTCGGGGGAGCAGCGGCTGTCCGGGTTCCTGCTGTGGCAAAGCGCCTACTCGGAGATGTGGTTCACCGAAGCGCACTGGCCCGCGTTCCGCCGG
>Ga0209248_10000295_pt1 | contig 16182 bp, 17 predicted proteins | sample BogFormECP04_OM1_FD_188241 | JGI IMG/M metagenome (GOLD analysis project Ga0209248, IMG submission 188241) | Bog forest soil microbial communities from Calvert Island, British Columbia, Canada - ECP04_OM1 (SPAdes) (version 2) | ecosystem: Environmental > Aquatic > Freshwater > Wetlands > Bog ... | reverse complement strand
CTACGGGCACGAGGGTCCGTTTGCTGCTCGCCCCGGATGGGAACAACTCGCGCAGACCGTTACTGGCATGGCGCACGAGCACGCCGGCGATGAGCATCCCGCGCTGGTTCCCGCCGCGATCAACGACTACACCACCGGCTATCTCGGCGCGCTCGGCGTGATGTGCGCGCTCGCGCGACGCACAGTGGAAGGCGGGAGCTGGCACGTTCGCGTATCGCTCTCGCGCACTGCGATGTGGATTATGTCGTTGCCGCGCGTGGCGGCTGATGCAAAGCCGGGTGGATTCGACGTGGCGTCTATCTCTCCCTGGATCATCGAGATGAATACGGCGTGGGGTCCTCTGACTCGCCTGGGCCCCATCGCACGCATGTCGGAGACTCCGCCGCGATGGGATCTTCCGCCCGCGCATCTGGGCAGCGATCCACCGGCCTGGCGCTAGTTGGTGCACGACGTCTCGCGTTTCCAGATCCTTTCGCGGGAATGCTAACTTCTCCCAATGCAAACGCTGACGCTCTACTTCTCCGCTGGCTCGAGCTCGATGGCGCCGCACATCGCGCTCCACGAGATTGGCGCCCCGTTCGAAAGCCGTCCGATTTCCCTGGCGAAGAAAGAAAACCGCACTGCCGCTTTTCTCGCGCTCAACCCCGAAGGCAAGGTGCCGCTCCTGCTGATCGACGGCCGCCCGCTGACCGAGGTCGCCGCAATTCTCCTCTACCTCGCCAAAACTTTTCCCGACGTGGGTCTGCTGCCCGAAGACCTCGAAACGCAGGCGCAGGTAGTCTCGTGGATGTCGTTCGTCGCATCGACGGTGCATCCCGCCCGGCGCCAGGGCGCCGATCACGCGCGCGGCGTTTATGCGATCGCCGAGCATCGCCTTGGGAGTCGTGAGTGGGCGGTGGGACGCTACTCGATCGCCGACATCCACCTGTTCCGCCTGTTTTGGCGTTTCAGCAATTCGCTCGAACTGTCGCGCACCGAGTTTCCCAACCTCTTCGCTCACTACGACCGCATGATGGCGCGCCCCGCCGTGCAGCGAACTTTGGAAATCGAGGGATCGATCGGTTACGAACTTCCTGCGTAAATGGTCGGCAGAAGACTGCGCCATCTGTCGCGAGTCGATCTCAACTTTCCTACTGGACCGGCCGAACAACGAACGAGCGCGGCGGGCTGCGGATTTTTGCCGCGTGAGATTAACGACAACGAAACTGCACCGCGGAGCGTTCCGGTTTCGTCGGGCGAGCGAAGGACCCGCTGCGGTTCGCGGAGCGCCGCAAGCGCCGACGCGAATACCTCGTTGGACGCGAGGCGCCCTTCCAGAATTATGTCGCCGCGTGCCTTGAGCATCGTAACGCACCAGTCTGTCATCAGCGCACAATACAACGCCGCGAGCGCAGCGCGATGTCGCGGCTCGGCGGAAATGTTACCCACGATGTGACCGACCTGCTCGCGAAACGGCCCGCCTTGATCCGCGAACGAAGGAACCGCGAGCGCCCCCGATGCGAGAATCGTCTCCAGGTCGCCAACTGTCGGTTGCGCAAGGGCGGCGTCGGCGCCGCAAATCGTCGCATACTCGCGGCCGCCCATAAATCTCGCCGTGGCGACCGCGTTACCGAATGCGTCGACATTCGCCAGCGTGTCCAGTTCCTCGCGCAGCACGTCAAGCGGGCTGCCATGCGCCATCACTACAATCCAGGTCCCTGTCGAAACGACGCAGAAAGGCTGCTCACGACTAGCGCGATGCGCCAGGTACGACGCGTTGCTGTCATGTATTCCCGTCAGGACCTTGCACTCGCGCGAAAGACCGGTGGCCGCGGCGACCGCGGGCAACGGCGGCCCAAGCGGCGTCCATGCGCTTGCACGACGGCCAAATCGCAAGTCCCATTCCATCGTCTTTGCGAAAGATGAAAACTCTCCGCGTCGCGGCTCCCAAAGATCGGTATGACAACCCAGCGAAGTCGGTTCCCACGCGCGGACGCCGCACAAGCGTGCCGCCCAGTATTGCGGGTAAGGCAGAATCGTTGCGCGATCGAATTCCCGCGGAAATTTTCGCTGCTGCCAGAAGAGCTGTCGACCAAGGTTGAGCCCAGCCGGAAGTTTTGGCGACGCGGTCCGTGCAAAGTCACGTGCCAGCGCATCGTACTCGGAATCGATCTCGCTCACGCCGCGAAACTCGTAATCCATGATCGGCAGGACGAGTCCGCCGTCATCGACCAGCGCAGCCGATGCGCCGTGAGTAACCGGCACAACCGAGTTAATTTCGAAACCGCGCACTAGCGTCGCCAATCCGTCGATCAGCCATGCATACAGCTCATCCGCATCGAAGTGCGGATACGGATCGCCGGAAATTACTGTGTTTGGACGCTCGATCGTCGCGAGCGCGACGCCGCCATCGCTGACCGCCGACAGCCGCACGTTGCTTTTGCCAACATCGAAGACGGCCGCAGCCTCGGGACGCGCTTTGCTCACCTGACCACCACTACTCAATCAAGCTGCATGGCTCAATTGAAAAACAGTGCCGCCGTGTTACGATCCGCGGGTGACAATCGACCGATGGAACGATGCCGACGCGAAAGCGCTTTCGGAACCCGAGCTGCTTTTGTATCGCTCGCATTTGTTAGGCGCCGATCTTGGTGTGACCAATTTCGGCGGCGGCAACACCTCGGCAAAACTTGGCGACGTCGATCCGCTCAGCAACTCGCGCGTGACCGTTCTGTGGGTGAAAGGATCCGGCGACGATTTGGGCTCGATGGATCTGTCCGGCTTCGCGAAGTTGTATCAAGACAAACTCGTGGCACTGGAAAGCCGCTTTCGCGGCCGCGAGCACGAAGATGAGCTCGTTCCATATTTCGACTATTGCGCCTTTGCCGGCAGCACACGCGCAGCCAGCATCGATACTCCGCTTCATGCGCTCTTGCCGTTCCCGCATGTTGATCATGTCCATCCCGATTCGGTAATCGCGATCGCGGCGTCGCGCCACAGCGAAGCTCTCACGCGCGAAGTCTTCGGCGGCGAGCTCGGATGGTTGCCATGGCAACGGCCCGGCTTCGACTTGGGCCTGCGCCTGCGCGACGCGGTCCATGCCAATCCGCACATTCGCGGCGTCATACTGGCCGGCCACGGCCTCGTCACCTGGGGCGACACCTCGAAAGCCTGCTATCAGAACACGATCGAAACGATTCGCCGCGCCGAAGCCTGGCTGACCGAGCGTATCGGCACGGCGCCGGCGTATGGCGGCGAGCATATATCATCGAGGCCGGCGGATGCGCGCGAGGCAATCGCGTCGGAGTTGATGCCGGTTCTTCGCGGCCTTCTATCTTCCGCGCAACGCAAGGTCGGCCACTTCACCGACGACGCGCAGGTGCTCGAATTTGTTGGCGCCCAACGCTTTGAAGAGCTTGCCAACCTCGGCACCTCCTGCCCCGATCATTTCCTCCGCACCAAAATTCGACCGCTCCTGCTTCCCGCCGATCCCTCAGTGGCGAAATCGTCCGCGGCCGACGCGATCTCTCGCTATCGCGATGATTACCAGGCCTACTACGAACGATGCCGCAGACCCGATTCTCCCCCGATGCGCGATGCGAACCCCGTCGTCATCCTGATGCCGTCGGTCGGCATGTTCACCTTCGCCAAAGACAAGCCAACCGCACGTATCGCGGCCGAGTTCTACGGCAACGCGATCCGCGTCATGCGCGGCGCGTCCGCCATCGACGAATATCTCGGCCTGCCCGAGCAGGAAGCATTTGACATCGAGTACTGGGCGCTGGAAGAAGCCAAGCTGCGCCGGCAAGCCGCGCCCAAACCGCTCGCAGGACGAATCGCTCTCATAACCGGCGGCGCCGGCGGCATCGGCCGCGCGATTGCCGAGCGCCTGTTGGCCGACGACACATGCGTGGTCCTGTTGGACAACGATACAGACGCGCTCGGTCGAACGGCGGATGAGCTCGCGCCGAAGTTCGGCAAGGATCGCACTCGAGTCACCCGATGCGACGTGACCGACGAGGCGAGCGTTGTTCGCGCCTTCGCCTTCACCGCGCGCGAATACGGCGGCGTCGACATAGTAGTATCGAATGCGGGAATCGCTTCGGCCGCGCCCTTCGACCAAACCACAATCGAAAGCTGGCGACGCAACATGGACGTGCTCGGCACCGGCTACTTCCTCGTCGGCCGCGAAGCCGCGAGAATTCTGAAAGCTCAAGGCACCGGCGGCTCGATCGTATTCATCGCCAGCAAGAATGCGTTGGTCGCATCCACAGGCGCCGCCGCCTACAGCACTGCGAAGGCCGCCGAGCTTCATCTCGCGCGATGCATGGCGTTGGACCTCGCGGGCGACGGAATTCGAGTCAACGCGGTGAATCCCGACGCCGTGCTGCAAGGCTCGCGAATCTGGTCGAGCAGTTGGCGGGCAGAACGCGCGCGTGCTTACGGGATCGCTCCATCGGAGTTGGAAGAATATTATCGAAGAAGGAGCCTGCTCCAACAAAACGTCACACCCGAGGACGTCGCCGAGGCAGTGCACTTTTTTGCGTCCGATCGATCGGCAAAGTCCACCGGCAACATCCTCAACGTCGACGCCGGCAACGCCGCCGCATTCACGCGGTAAAGCTATAGCGAGGTTTTTATGACGCCACGCACGCCAATCGATCCCGACTTGATCGTGAGGCACAACGCGCGCCTGCAGAAGGACCTAGCCGCCGATTATGAGCACCTTGGAACCGTACTGGCGCGGCGTGGAGTCGACCTCGAAGCGATCACTGCGCGCATACAGCGCTTCACCGTTGCGATTCCGAGCTGGGGCGTCGGTTCGGGCGGTACGCGGTTCGCGCGTTTCCCGATCGCCGGTGAACCGCGAAATGTCTTCGAGAAGCTGGAGGACTGCGCCGTGATCCAGCAGTTGGGACGTGCGACGCCGACGGTGTCGCCGCACTTTCCGTGGGATCGCGTCGACGACTTCCGCGAACTACGCGAGTTCGCGCACTCCTACGGAATCGTGTTCGATGCAGTCAATTCGAATACCTTCGAAGACTTGCCCGGCCGGCTGTCGTACAAGTTCGGCAGTCTCACTCACACCGACAAATCAGTGCGCGAGCAGGCGATCGCGCACAATATAGAGTGCATCGAGATCGGCCAGCAGCTCGGTTCGCGAGCGCTGACCGTGTGGATTGGCGACGGCTCCAACTTTCCCGGCCAGCTCAACATGTCCAAGGCGCTCGAGCGCTACCTCGAGAGCATGCGCGTGATAGTCGCGGCGATTCCTGACGGATGGCGCTTGTTCATCGAGCACAAACTCTACGAGCCGGCGCTATACTCGACGGTGATCGCGGACTGGGGCACCAGCTACATCTGCGCCACTCAGCTCGGCGCCAACGTGCAGTGCCTGGTGGACCTCGGTCATCACGCGCCCACGACTAACATCGAGCAGATCGTTTCGCGCTTGATCCAGTTTGAGCGCCTTGGCGGCTTCCATTTCAACGATTCCAAATATGGCGACGACGATTTGGACACCGGTTCGGTCAATCCGTTCCAGATTTTTCTGGTATTCAACGAGCTGGTGGATGCTGAATTGCGCCGCGCTCCCGGCTTCGCGCCAGTCTACATGCTGGATCAGAGTCACAACGTCACTGACCCGGTCGAGAGCCTGCTCGAAAGCGCGGTCGCATTGCAGCGTGCTTACGCGCAGGCATTGGTAGTTGATCGCGACGCATTAAATTCCGCGCAAGAAGGAAACGACGCGCTGATGGCGAATCGTACGCTGCAGAACGCGGTGCGAATGGACGTCGAGTCGGCAATCAAAATGGCACGCATGCGAAACGGCGGGGCAATCGATCCGGTCGCAGTATTCAGAGACAGCCGCTACCGGCAATGCAAAGCGTCGGCGCGTCCGCAGGATCTGACCGGCAAATCGGGAATCGTATAGACCCCGCGATCGACTGATATGACTTCCACCGTGTCGAGCATCACAATTAACCCCGCACACCCGCCTCAAGCGAGGAGTCTCGCATTGCGGATTCTGCGCGATCTGGTGGGCGTTGCCGTGCTTGCAATCGCGTCGCTGGCGGTCGGCTTTAGGATGAATCGCAGGTCGCCCGATCCGCTTCCCGTCGTTTATCAAACGCCTGAGCAACGCTTCGATGCCGAGCTCACCACCCTGGTAGCGACGCCACCATTCAAGATCGCGCCGGCGGCAACCGTCACCCTTGATGACTTCCGTTCCGCGGTCGACCGCAAAAGTGCACTCATCCTTGATGCGCGGCCGTCGGTGTTCTTCGACAATGGACACGTGCCGGGAGCGCTGAACCTGGCGCGCGACGACTTCGCGCATGACTATCGACAACTGGCCGATCCGCTGCAGGCCGCGCATGACAAATCGATCATAGTCTACTGCTCCGGCGGTGACTGTCATGACAGCAAGATGGTCGCCAACGCGTTGCTGAGTCTTGGCTTCAGCAACGTCAGGGTCTTCACGGGCGGTTGGGACGCGTGGTCGGCGGCCGGCCTGCCGGCATCCACCGGGAGCGCTCGATGACCTTGTCGGATAATTCGCGGCGCTATGCGGTGCACGCGGTCAGCCTCGCAGTGGCTGCCGTCTTCATCTATGCGGGTATCGACAAGATCCGCGATCCGCTGCAGTTCGCGGACAGCATCGCCGCGTTTGCGATTTTGCCGGCGGTGTTGATCAACCTGCTGGCGATGGGTTTGCCGCCGTTCGAGATCGCAAGCGGCCTCTTGTTGATCGGGCCGTGGACCAGGCGGGTGGGATCGCTCGCCGTCGCAATCATCCTGGTGGTGTTCATCATTGCGCTGTCGTCCGCCCTGCTTCGAGGCCTCACGCTCGATTGCGGCTGCTTCGGCGTCGGGGCGCCGTCGCGGCCGAGAATGTGGATGGAGCTTGCGTTGGACGCGGCGCTGTTGTCGGGAGCGCTGTTCGTCTACCTGCGCTCGATCTCGCGGCTGGTCTTCACGTCACGATAGATCAGCGGCTCGTCCGCAGCGGAGTCTTTTCGCATTGCCTCAACGATTCCGTGATGGGGTGACAGGCGGCAAATAGGATCCGCGTCGGCGGCATTTCCGGCCAGCATAAAGGCCTGGCATCGGCATCCGCCGAAATCGATCTCCTTCCTGCTGCAACTGCGGCATGGCTCCATCATCCAGTCGTCGCCGCGAAAAGCATTCATCGCAGGAGAGTCGCGCCAGATCTCTCGAAGGCCTTTGTCGCGCACCGATTCGAAATGCAAGCCGGGTATCACCGCGGCCGCGTGGCACGGCATGACCTGGCCGGTCGGATTAATGCACATGTAGCTGCGGCCCCATCCGCCCATGCAGGGCTTGGGTTCGCCCGAAAGATAGTCGTTCTGTACGAAAGCGATTTCGAGCGTGCCGCGATATTTCGCGATCGCCGCGCGCGCGATTTCTTCGGCGCGATCGTACTGTTCGCGGGTCGGCATCAACGCGCGGCGATTCTCCGCCGCCCACGCATAGAACTGGGAATTCGCCAGTTCAAGGCGATTCGCTCCCAGCTCCAACGCGAGGCCGATCAGCTCGGGAACTTCGGCAATATTCATACGATGGATCACTACGTTGAGCGTGAGCGGAAATCCGATTTTGCCAATGAGCCGGGCGACGTCGAGTTTCTTGCGATGGGATCGCACGCCGGCGATCGTCTCGGCGCTTTCGCGGGACGCACCCTGGATACTCAGTTGAATATGGTCGAGGCCGGCTTCGCGAAACCGCCGCAGCTTATTCTCGTCAAGCAGCGTGCCGCCCGTTATCAGGTTGGTGTAGAGATCATGCGCGCGCGCATCGCGAATCAATTCAGTCAGATCGTCGCGCAGGACCGGCTCGCCGCCCGAGAGATGCAATTGCATGACGCCCAGCTCCGCGGCCTGCGAAAAAACCCGCTTCCAATCGCCGGTCGAAAGTTCCGCGCGCGAGCGATGGAAATCGACGGGATTCGAGCAGTACACGCATCGCAACGGGCATCGATAGGTAAGCTCCGCGACGAGCGTGTACGGTCGCGGCGCCGCGCTCATTGGAGCAACCCGCGCGCGCGAATCATGCCGAGGAACTCCACAACCTCGCGCATCAGCGCATCCCGGTCGCCACGGTACTTTGTCGATAACTGTTCGACGATTTGATCTATCGACCGCGCACCGTCGCAGAGCCGCACGATCGCAGCGCCCGTTTCATTGAGAGCGAGCGCCGCTTCCGGGAACAGGATCATTTCCTGGTTCGCGATTGGATCGAACTTGAGCCGCGCGCGCGCGGCCAGCCGCGGCCGCCACGGGTCGTCGAGGCTCATCAGAGTTTCCGCGGATCGTGCCACAGCGGCGGCAAATATCCGGGTGAAACGTACGCGTAGTGAATCGCGTCGAGCAGCCCCCACAGAATGTGACACTTGAGCGTGAGCGCTGCGGCTGCACGATCCTGCGATTCGCGCGTGAGACAGTGCGCAACGACGTATTGCAGGCCGAACTCCGAGTCGCGCGGCGCCTGCACCAGGCGTCCACGAAAATATTCCAGCCCGCGGCTGTCGAGCCAGGGATAGAGCTTCTCCAGCACCACGATCCGATCCGCCATCAGCGTCGGCGCGAACAGTTCCGTGAGCGACGACGCGACCGCGTCGGTCAGCGGACGCGACGCGCACAGATGGAGGTACGCGTCCACCGCGAACCGCACGCCGGGCAGCACGTAGCGCAAGCTCGCGACGTCGGCGACATCGAGGCCGGCGGCCTCCGACAGCTTGTACCACTTGCGGATGCCGCCTTCGCGGTCGCCAATTCCGTCGTGGTCGGTGATGCGTGTGATCCAGGCGCGCCGAAATTCCGGGTCATCAGCCTTTGCCAGGATGAGCGCGTCTTTTTTTGGAATCGTCCACTGATAGTAGAAGCGATTTTCGATCCACGCCTGCAGTTGCCGCCGGGTGAGTTTTCCCTGATGCATCAGGATATGAAACGGATGTTTGTCGTGATAAGCAGCCTCGCCAATCGCACGCAGGCGCGCGACGAATTTTTCCGGCGAGTCGGGTTTACTTTCCGCCATCTCGTTCACGCGAGTCACACCGTGAAGTCCATGCCGTCTTCGGCGACTTCCCATCCCATTTCTTCGACTTCACGCCGCTCGACCGAACTCTCATCAAGAATGGGATTGGTGTTGTTGATGTGAGTATAGATTTTTCTGATCGAAAGATCGCTCAGCCGCGCGAGGCTGCCTGCCGGTCCGGAGATCGGCACATGACCCATCGCCGACGCCGTTCGCGTGCCGGCCCCGCGAATCTCCATTTCATTTTCCGACCAGAAGCTGCCGTCGAACAGGATACAGTCGCACTCGCGAGCGACTGCGATCAGCCGGTCGTCGATTACTTTAATCGCGGGAACACAAAGAACCGACGAGCCTGCGCGGACATCGATGACCTTGTATGCGACTACGGCTCCTGAGCAATCGGATGCCGCCGATTTCACATAAGTCGGAACTTTACCGCTGACAAAAAATGCCTCGAAGCCGAGACCGCATCCGATAGTTTCGGCTTTGCGATCTTCGACGCCAATCGATCGAAATTTTTCCGGCCGATTCAGCGCGCCGAAAATCGGGTTCGACTCGAATACCCAATTTAAAACCCGCGATGTGCAGTAGAGCCGCATTGGCTGTGTCTCGCGAAGCGAAAGCAAGCCGGCGACATGATCGAGCTCAGCGTCGGAAAGCAAAACCGCTTCGACGGACGATCCACGGACTCCGCCCTTCGGCAGCAAATCCGGAAACGAAAATATTTGTGTTCGAAGATCGGGGCTCGCGTTTAGCAGTGACCATCGCGAACCGTCCGCGCTAATCGCCAGCGAGCATTGTGTACGCGCTTTCGCACGAATCGCTCCCGTCCGAAACCCGGAGCAATTGACGCAAGCGCAGTTCCACTGCGGAAAGCCGCCGCCAGCAGCGGAACCAAGGATATGGATCCGCACGGACCTGTGGTCTTAAGATTCCCGGTTGGTTTCCGAGTCGTCGCGAATCAGCGGCTGCTTCAGGACTCGCCTTGGATCGTCACCGAGGGCAGAACTGTAGCAGTTGATTTCCGCGTCCATCCGAATCTCGACGAACTCTGGTGTTTTCCAATCAGCCATATTTGAACTCCCCGAGGACCACTTGGATTTTTGCACCGCGGTTAACTCAAAGCAACACGTCTCTACATTATGGCGGTCCGTTGACAATCGGCGCCGGCGGAATCTTGATTCCGGCATACACAGATATCAGGGTATTGAGGAAACCTGATGTCGGACTTGTTTGCAGCGGTGGAGCGTCTTGAAAGAATTCCGATGTTGGATGCCGAATTGTATTACCTGGACAACCTTGCACTCGGGCAGGAGCGAGATGAGATTTTGCAGCAGCTCATCGCGAACACCAGGTGGCGGCAGGATACGATTGTCGTTTGGGGCAAGATGTATCGGCAGCCGCGGCTGGTGGCCTGGTATGGAGATCACGGCAGCGACTACACCTATTCGGGCATAAGGCTAAGTCCCATGCCGTGGACCGAGCTGTTGCTTGATATAAAGAGGAGAGTCGAGAGTGTTACGCAGGAGTCCTTCAACAGCGTGCTGCTTAACTACTACCGGGACAATCGCGATAGCATGGGGTTTCATAGCGATGACGAGCCGGAGCTAGGCGAGAAGCCAGTGGTCGCGTCGGTGAGCCTGGGGGAAGAGCGGACGTTAGTGCTGAAGCACAAAGTGAACAAGCTCGCCAAGCCTGTGCGGCTGAGGCTTGCGTCGGGGAGTTTATTGCTGATGAAAGGTGAGACGCAGCGATATTGGAAGCATGGGATCGCGAAGGAAACGCGTCGATGCGGGGCGCGGGTGAATTTGACGTTTCGGCGTACTGTGGCGCATGGTAGGTAGGCGTTCGGAAGAGAAGAAAGAGAATTGGAGGATTGCGTAATGTTAGTTGTTCATCATCTTAATGATTCGCGGTCGCAACGGATCTTGTGGTTGCTGGAAGAGCTGGGGGTGCCCTATGAGATTAAGCCCTACCAGCGCGATGCACAGACTCGGTTGGCGCCGCCGGAATTGAAGCAGGTGCACCCACTGGGTAAGTCGCCGGTTATAACCGATGGTGGTAAGACGATTATCGAGTCAGGGGCGATAATCGACTACGTGATACGGCGGTACGGCAAGGGGCGCATGCAGCCCGCGCCCGAAACCGCGGCCTATGACGAATATGTACAGTGGATGCACTACGCTGAAGGTTCGGCGATGCTTCCGTTGATGCTTAACCTTTATGCGGGCCGGCTAGGCGATGCGGCTGCGCCGTTGATGCCGCGAGTCGAAGGTGAGATTGCGAATCACCTTGCCTACATCGATGGCGCCTTGAAGGGGCGGCAGTTCATCGTGGGAGACACACTAAGCGGCGCCGATATCCAGATGAGTTTTGTCGGCGAAGTAGCGGGAGCGTTCGGCAAGCGCGCGCAGTATCCCAACCTCGACGCAATGGACCAAGCGGTTGCACGACAGGCCTGCCTACAAGAAAGCGATCGAAAAGGGAGGAGCCTACAACCTCGCGAACTGACGGGCGCGAGGCATTCAGCTGTGAGGCGCCTTGAACCTGGCCGCCAGGCGGTCCGCCGCCTGAGAAAGCAGAATGGTATCGGCACCGACTGCGATGAACGTACATCCTAGCTGTAGGTATCGTTGGACGAGTTTTTCATCACCCGTCAGGATACCTGCCGCCTTGTTCGCAGCACGGATAACCAGGATGGATCGCTCGATAACGGCTAGCACGTCGGGATGAGTCATGTCTCCCAGGTGTCCCATCGAGGCCGAAAGGTCAGCAGGCCCGATGAAGACGCCGTCGACGCCGGGAACGCTCGCGATTGCACTAAGGTTATCGATTCCGCGCTGAGTCTCAATTTGCACCAGCAGGCACATCTCGTCGCCTGCTCGTTTCAGGTAGTCCGGTATCCTATTCCAGCGCGAAGAGCGTCCCAGCACGGCACCGACGCCGCGCACTCCCCGCGGCGGATATTGCATAGCGGCTACAAGGCTCGCGGCCTGCTCAGCCGACTCGACCATTGGAATGAGTAGAGTCTGAGTGCCTATCTCGAGTATCTGCTTTATGAGATGGGTATCGCCGACTCGCGGACGGACTATAGGATGAGTCTTATAAGGAGCGATCGCCTGCAGCTGTGCAAGGAGACTGCGAAGATCGTTCGGGCCATGCTCGGCGTCCAGCAGTAACCAGTCAAAACCGGCGCCAGCGCATAGCTCGGCACTGGTTGCATCGCCTAAGGCAAGCCACAGGCCTATCTGCCGGTTGCCGTTCGTGATCGCACGTTTGAAAGTATTCGAAGGGACATCCATAGTGACATCATCCATACCCGCCGATGATTACGCCGCGCGGCACCTCGAAGGCAAGAGGCGATGCGAGCACGATAGCCATCTTGAACGTTCTTCTGTACGCTCACCGCAAGCAATCGATAACCGGTGCTTCTGCTGGACAGGAAACTGATGCCGCCGATCGTGGAAAATCTCATTAACGTATTCCTGCTCGTTTATGCGGGTCTGTTTCCAATCGTAAATCCGATCGGCGGCGCGCCGATCTTCCTTGGCCTTACGCGACACTGCAGCGAACAAGAGCGCAACGGACTCGCTCTGCGCGTTACGATCAACAGTTTCTTTCTACTGCTTGGATCGCTGCTCGCTGGCTCCTATGTGTTGGACTTCTTCGGCATCACGTTGCCAATCGTGCGTGTCACTGGCGGACTGATAGTAACGGTCGCTGCATGGAACCTGCTTCAAGCCGGAGATCAGATCGACGATCCGGCCAGCGATCACAAGCCTGTAACACCAACGGATTCGTTCTACCCGCTAACCATGCCGATAACAGTCGGTCCAGGGTCGATCGCGGTCGCTATCACGATCGGCAGCCAGCGTCCGAGGGAGGCCCATCTGACCTATGTAGCTCTGTTGGGTGGCGCATCGATCCTGGGCTTGATCGCGATGGCCGCGACTATCTATCTGTGCTATCGCTTTGCCGAAGGAACAGTGGGCTCGCTCGGCGAGCAGGGCACCAACGTGGTGGTGCGATTGTCGGCCTTCATCTTGATGTGCATCGGCATCGGAATCATCTGGAGCGGCTACAGTTCTCTGATGCACATCGCCACTTAGTGTCATTCCGCAGTACAAGCTTTTAGATTTGGACAACTATGAGGGATAAGTATGTCGCTTCATCGAAGACATAACGCTGGGAAGAAGGCGTTGGACGTTACCCAGGCGTCGGGCGATCTTTCACTGTCGGTACCGAAGTACAAGATACCGCTGGCCGAACGTTCGGCGCGGACTGCTTATGCGCTGGTACATGACGAGCTGCTGCTCGACGGTAACTCGCGCCAGAACCTCGCGACTTTTTGCACCACCTGGATCGAGCCCGAGGCGCGAGCGCTGCTGGAAGAGTGCATCGACAAGAACATGTGCGACAAGGACGAGTATCCGCAGACCGCGGAGATTGAGAACCGCTGCGTGCACATCATGGCGGACCTGTGGAATTCGCCAGACGGCGCCAACACGATAGGATGCTCGACCACCGGTTCGAGTGAAGCGGCGATGCTCGGCGGCCTCGCCGCAAAATGGCGCTGGCGCGCGAAGCGGCGTGCGCAGGGAAAGCCGGTCGACAAGCCGAACCTGGTCTGCGGAGCGGTGCAGGTCTGCTGGCACAAATTCGGGCGCTACTTCGATGTCGAAGTCCGCGAGGTGCCGGTTGAGGGCGACCGCCTGATGATGGGCCCGGATGAGGTGCTGGCCCGATGCGATGAAAATACGATCATGGTCGTGCCAACGCTCGGACTCACGATGAGCTGTCAATACGAGCCGGTCGAGGCGATCGCGCACGCGCTCGACAAGCTCGAGCGGGACACCGGGCTGGACATTCCAATTCATGTCGATGCGGCGAGCGGCGGATTTCTCGCGCCATTCTGCCAGCCGGATATCGTGTGGGATTTTCGCCTGCCGCGAGTCAAGTCGATCAACGCGTCGGGTCACAAATTCGGGCTGGCGCCGCTCGGGGTCGGCTGGGTGGTGTGGCGCGATCATGCGGACCTGCCGGAGGATCTGATTTTTCGCGTCAACTACCTGGGCGGCGACATGCCGACCTTTGCGCTGAATTTTTCGCGGCCAGCGGGTCAGATCGTTTGCCAGTACTACAACTTTCTCCGACTGGGGTTTGAAGGCTATCGCCGGGTCCAGAACGCCTGCTATCACACCGCGCAACACCTGGCGGCCGAGATTGGCAAGATGGGGCCGTTTCGGATAATCCACGACGGCAATGGCGGACTGCCGGCAGTGTGCTGGACGCTACGCGACAGCGCTCACAGCCAATTCAGCCTGTACGATCTTTCCGACCGTTTACGCGCGCGCGGATGGCAAGTCCCGGCCTATTCGATGCCGCCGAACAGGGAGGATCTGGTCGTCCAACGCATACTGGTTCGCCACGGCGTAAGCCGCGACCTTGGCGACATACTGTTGGAAGATATCGGGCGCTCGCTCGCGACCCTTGAAAAGCATCCGGTTTCGCACCCACTCACCGAGAACGAAGCGGGCGGCTACAATCACAACTGAGGTATGCGTTGACGGAGGACGCTAGCTCTTGCGGTTCTCGACTTGTCCTAGAAGATAGACCAGCCCCTCGGCCATTGTCGGGTGAGCGAAGATCGCGTCGCGCAATGCGGTGTACGGCAGTCGCCCAACCATCGCGGTTTGAACTGCCGCCATCAGCTCGCTTGCTTCGATACCAAACGCGGTGAAGCCAATAATTTCGTCGCTGTCTTTGCCGATCAGCATCTTCATAAAGCCGCGCGGTTCGGCAATCGTGTGGGTGCGGAGCACATTAGCCATCGGCAGTTTCGCGACGCGATATTCGATATGGTCGCGCTTCGCCTCGGTCTCGTTGCGGCCGACGCGCGCCAGTTCCGGATCGGTGAACATGCAGAACGGCACGATGCGATCCTTGGTGGTTCGATTGCCGCCCTTCAAGTTGTCGCGCACGACGCGGAAGTCGTGGTACGCGACGTGTGTGAATTGCGGACTGCCCGCGCAATCGCCCATCGCCCACACGTCGGGGGCGGTCGTCTCCAGCCGGTGGTTGACCTTGATATAGCCGCGCTCGTCGAGATCGACGCCGACTTGCTCGAGTCCGATTGCTTTCGTATTCGGCGTCCGACCGACAGACACGAGAAGATCGGTCCCTTCGACGATCCGTTCACCGCGACCGTCCTTTGCGTAGACCCGAACCTCTTTGCCTGAAAGCCCTTCAACCTTGGAGATGTGAGTGCCGAGCAACACCTCGATTCCTTCGTCGTGAAACAAATCAAGCAGCGCGGCGCCGACGTCGGGATCTTCCCGGTCGGCCAGCTGCGCGCCTTGTTCGATCACGGTCACATCCGATCCGAACCGCCGTACCGCCTGCGCTAGCTCAAGGCCTATATAACCTCCGCCAATGACTATGAGATGACGCGGCAGACGATCGAGATCGAGCGCCTCGATATGAGTCATAGGATTCGCCGCGGCGAGCCCGGCAACATTCGGCATCGTAGAGTGCGAACCCAGGTCGAGGAACACACGTTCGCCAACAATCCGCCGAGTGCCGCCATCGTTGAGCGCGACCTCAACCGTTTTCGGAGCAACGAAACGGCCTTCACCCATGATTAATTCTATTCCAGCGTCCTTGGTGCGCTTGGCGTGGAACTCATGTTCCTCTTCGACCATCTTGCGTTTGCGCTGCTGAACGCCGGCCATGTTTATTCGGAGATTGTCCATTTCCAGTCCGAATTCATCGCCGCGCCGCGCCAGCGATGCTATGCGCGCGGAGTAGATCACGTTCTTGCTCGGCAAGCACGCGATATTCGGGCATGAACCGCCGAGCCATTTCCGCTCGACCATCGCAGTGCGACTGCCGTCGTCGGCCATTGTCCAGGCGGTCCACTTACCGGCCTCGCCGCTTCCCAGGACTAGAACTTCGTATTTCTCCACGTCAGCCATTGGCTGTTCTCCTTAATAGTGACTAAGGGTTTGTCCAAGCTTTATGAAACGGCTGTTCCTTACTCCCAGCCCAGTGGTCAAATCGGAGGAACGTCAATAATTTTTCGAGCAGCGCGTCGGGCGCTTCCTCGGCGATGAAATGCCCGCATTCGAGCGAGTCGCCGCGGAGGTC
>Ga0209248_10000294_pt1 | contig 16183 bp, 15 predicted proteins | sample BogFormECP04_OM1_FD_188241 | JGI IMG/M metagenome (GOLD analysis project Ga0209248, IMG submission 188241) | Bog forest soil microbial communities from Calvert Island, British Columbia, Canada - ECP04_OM1 (SPAdes) (version 2) | ecosystem: Environmental > Aquatic > Freshwater > Wetlands > Bog ... | reverse complement strand
CGCGTTCGTGCACCGTGGCCACCTCGCTCGGTACCCGCGCCTACGACCGTCTCGTGATGGCGTTGGGCAGCCGAGTGGTCAAACCGGACGTCCCCGGTCTCGGTGAGTTCGGCTTCGACGTCGACACCTACGACGGCGCGCTAAGGCTGCAGCGGCACCTGGTGGAGGTCGCCAGCAATCTGCACACACTCGCCGCGGCGACCGCGATCGTGGTGGGCGCTGGGCTGACCGGCATCGAGACCGCCTGCGAGCTGCCCGCGCGGCTGGCGACGCTGTTCCCGGGTGTCACTCCCCGCGTCATACTCGTTGATCACAACCGGTATGTCGGCTCGGACATGGGCGAGTCGGCGCGCCCAGTGATCGAGGCCGCGCTGACGGAGAACGGGGTGCAGACCCGGCTCGGTGTTGGTGTCGCCGCGATCGGTGCAGACGGAGTGACGTTGTCGACAGGGGAAAGGCTGGCCGCGTCGACAGTGGTGTGGTGTGCCGGTATGCGCGCCAATCCGCTTACCGCGGATCTGGGCGTCGAGTGTGACGGTCTCGGCCGGGTTGCGGTTGACGAGCACCTGCGCGTGATCAACGTGCAAGGGGCGTTCGCCGCCGGGGATGTTGCGGCCGCGTGGATGGACGATGGGCACCTTTCGGTGATGTCCTGCCAGCACGGCAGGCCGATGGGGCGGTTCGCCGGGTACAACGTCATCAGCGATCTACTGGGTGAGCCGATGTTGTCCCTTCGGATTCCCTGGTATGTCACAGTTTTGGACCTCGGGCCTGCGGGGGCGGTCTATACCGAAGGCTGGGATCGGCAGGTGATCGCCAGCGGGGCCGAAGCCAAAGCCACCAAGCGCACAATCAACGGCAGGCGAATCTATCCCCCCCTCAACGGGAGCCGTGACGAGATCCTCGCCGCCGCCGCACCGACGCTGCAGTCGCGGCCAACCCCTGAACACTGATCTCGCATCATCGAAGCCTACCGTTGCCCCAACAATCCTCGAACGCCGCGGGCGGATCTACCGCACCGGCGACCGTGGCAGGTTCTTGCCCGACGGGCGAATACAATACCTGGGCCGCTACGACGACCAGCTCAAGATCCGCGGCTTTCGCATAGAGCCGGGCGAGATCGAGTCCACTCTGTGCGAGCACCCAGACGTGGGACACTGCGCGGTGGTCGCTCGCAAGGCGCCCAATGGCGAACAGCAATTGGTCGCGTACATCGTCGGCGAACCGGGGTGCCCGAGGGACGCCGAGGCACGTCGTTGGCTACGTCATCGGCTGCCCGAATACAAGGTTCCGAGCGCGTTCGTACATCTCAGCGCGTTCCCGATGACCGCCAGTGGGAAGCTCGACAAAGCCGCGCTGCCCACACCGTCGTCGCGGGTAACGGGCCACACCGGCGCCCAGTCTCCGCGCAACGACACGGAAAGGCGCATGGCGGCGCTGTGGGCTGACCTGCTGGCCAAACCGGTAACCGACGTCAACTCCGACTTCTTTGATATAGGCGGTCATTCGCTGCTGGCAGCACGGCTAATCTCGCTAATCCCGAGGGAGTTCGGCTCCGCGCCTTCGCTTGCCGCGTTTCTCGATAGCGGCAGGACCGTCGCGGGACTTGTCGCATTACTCGGCGCCCATAGTGCGAGCGGGACCGACGATGTCACGTCCAGGCCACCGCTGCATTTCATCTTCTCCGATGCTGCGTCGGCCATGAGCCTGAGACACTTTACGGCTGCGTGGGGTGGCGATCTGTCGGTACACCCGCTGATCCCCGAACAGCCGGACGGGCAATTCGACCAATCGGTGACTATCGAAGAGCATGCCAGCCAAGCCCTTTCGATGATCCGCAGCCGGCAGCCCGATGGTCCGCTTGCGCTGGTCGGCTACTCGTTCGGCGGGCTGGTGGCCTACGAAGTCGCCCGTCAGGCTGTCGACGCCGGCCAGCACGTCGACTGGCTGGGCATTATCGATATGGAGGCACCATCGATGGCGCACCTGCTGCGGGCGCAGCTGACGCTGCGATGGCGGCTTCGCCGCTTGCGCCAACAGCCCGCGCGCGAACGGTGGGCCAAGTGCGCCGAAGTCGCGCTCCGGCTGCTTCGGAGTGGTGAGCCGTGGCCGTCACAGGACTTCGACGGTCGCGGCGCCACAGAGATCGCATGCCGCTATCAGCAGCCCGGACATCAGGTGGCTATGCACCTGTTCGTGAGGGAGGACTCCGCAGCAGCCACGGAGGGAGGTTTACTGGGCTGGGGCGAATTTCACAAAGGGCCCTTGGCTGGGCATCGTCTTCCCGGTAACCACGTCGGCCTGCTTCAGCCACCCCAAGCGGAACTGCTCGCGAGGATCATGCTCGAGTCGCTCTGTAAATCAAGGCAATCGACGTGCGGACAGCAGGCCGCGGCAACGCTTCCGCAACCGCACGCGAGCTCGTATGCAACGAAATAGGTTTGGGGTTTCCGGCAAGTAGCCGCCCAGAATCTGCGCTCGCCGGTCATCCCGTGGTTGTTCCCGTCGTGAAGCCCGCCGAAAACGCGGCCGGACAGATCAGTCTGGCGGCGTGGGGGTCATCGATCCGATGTAGTACGTTTCATGCCCGGTCGGGTAGCCGCCGCCGTCGGTGGCGATGTGAACGTGGTCGTAGTGGTTGGCGGTTTCGTTGCCGTAGTTCGCTGTCCAGCTTCCCTTGCCGACGCCCGGATAGATTTTCTGCCGCCAGATCACGTGGTTGATTCCCCATCGCTTGGCATTGGCCAAGGCAAACCCCGCGATTTGGTTGCCGAGCTCGATGCCTTCGGGGGAGTCGTGGTTCGGGATCATCACGTCGATGGCCAATCCGGCAGGATGCCACTTCAGGGCATCCTGCCGGTACCCGCCGATGGTGGTGATCTGCGGAAACAACACGCTGATCGCACGGGCAGCCCAGATGGTCTTGACCTGCAACCCATTCTCCGGCGCGACGCCGACAGGCAACACGAACTGAAAATTCTGCGCCGCGACAGGCGCGTCCGCCGTCAACAAGTGCGCCTCCGCGGCGCTGGCGACATGCGGCGCGCCGATCTCCGCGGGACGGGCGATATTTGGCTGGCTGGCCGGCGCGGGTCTGGGGCTTGTCGACGTTGCCGCCGCTGTAGCCGATGGTGTCTTGACGCAGCACCGCGACTCGGTGGTTTGGGCGTAGAGCATGCCGGCAGAGACGACGACCGTGGCCGCGAAGGCCAGCCACCGGCCGCGCCCCTTGGCTAACGACTCTGCGCTCACGGACAGCACCTTACCGGCGTGTTCGGCGCGGTGTGGCAAATCAGAACACGACCGGTGAGTAGCTTGCCGAATTTCCCGTGCCCAAGCAGGTCACGTTGACGCTGTAGGTTCCGCCGGCCGGTGGGAAAACGATCGTCACGGGGGCTGAAGGGCTGGCTCCGGTCACCGTGGTGTCGCGATCATAGGGAAATGCAGGCGTATTCATCACGCCCACCGAGTGGTAGTGGCATACCTCGGTTGCTCCTGGCGGGTTGTGCGCATCGACGACGGTGACGAACAACGCCGCGCCGCCACCGCCATAGATGACCTCGAGGCTGCCGTCCTGGCTCGCGAAGTAGGTCGGATTGGTTTCGGCCTGCGCGTTTCCGGTGTTGGCAAACAGCATCGCCGGCAGTGATACCGCGGCGATCGCCGCGGTGCGCCATCTCGTATTGCTGATTGTGGCCATGATGTGCTCCTGTTCCCCGCCGACGCGGCCTACGCACCACCGTCGGCGGCGATGCCTATCCACCGAGAATAGGGCGGGCAGCGGGCGTCCGAACGGGGATTCGTCGGCCTCCACGAACTCTTGACTACCGCGGCGCGGTCCTGCTACACATGGCGTGCGCCCACAAATTGGGCGATCGCCCAAAATCGTATTCGGACAGGAATCGGGGTTGGCATGGCGGGCCGGATGGACGGCAAGGTTGCATTCGTGACCGGTGCTGCGCGCGGGCAGGGCAGAAGTCATGCCGTTCGGCTGGCGCAAGAGGGTGCCGACATCATCGCCGTCGACATCTGCCGTGACTTTGAGAATTCCCCGGTGGACGGTGCGACGCCGGAAGACCTCGACGAAACGGCCGGCATGGTCAAGAACGCCGGGGGCCGCGTGGTGACCGCCGAAGTCGACGTCCGCGACTACGACGCACTGCGTGCAGCGGTCGACGGCGGGGTTGAACAACTTGGACGGCTTGATGTCATCGTCGCCAACGCCGGCATCGGTACGACCGCCGGAAAGCTGCACAAGGCCGACGAGGCGCTGTGGCAGGAGATGATCGACGTCAACCTCAGTGGGGTGTGGAAGACGGTGAAGGCCGGCGTTCCGCACGTCCTGGCGGGCGATCGCGGCGGCTCGATCATCCTGACGTCCTCGGTCGCCGGTAACAAGGCCTATCCGCACGTCGGCCACTACGTCGCGGCCAAGCACGGGGTGATCGGCCTGATGCGTTCGTTCGCTGTCGAATTGGGGCAGCGCATGATCCGCGTCAATGCTGTCCTCCCGACGCATGTGAATTCGCCGTTGCTGATGAACGAGGCCACCTATCGCGCTTTCCGGCCGGAGTTGGACAACCCCGGGCCCGACGACCTCGCGCCGGTGTGCCAGAGCTTCCACTACCTGCCCATCCCCTGGGTGACCCCGGAAGACATCAGCAACGCAGTGTTGTTCTTGGCCTCCGACGAAGCGCGCTACATCACCGGGGTTGCGCTCCCGGTGGACGCCGGCAGCTGTCTGAAGTAAGGGAATCATCGATGACTGTCACCAGCGACACGGATGTTTACTACGACCCCTACGACGTCGGCATCAACGCCGACCCGTACCCGACCTACGCGCGGCTGCGCGACGAAGCCCCGATCTACTACAACGAGCAGTATGACTTCTGGGCGATCTCAAGGCATTCCGACGTCGAGAAGGCCCTGGCGAACTGGGAGGTCTTCTCCAGCCGCCGAAGCGACATCCTCGAATTGATCAAGTCGAAGTTCGACATGCCCCGCGGCGTGATGATGTTCCAGGATCCACCTGAGCACTCGATGCTGCGCGGACTGATGTCACGGGTCTTCACGCCGCGTCGGATGGCCGAAATCGAAGACCAGATCCGGCAGTACTGCATCCGGTGCCTGGACCCGCTCGTCGGGTCAGACGGGTTTGACATCATCGCCGAGCTGGCGTCGATGATGCCGATGCGGGTGATCGGGATGCTGCTGGGAATCCCTGAATCCGAACAGGTTTCGGTCCGCGACGCCAACGACGCCAACCTGCGCACCAAGCCGGGTGCGCCGCTCAAGGTCGCCGACGCCGACTCCATCGCCGACGGCCGAATCTACGCCGACTACGTCGAGTGGCGGTCGAAGAACCCGTCCGACGATTTGATGACGACATTGCTCAACGTCGAGTTCGACGACGAGGATGGCGTGCACCGCAAGCTGACCCGCAAAGAGGTGCTGCACTACACCCAGGTGGTAGCCGGCGCCGGAAACGAGACAACCGGTCGGCTGATCGGCTGGCTGGCCAAGGTACTTGCCGAACATCCCGACCAGCGTCGCGAAATCGACCAGGACCGCTCGCTGCTCAACCGCACCGTCGACGAGACGTTGCGGTTCGAGCCCACCGGGCCGCACGTCGCCCGTTGGATGGCAAAGGATTTCGACTGCTACGGGACCACCATCCCGGCCGGCAGCGCCATGCTGCTGCTGTTCGGCGCCGCCAATCGCGACCCCCGCCGCTACACCGATCCGGATGAGTTCAACATCCGACGCGACAACATCTCGCACATCACCTTCGGAAAAGGCGTGCACTACTGCCTGGGCGCGAACCTCGCGCGCATAGAGGGCCGCGTCGCGCTGGACGAGATCCTCAACCGCTGGCCCGAATGGGACATCGACTACGACACAGCACAACTCGCCTCGACCTCTACCGTTCGCGGCTGGGAGCGGCTGCGCATCGTACTGCCCTAAGGGGAGCGACGAGTCTTCGGCGCCGGCATCTCGAATCGGTCGAGGAAGCGATTGACCAAAGCCAACGCCTCGTCGTGACCACCCTTGGTGCCGAGCCCCTGCTCGAGGATCAGGGTGCGGCCGATCGCGGCGACGACGACCGCGATGGCGGCCGGCGGAAATTCGTCGGCGTCGATGCCGTGTTCTCGCACGATGAAGTTCAGCGCGGTGATCTGTTGCTCGCGCCATCGCTCGGACCAGGCGGCGATCTCCGCCTTGATCTCCTTGCGATGGTTGGCAAGACCCATGAACTCCAACAGCAGTCGGGTGTCCTTGGGTGCGGTGAGGGTGTCCCAAAAGGCGTGCAAGGGGCGGTCGGAGGCCAGCGCATTTTGCTGGCGCTCCAAATAGACAGCGGCGCCGCGGCGGAAAACCGCCATGTACAACTCGTCCATGGTGGGGAAGTAGTAATGCACCAATGCCGGTTTCACACCGGCTTTGGCCGCCACCCGGCGTGACGTGGCTGCGGCGTAGCCCTCCTCGACCATGATCTGACTCGTCGCGGCGACCAGCAGGTCGCGAGTCGTCGAGTCCCGTGGCTTAGGTCGCTGCGAGGCGGTCACGCTCACACCGCCGGCTCGGCGACCATGTCGAAGAAGGCGGCACCGGAGTCCGGGATGCGGTTCTGCTTGAACACGTTGACGGCGTAGGAAACCAGGATCATCGAGTAAAGCAGGTGCAGCAGCCGTTCGGCGTCTTCCGGTAATTCGTCGATGTCGAGCTCATCGAGGTAGGCGATCGCCTGTTCGGCCCGAGGCGCGATCGCGTCGTACAACGTGACGAGTTCGTCGTAGGGTTTCCTCAGACGCGCCTCGTAGCGTTGCTCCCGCGTCGGCAACGCCCAATCCGACACAAATGGTTCGAGATCGGCGAACCCTTGCGGCAGTGTCACATTGGTCATGACGACTCCCCAGCCTGGTGGGCGGCCACCGTATCGCGGATGACCGTGTGGAACTGGCGGATGAGCAGCTCCTGGTCGCTGAGATGAAAGGTGCTCTGTGCCCGTGTCTTCAGCGCCGAGTGGGTGGCCTCGATCGTGTTCACGTCCTGCATCGCGAACTCAATCGTGCTGTCCACCACCAGCTCTTGGGCCAGACGCTCCTGCGCGTTGGCGGGCGGCACGAAGTACAAGTCGATCTCGTAGATATGCGAGTCGACGGTCTCCGGCCAGTAGCTGTAGGTGATGTAGTAGCCGCGCGCCCAGATCTGGATCGATATGTTCGGGAACAGCCAGAACTGGTCGTTGCCCCACGATCCGATGTTGCCCCGGTTCAGGAATTCAGGCTGCGGGCCGAGATCCGGAACATCGTCGGGTCCGAACAGGCCGGCGCGGAACAGCTTGTAGACCCAACGTTGGTCCTGGCGGGCCGGTCCCGCGGTGCCGGGCTCGCGTGGCGGCAGCGGCGGCGGTCCGGGCACCGAGGTGAGCATGTGCGGCCGGAACAGCTCGTAGTGATAGGAGTCGACGGGCGGCACCATCTTCTCGGCTTTCGAGACATCGGGGTCGATGAAGCGCCCGTGCACATACGGCGGGTGATACCACTCGCAGACCGAGTCGACGGCCAGCTTCCAGTTCCCGTTGATCCGGGTGGAGAACCCGTAACGCTGCGTCATCTTCTCGAACGGATAGGTCTCGATTGCCAACAACCCGTCGCCGAGGAAGTCCCGCAGCGGCAACGGGTCGTCGGCGAGGTTGATGAAGATGAAGCCCGCCCACACCTCGCAATGCACCGGCGGCATCCGCAGTGTGCTCTTGTCCAGGTCGAAAAACTCGTCCTCGTTGGTGATGTGGTTGACCTTGCCGTCCAGGCCGTACCGCCACCCGTGGTACTTGCAGGCGAACGCGCGACAGGTACCCGAGGACTCTCGTCCGGGATGCTCCTGCCAGACGACCTTGTTGCCGCGGTGGGCGCACACGTTGTGGAACGCGTGCACAGTGTCATCCAGATCGCGTGCGACGACGATCGACGCGAGGCGACCGGGCAGGTCGCGGGTGAAGTACGAGCCCTTGCGTGGCAGCCGCTCAATTCGTCCGATGCACAACCAGTTTCGCTCGAACACCGCCTTGCGTTCGGCGGCGAAGAATTCTGGCGAGATCGAATCTTCGTAGTTGACCGGGCCGGTACCGAGTTCGGGATAGTCGGTGGTGAACTTGCCACGGCCGGTGGACAGCCGCTGCTGGATGCTGGTCATGACCGGACTCCTTCGCTGTGCTGACCGTCGGGCTCCGGGCCCGCCCAAGGCTCCTGGTCCCACGCCTTGTCCAGCGGGGCCATCTCGCCGCCGAACGGGAAGAAGGCCCGCTGCGCATAGGTTTCCCTGGCCAGGCCGTGGCCGAGTTCGTCGATGAAAGCCCGCTTGAGCGGGTTGGTGAACAGCTGCCGTGAGTAACGCAGCGTCAGCGGCGGACGCTTGACCAGTTCGCGAGCCAATTCCCAGGCCCGGTCCAGCAACTGGTCTTTGGGCAGCACCTCATTGACCACACCCCACTCCTTGGCTTCGGCCGCGCCGAGTTTCATCCCCGTCAGTAGGAAATAGCGGGCCCGGGTGTGGCCGGCCAAAAAACTCCAGATGACGTGCTGACCGTCGCCGGGCACCTGGCCGCGGGGAAAGTGCGATGCGTCCTGGAAGTAGGCGTCGTCGGAAGCCAGCACGATATCGCCGAGCAGCGGCACCTCGGAGTGCATGTTGCACGGGCCGTTGACGGCGCTGATCATCGGAACATCGACGTCGAGCACGTTCGTGATCAGATGCCGGGCATACCAGGCTTTTTCGTCGAGCTTGTTGAGGCCGCGGGTGCCGGGCATCAGCAGATAGTCGGGCTTTTCGACGGGGTCGCCGTTGGGCATGCGTCCCCAGTTGGCGTTGTAGTTCTCGCCGGTGCCGGTGTGGATGAGCACCTTGATCTCACGGTCGCCGGCGATGTCGGCGAACGCGTCGGACATCTGGTCGTGTGCCCGCCAGTCCCACACCAGGCTGCCGCCGTTGGTGTGGCATTGCATGAACAGGATTCCGTCGTCAGTGAGCTCGAGCCGATAGTTCGGGTACCGGTCGTGGTACTCGGTGTATCTGGTCCGTTTTGCCATTGAGCCGTCCCGTTCCCTTTCGGCATCCTTGAGCGATCGCCCAAATAGTCCCATCTATGCTGGTGGCGGTCAAGGCTCAGCGTCCGTGCAGCCGGGCCACCACCGGTGCGAAGGATGCGATCTGGGACTGCTGGACGGTGACGTAGTTGACGCCCAGCTCATCGCGGCGCGAACACAGCGTTTCCACAATGCTTTCCACCGAGCCGACCAGGACGTTGGGATGGTCGCACAGCACATCGGCCGGTAACCCGGTCAAATCCGCCAACTCGTCCAGGGCCGTCTCGGGATCGCTGGTGATCTGGGTGAAGTACGGCGAGCTCTCGACGTCCAGATCACCGAAGCGATCACCGGCGGCGTCGCGCACGAAGCCGATTCGACGCCCCGCGACCGCCTGCGGATCGAGGCCGTCGGCGTCACGGGCCACGAACGGCACATTGGAGATGCTCACGATGTCGGCCTCGCGGCCGGCGAGCGAGAGGACTCGCGGTCCGCCCCCGCCGATCATGATCGGGGGATGTGGGTGTTGCACCGGACGGGGTCGCCCGCCATATCCGTGCACCCGAACGAACTCGCCGGACCAGTTCAGCTCGTCGCCCTGCCAGTGCGCCTTGATGAACGAAACGACCTCGGCGAGCTTGGCGATTCGTCGGCCGGGCGGCTCGAAGTCGAGTCCCATTGCGGCGTACTCGACTTCGCTCCACCCGGCTCCGATGCCCATCTCCAGCCGACCGTCGGAGAGCAGATCAAGAGTCGCCGCTTCCTTGGCCAAGACCGCCGGCGCGTGGTAGTCGATGCAGAACACCCGGCAACCGATGCGCAACGTCTCGCTCACCGCGGCCGCCGCAGCCATCGCAGCAATGGGGGCCAGGTCTTGCCGAGGAGTGCGTGCGGCTCGCTGCGCGGGGCCTGGCCCCAGGTAGTGATCGGCCAGGAAAAGCGTTGAGTATCCGAGATCTTCGACTTTGCGAACGGTGGCGTGCCACTCGCGGCCCCCGGCGGCGTTGGTCGCCTGCACTGCGAAACGAAATGGTGGCCTGTCCACCAACGGACCCTAACCCTTGACCGTCGTCGACGCGGAGTGATAGGCATGTTTGGGCGGTCGCTCAGGAAGGTGGGTTTCGGGCTTGAAAACGGCGGTCGTGACAGGCGGTGCGTCGGGGATTGGCTGCGCGGTCGCCCAACGGTTGCGCAGCGACGGATTTCAGGTCGCGGTTATCGACCTGTCGCCAACCGACGATGGGTTCGGCCAGGTCGCCGACGTCACCGACCGCGTTCAAGTGGACGACGCCGTCGCGGCGATCCGCGCAGAGCTCGGCCCAATCCTGGTGCTGGTCAACGCCGCCGGGGTGGAAGGCTTCAAGAAGTTCTCGCACATGTCGTTTCAGGAGTGGTCCAAGGTGATCGACGTCAACCTGAACGGCGTGTTTCACACCATCCAGGCCGTGCTGCCCGACATGCTCGAAGCCGGATGGGGACGCATCGTCAACATCTCGTCGTCCAGCACGCACTCCGGGCAACCGTTCATGGCTCACTATGTGGCAGCGAAATCCGCGGTGAACGGCCTGACCAAATCACTGGCCCTGGAATACGGCCCGTCCGGGATCACCGTCAACGCCGTCCCACCGGGATTCGTCGACACACCGATGCTCCGCAGCGCCGAAAGACGGCATCTGCTCGGTGGCTCGGTGGAGGACCACATCAATCGCACACCGGTGCGCCGGGTGGGCCGGCCCGAGGATATCGCCGCCGCGTGTTCGTTCTTCATCTCCGAGGAGGCCAGCTACATCACCGGACAGATCCTCGGCGTCAACGGCGGTCGCAACACCTGAGAGGCATTGATGTACGAGAGGGATCAGCTCTTCATCGACGGCAAGTGGGATGCTCCCGACTCCGATTCCGTCATCACGGTGGTATCGCCGCACAGCGAGGAGGTCATCGGCCACGCGGCCTGCGCGGGACCCGCGGACGTGAATCGCGCTGTTGAAGCCGCCCGTGCGGCTTTCGACACCGGACCGTGGCCACGCATGCAGCCCGCCGAACGGATCGAAGCGCTCACCCGGCTGGCCGGCATCTACAAAGAACGGCGAGCTGACATGGCGGCGCTGATTTCGGCGGAGATCGGCGCCCCGATCACCTTCGCCAAAATGGCCCAGGTTCGCCTTCCGCTGACCATGATCTCGGCGTTCTGCGGTCTGGCGGGCAGCTACGAATGGCAGCAGGCGCGTCCGGGGTTGTACGGCAAGGACATTCGGATCCTGAAGCAACCGGTGGGGGTCGTCGCCGCGGTGGTGCCGTGGAACATGCCGCAGTTCCTCACCGTCGCCAAGGTGGTGCCCGCACTGTTGGCGGGCTGCTCGGTGGTGCTCAAGCCGGCGCCCGAGTCGGTGCTCGACGCGCAGTTGCTGGCCGACCTGGTCGCCGAGGCCGACCTTCCGCCCGGTGTGCTGAACGTGGTGCCCGGCGGCCGCGATGTCGGTGAGCTGCTGGTGAGCCACCCGAGCGTCGACAAGGTCTCGTTCACCGGGTCCACGGCGGCGGGCCGCCAGGTGGCCCTCGCCTGCGCCGCGGGACTCAAGCAGGTCAGCCTCGAACTGGGCGGCAAGTCGGCCGCCATCGTGCTCGACGATGCCGACCCGTCGGCCGTCGCTACCGGAATTCAGATGGCCAGCCTGGCCAACAGCGGCCAGGTCTGCAACGCGCTGAGCCGGATCCTGGTGCCGTCAGCCCGCAAGGACGAGTTCGTCGACGCGTTGGCGGCGGCGATGGAGTCGATGACGGTCGGCGACCCCGCCGATGCCAACACTCAGATCGGCCCGCTGGTGGCAAAGCGACAGCAGGAACGGGTCCGCGGCTACATCGAATCGGGCCAGAGCGAAGGGGCGCGCCTGGTGACCGGCGGCGCCGACCTGCCCGACGGTCTGGACACCGGCTGGTATGTGCGCCCGACGCTGTTCAGCGACGCGAGCAACGACATGCGGATTGCCCGCGAGGAGATCTTCGGCCCGGTGCTGACCGTGATTCCCTACCGCGACGAAGACGAGGCGATCAGGATTGCCAACGACTCCGAGTACGGGCTGGCCGGCTCGGTGTTCACCACCGACGTCGACCGCGGATACGGTGTCGCGGCCCGGGTACGGTCGGGCACTTTCGGCGTCAACGAGGGCTACATCATGGATCCGGCGGCGCCGTTCGGCGGTGTCAAGAACAGCGGCTACGGTCGCGAACTCGGCACCGAAGGAATCGACAGTTACACTGTGAGCCAATCGATTTCGTCGGCTGGCTAATGCTTGCCGCCGCCCACTTCAGCGGGTAGCGGCGGCGGCAACGGCGTCGTGGCTGTCGGTGTCGCTGTCGAGGGCGGCGGTGCGGCCGGCGCTGACGTACCCGGCGCCGCGGCCGTCGTTTTCGGTCCGTGGAAATACACCATCGGTTCCCGGCGGATCACCTGGTTGCCCTGGCTGACGACCAGCGAACTCGACGTCACCGCGTAGGTGATCCCGTCGCTCTCGCCGACATATCCGCCGTCACTGGACGCCGATGCCGGCACCACCAACTTGGCGCCATCGCTGATCCGTACGCCCCGGTATTCGTATTTACCGCTGGAGGTCTTGCAGATCGCCACCCGCGAGGTCGCCGTGCTGCCAAAAGCCACCGCGGTGTCCGGCGCCGCGCAGCGCGCCGTGGAGTCGACGAAGCCCAGGGCGTCGGTCGAGGGTTCGGCGGGGGCGGACGGCACGCCGAAGACAAACAGCGCGCAACCCGCCGCCGCGGCGACGGCGGCGCGGCAAGTGTAAAGCCCAAGCGATGACATCAGGCCTCCACCAGAACACGGACGGCCTGCTGGCGCGTGTATCCACGCCGCGCAGCAGCCGAATCGTTAGCTTCTCGAGATCCATCGGGTGACTAGCGCTAGATTCGACGCGCGCGCCGATGAAAGGGGCCAGCCATGGCGAACGCCCGCAAACTGCTGTTCGATCCGAATGCCTACGACCCGTCGCATGTCGACCCTGAGACGCGGCGCCAGCTCCGCGCGGTGATCGACTGGTTCGAAGGCCGCGGCAAGGCGAGGCTGCTCCGCGACGATCTCGAGGCGGCGTGGGTGTCGGACTTCCTCGACTTCATCAAGCAGGAGCGGATCTTCGCGACCTTCCTCACCCCGTCGGAGTACGGCGGCGGCGACGCGAACAAACGGTGGGACACCTCCCGCAATGCCGCGCTGAGCGAGATCTTCGGGTTCTACGGACTGTCGTACTGGTACGCCGAGCAGGTCACGATCCTGGGCCTCGGGCCGATCTGGCAGAGCGACAACATCAAGGCGAAGGAGCGCGCGGCCGCCCAACTGGAGGCGGGCGGCGTCATGGCGTTCGCGCTGTCGGAGCGCGAGCACGGCGCCGACATCTACAACACCGACATGCTGCTGAGCCCTGCACGCGATGACGACGAGGGTGTCGTGTTTCGCGCGTCGGGGGAGAAGTACTACATCGGCAACGGCAACGTGGCCGGCATGGTGTCGGTGTTCTCGCGCCGCACCGACGTCGACGGCGCTGACGGCTACGTGTGGTTCGTCGCCGACAGCGGCCACCAGAAGTACGAACTGATCGGCAACGTGGTGCACGGTCAGATGTTCGTGAGCAACTTCCGGCTCAACGACTATCCGGTGCACGAGGAGGACATCCTGTGCACCGGCCCGGAGGCGTTCTCCGCTGCACTCAACACCGTCAATGTCGGCAAGTTCAATCTGTGCAGCGGCTCGATCGGGATGTGCGAGCACGCCTTTTACGAGGCGATCACGCACGCTAACAACCGCATCCTGTACGGCAACCCGGTCACCGACTTCCCCCATGTGCGTGCCAGTTTCGTCGAGGCCTACACCAGGTTGGTCGCGATGAAACTCTTCAGCGACCGCGCGATCGACTACTTCCGCAGCGCCAGCCTCGACGACCGCCGATACCTGCTGTTCAACCCGGTGACCAAGTCCAAAGTCACCTCCGAGGGCGAGACGGTCGTCACGCTGCTCTGGGATGTGTTGGCCGCCAAAGGCTTCGAGAAGAACACCTACTTCTGCGAAGTGGCGCGGCTGATTGGCGCCTTGCCGCGGCTGGAAGGCACCGTGCACGTCAACGTCGCGCAAATCCTGAAGTTCATGCCCAACTACATGTTCAACCCGGCGGCTTACCCGGAGATCGGCACTCGCAACGACCCGGCCGATGACGTGTTCTTCTGGGCGCAGGGTCCCGCTCGGGGCGCATCCAAGGTGCAATTCGCCGACTGGGCACCGGTTTACGAAAAGCATTTGGACATACCGAATGTGGCGCTGTTTTACGAGCAGGCCCGTGCGCTCAAGGAGCTGCTGGCGACCGCCGCTCCGGACGCAGACCAGATGCGCGACCTCGACTTCCTGCTCGTCGTCGGTCACCTGTTCACCCTGGTCGTCTACGGTCAGCTGATTCTCGAGCAGGCCGGCCTGACCGGACTCGACGCCGACCTGGTGGACCAGATCTTCAATGTCCAGATACGCGATTTCTCCCAACACGCCGTCGCGCTGCATGGCAAGCCGAGTTCCACTGCAGCACAACAAGACTGGGCTATCTCGGCGGTGCGCAAGCCGGTAGTCGATGCCGAGCGCTTCGACCGGGTTTGGGAACAGGTCAAGGCGTACGACGGCGCCTACGAGATGCGGCCCTAGCCGGCGGTCGGAACGAACGGAACGTCGTCCGGTGCCGCGTGGCGTGCGGCCAGCAGCGCGCGGGCCGGATCGCCGACCGGAATCCGCAACGGCAGCTGCGGCTTCTCGGCGGCGTCGGCGAACTCTGCCGCCACCTGCTCGGGGGTGATCATCCCGTCGCGCGGCCCGCCGCCTTTGAGGAGCTCTGCATAGGGATCGGCGGGCAGCGTGTAGGTGGTGACGTCGTCGAGTGCGCCGGAGCTCACCGGCCCGGGCTGCAGCAGGGCCGCCTGGACGCCGAACGGGGCAACCTCGATCGCGAGGGATTCGACCAGCGCTTCGAGTGCCCACTTGGTGGCCGCATAGGCCGCGCCGGGCGGCAATACGATGCGTCCGACGACGCTGGACATGAAGAGCAGCTTCCCCTCGCCGCGGGCGCGCATCTGCGGCAGCACCGCCTGGGCTACGCGAATCGCCCCGACGGTGTTGAGGTTGAACAGACGCTGCAGTTCGGTCAACGGAATGGCTTCGACTGCGGCATAAAAGATCTCAGCGGGGTTGACGATGACGATGTCAACTTCACCCGCGGCCGCGAATGCCGCTGTGACGCTGGCGTCGTCAGTGACGTCGAGTGCTAGACATTGACTGACGTCGAGGTCGGCCAGCGAGCGCGGATCACGTGCGGTGGCCACCACGCGGTGTCCGCGCCGGGCGAACTCCTCGGCGATGGCGCGACCGATCCCGCGACTGGCTCCGGTGACGAGGACGGTTGACATGGCGTTGTCTCCTAGCGGTGTCGACGGAAAGCTGCATCAGATGCGTTTGTAAACTGATCGGTGTACCGAGTTATTCCAGCGCACCTGAGGTAGCACCCGATGCAAACCGAGTCGCGGCTGACGCCCGGCCTAGTATCAGTGCATGCATGGCGCGAAGATCCTGATCACCGGGCCGACCGGACAGGTTGCCAGTCCCATCGCCCAAGCCCTGGCGGCCGATAACGAAGTCTGGGGTATCGCCCGGTTCACCAACGCAGCGGCGCGTGAGGCCCTGGAGAAGTCGGGCGTGCGGTGCGAGACCGTCAACCTGGCCGCCGGGGAGTTTGACGGGCTCCCGTCCGATTTTGATTACGTGCTCAACTTGGCGGTGGCCAAGAGTGGTAACTGGGAGAAGGATCTCGCGGCCAACGCTGAGTCCATCGGTTTGTTGATGGCTCACTGCCGCAAGGCTAAAGCGTTCCTGCATTGCTCCTCAGGTGCCGTCTATGACCCGCCGGACGACGAACCACGAACCGAGCACGCCGCCCTGGGCGACAACCACAAGCCTTTGTTTCCAACCTATTCCATTTCCAAGATCGCAGGCGAGGTAGTCGCCAGGACGATGGCCCGCGCAGTCGGTGTGCCGACTACCATCGGCCGGCTCAATGTCCCGT
>Ga0209248_10000293_pt1 | contig 16187 bp, 11 predicted proteins | sample BogFormECP04_OM1_FD_188241 | JGI IMG/M metagenome (GOLD analysis project Ga0209248, IMG submission 188241) | Bog forest soil microbial communities from Calvert Island, British Columbia, Canada - ECP04_OM1 (SPAdes) (version 2) | ecosystem: Environmental > Aquatic > Freshwater > Wetlands > Bog ... | reverse complement strand
AGAGGACCTAAAACAGATGCCCAAGACCAAGACCCACAGCGGCGCGTCGAAGCGATTCCGGCGCACCGGTACCGGGAAGATCGTGCGTCAAAAAGCCGGTCGCCGCCACCTGCTCGAGCACAAGCCGACCAAGCGGACGCGACGGCTGGATGGACGGACCACGGTGTCAGCCAACGACACCAAGCGGGTCAAGAAGCTGCTGAACGGCTGACCGGCAGCACAAGCGCCGGAACAACCACTTCCCAACGAGATAGGAACACCCCATGGCACGCGTGAAGCGGGCAGTCAATGCCCAGAAGAAGCGGCGCACCATCCTGAAGGCCTCAAAAGGCTACCGTGGCCAGCGATCTCGCCTCTACCGCAAAGCCAAAGAGCAGCAACTGCATTCACTGAACTACGCGTACCGCGACCGCCGTGCGCGCAAGGGTGAGTTCCGCAAGCTGTGGATCTCGCGGATCAACGCGGCGGCCCGCGCCAACGACATCACCTACAACCGGCTTATCCAGGGCCTGAAGGCCGCCGGTGTGGAGGTCGACCGCAAGAACCTTGCTGAAATCGCCATCAGCGATCCGGCTGCGTTCACCGCCCTCGTCGGTGTCGCCCGGGCGGCACTGCCCGACGACGTCAACGCGCCCTCCGGAGAGGCTGCCTAACCCCTTCCGGCGGTCGCAGATTTCACACCCGGTGCTCACTGAACGATCGACCCGGGTGGTCGCTGCGGTCAAACTGCACCGGCAGGTCGCCCGGCGCCGGGCGCGGCGCTTCCTGGTGGAAGGCGCGCACTTGGTCGAGGCCGCTTCCGGGCGCGGACTGGTCCGCGAAGTTTTCGTGACCGAGGCGGCTGCGCAGCGGTACGCCGCTCTGCTCGACCGGCAAGACGCCGCAGTCAACCTGGTGACTGAGCGCGCCGCAAAAGCTCTGTCCGACACCGTGACTCCGGCCGGCTTGGTCGCGGTATGCGAGCTGCCCGGGCTCGGCCTAGCCGATGTACTGACCGATGCGCCCCGGCTCGTCGCGGTCGGGGTGGAAATCGGTGAGCCTGGCAACGCGGGCACATTGATCCGTATCGCCGACGCGATGGGCGCCGCAGCAGTGATCTTCGGCGGGCACAGCGTCGACCCTTACAACGGCAAATGCCTACGCGCGTCAGCCGGCAGTGTGTTTTCCCTACCGGTTGTCGTGGAGCCCGACGCCGGCGGGGCTGTCACCGCGCTGCAGGTCGCCGGGCTGCGGGTACTGGCCACCACGGTGGACGGCGAGCTCTCTCTGGATGATGTCGAGCTCGCCGGACCGACGGCGTGGCTGTTCGGGTCCGAGGCCCACGGCCTGTCACCTCAGCTGGCAGAACAAGCCGACAACCGGGTGACCATTCCGATGTCCGGGGGTGCGCAAAGCCTCAATGTCGCTGCGGCGGCGGCGATTTGCCTCTACCAGAGCGCACGAGCCCAGCGGGCGAATCCCACCAACTAAGCGGCCTTGCCGCGACCCCGGGCCGGTCTTAGCCCGGCCAGCGAGAACGTGGTGTGCACCAGCGAGCCGGCACGCTCGAAGATTGTTCTGCGGGGCGGGAAGTAGTGCATCGGCAGTCCGTGGCGGTCCCGCGGCGGCGCCATGAAGCTCGGTGCCTGCACCAGCGGGGCGTCGGCGGCATCCCGGCCAGCTGCCCGCCGATAGGCGGCCAGCGCGCGCGGATGCAACCGGATCTCGTCGGGTACTGCCAGAAACGCCAGCTCGACCATCTTGCCGAACAGCCGCAGCACGACTTCGTCGCCCGGCGTCCAACGCATGCCTGCCTTTTCGCGAACGGACGGCTCGAACAGCCCGGCCGCGATCCAGCGTTGCCCGGCCACCAGCGGCTTGAACAGCTGGTCCCACACCGGCGTGGGCATCAGCACGAACTTTGGCTTCGGAATACGGATTTGGAAGATGTCCAGCGTGGCCTGATTGATCTCCAGCTCGTCGCGGCAGACACGTTGCCAGTACTCCTGGAAGTCCTCCCACGACTCCGGCACCGGCCGCATGCTCATCCCGTACATCCGGTACCACTGCACATGCTCATCGAACAGCTGGCGCTTTTCGGCTTCGGTTAACCCGCCACAGAAGTACTCGGCCACCTTGATCACCAACATGAAGAACGTCGCGTGCGCCCAGTAGAACGTCTCCGGGTTCAGCGCGTGGTAGCGGCGACCGGTCACGTCGACGCCTTTGATGGTGTGGTGGTACTGCTTGATCTGCTCGCCGGTGTCAGCCGCTCGGCTGCCGTCGTAGACGACGCCCATGATCGGATACACCGAGCGCGCGACCCGTTGCAGCGGCTCGCGCAGCAGGATCGAATGCTCCTCGACGCCGGCGCCCAACTCCGGATACATGTTCTGGATCGCGCCGATCCACACACCCATCATTCCGGTGCGAAGGTCGCCGAAATACTTCCAGGTCAGCGAGTCGGGGCCCAGCGGATCGTGCCGGACCGGTGTCTCGTCGCGTTGCTCGACCGTCGCGGGCTGAGCCGACGTGGTCGTCGACAGCGGTTTTATCGGCATCATGGTCATCACCGGCCTCCTGGTGCTGAGGAGCGATGGGTCTCACGATAATGTTGACAACATACGTTGTCTACGATTTCGGCGCGTGCCGCGACACGCCGTTATCGACTCTCGACCGCTGCGTCGTAACCGCGTGATCAGGCGGTTACGCGGCGACCGTGGCGTACACCACGACGGCGGTCGTTGCCGGTCTATCCCGAAACCACCTACCCTGACGCTGTGGAACTCGGGCCCCGACCAGCGCGCGGCGAGCCTGAGCAAACGGTGACCACGCCGGACCTGCCTGATTCGCGACAGCGTGCCGCGGTGCACAGTGCTGCGGCGTGGCTGCGGAACACGAACCAGAGCCCGAACGTGATCAAAATGATCCGGCGGGCGCGCCGTGCGTTGCCTGGCGATCCCGAATTCGGCGATCCATTGTCAACGGCCGGCGAAGGCGGGCCGCGCGCGGCTGCGCGGGCCGCGGGCCGCCTGCTGGGCGAGCGCGGCGGTGCATCTCGCGAGGTCGGTCTCGGCGCGCTGCAGGTGTGGCAGGCACTGACCGAGACGGTCTCCCGGCGCCCGGCGAACCCAGAGGTCACGCTGGTGTTCACCGATCTGGTGGGTTTCTCGGCGTGGTCGTTGGAAGTTGGCGACGACGCGACCCTCAAGCTGCTGCGGCGAGTGGCGCGGGCGGTCGAGCCACCGCTGCTCGATGCTGGCGGTCACATCGTCAAACGGATGGGCGACGGCATCATGGCGGTGTTCAGCGACCCGCTGGTGGCCGTGGGTGCGGTGCTCGCCGCCAAGAAAGCGTTGAGGTCGGTCGACGTCGACGGCTACAAGCCGCGGATGCGGGTGGGTATCCACACCGGGCGCCCGCAGCGGCTGGCCGACGACTGGCTGGGGGTCGACGTCAACGTCGCCGCGCGGGTCATGGAGCGCGCCACCAGGGGGGGAGTGATGGTGTCCGGCGTCACACTGGACCAGCTCGCGCAGGCGGATTTGGACGCGCTGGGCGTCAGTGCCAGGCGGGTGCACCGACCGGTATTCGCAGGTAAAACCCCCGGACTGCCAGCCGACTTGGCCATTTATCGGCTCAAGGCCGCCGCCGAAACTGTCAGGGATTTGTCAGGTTTAGAAAGTGCGGATGATGAAAGTCCGCAGGCATAGTAGATGGCGATGAAATTCGGCATTATGTCGCGGTTGGTGCGCGTCCGCATCACGCTGGGGTACGCGCTTGCTTTGGTGACTGTCAGCGTCGCACTCGTGGTTCTCGGCCCACGAGTGCGCGCGCACGTCATCGCGTTGGCCAGCACCAACCTGCACAACCTGGCCCATGGGCACCTGGCGACCCTGTTCGGTAGCGCATTTGTCACCGATGCGGGCCCGATCTGGTTTTGGTTACCCTGCCTGGTTTGTCTGCTCGCCCTCGCCGAGCTGATCTGGCGCAGTGGTCGATTGGCCTTGGTGTTCGTGACCGGGCACGTCGGTGCGACGCTGCTCATGGCCATCGGGCTGACCGCGGCAATCGAAGTCGGCTACTTGCCGCTGTCGATCTCGCGGGCCAGTGATGTCGGCGTGAGCTATGGCGCGGTGGCGGTGGTGGGCGCACTGACCGCAGCCGTCCCTCGTCGGTGGAAGCCGGCATGGCTCGGTTGGTGGGTCCCGGTCGGCATCGCCGCCGCGGTATTGAGTGACGACTTCACCGACGTCGGGCACACCATCGCGTTGGCGCTGGGACTGCTGGTCTCCACCCGGTTGGCGGGCCCGGCCCATTGGACCCCGGTGCGGTACGCGTTGCTGGCGGTGGGTGGGAGCTTTGGATTCTTGATGTTGGTGCACGGAGAGTGGACGATGCTGATCGCGGGTGCCGTCGGCCTGTTGGGCGCTGTGGCGGCCGTGGGGATCGCTCGGTCACGCGCTGCGGGACGTCGAGTGCCGGAGGCTGCGCTGGCGGCTGCGGAGCCGGCACTGAACACCTAACGGTTCCCGGGCGTTCGCGTTAAGGCACTCCTGTCGAGTACAGCCAGGCATCCCACAAACCCTGCAGTGATGTGTCGCAATAGCGGGCGGCCAAGCCGGTGAAGTCATCGGTGACGACGGTGCTGTGGCGGTTTCGGGTCGTCCAATCTCTCAGCAGCGCAAAGAATTTCTCGTCGCCCAGCCGCCCGCGCAACGTGTGCAAGGTCAACGCGCCGCGCTTGTAAACGCGATCATCGAACATGTCACTCGGTCCTGGATCCGCAAGTAGCAGATCTTGGGGTGACTCGCGCAGCTTGTCGTGATAGTGCCGGGCAAGTTCGTCGGCGCCGGGACCGCCACTGTTCTCCGACCATAACCACTCCGCGTAGCTTGCGAATCCCTCGTGCAGCCAGATGTCACGCCACCGCCGCGCGGTCACGGAGTTTCCGAACCACTGATGCGCCAGCTCATGAGCGATCAGCCGTTCGCTGGCCCCCGATCCGTCACAGTGATTGGCGCCGAAGATCGAAATCCCTTGAGCCTCAAGTGGAATCTCCAGCGCATCGTCGGTGACGACCACCGTGTATCCGTTTGCCAGCGGGTACGGACCGAACAGCTCGACGAACAGCTCGATCATCTCGCCTTGGCGAGCGAAATCGTGGTCGAAGTTGCGTCGCAACCGTTGGGGCAGCGCGGCCTGCATCAGCACGGGCGTCTTCGCCAGCCGCGCCATCTCATAGAGTCCGATCTGCAGGGTGACGAGGTAGGTCGAGGTAGGTTCGGGTAGTTCGTAGGTCCAAACCGTCTGTGCCGCACGTGTTCGCCGGGACACCAGCTTGCCGTTGGCGACCAGCCGGTAGGGGTTTTCGGTGCTGACCTGGATGCGATAGGCGGCCTTGGCGCTGGGGTGGTCGTCGCACGGGAACCACGACGCGGCGCCGTTGGGTTGCCCGGCGACGAGTGCGCCGTTGGTGAGTTCCTCGAAGCCGACGTCACCCCATAGTGACCGGATTGGTCGCGGTGAACCGCTGTAGCGCACGACGATCGACAGCGCCACACCCGTCGCGCATTTCGTCTGCAACCGGATGCGTAACTTGCGGTGGTGGCAGGCGAAATGCGCGGGGCGCTTGCCGTTCACCGACACCTTTGACACCGACATCGCGTCGGACAGATCAAGCGTGAGCTCCTGCAACTCGGTAAGAGTGACCGCGGTGATCGTCGCCGATCCCGAGAGCCGGTTGATCGCGACCTTGTACTCGAGATCCAATTCGTAACGCGACACCCGGTAGCCGGCGTTGCCGTTTTGGGGCAGGTATGGGTCGATCACCATCGCCTCAGCAGATGTCGAAGCCTTATTCTGAATCACTTTCTTGCCAGAGGATTTCACGCCGCAGTATCCTCGGCGCCGCGCCCGGACGGCTTTTTGTCGGTCTTCTTGCGGCCGAGGTCCCACGGCCTGATCGGATTGCCTTGCCAGCGTGTCGAGGGCGGCACTTCATCGCCGCGCACCACCAGCGACGCGGGGCCGACCGTCACGCCCTCGCCGAGCCGGGCCGCCGGCAGCACGACGCCATGCGGGCCCAGGGTCGCGCCCGGTTCGAGCACGACGGTGTCCATCCGCATGATCCGGTCGTGGAACAGGTGCGTCTGTACCACGCAGCCACGGTTGACGGTGCTGCCTTTGCCCAGTGTGACCAGATCCGCCTCAGGCAGCCAATAGGTTTCACACCAAGTGCCGCGGCCGACGTGCGCGCCCAGCGCGCGCAGCCACATGTTCATCACCGGTGTCCCGCTGGCGGCGCGGGCGAACCACGGCGCCGCGACGGTCTCCACAAACGTATCGGCAACTTCGTTGCGCCACACGAACGACGACCATAGTGGAAACTCGCCCGTCCGAATCCGGCCGACCAGAATCCATTTCGCGGCGACCGTGACGGCGCCGGCAAGCCCGCCTGCGGCCAGCAACACCAGTCCGCCACCCAACGCCGCGTACCAGATTCCGAAGATCCGTGCGAGCGCCTGCAGTGTGCCGAGGGCCGCCAACCCGATCGCGACCGTCACCACAACCGGCAGCAACCGAAATGCCTCCACGATCGCCCGCATCGCCTTCAACCGCAATGGCGGGTCGTACGTCCGGGCCGCGTCAGCCTCGGCGGGACGCCTGCGCAGCCGCATCGGCGGGCTGCCCAGCCAGGACGAACCGCGCTTGGCCTTCGCCGGCGTTGCCGACAGCACCGCGATCAGTCCGTCGTCGGGCACGCGGCGACCCGGCTGCGCGATGCCTGAGTTGCCCAGAAACGCGCGTCTGCCGACGGTTGTCTTAGCCGCGTAGATCCAGCCACCGCCGAGTTCGTACGACGCGACCATCGTGTCGTCGGCCAGGAACGCGCCTTCCTCGATCACCGTGAACTTGGGTGTCAGCAACACCGTGGAGATCTCGGTGCCGCGGCCGACGTCGGCGCCGAGCAGTCGCAGCCAGGAGGGTGTCAGCAAGCTGGCGTATAGGGGGAACAGATAGGTGCGTGCGCCGTCCATCAAGCGCTCAGTCGCCCACAGCTGCCAACCGCTGCGGCTACGCACCGGGTGGTAGCCCTCCCGCAGCCCTATCGAAAGCACCCGCACCGCAACGACTGTCAGCAGCACGTACACCGCCAGCGCCGCCGCTGTCGCGACCGGTGTCCATAGCAGCGCGGGCAGTACCGCCTGCCGCAGATGATCGGTGTGGCGTACACCGAAGCCGATCAACGCCAGGCCGCAGGCCAAGGAAAGCAGCGGCATACCGGCCAGCAGCATCGATGTCAGGCCATACGCCGCCACCCAGAAGGTTCTGCGCGGCGGCCGCTCATCTGGCCACGGGTGCTTCACCCGACCGGACTTGACTGCCGGCGAGCCCTTCCAGTACTGGCGGCTTTTGACTTTCCCGACGACACCCGAGCCTGGTGCGACGTCGGCGTTCTTGCCCACGATCGCTCCGGGCAGAAGGGTGGAGCGGGCGCCGATCGTGGCGTCGTTGTCGACGGTGATCCGTCCGACGTGAAAGGCATCCCCGTCGATCCAGTGTCCGCGCAGGTCCACCTCGGGTTCGACGGCGCTGCGGTGCCCGAGTGTGAGCATCCCGGTGACCGGAGGCATCGAGTGCAGGTCGACGCCCTTGCCGATATCCGCGCCCAGAGCGCGGGCGTAGTAAACCAACCACGGCGCGCCGGCTAAGTTCTCCGCGCCGCTGGTCTCGGCAACTCGCTCGGCGAACCAGACCCGCAGATGCACCAACCCGCCGCGCCGGTATGTGCCCGGCTGCAGATTCGACAACAGCAAGCGCGCGAACAACACCGCGACGGCCATTCGGCCCACCGGCGCGACAAACACAACGAACCCCATCCCAACCAGCCACCAGTTCACAGCGACGGTCCACGGCACCAGATGAAGGGCGCGGACGACGTCATTGCCAAGCGCCAGCCAGGTCACCCACTGCAGTGCCGCCAGCGTCGCCAATGGCACCGAGAGCACGATCTGCGCCGCCTGCGCCAGCCACGGAGTGGGTCGCACGACACGCTCGTCGACCTCCGGTGGCGGTTCCAGCTCGTCGAGGAAGCCGGCGAGCGAGCCGAGTCGCGGGTGGTCATACACGTCGGCGACAGTCACCTGCGGATAGCGGTGGCGCAGTGCGGCGACGAGCTGTGCTGCCGCCAGCGAGCCGCCGCCCAGCGCGAAGAAGTCGGCCTCCTGCCCGTCTACGGCGGCAGCGAGCAGCTCCCGCCACAATCCAGCCAACCAGCCCGCCGTTCCGCTGATGTCGGGCGTTCGCTCGGTGTCGGCGCCGCCCGGCGGTGGCCAGGGCAGCGCGTCGCGGTCGACCTTGCCGGAGGTGCGGGTGGGCAGCTCCTCGACTCGGATAAGGCGGGGCACCAACGCGGCGGGCAGACGCTCGGACAGCTGGGCCCGCGCCGACGCCAGGTCGAATTCCGGGTCGGCGCTGACGACGTAGCCCACCAGCACCGGCGTGCCGGTGGCTGTCTGGCGAACCGCGGCAGCACCGCCACTGACGCCCGGCAGATGAACCAGCGCCGCGTCGACCTCGCCCAATTCGATACGACGACCCCCGACCTTGACCTGGTCATCGCCGCGGCCGCAGAAGACCAAGCCCTCGCTTTCCAGCCGCACCAGATCGCCGCTGCGGTAGGCCCGCCGCCAGCCCAGCGTCGGCATCGGCCCGTATTTCTCGCCGTCTTTGTCGGAGTCGAGGTAGCGGGCCAGGCCGACGCCGCCGATGACCAGCTCACCCACCTCCCCGTGGCCCACCGGCTGGCCGTCGGCATCGACCACGGCCACGTCCCAGCCCGGCAACGGCAGGCCGATGCGCACCGGGCCTGCGTCGTCCAGCCGGGCCGCACATGCGACCACGGTGGTCTCGGTGGGGCCGTAGGTATTCCAGACCTCCCGGCCGTCGACGGCGAGCCGTGCGGGCAGCTCCGGGGGGCATGCCTCGCCGCCGAAGATCAACAGCCGCACCGCCTCGAGCGCCTCGGCCGGCCACAGCGCGGCCAGTGTCGGCACCGTCGACACGACGGTAACGTCGCGGGCGACCAGCCACGGACCGAGGTCCATTCCGCTGCGTACCAGCGATCGCGGGGCCGGGATCAGGCACGCGCCGTGCCGCCACGCCAGCCACATCTCCTCGCACGACGCGTCGAACGCCACCGACAAGCCGGCCAGCACCCGGTCACCAGGCCCAATGGGGTTGTCCTGCAAAAACATCTGCGCCTCGGCGTCGACGAACGCGGCGGCGTTGCGGTGCGTGACGGCTACCCCCTTGGGCGTGCCGGTCGAACCGGACGTGAAGATGATCCACGCATCGTCCCCGGGCAGCGGCGCCCCGGCCCGCCAGCCACGTGACGAGCCAGGCCCTCGTGCCATGCCCGCTTCGCTGAGCACCGCGACGACGTTCGCTTCGCCGAATACCAATTCGGCGCGGTCGTCGGGGTCGTCGGCGTCGACGGGAACGTAGGCCGCGCCGACGGCCAGCGTCGCCAGGATCGCCTCATACAGCGCAAAGCTGCCCGACGGCATCCGGATGCCGATCCGGTCGCCGCGTCCGATGCCCCTGGCGGCCAACCAGGCGACGCTCGCCTCGATATCGGCGATCAGCTCGCTGTAGGTGAGCTGCACTGTGCCGTCGTCGATCGCCGCGGCGTCGGGGTAGCGCGCGGCGGTGTCGTGGAGAATGTCGACGAGCGTGCGCGGACTCGAGGCATAAGGCGACAACAGGTACTGAGCTGGAACCTGGAGCGTCGCCACCACACGAAAATACTCAAGCCGGACCGTTTCTACCGTGACCGCGCACACGGCGTGTGCGAAAACCGGCTGACGGCGGCCGATCGTCGCTGAGGTGACCACATATGATCGGCACTTGCGCGTCACGCCGTGCCGCGAACCCCTGAAAGCACCCAGCACAAGGAGAGTGTCGCCGCGTGGGTGACCAACCCGTCGACCTGTCGCTGGAGGCGTTGACCGCCACGGTCTACGCAGCCCGGCAAGCCTTCGCAGGCGCCGCCGATCTCGACGCACTGGCACGCGCGAAAACCGAGCACCTCGGCGACCGCTCGCCGCTGGCGCTGGCCCGGCAGGCGTTGGCCACCGTCCCCAAGGCCGAGCGTGCCGACGCGGGTCGGCTTGTGAACAGTTCTCGCGGCGACGTGCAAAGCAGTTACGACGAGCGACTGGCGGAGTTGCGCGCTGAGCGGGATTCGGCCGTGCTGATCGCCGAGCGCATCGACGTGACCCTGCCGTCGACTCGCCAGCCGACCGGAGCACGGCATCCGATCACGATTCTGGCCGAGCACGTCGCCGACACCTTCATCGCGATGGGGTGGGAACTTGCCGAGGGGCCGGAGGTCGAGACCGAGCAGTTCAACTTCGATGCGCTGAACTTCCCGGCCGATCACCCGGCGCGCAGCGAGCAGGACACCTTCTATATCGCTCCGGAGGGCTCTCGGCAGTTGTTGCGCACCCACACGTCGCCGGTGCAGGTACGCACTCTGCTCGAGCGCGAGTTGCCCGTTTACATCGTCTCGATCGGCCGCACGTTCCGCACCGACGAACTCGACGCCACCCACACGCCGGTGTTCCACCAGGTGGAGGGGCTGGCGGTGGATCGCGGTCTGACGATGGCTCATCTGCGCGGAACGCTCGACGCGTTCGCCCGCGCCGAGTTCGGGCCGCAAGCGCGCACCAGGATTCGCCCGCACTTCTTCCCGTTCACCGAGCCGTCCGCGGAAGTCGACGTGTGGTTCGAGAACAGACGCGGCGGCGCCGGCTGGGTGGAGTGGGGCGGCTGCGGAATGGTGAACCCGAATGTGTTGCGCGCCAACGGTATTGACGCGCAGGTGTATTCGGGCTTTGCGTTCGGGATGGGGCTGGAACGCACTCTGCAGTTCCGCAACGGCATCCCGGACATGCGTGACATGGTCGAGGGTGACGTCCGGTTCTCGTTGCCGTTCGGGGTGGGTGCGTGATGCGCGTCCCGTACAGCTGGTTACGCGAAGTGGTTTCGGTCGGCGCCCCGGGCTGGGATGTGACCCCCGACGATCTCGAACAAGCGCTGGTGCGCATCGGGCACGAGGTCGAAGAGGTGATCACGCTCGGCCCCGTTGATGGACCGTTGACCGTCGGACGGGTGATCGAGATCGAAGAACTCAATGAGTTCAAGAAACCGATCCGTGCCTGCAAAGTCGATGTGGGCGAAGATGATGCGCGCGAAATCATCTGCGGTGCAACGAACTTCGTGGCTGGTGATCTTGTGGTGGTGGCGCTGCCAGGAACCACGCTGCCCGGCGGCTTCAAGATCACCGAGCGCAAGACCTACGGCCGCACCTCCGACGGAATGATCTGTTCCGCGGCCGAACTCGGTTTGGCCGCAGACCATTCCGGCATCCTGGTGCTGCCGCCGGGAACCGCCGAGCCAGGTGCGAGCGGCGTCGAGGTGCTGGGCCTGGACGACGTCGTCTTCCACCTGGCGATCACCCCGGACCGGGGTTACTGCATGTCGGTTCGCGGTTTGGCTCGCGAGATCGCCTGCGCCTATGACCTCGACTTCGTCGACCCGGCCTCCAGCGATGTAGTGCCCGCGCTGCCTCGCGAGGCGGACGCCTGGCCGTTGACCGTGCAGCCCGAGACAGGTGTGCGCCGGTTCGCGCTGCGCCCGGTGACCGGAATCGACCCGACCGCGGTGTCGCCGTGGTGGATGCAGCGCCGGCTGTTGCTCTCAGGGATCCGGGCGATCTCGCCGGCCGTCGACGTGACGAATTACGTGATGCTGGAATTGGGTCACCCGATGCACGCGCACGATCTCAAGCGGATCACCGGCGACTTCGCCGTGCGGTTCGCCCGGCCCGGTGAAACCGTGGTCACCCTCGACGACATCGAGCGCCGGCTCAACCCGGCCGACGTCCTGATCGTCGATGACGTCGCGACCGCGGCGATCGGCGGCGTGATGGGGTCGGGCACCACTGAGATGCGCGACGACTCGACCGACGTGCTGCTGGAGGCCGCGGTGTGGGACCCCGCGGCGGTGTCGCGAACCGCGCGGCGACTGCACCTGCCCAGCGAGGCCGCCCGTCGCTACGAGCGCGAGGTCGACCCGGCTATCTCGGTGGCGGCGCTGGACCGCTGCGCCGGATTGCTGGCCGACATCGCCGGCGGCGAGGTGTCGGAGAAGCTGACCGACTGGCGGGGCGACCCGCCAGTCGGCGACTCAGTAGCCGATTGGGCTGGGCCGCCGATCCCGATCGCCGCCGACTTGCCGGACCGCACGGCCGGCGTGAGCTATCAGCCGGGCACGACGGCCAAGCGGCTGACCCAGATCGGCGCCGCGGTGAGCGGTGACGGGGAGAGCCTGACCGTGACGCCGCCGAGTTGGCGGCCCGACCTGCTGCAGCCGGCCGACCTGGTCGAGGAGGTGCTGCGGCTGGAGGGGCTGGAAGTCATCCCGTCGGTGCTTCCGTCGGCGCCGGCCGGGCGGGGACTGTCGTCCGGCCAACGGCGTCGCCGTGCGGTCGGCAAGTCGCTGGCGCTGTCGGGTTACGTGGAGGTGCTGCCGACGCCGTTTCTTCCCGCCGGCGTTTTCGACGCCTGGGGCCTTCCCGCCGACGACGAACGCCGTCACACCACCCAGGTGCTCAACCCGCTGGAGGCCGACCGGCCGCATTTGGCCACCACGCTGCTGCCGGGTCTGTTGGAGGCGTTGGCGCGCAACGTGTCCCGCGGCATCGTCGACGTCGCGCTGTTCGCCATCGCGCAGGTGGTGCAGCCGACTGAGCAGACCAAGAGCGTCGGGCTGATCCCGGTGCAGCGACGTCCCACCGACGAGGAAATCGCCCTGCTCGACGCGTCGCTGCCGCGCCAACCCCAGCACGTCGCCGCGGTGTTGACCGGGCTCAGGGAGCTGCGCGGCCCCTGGGGTGAGGGCCGACGAGCCGAAGCGGCCGACGCGTTCGAGGCGGTCCGGACCATCGCTGCCGCCAGCGGCATTGAGGTGCTGCTGCGCGCGGCACAGTATCTGCCGTGGCATCCGGGCCGGTGCGCCGAAGTTCTCGTCGGCGACGTCGTCATCGGCCACGCCGGCCAACTGCACCCCGCGGTGATCGAGCGCTCCGGCCTGCCCAACGGCACCTGCGCGGTCGAGCTCAACCTCGACGCCATGCCGATTTCCGAGGCGTTGCCGGCGCCGCGGGTTTCACCGTTTCCCGCGGTATTCCAAGACGTCAGCCTGGTGGTGGACGCGGATGTCGCTGCGCAAACGGTGGAAGACGCGATCCGCGACGGTGCCGGGGAGCTGTTGGAGGAAGTCCGACTGTTCGACGTTTATACCGGCCCGCAGCTCGGGGAAAGTCGTAGGTCGCTGACGTTCGCGCTGCGGTTCCGTGCGGCGGACCGCACGCTCACCGAAGACGAGGCCAGCGCGGCCCGGGACGCCGCAGTACGAAGTGCTGCCGAGCGGGTCGGCGCGGTGCTGCGCAGCTGAAATTCTCGACGAAGAATGAATTTGCAAGCGAATGCATAGTCATGCAACGATGGGCAGCATGACCCAGGGGATACGGGTGGCGGTGGCCGGCGCCAGCGGCTACGCGGGCGGCGAGGTTCTGCGGCTGCTGCTCGGGCACCCGGCTTACCACGATGGGCGGCTGACGATCGGCGCGGTGACCGCTGCCGCCAGCGCGGGCAGCACCCTCGCCGAGCACCATCCGCACCTGTTACCGCTGGCTGGGCGGGTGCTGGAGCCGACGGAGGTTGACGTCCTGGACGGCCACGACGTGGTTTTCCTCGCGCTTCCGCACGGCCGCTCGGCGACGTTGGCACAACAGCTCAGCCCGCAGACCCTGGTGGTCGACTGCGGTGCGGATTTCCGTCTAGTCGACGCCAGCGTGTGGGAGCGCTTCTACGGCTCCGAACACGCCGGCACCTGGCCTTACGGGCTACCTGAGCTGCCCGGGGCGCGGGACGCGCTGCGGGGCGCCCGGCGCATCGCGGTACCGGGCTGCTATCCGACGGCCGCGCTGTTGGCGCTTTTTCCGGCGCTGGTCGCCGACCTCGTCGATCCCGCCGTCACCGTCGTCGCGGTCAGCGGCACCTCTGGCGCCGGCCGCGCCGCGAAGACCGACCTGCTCGGTTCGGAGGTCATCGGTTCGGCGCGGGCCTACAACATCGCCGGCGCACACCGGCACACTCCCGAAATCGTCCAGGGGCTGAAGCAGGCTACCGACCGGGATGTCACCGTATCGTTCACGCCGGTGCTCATCCCGACCTCGCGCGGAATCCTGGCGACGTGTACTGCCCGTACCCGGTCACCGTTGTCGCAGTTGCGCGCGGCCTACGAAAAGGCTTACCACGCTGAGCCGTTCGTTCACCTTCTGCCTGAAGGACAGCTGCCGCGTACCGGCTCGGTGATCGGCAGCAACGCCGCGCACATCGCGGTCGCGGTCGACGAGGACGCGTCCACCTTCATTGCCATCGCGGCGATCGACAATCTGGTCAAGGGCACCGGCGGCGCCGCCGTCCAGTCGATGAACCTGGCGCTGGGTTGGCCGGAGACCGAAGGCCTTTCGGTGGTCGGGGTGGCGCCGTGACCGACCTGACCGATGCGGCCCCTCTGGTGCGTGCTCAGGGAGTGACCGCCCCGGCCGGTTTCCGCGCCGCCGGGATCGCCGCCGGCATCAAAGCCTCGGGTGCATTTGACCTGGCGCTGGTGTTCAACGAGGGCCCGGACTTCGCGGCCGCCGGCGTGTTCACCCGCAATCAGGTCAAGGCGGCACCCGTGCTGTGGACACAGCAGGTGCTGACGACCGGGCGGCTGCGGGCGGTGATCCTGAACTCCGGCGGCGCCAACGCGTGCACCGGCCCGGGCGGCTTCGCCGACACTCATGCCACCGCCGAAGCAGTTGCGGCCGCGTTGTCGGGCTGGGGCACCGAGACCGGTGCGATCGAAGTCGCGGTGTGTTCCACCGGGTTGATCGGCGACCGGCTGCCGATGGACAAGGTTCTCGCCGGCGTCGGTCACGTCGTGCATGAGATGGCCGGAGGGCTGACTGGCGGAGAAGAGGCCGCGCGGGCCATCATGACCACCGACACCGTCCCCAAACAGGTTGCGCTGCACCATCCGGACAAGTGGACCGTTGGCGGCATGGCCAAGGGCGCGGGGATGCTGGCGCCGTCGCTGGCGACCATGCTGTGCGTGCTCACCACCGATGCGGTGGTGGAATCCGGTGCGCTGGAAGACGCGCTGCGGCGGGCCACTACGCGGACGTTCGATCGCCTCGACGTCGACGGCAGCTGCTCGACCAACGACACGTTGCTGCTGCTCGCGTCGGGTGCAAGCGAGATCGCGCCATCTCAGGCCGATCTCGACGATGCGGTGCTGCGGGTCTGTGATGACTTGTGCGCGCAGCTGCAGGCTGACGCCGAAGGCGTCACCAAACGGGTCACCGTGACCGTGACGGGCGCCGCCACCGAGGACGACGCGCTCACCGTCGCGCGAGTGATCGCGCGCGACAGCCTGGTCAAGACCGCGTTGTTCGGTTCCGATCCGAACTGGGGCCGGGTGCTGGCGGCAGTCGGCATGGCGCCGTTCAGCCTGGACCCGGACCGAATCACGGTGTCATTCAATGGTTCTGCGGTATGCGTCGACGGAGTCGGCGCGCCGGGCGCACGCCAGGTGGACCTGTCCGGCGAGGAGATCGACGTGCTCGTCGACCTCAAGATGGGCAGCAACCAGGCAGCTATCCGCACCACCGACTTGTCGCACGCCTATGTCGAAGAGAATTCGGCTTACAGCTCATGACCACTAGCGCACTGTCGACCGAGGCTAAGGCTCATGTGCTGGCCGAAGCCCTGCCCTGGCTCAAGCAGTTGCACGGCAAGATCGTGGTGATCAAATACGGCGGCAACGCGATGATCGACGACACGCTGCGATGCGCCTTCGCCGCCGACATGGCGTTCTTGCGTAATTGTGGGATCCACCCGGTAGTCGTGCATGGCGGCGGCCCACAGATCAGCGCCATGCTGCACCGGCTCGGCATCCCCGGCGACTTCAGGGGCGGATTCCGGGTGACAACACCGGAAGTGCTCGACGTGGCGCGGATGGTGTTGTTCGGTCAGGTGGGCCGCGAGTTGGTCAACCTGATCAACGTGCACGGGCCCTACGCGGTCGGC
>Ga0209248_10000292_pt1 | contig 16217 bp, 16 predicted proteins | sample BogFormECP04_OM1_FD_188241 | JGI IMG/M metagenome (GOLD analysis project Ga0209248, IMG submission 188241) | Bog forest soil microbial communities from Calvert Island, British Columbia, Canada - ECP04_OM1 (SPAdes) (version 2) | ecosystem: Environmental > Aquatic > Freshwater > Wetlands > Bog ... | reverse complement strand
TTCAGCTGCGCTTGGCCGAGGTCGGTGACCTCCTCGAGCTGGAACCTCCAGCCATCGAGATTGGCGGTCCACTGCCTCATGAAGCTTCGAATCGCGGGCGCTCCATCGATGTGGAAGCCATACTCGTCCACCTCCCACACGGCGTCGGGAGCGAGGTCGCCGAGGATCGAGTCGATCTCGCCACGAGTCGCGCCGTTGAGGTTCAGACGCGTCCGCTCCGCCAGGTCCGAGGTCCTCGACTCCTCAGCCATCGACCGCCAGCCCAACGGCCCTGAGCGCCCCGTCCTTCTCCTGATAGAGGCAGATACGGGTGATCTTCTGATCTTCGACCGTGAACACCAGCGTGCTTCGGGCTGTGACCTCGATACCGTCCCGGCCCTTCTCGTGAGCCAGATTCGGCACGACGACCGAGTCGCCGGCGTCTATCAGGCAGTCCGGCTGGATCACGATCTCGGTGAACGCCTCGAAGTAGCGGCGAGTGACATCGATGTTCTGCTGGGACATGGTCAGGATCCAGTATCCCCCAGGCGACCGGCTTGGGATCGACACAAAATCGTCAAGGGGCTATGTCCGTAGACTCCCCGGCGTGAGCGGCCTCGACCTCGCTGCGGGACTGGCGTATCGGTCGGCGGGGGATCGGAGCGACCCGGCGGTCCTGCTGGTGCACGGCTACCCGGAGTCCTCCTACATGTGGCACGAGGTGTTGCCCGTACTGGCTGAGAGCGGCTGGCGCGCACTTGCGCCCGACCTGCCGGGGTTCGGCGATTCCGAGCCCGACCCACCGGCCACGTGGGAGCGCCAGGTCGAAGCGCTCGAGCGTTTCACGCGCGAGCTCGACCTCGGCCCGGTCGCACTCGTCACGCACGACTGGGGCGTGCTGATCGGGCTTCGCTGGGCCTGTGACCACCCGGGATCGACAAGCGCGCTGGTGATCTCCGATGGCGGGTTCTTCGCTGACCGTCGCTGGCACGATCTCGCGAAGGCGATGCGCACTCCGGAGCGAGGCGAGGAGCTGGTCGCCTCCTACACCCGCGACGGCTTCGCCGCCGCGATGCGCGCGGTGTCACCGAGGATGAGCGAAGAGTCGCTCGAGGAGTACTGGAAGGGCTTCGCCGACCAGACGCGGCGCCACGGACACCTCGAGATGTACCGCTCGGGCGACTTCGAGAAGCTCCTCCCATACGAAGGCCGCGTCGCCGCGCTCGGCGTCCCCGAGCTGATCCTGTGGGGCGAGAACGATCAGTTCGCGAGCGCGCGCATGGCCAATCGCTACCACGAGGAGCTGCCCGGCTCGGAGGTCGCCGTGTTCGAGGGCGCGGGGCACTTCATCTGGGACGACGACCCCGAGCGCGCCGGCGGAGCGCTGCTCGACTTTCTCAACCGGCGCGCCCGCTGAGCGATGGCCACAGAGCTGGCAGAGCTCACCGTGAGCGATGCCGCCGCGTGGCGGCAATGGCTCGCCGAGAATCACGAGCAGCCGACCGGGGTCTGGCTGGTGCTCGCCAAGAAGGGCACCACCGAGCCAACCAGCCTGTCCTATGACGAGGCCCTCGATGAGGCGCTCTGCCACGGCTGGATCGACGGTCAGGTGCAGCGCCACGACGAGCGCACCTACAAGCAGCGCTTCACCCCGCGGCGGGCGCGCAGCAAGTGGTCCAAGCGCAACGTGGGCATCGTAGGCCGGCTGCTCAGCGACGGTCGCATGCATCCGGCGGGGCTCGCCGCGGTCGACGAGGCCAAGGCGGACGGGCGCTGGGAAATCGCGTATTCGGGCCAGGCCACCATCGAGGTGCCCGACGATCTCACCGCGACGCTCGACGCCGATCCGCGCGCGCGGGCGATGTTCGAGATCCTCACGAGCCAGAACCGCTACGCGATCCTCTACCGGATCGATGCCGCCAAGCGCCCGGCAACCCGCGCCCGCCGGATTGTGCAGTACGTGGAGATGCTCGCCCGCGGGGAGACGCCCCACCCGCAGCGGCGCAAGCTCCAGAGCTACAGACCAGGGAGCTAACGCCCGAGCGTGCGCACGAGCTCGTGGGAGCGCCCGCGCACCTCGCCGATGAGCCGGCGCACGTCCTCGAGACCGGACCGCAGCTCCGGGTCGCCGACCTCGACGGGGAGCATCGAATCCTGCAGGGTGGCCAGCGTGGTGTCCGCCCGCGTGACCTCCTCGACGGCGCTGTCGAGAAAGCCCTTCACGCCGTGCGACGGGGCGCCGGGGGTTGCCGGCGTGAACTGCCGGGCGGGGAGGTTGTGGCGCTCTGCGAACCCCGCGTGAGTGCGCTGCGCGCGGCCGTAGGCGATCTGCACGGGCCGGAACAGCTCGTCCTCGAGCCGCTCGGCCGTCTGCTCGTCCACGAGCTCGTAGGCCTCGCCGAGGGACGCGAGCGCCGAGGAGATCTCATCGGTCGCATCGGCGAGCTCGTTGAGCAGCTGCTGGCGGGCATCGGCGGTGGTGTAGGGCATCACCGCCAGGTTAGTCGCGGATCCCGGGCGGACCTAGGAGATTCTGCGCCTTGCGACGAGCACTACGAGATGGTGATCCTTGAAGAGACAGTCGGCGTCCGGAAACCCGGCGGAGCGCAGCCATGCAAGCTGGTCCTCGACCGTGGCCAGACGGTCAGCGCTCATGCGCGCCACGGCCTCTGCCCACTCGTGCTCGCTCGCTCCGAGCTCGCGGGCGCGCCGCTCATGCCACTCGGTGTATGCACGTTCGAACAGCGGGGTTGGAGCGCCAACGTGCTCGGCGTTCACGAACACGCCACCGGGAGAGAGCTCGTCGTGCACGCGCGTGAACAGCTCGCGCTTGGCGGCATCCTCGAGATGATGGATCGCCATGGCGCTGACCACCGCATCCCAGGGTCCGGGCGGCGGGGCCTCGGCAAGGTCACCCGTCAGGTAGCTCGCCCCCTCGCCGAGCGCGCTCCGGGCCTGCTCGAGCATCGCGGGCGAGCCGTCGAACAGGACCAGCTCTGCCTCCGGATGTGCCCGCGCGACCGCGCGCGCGAGCAGGCCCGTGCCCGCCCCGAGGTCGATCACACGGTCCAACGGACGACCGGCCAGCTCGAGCGCGGCGACCGCGGTGCCATAGAACTCATCGAAGGGCGGCACGAGCCGCCGCCGCTCCGCCTCATAGCTCGCGGCATGTTCCTCGAACATCGCGATCGCATCGTCCGCCACAACACCGGACTCTACCTCCCGTCATCTAGGCTCCCGGAGCGATGCACGTCCGCTCCTACGCTCAGATCGAGCCCTGCATCACGCTCGACGGCTCGGAGATCCGGGAGTGGGCCGGGCGGGTTTCCGCGCCCGCCCAGAACCAGAGCCTCGCCGAGGCCACCATCCCGGTGGGCGGCGCCACCGCCGAGCACTACCACGTGCTCAGCGAGGAGCTGTATCTCGTGACCGCGGGCGAGGGCCGGCTGATCATCGACGGCGAGGAGCGGCTGATCCGCGAGGGCGACTGCGCGCTGATCCCGCCCGGCGCCCGCCACAAGGTGTTCAACGTGGGCGATGGGCCGCTGCGGATCGTGTGCGCGTGCTCGCCTGTCTACTCCGACGAGGACACTCACATCACGGAGTAGCGCCAAGACGGTCGCGGGTCGCGGGCCGTACGCGTGCGCCGTCGGCTTCGCTATAGTTAAGTCTGTGCTTAACCAATTGCCCGTCGCCGATCCCCTCGCCGATCAGGTTTTCCAGGCCCTCGGCGACCCCAACCGCAGGATCATCGTGGAGCGACTGAGCCTGGGGCCGGCCTCGGTCTCAGAGCTCGCCGAGCCGCTGCCGATGTCGCTTCCCGGAGTGCTCCAGCATGTGCAGGCGCTCGAAGCCAGCGGGCTCGTGCGATCGGAGAAGGTCGGACGGGTGCGCACCTGCCACATCGAGACGGCCGCGCTGAGCGCGGCTGAGCAATGGATCGCCGACCGGCGGAGCACCTGGGAGAGCCGCCTCGGCCGCCTCGGCGGGTTTCTCGACCAGCAGAGGGGGAAACCGAAGGGCCAACGCCCACAACCCAAGAAAAGGAGCAGATCATGACCGATCGATCCGCCGTCCACGCAACCTTCGCCGTAGAGCGCACGTACGACGCCGCCCCCGCGCGGGTGTTCGAGGCGTGGGCCGACCCGGCACTCAAGAGCCGCTGGTTCGGGGCCCCAGGGTCGACTGAGCATCAGCTCGACTTCCGCATCGGCGGCAGGGAGCTCAACCGCGGGGGCCCGCCCGGCGGCCCCGTGTACACCTATGACGCGCTCTACTACGACATCGTCGAGGACGAGCGGATCGTGATCGCGTATGAGATGTACATGGACGACACCCGCATCTCCGTTTCCGTCGCTACCGTGGAGTTCTCACCGGCCGGCACCGGCACCCGGCTTCTACTGACCGAGCAGGGCGCCTTTCTCGACGGTCACGACACGCCCGCCCAGCGCGAGCACGGCACCGGCGATCTGCTCGACAAATTGGGCGCCGCACTCGAGCGCCAACCCGCGACACCGTGACACTCACACCGTGACAACAGATTCCACGGCCCACGAATCCATAATCAACGACCCCATGACCAAAGACACCTCCGTCAGCAACAGGAACCGCTGGATAGCCCTGTACGTGCTGTGCGGCGGGATGCTGATGATCGTGCTCGACGTGACCGTGGTGAACGTCGCCCTGCCCTCGATCCAGCGTGACCTCGGCTTTTCCCAGTCGAGCCTCGCGTGGGTGATCAACGCCTACCTGATCTCCTTCGGCGGCCTGCTGCTGCTGGCCGGTCGATTCGGGGACATCCTCGGGTCCAAGAGCGTGTTCATGGCGGGCCTTGCCGTCTTCACCGTGGCCTCGCTCGTATGCGGGCTGTCCCAGAGCCAGGAGATGCTGGTCGCGGCACGCTTCGTGCAGGGCGTCGGCGGCGCGATGACCTCCGCGGTCATCCTCGGCATGATCGTCACCATGTTCCCCGAGCCGCGCGAGCGCGCGAAGGCGATGGGCGTGTACGCGTTCGTCGCCTCGGCGGGCGGCTCTGTGGGGCTGCTCGCCGGGGGCGTGCTCACGCAGGCGATCAACTGGCACTGGATCTTCTTCATCAACATCCCCATCGGGATCCTGGTGGCGGTTCTCGCCGTGCGGCTGCTCGAGCGGCCGGCCGGCATCGGCTTCGGCGACGGCGCCGACGTTCCCGGAGCGCTCCTGATCACGAGCTCGCTGATGCTGGGCGTGTACACAATCGTGAAGCCCGCAGCCGACTATGGCTGGGGTGCGAGCCGCACGCTCGAGCTCGGCGCCCTCTCGCTGGCCCTGCTGGCGGCCTTCATCGCTCGCGAGGCCACGGCGTCGAACCCGCTGATACCGCTGCGCATCTTCCGCTCGCGAAACGTCTCGGGGGCAAACGTCATCCAGGTCCTGACCGTGGCGGGAATGTTCGGGCTGTTCTTCCTCGGAGCCCTCTACCTCCAGCGTGTCCTCGGCTTCGACGCCCTGGAGACGGGCCTCGCGTTCCTGCCGGCCACGCTGATCATGGGGACGCTGTCGCTGCGCTACTCCGAACCGCTGATCATGCGCTTCAGCGCGCGGGGCACGCTCGTGCCGGGGCTGATCCTCGTCGCCATCGGCCTCACGCTGTTCGCCAGGGCGCCCGTCCACGGGAACTACTTCGGCGATGTCCTGCCCGTCATGATCCTGCTCGGGTTCGGCATCGGCGTGTGCTTCCCCGCGCTCATGACCCTCGCGATGTCGGGCGCCACGCCGAGCGACGCGGGCCTGACCTCGGGCCTCGTCAACACCACCGCTCAGGTCGGCGGCGCGCTTGGACTGGCCGTGCTCGCAACCCTGTCCACCACCCGCACGCACACGCTCACCGCCGCCGGGAAGTCACAGGCGGCGGCGCTTACAGGGGGTTTCCACCTGGCGTTCCTGATCGCGGCGGGCCTGGTCCTCGCGGCGGTGGCCGTCGCCCTCACCGTGCTGAAGCCGGAGGCGGCTGCGGCCGAGCTGGACAGCGCCGAGGCCGTCAACGCCGGCCAGACGACCTACCGTGAGGCCGCGTAGGCGGGGTGCTCGAGCGCAGAGGTGTCGATGAAGAATTCCCGCGCGAGCGTGGCGATCAGATCGGCGAGCTCCTTATGCTCCTCCGGTCGCCAGTACTCGAGCAGGTCGCTCAGGCGCTGTTCGCCGGTTCTCGTAAGGCGCTCGAGCGTGGCCTGACCGTCGGCCGTCGGCTCAAAGCAGGAGGGCTCGTCCGCGCAGACGGTGATCAGCTCGAGGCCCGAGAGCTCCTCGCGCGCTCCGATCAGCGTGTTGAGATCGACCTGAGACCTCGCGGCCAGAATCGACAGCTCAATCGTTGCCTGCTGGCTGAACCTGGCCAGCAGCCAGCACCCGGCGGGACTGATGTCCACACCGGCGCGGGCCGCCACCCGCACGAGGATCTCCCTCGCTCCCTCGCGGCGGTCCAGGCGACCGATCATGTTCGCCACCTCCGCAATCGAGGCCGTGTCCCGCGGCGTGGCGTAGGTGTCGGAGAGATCGTCTGACGCGACGGTCTCGCGCAGCGGCAGCTCGCGGATGAACCACGTCAGCACGAACGCCGCGACCGAGATCGCCGCCGCGACCAGGAAGACGCTGCTGAGCGAGGTGGTGAACGCGTGCAGGTAGCCGGCGTGCAGGGCGGCCGGCAGATGGGCGATCTGCTGGGGGTTCACTTCATTGCCTGAGCCCGCGCGCGATGCCGCGGTGGCGGGCAGGGTGCTCTTCAGCTCGCTGCTCAGGCGGTTGGCGAAGATCGCACCGAGCACAGACGTTCCAAGCGATCCGCCCATCGATCGAAACAGCGTCGCGCCCGAGGTCGCCACGCCCAGATCGGAGTACTCGACCGCGTTCTGCACCGCCAGCACGAGCACCTGCATGACCATCCCCAAGCCCAGGCCGAGGACGAACATGAACGCGACGATCATCGCCTCGCTGCTCGCCGTGTCGAGCGTGGAGAGCAGGTAGAGCCCGAGCGCCATCACCGCCGTCCCGGCGATCGGGAACGGCTTGTAGTGGCCGCTGCGGGTGATCACCTGTCCCGAGGCGATCGATGTGATCAACAGGCCTCCCATCAGCGGCACGAGCTGCAGCCCCGATCCCGTCGGGCTCGCGCCCTTTACCACCTGCAGGAACAGCGGCAGGTAGGTGACCGCGCCGAACAGCGCGAAGCCCACGACGAATCCGACGGCGCTCGTGACCACGAACACGCGGTTTGAGAGCAGCCGCGGCGGCAGCACGGGCTCGGAGGCGTGGCGCTCGAACCACAAAAACACCGCCAACGCCAGCACACCGCCCGCTCCCAGCCCGACGATCACGGGCGAGCCCCAGCCGAAGGAGACACCACCCAGCGAGCTCGCCAGCACGATCGCCGAGAGCCCCGCCGCGAGCAGCGCGGTGCCGATGTAGTCGATGTTGTGGTGCACGCGCTCCGCCATCGACGGCAGCGTCGCCGCCAGCACGAACATCGCGATGATCCCGAGCGGCAGGTTGACGTAGAAGATCCAGCGCCAGCTCAGATTGGTCGTAAGAAAGCCGCCGAGCAGCGGGCCGGCGACACTCGCCAGCCCGAACACCGCGCCGAACAGACCCACGTAGCGCCCGCGTTCGCGCGGCGGGACGACATCGCCGATCGCGGCCTGCGCGCTCACCATCAGGCCACCCCCACCGAGGCCCTGCAGCGCCCGGAAGGCGATCAGCTCGTCGAGGCTCTGGCTCAGGCCGCACAGTGCCGAACCGGCGAGAAAGATGATCAGGGCGCCCTGCAGGATGATCTTGCGCCCATACATGTCGCCGAGCTTCCCGTACAGCGGTGTGACCACCGTCTGCGCGAGCAGGTACGCGGTGACGACCCACGAGATGTGCTTCAGCCCGCCGAGATCCCCGACAATCGTCGGCAGGGCGGTCGCCACGATCGTCTGATCGAGCGCGGCGAGGAACATCACGAGCAGCAGCCCGCCGAACACCAGGCGCAGCGACACCTGGCCGCCTTTGGCCTCTGATGCGATGGAGGGGTTCGCGGCGGCGCTCATCGATCTCGCTCAGCCCAGACTCTAAGACCTGGTCGCTCCAAGCTCCTGAGGATGCGCCGGGGCCGACCGCTCCTCGCACATCAGGCTGCGATGGCGAAGGCGGTCGGCGGCGGGCGGTCGACAGACCGCCGCTTCAGTCAGGGCCTCAGGCGGGCGCCATCTGGCGCACCTGGGTCAACCGGATGCTGTTGCCCGAGGGGTCATGGAAGCCCGAGTCGATCCCGTAGGGGCGGTCCTCCGGCTGCTCGGAGAACTCGACCCCGCGGTCGCGCAGCTCAACGTAGGAGGCCTGGCAGTCATCGGTCGTGAGAAACACGGTCCCGGCAAAGCCCTTGGCCACGAGGCTCCTGAGCTGCTCGGCCGTCTCTGCGTCCATCATCGGCGAGGCACCGATCGCCATCAGCACGATCGATACATCAGGCTGTCCTGCCGGGCCCACCGTGAGCCAGCGGAAGTTGCCCATCTCGGCGAGGGTCACGTCCATGCGCACCTCCATGCCGAGCTTCTGCGTGTAGAACGCGAGTGCCTCGTCCTGGTCGTTCACCCACAGCTGGGCGTTTGCGATTTTGATCATCGGGACCTCCTGGTTAGAGGGAAGAATGTGCCGGCCATGCTAGGCGCGGGCCGAGCCCGTGTCTTCTCGAAACGTGCGGTGTTGCGGGCGCCCATATGCCCGCACCACGCAGGCCGGGATCAGCGCCTGCTCTGAGGCCGGCGGGGCCGCCGTGCGGTAGGCCGTGGGCGAGCAGCCGAAGGTGCGTGTGAAGCTCGTGGTGAACGAGCCGACGCTCTGAAGGCCCACCGAGAAGCAGATATCCGCAACCGAGCGGTCGGTGCCTCGCAGGAGCGCCGCGGCCCGCTCGAGGCGGCGGGTGAGCAGGTACCCGTGCGGGGACTCGCCAAAGGCGCGGCGGAACTCGCGGCTGAAATGTGCGCTAGAGAGGCCCGCCGCGTGAGCCAAGTCGTTGACATCGAGCGGCTCGAAGTATCTCGCGTCGGCGAGGTCCTTGGCGCGCAGAAGGTGACGGGCGCCCGGGGCGAAGGCCATGGGCCATTATCGCGCTCTGCCCGCTGATGACGCGCATCGAGGGCCCAGCACGGAATACTCGTGTCGATGCTCCGGGCCCCCGATCTCGCCGGTCACGTGCTTGACGACCGCTACGAGCTCCACCTGCTTCTCGGCGAGGGTGCCTTCGGCCGCGTCTACCGAGGGCTCGACAGACGCCTCGCACGTCCCGTGGCGGTGAAGGTGATCAAGCCGTGGTGGGCCGAGGACAGCGCTTGGGTGGAGCGCTTCGAGCGCGAGGCGCAGCTGCTCGCGCGCGTCAGCGATCCTGGCGTCGTTCAGATCTTCGACATCGGCCACGCCGAGGAGGGCCCCTACTACGTCGCTGAGCTCGTCGAGGGCGAGAGCCTTGCCGAGCGCCTGCGGCGCGGGCCGCTGCCGATCGAGGACGCGCGCGCCGTGGCTGAGCAGCTGTGTCGCGCCCTGGCAAGCGCCCACGCCCAGGGGGTCGTGCACTGCGACGTCAAGCCCGCCAACGTGCTGATCAGTGACGACGGGGTCGTGAAGGTGGGGGATTTCGGCGTCGCCCGATTGGCTCAAGGCACCTCACAAGCGTCGGCAACGATCGCGGGGACTCCCCGCTACATGTCACCCGAGCAGGCCCGTGGTCGACCGACGACGCCGGCCACAGATGTCTACAGCGCCGGCGTGGTCCTGTATGAGATGCTCGCCGGCCAGCCGCCCTTCATGCACGGGTCACCTGTCGAGCTGGGCCTGCGCCACCTCCAGGACCGGCCGCCCGAGCTCCCGGCCCGGGTCCCGGCCGCCCTGCGCGAAATAGTCGGCCGGGCGATGGCGAAGGATCCGAACGATCGCTACCGCGGCGGCGAGGAGATGGCCAGGGCGTTGGTTGGCGAGGGGCCGGCGCGGCCGCGAACACAAGCCCCGAGCACGATGGCGATGGACGCGGACGGCGACAAGCTCGGCGAGGCCGGCCGTGAAGCGATGACCGCGACCGTGACGGTGGCCAGAGCACCGGGCGGCGACCTCGCCGGGGCACACGCGCTTGATGGGGCCGCGGCCGCTACCAGGGTCCTTCCGCGCTCCCCGCTGAATGCCCCTCCACCGGGCCCGTCCGATCGCCACTCCGATCCCCGCACGCGGCGTCACCGTCTGATCGCCCTGGCGACCGGACTGCTCGTGCTGGTGGGTCTCGCGATCTTCCTGCTCGCCGGAGCGAGCGCCCGCACGACCGTCCCCGAACTGCGCGGGCTCCCGCGCGGCGGCGTCGAGGCGCGAGCGCGGCGCCTACACGTGCAGCCGGCATTCGTGAGTCACTACTCCGACGCCGCCATGGGCATCGCGATCGCACAGACTCCGTCCGCGGGAGCGCGTATCGCAGACGGCTCGGCCGTCCGTGTGATCCTCAGTGCCGGACCGCCGCCCGTGAAGGTGCCGGGAGTCGTCGGCCAGGCGTCCGCGTCGGCGGAGAGCCGGCTGGTGAGCGCCGGCCTGCGTTACGGCGTGTCGCTCGTGCCGGGTCCCGGATCAAGTCCGGGTGTCGTGCTGGGTCAGGCGCCCGGGCCATCCACCACCGTGGCGCACGGATCGACGGTTGCGCTCAGCGTCGCTGAGACGCCGAGCTGGCGAGTACTGACCAGCTTCTCGGGCGTCGACGGCGGCCGCTCGGTGCCCTTCCGCATCCTGGGGAGCCGCTGGAGGGTCAGCTACAGCATGGCCTACGAGGGGACATGCCTGCTGCTGGTGGTCTGCTTCGGCCCGAGCGGCCACGCCACCAACCTCGAAACGGGCTCGAGCGTCGGCAGCTTCGAACTCGGGGAAGGCGCCTCGGAAACGCACACGTTCGACAGCGGGCCGGGCCTCTACAGTCTCGCGGTCACCGGCGGGCGGGATTCCGCGCGCTGGTCAATGACGGTCGAGGACTACTACTGACGCCGACTCAGCCGGGTTCGGGTTCGGGCCCGATCTGCTCGATGAAGGCCGCCAGCGCCGCGACCTGCTGCGGTTGGCGGCCGAGATCAAGGCGCCTCAGCGCCGCGACCATCGGCGCGGGGTCATAGCCTGAGATCGGGCTCTCATCGGGGTTGCGCAGCGCTTCGCTGATGAAGCGTTCGTCCACGAGCACGTGGCGCCCATCGGCGAGCGCGACCTCGTGGCCGGCGAAGGTGATGAAGCTCGGCGCGACGCCTGGCTTCAGCTTTGCGAGGTGGCAGGCAGCGCAACCGTCCGCGACGACGAGGCGCGCGCCCTTCTCGATCAGCAGCTGATGGGGTGTGAAGGGTTCGGCCGCGGTCTGCAGTCCGCTCGAGCTCGAGCTCTGGCTGCTCGCTGCCCCGCCCGCGCCGCAGCCCGCCAGCGCGATTGCGAGCGCGCCGGCGAGCAGCGGTGTGAGCAGCGGTGTGAGCAGCGGTGTGAGCAGCGGCGCGCAGAGCGCCTTCAGGCGGCCGATGCGGAGGCCTCCGAATACATCAGCGAGCCGGGTGTCGTGAGCGACTCACCCGTCTCGAGCAGCGTCTTCAGGCCGGAGAGGATCATCGGCCAGCCACCGTACAGTTCGTTGTTCGCGCCCTCGCGCAGCTGATCGTGGATCACCGTCAGCCGGCAAGAATCGCCGACCGGCTCGATCTCCCAGGTGACCCTCGAGGTCCCCTCCTGCTTGACCTCATCACCCCACAGAGCGTTGAAGCTCTGCACGAGCCGGTGCGGCGGGTCGACCTCGAGGTTCTCCCCCGCGGCGATCGCGCCGCCGCGCGGATGCGAAGCCTCATAGGACGAGCCCGACTCCCAGTCGGAGGTGATGCCCACGCCGAAGTTGTAGCGCTGTCGCATCTCCTGATCGGTGATCGCCTGCCAGAGACGCTCGGGGGTGGTCTTTATGTAGATCTCGAACACCTTTTCCATGGTTGGCTCCTCGATTCGTTTCTTCAGCCCGCTGAGCGCCTCGGCCCAGGGCTCCGCGTACTTGCTCACCCACCGGTCGTGGACGAGCCTGATGGGCACCGGGTTCAGGAAGTGAAGCTTCTCGCGTCCGCGTCGCCTCGTGGTCACGAGGCCCGCCTCCTCGAGCACCTTCAGGTGCTTCATCACGCCGAAGCGCGTCATCGGCAACCGCCGCTCGAGCGACCCCAGGCTCTGCCCATCTTCTTCGAACAGCGCGTCGAGGAGGCTCCGGCGCGTGGGGTCTGAAAGTGCCCTGAACACCGCGTCCATGCCGAGATCATATGTGACCTAATGGTCACCTGTCAACCCCGGGCCGTGTCGTCCGACTATCCGTCCAGAAACGCGCGCGCCTCGACAGATGCCTCGGTCGCGGCCCGATCCTCGTAGTGAACGTGTGCGTGGGATCCCACGAGCAAAGACGATTGCGTGTCTGAGAGCGAAACCAACAGGCCAGACGCAGATTCTCCATCGACAGGGGCACGGCCGTCGAGGGCGCGCGGGCGCAGACTCCAGCGTCGCAGACCGCTGGGCGAGGGCCGCACGAGCACCCTGGCGGCGCTGACGGTGCTGCTCGTCGCGGTCGGAGTGCTCGCCTCGGTGCTCGGCGCGCGCGCGGTGGCGCGCTCGGACGCCGAGCAGGGGCGGCTTGCGTTCCACCTGGCCTCGACCGAGATCGCCTCGAGCCTCTACCTGGCGATCCAGCACGAGGAAGACCTCGTGATCAGCGCGAGCGCCTTCGTCAGGGGCAACCCGAGCGCATCTGCCGCCGACTTCGACAGGTGGGCGGAATCGGTCCGCGCGATCCAGCGCTACCCCGAGCTTCAGGTCCTCGGCCTGGTGACGCTCGTGCCGAGCTCCCGCCTGCAGGCGTTCGAAGCGAACATCGCCTCTCATCCGATACGGCCGCTGGGACCGCATTCGGTGGGACCCAAGGAAGACTTCATCGTCTTCCCTCCGGGCAACCGGCCCTACTACTGTCTGGCCGTGGCCGGACTGGCGAGGAGCCGCGCGACGTTCGTGCCTGCGGGTCTTGATTACTGCGCGGTCGCCCCCACGCTGATCACCGCTCGCGACTCCGGGCAGACCGGCTACGCGCCATTCTCGGAGGGGAACGCCACAACCTTGGGAGTCGAGGCGCCCGTCTACCGGGGGGAGTCCGTGCCGTCCTCGGTGAAGGGCCGCCAGCGGGCGTTCGTGGGCTGGATCGGCGAGCTGCTCGCACCGGACGTCGTGTTGGCGCGGGCGCTCGCCGGGCACCCGAACATCGCCGTGACATTCCGCTACGACACGCGCAACTCACACGTTGCGTTCTCGAGCGGGCGCGCCCCGGCCGGCGCGCAGAGCACGGAGACGGATCTCCGCGTCGGGCAGGAAGACGGCCTTGGCAACCCGCATGAAGGCTGGAGCGTGCAGACCTTCGGAGCACCGGTTGCGGGTGTGTTCGGCAACTGGAACTCATTCGCGCTGCTGATCGGCGGCACCCTGCTGAGCGTGATGCTCGGCCTGCTCGTGCTGGTCCTCGGGACCGGGCGCAGACGGGCGCTGTCGCTCGTCAGCGAGAAGACCCGCGAGCTCTCCCATCAGGCTCTCCACGACACGCTCACCGGACTGCCGAACCGCGCCCTCGTGCTCGACCGCGCCGAGCAGATGCTCGCGCGAGCGGCCCGCCAGCCGGGCATGTTGGCGGGCACGCTGTTCATCGACATCGACGGCTTCAAGCACGTCAACGACAGCCTCGGGCACGCAGCCGGAGATCAGCTGCTGAAGGTCGTCGGGCAGCGGCTGCAGAGCGTGGCGCGCGAGCAGGACACGGTGGGCCGTCTCGGTGGAGACGAGTTCGTGATGCTGGTCGAATCGACGGCCGACGAGGCGACGCTCGACCTGCTCGCCGGCCGCCTGACCGAGGTCCTGCGCCAGCCCGTCGAGTTCGACGACGGCAAGAAGCTGTTCTCGGTCACGGCCAGCATCGGCGTGGCGATCGGACAGTACGCGACGCCAGACGCGCTGCTGCGCGACGCGGACCTCGCCCTGTACGCCGCCAAGGCGGAAGGCAAGGACCGCTACGCGCTGTTCGACGTGAGCATGTACGCCGGCGTGGAGGGCCGCCTGGAGCTCGAGGCGGATCTCAGTACCGCGATCGAAGAGGAACAGTTCTCCCTGCTCTATCAGCCGATGGTTGACCTGCCGAGCCGGGAGGTGGTCGGCGTCGAGGCGCTCGTCCGCTGGAACCATCCGACGCGAGGCGTCCTGCTTCCCGAGAACTTCGTCCCGCTGGCCGAGGAGAGCGGGACGATCGTGCCGATCGGCCTCTGGGTCCTCGAGCAGGCATGCGGCCAGGCCGTGAGCTGGGCAGCCGAAGGCCTCGGGATCGGCGTGTCGGTGAACGTGTCGGCCTTCCAGCTCCGCCAGTCGGGGTTCGCCGACGGTGTGATGAGGGTCCTCGAACTGACCCACATGGAGCCCTCCTCGCTGACGCTTGAGATCACCGAGACCACGCTGATGGGCAACGTGACCGAGGCGTGCGAGCGCCTGGAGGTGTTGAAGGCGCTCGGCGTGCGCGTCGCGATCGACGACTTCGGCACCGGCTACGCGTCGCTGTCAAACCTGCAGCGCGTGCCCGTCGACATCCTCAAGATCGATCAGAGCTTCGTTGCGGCGCTGAACGACGGGGGTCAGAGCCGCGAGCTGCTCGCGGCGATCCTGGGCGTGGGACAGGCTCTCTCGCTGGTCGTGGTGGCCGAGGGGGTCGAGGAGCAGGGCCAGCTGACCACGCTCGAAGGCATGGGGTGCGGTAGGGCTCAGGGCTTCCTCATGGGCAGGCCCGGCTCGGCGAAGGACATCGAGAGCGTGCTGGCGCCCGGCGCGAGGCCTCGCGCGGTCGGTTCACAGACCCTCTAGCCACGACACGCGCTCGAGCAGCGACCCGCAAGGCACTGCGCCGGCCGCGTGTGCCACCATCGCCGGATGACGGACGCTTTCGTTCTCGGCGGGATACGCACCCCCGTCGGGCGCTACGCCGGCTCGCTGTCGCATCTGCGCGTTGATGACCTCCTCGGCCAGACGATGGTCGCGGCCTGCCAGCGGGTGGGGGTCGAGCTCGACCGCGTCGATGACATCGCCGCCGGCTGCGTGAATCCAGCACACGAGGGCATGGGCGACGTGGCGCGCTGGGCCGCGTTGGCGGCGGGCTTTCCAGATTCCGTTCCCGCGATCACCGTCAACCGCTTCTGCGCCTCGTCGCTGTCCGGCGCGATCTCGATCGCCCACGCCGTGCGCAGCGATGAGCTCTCGATCGGGCTCGCCGCGGGAGTCGAGTCGATGTCCCGGTCCGGGTGGGCGCTGATGAAGGGCGACGCACCCTTCAGCCCGCGCGGTCCGGTGTTCATGCTCGACACGATGTGGGCGGGCGCGGGCGGCCCACCGAACCCGACACTGCTGGCCAAGAACGCTTACGTCGAGATGATCAAGACCGCCCAGAACGTCGCCGACCGCTACGAGCTCACACGCGAGGAGATCGACGCCTTCGCGCTCCGCTCCCAATTGAAGGCGGCGGCCGCGCGCGACTCGGGAAGGCTCGCCGCCGAGATCCTGCCGGTCGAGATCGCGGCGACCCGCAGGCAGCCCGCGCGGACCTTCGAGCATGACGAGAGCATCCGCGAGACGAGCGCCGAGCAGCTGGCCGCACTTCCTCCGCAGCCGAACACGACGCAGATGACGGCCGGGAACTCCTCGCCGCTGAGCGATGGCGCGAGCGCGGTGCTGATCGCCAGCGGCGCCGCGACTGAGGAGCTGTCCGTCGAGCCACTGGCGCGCATCGTGGCCTCCGCCACCTATGCACTCGATCCTCAGTTCATGGGGATAGCACCGGCGTTCGCGATCGCGACCGCGCTACAGCGCGCGAGCCTTTCCCCGGGCGACGTCGACGTGTGGGAGGTCCATGAGGCGTTCTCGGCACAGGCTCTCGGCGTCCTGCGAGAGCTGCCGCGACAGCTTGACGGCTTCGAGATCCCCGACGAGCGCCTGAACCCCAACGGCGGCGCCGTGGCGATCGGGCCGGTGCTCGGCGGCGTCATAACCTCGGGCATCGGCTGGGAGTGGATCTTCTTCGTGAACGTCCCGATCGGCGTGATCGCGGTGTTCATCACGCTGGCGAAGGTGGCCGACTCGCGCGACCCGGACGCCAAAGGCGTCGACTGGGCGGGCCT
>Ga0209248_10000290_pt1 | contig 16305 bp, 9 predicted proteins | sample BogFormECP04_OM1_FD_188241 | JGI IMG/M metagenome (GOLD analysis project Ga0209248, IMG submission 188241) | Bog forest soil microbial communities from Calvert Island, British Columbia, Canada - ECP04_OM1 (SPAdes) (version 2) | ecosystem: Environmental > Aquatic > Freshwater > Wetlands > Bog ... | reverse complement strand
ACTGAGATTCCGATTGTGAGCATTGGAACGGTGAGGCTGGTCGGTGTCCGGGCGCTGGCGATGGTGCTGGGGGACATGATTTCGCAGAACCAGATGCCGCACTTGGATGGAACGCTGGCTTACACGGCGTTCAAGGATCGCATCCTGCAGATTGATTTTGGCGCGCATAAGGTGCGGATTTCCGAGGTGCTGACGGCATCGACCGGCTGCAGCGGAACTTGCGACAAATTCTCGCTGATTAAATTTGGGAAAGATGGACCGCCCATTCTCGTGGCCAACGGGTTTGAGATTAATGGAAAGAAAGTGACGGCTCAGGTGGACACTTTGTACAGCGGGTCGCTGCTGGTGTATACGGCGTCGATCGAGAAGTTGGGACTCAGCGAAGCCGCTAAGACGGATAAATCGAGGGACTTTCCGTTTACGGATGGCGGCGTGAAGATGAAAGAAGCGACCGCGGAGAAAGAAAGTTTCCGCGGCTTGATTTTGAGCGGGCCGGCGCCGCTGGTTTACTTCCCTACTCCAGACGTGCACGAGCCGGATGGCCTGTTTGACGCGACGGTGGGGCTGGATCTGCTTTACAACACGGTCCTGACGCTGAACTTCCGCGATATGACGATTTCTTTGGAAAAACACTAGGCTCGCGACGGCAAGGTTAGCGTAGCTTCGTATTCGCCGGCCAATTCATCCGGACAACCAAAAATGCGCGCTGGAATTTCGAATGGACGAAGTGCGCCTTCACGAGGCTGCGTGTGTGGCCGATTCACGCAGATGCGCGAGAAACGCGCGATGCGCACGCGTGAGGGAGCGGCCGCGCAGCACGACGACGCCGATGGTGCGAGTGGAAGAGGGATCGTCGATGCGCACGTAGCGGCAGCGCGATTTTTTCTCAATGGCCATTTCTGGGACGATGGAAACGCCCATGCCCGCGCCCACCATACTGAGCAGGCTGCTGAACTGGCCGCTCTCGAAAATAATTTGCGGATGGAGGCGGACGCGGTCGCAGGCCGCAACAGCGGTATCACGGAAACAGTGACCATCGCGCAGCAGAAGGAATGGCTCAGCGCGAAGATCTTTGAGAGAGAGCGAGCTACGCTTGGCTAATTTGTGGCCCGCAGGCAGCGCGGCGAAAAGGCGTTCGGTGAGCAACGGAAATGTTTCGAACTCGTGCCCGCGAATGGGGAGCGCAAGAATGGCGAGATCGGTTTTTCCCGCGCGCAATTGATCGAGGAGCGCTGGCGTGATTTCTTCGACCACCGTGAGCCGTACCTGCGAAAACTTGCGCGAAAAAGCGGTCAGGTGCTGCGGAAGGAAATAAGGCGCAACTGTGGGAATGACGCCGACGGTCACGGAACCGCCAATGGAGTCTTTTTGCTCGGCGACATCGCCGCGGGCGGCCTCCAGTTCGCGCAGTACAGCGCGGGCTCGCGGCAGGAACGTTTGTCCCAGTTCGGTGAGGCGCACGGAACGGCCGAGGCGGTCGAAGAGGCGCGCGCCGAGTTCGTCCTCCAGTTTCATGATTTGCTGCGAGAGCGAAGGCTGCGAAACATGAGACTGCTCCGCGGCGCGGCTGAAAGAGCTGGTTTCGGCAACGGCGCAGAAGTAGCGAAGCTGGTGGAGTTCCATAGAGTCCATTCCCTGCTGCAGGCCGCGAGTTCCGAGCAAAACAAAACGTGGAATGCTTGTGACTGGCATCACAAATTGCTATAGGCTCTGCCTATCCATCGTATCCGAACTATATATTGGAAGTATAGCTGCCGCGCGCCTATTCTTCTATTCCTCTGCAGGATTCCGGCTCTTAGGCCGCTGCTTGCAGGCAAACTGAGGAGGAATTGAAACTTGTCAACCGAAAGCAAATGCCCCGTAATGCACGGCGCTCACAGACACACCGCCGCTGGGACCACGACGAATGCAAACTGGTGGCCAAACCAGCTGAATCTGAAGATCCTTCACCAGCACTCTTCTCTGTCCGATCCGATGGACAAGAATTTCAATTACGCGCAGGAATTCAAGAGCCTCGACTTGAATGCCGTGATTAAGGACCTTCATGTCCTAATGACGGACTCGCAGGATTGGTGGCCGGCCGACTTTGGCCACTATGGCGGGCTATTCATTCGCATGGCGTGGCACAGTGCGGGTACTTACCGGACCGGCGACGGCCGCGGCGGTGCAGGCGCCGGCCAGCAACGTTTTGCGCCGCTCAATAGCTGGCCGGACAACGTGAACCTCGACAAGGCGCGCCGGTTGCTGTGGCCGATCAAGCAAAAGTACGGACGAAAAATATCCTGGGCCGACCTCATGATTCTCGCCGGCAATGTCGCCCTCGACTCGATGGGGTTCAAGACGTTCGGTTTTGGCGGTGGGCGCGCGGATGTGTGGGAGCCCCAAGAGGACGTTTTCTGGGGCCCCGAAGGCAAGTGGCTGGCGGACGAGCGTTACTCCGGCGACCGCGATCTTCAGAATCCGCTCGGTGCCGTGCAGATGGGCCTGATTTACGTGAATCCGGAAGGGCCGAATGGCAAGCCGGATCCAATCGCGGCGGCACGGGATATCCGAGAGACGTTCGCGCGCATGGCCATGAATGACGAAGAAACTGTTGCACTGATTGCCGGCGGACACTCCTTCGGCAAAACCCATGGCGCTGGCGATACGACGCTCGTGGGCGCAGAGCCGGAATCCGCTAGCGTCGAGCTACAGGGCCTCGGCTGGAGCAGCAAATTTGGCACGGGCAAAGCTGGTGACGCGATCGGCAGCGGCCTGGAAGTCATTTGGACTACCACGCCTACGAAGTGGAGCAATAATTTCTTCGCGAACCTCTTCGGCTACGAGTGGGAACTGACCAAGAGCCCGGCCGGTGCACATCAGTGGAAACCGAAGAATGGCGCAGGCGCTGGTAGCGTGCCGGATGCGCACGATCCGTCAAAGAGCCACGCACCATCCATGCTGACCACCGATCTCTCCTTGCGGTTCGACCCTGCTTACGAAAAGATCTCACGGCGCTTCTACGAGCATCCCGATCAGTTCGCGGACGCGTTTGCCCGGGCCTGGTTCAAGCTGACGCACCGCGACATGGGCCCCATCGTGCGTTATCTCGGCCCGCTTGTTCCGAAGGAGACGTTGCTGTGGCAAGACCCGATCCCCGCAGTGGATCATGCGTTGATCGGGGAGCAGGACATTGCCGCACTGAAGCCGAAAATCCTCGCATCAGGACTGTCCGTTTCCCAGTTGGTCTCTACGGCGTGGGCGTCGGCGTCGACGTTCCGCGGCTCTGATAAACGCGGTGGAGCGAACGGCGCACGCATTCGACTGACACCGCAGAAAGACTGGGCCGCCAACCAGCCGGCCGAGCTGGCGAAGGTGCTCCAGACTTTCGAAGCGATCCAAAAGGAGTTCAACGCCTCACAGTCTGGCGGCAAGAAGGTTTCGCTTGCGGACCTGATCGTTCTCGGAGGCGATGCAGCGATCGAGAAAGCCGCGAAAGCCGCCGGATATGACATAAGAGTTCCCTTCACTCCGGGGCGTATGGACGCATCGCAAGAACAAACCGACGTCCACTCCTTCGCGCCGCTTGAACCGGCGGCCGATGGGTTCCGCAACTATCTGCGCGGCAAGCAGGGACTATCCGCTGAGGAGCTATTGGTGGATCGGGCGCAATTGCTGACGCTTACCGCACCGGAGATGACCGTTCTCATCGGCGGCTTGCGCGTTCTGGGTGCAAATGCCGGGAATTCCGGGGACGGCGTCTTCACCAAGCGGCCGGAGACGCTGACGAATGATTTCTTCGTCAACCTGCTCGACATGAATACGACCTGGCAAGCCTCCTCTGCATCGGAAGGCCTGTTTGAAGGGCGCCATCGCGCGACGGGCGAAATCAAATGGACCGGCACTCGCGTCGACCTAGTCTTCGGTTCGCACTCACAGCTTCGGGCAATCGCGGAGGTTTATGCATGCGCCGACTCGAAGGAAGCGTTTGTGAAGGACTTCGTGGCTGCGTGGAACAAGGTGATGAACCTCGATCGCTTCGACCTTGCCGACACCATCGTCCCCAAGCATGCACTCGCAGCGGACTAATCTATACTGATCAATTGCCGATCAATCCTGTTCGCAGCTGTTGGAGGGGCGCAACTCGATTGCGCCCCTTCGGCACCCAATCGAAGCGACACACCACACATATATTTTCGAAAGTTTGTTTATTGCGCCGACCGCGAGAGTAATACGACGTCGCTGGTGACAGCTCCGCGCGACAGTGCAAGTTTGTTTCCGTCTGGGGACCAAGCAAAGGAAAAGATGCTGCCCGATGGAAAGTGGGTTAGCTGTGTTGCTGGTTTTCCGTCCATCGGAAAGGTCCACAAATTGGGCGCACCCGAGCGGGAGTCGACAAACGCGAGTGTAAGTCCGCCGGGAATCCAGCGTCCCTCTCGAATGGACGTGAACGAAGGCCCCGGATCCGGATAGCTGATGGGCGCGTTGCCGTCGAGCGTTAGAAATCCAACGCGACGCTTCTCCCCCGTTTGGGGGTCAACGAACGCGAACAGCAGATGCTTCCCGTCCGGATTGAGTCGCGAGCCGACGACCCGCTGCGATATGAGCGACACGGAAGTGCCACTGTCCAAAGAGAACTTGCATAAATTTCCATCGCCGCATAGCTCTTCGGCTACATACACCAGCCAACGGCCATCTCGCGGACACTGCGGGTAGACTTCTCCCAATCCATTGGTCAGTTGCGCGCCGGTTCCGGAGTCAAAATCCAGCTTCCAAAGATGCGATACCCCAGCGGGCGCGGAGATATAGACAACGCTGCGGCCCGAGTCGCACACAACCGGCGCGCTATGATAATTGGGCGCACCCGCGATGATTTGCGCATTCCCATCGGACAGCGAAGCAACCGAGAGGTCCCAATTTCCCGAATCGCTCGAGGTGTAGACGATTTTCTCCGCCGAAACGAAATCCATCCCGCGCAAACCGTCACTCCGTCCGTGCGTAAGCTGCTTTTCGTCATCCGGATTTTTTGCCGAAGCAATCCAAATCGTTGCGGCGGTATCCTTTTGCACGGCGAGAAGCGTCCGAGAATCCGCCGAAAGGCTCAGGGCGGAATAATCTTCAAGGTCGTTCGTGATGCGTTGCGGAGCCCCCTGAGGATACGGCACATACCAGATCTGAGTGGGCGCTCCAACCTGGTCCTGGCCCACAATCACCATCCCTTTGCCATCCGGAGTCCACGACATGTCCTTCATGTTGCTCCAATGAACCGGGAACTCCGTGGTTTTGCGGGTTTTCAGATCCAAAGCCTCCATGTGAACACGCTGACCGCGCGGATCCGCATCCACGAACTTCTGATAGGCGATCAAACGGCCATCCGGCGACCAGGTTGGAAAGAAACGGGGCGCGGAGTCGCGGTTGATGATTGTCTCGGCCGAGCCGTCGCTGTGCGCGGTGAGCAGGATCTCGTCATACTCCTTTGTAAAATCAATGCGCAGAAAGGTAATTTGCGAGCCATCGGGAGAAAATGTAAAGCTGCCAAAAACGTGGTCGGAAATCCTGCGCACGTTGCCGCCAAGCAGAGCGACCTGACTTAACTGTTCACCGGCGTTTCTCCTGGATTCACTCGTGAAGTAAACGAAACTCTCATCCGGAGAAAATCGAAGGTTTCCCACCAAAACGCCTGACTCCAGGGAAACGAGCTTTTGCAGGCTGTTCGTGGCGACCTGCCGGACCCAGATACTCTCGGAATCAGCCTCGCGAAGCGCGTAGGCAACATAGCGGGCGTCCGGCGAAAGCGCCGCGCCCAGCACGTTGCCGGTGGTGGTGAATCGCGAGATGTGCGCGTTGGCAACCAGCGGCAAGCGATCCAGGCTCGCCGGACGAAGAGCGTATCGCCACACGAGAAACGCGACGCCGGCAAGAACCACGGCGAGTCCGAAGCCAGCGAGTGCCACTATGGCGTGCGATCGCCCCTCGCCTGCTGCGGCCGCAGCCCTGGGAGAAGAAGCCGTCGCCACGCGTCCGGAACCCGAGTCGCGCCGCAGCCGCTTCAAGTCCGCTTGAAACTCACCCGCGGACTGGTAACGCAATTCGCGATCTTTCTCCAGAGCCTTGGTGATGATGCGCTCCAGTTCTGACGGAATATCGGGGTTCAAGCGAACAGGAGGAACTGGCTCGTGGTGCAGGATCGCATCGTAAATCGCCGCAGTAGAATCTCCACGGAACGGAAGCGTTCCCGTGGCCATTTCATACAGAACCACGCCGAATGAAAACAGATCGGTACGCGCGTCCAACGGTTTGCCCAGAACTTGTTCGGGAGACATGTACGCAACCGTTCCAACCGCCGTCCCGGGACTCGTCAAATGCTCTTCGGACACCGTTTTCGTCGGCGCCATCGTGCGAGTGACGGTGTCATCGCCGGACGTGGAAACTCCCGTTGCTTTTGCCAGGCCAAAGTCAAGAATTTTCGCCTGCCCTCGATTGGTCACAAAGAGATTCGAGGGCTTGATGTCGCGGTGAATGATTCCCTTCTGGTGCGCCGCGTCGAGCGCATCGGCCATCTGGATGGCCAGCTCGACGAGCTTGTCGAATTTAATCGGCTTGCCATTAATCTCGTGCTTGAGCGTGTGGCCCTCTAAAAGCTCCATCACGATGAAGGGCCGGCCATCCTGTTGATTGATTTCGTGGATGGTGCAGATGTTGGGATGGTTGAGCGCTGACGCGGAACGGGCTTCACGCTGAAAGCGTTCCAACGCTTGAGCATTCTGTGTCAGGTCTTGTGGGAGGAATTTCAGCGCAACATGGCGGCCCAGGTTGCTATCTTCCGCTTCGTAGACCACCCCCATTCCCCCTCCTCCCAGAGTGCGGAGGATTCGGTAATGGGAAACAACGCTGCCAATCATGGACGGAAATTCAGGCAATTTAATCCCAAATCGGATGAATAGGAACTACCATCTCGGTCATAGCGCTTGCCTGCCTCTGAAACGGTTCAACCAAGCAGAAAGTATTGTCTGCCACGGCAGCCAAGTCAACCGTAGCGGAAACTTCATGCGCTCAATCGGCTTGTAACTATTGTATGAATTAGACTCAACACCCTTTTTTGCTGCCCCGCAGAGAGCCAGCTTTTCCTGGGAATCGTCTAGAATGACAAGCCTATGGCAAAACTCACTTTTCTTGGCGCGGCTGGCACCGTCACGGGATCAAAATACCTGGTGGAGGCCGCGGGCAAAAAGCTGCTCGTGGATTGCGGCATCTTTCAAGGCTCGCCGGAGCTTAGCGACAGAAACTACAAACCTCTGTCCGTCGATCCGAAAACCATTGATTATTGCGTTCTCACGCACGCGCACCTCGACCACACCGGCTGGCTTCCCGTCCTCGTCAAAGCGGGTTACAAAGGACCGATCTTCGCGAATCCTGCGACGATCGATCTGGCTACCCTCTTGTTAAAAGATTCCGCCCACCTTCAGGAAGAAGACACGCTTCATGCCAAGAAGGGCAATTACAGCCGCCACGCCAATCCGGAACCGCTCTACACCTCAGTAGACGTCGATCCCGTGCTGAGGCTAATGAAACCGATGCCGCGAGGCGGCGGCTTCGACATCAGCCCCGAATTCCACGTGACGTCCTACGACGCAGGGCACATCCTGGGATCTTCCAGTCTGGAACTGACTTTCACGGAAAACGGGAAGAAGATCGTGGTGGTGTTCTCAGGGGACGTGGGGCGCTACGGCGAGCCCATCTTGAAAGATCCGATCACACCACAAACGAAGGCAGACGTGCTGCTCTGCGAGTCCACCTATGGCGACCGCGAGCACGCCGCCGGCGATCCCGCGGAGTTGCTTGCGGCCATCGTCAACCGCGCCGTAAAGCGCGGAGGCTCCATCGTGATCCCGTCGTTTGCCATCGGGCGAACACAGATGTTCATGTACTACCTGCGGCAGTTGGAGGACCAGCAACGCATCCCGCGCGTTCCGGTGTATGTAGACAGCCCCATGGCGCTGAGCGCAACGGATTTGTACTTGAAGTACAAGGAAGATCACAACCTGGAGTATTCCCGCGTGGAGGGCAAGGGCGACCCGCTGAACGTGCACGAATTTCATTTGACGCGTTCGGTCGAAGAGTCGAAGGCCATCAACAACGTCAAGACACCCTGCATCATCATTTCGGCAAGCGGAATGGTGTCTGGCGGCCGCGTCCTGCATCATCTGGCGCAGCGGCTGCCCGATGCACGGAATGCAGTCATCCTAGGAGGATTCCAGGCACAAGGCACGCGCGGCCGCGCCTTACAGGAAGGCGCCAAAACGCTGAGTCTTTTCGGCCAGCAGGTACCGGTCGCCGCCGAAATCGTCGAGATGGGCCAATTTTCTGCGCACGCCGGCAAAAGCGAATTATTGCGCTGGCTCGCAGGGCTTCCCGCACCTCCAAGTCAAACCTATCTGACCCACGGCGAACCAGAGGCTGCGCAGGCCCTGCAAACGGCCATTCAAGAGAAGTTTCAGTGGAAGGTAGCCGTGGCGCGATACCTGGATACGGTATCTCTTGGGTAGCGTGGATCCGCTTCGGTGACCAGCCGCTTAAATCGCATTTTGAAACTGTTCGGAAGTGTTCCAGTTGACCGATTATGGGAAAGCAGCACTTTTCTTGCATCAAAGCATCTTTTTTTTGCGGGTCAGGAAACTTATTCCGCCCTGCCCTCGTCTATACAAACAAGACCACTCGCGGGGTAGGGGGCTAACCACCACAGGGCAACCGACCGTCAGTCTCCTACCCCTAAAAAACTAGGCATGCCGCCACAAGCCGTTATTTAGATAACCTTTAGAGGTTCTTGAGAGGCTTCAGCTCTCACGTCTTCAAGGTATGGTTCGGCAGCTTCTTTGATATTTCTCAAAGCATCTTCTCTCGAGTCTCCCTGAGATATGCAGCCTGGCAAGGCTGGCACAGTGGCCACCTACCATCCTTTTTTTTCGCGCTGCAGGACGACTTTATACTTCATGGGCGCCTCTCGGAATTACTAGAGCGATCTCTATCGTCGAGCGATATGTTGGGGCAGCGAAGACAGCCGCTCCTCGGCGGCAGCCAAGGTACTTTCCTTCTTACAGAACGTGAAGCGGACTTGCGAGGCCCCATCCCTCGAATCGTTGTAAAAGCTCGATCCCGGAACGACCGCGACACCAACCTTTTCGACCAGAAACTTTGAGAACGCTACATCATCAGGAAAGCCGAAGCTCGAGATGTCGGTCATGATGTAGTACGCGCCGCGTGGCTTGAAGACCGTGAACCCGGCAGAGCTCAGGATTTTGAGCAAACGCTCGCGTCGCACTGTGTAATCAGCGGCGAGCTTGTCGTAGTACGATTGCGGCGACTTGAGCGCGATGGCTCCAGCCTGCTGCAAAGGCGCGGCAGCGCCAACGGTCAGGAAATCGTGCACCTTGCGGATGGATGCGGTGGGTTCTGGGGGAGCGATTGCCCATCCAACCCGCCAACCTGTAACACTGTAAGTCTTCGACATGCCGTTGATGACGATCGTGCGGTCGCGCATACCGTCAATGCGCGCCATCGAAATATGCTCCGTCCCGTCGTACAAAATATGTTCGTAGATTTCATCTGTAACGCAGAAGGCGTTCCAGCGCACGCAAAGATCGCGGATAAATTCAAGCTCCGCGCGGGTGAACACCTTGCCTGTAGGATTGTTTGGCGTATTCAAAATGATGGCTTTGGTATGCGGCCCGAATGCCGCAGCCAACTCTTTCTCGTCGAAGCCCCAGACCGAATTCTCGTTTTCCGGCGGACGCATCTTGACGAAGCGTGGCGTCGCCCCGCTCAAAATCGCGTCCGGCCCGTAATTCTCATAAAAAGGCTCGAACACAACAATCTCGTCCCCTGGGTTGATGATGGCCAGCATCGTGGACATCATCGCTTCCGTCGAACCGCAGCAAATCGTGATTTCCCTTTCCGGATCGACGCGCACTCCCTGCGTGCGTTCAAATTTTTCGACAATGGCGTCGCGCAGCGGCTTCGCGCCCCACGTGATCGCGTACTGGTTGATATCATTGGCGATGGCCTGCCGCGCAGCCTCTTTGATCTCCGCAGGCGCGGCGAAATCGGGGAATCCCTGCGAGAGATTGACCGCCCCGTGCTTCATCGCCAGTCGCGTCATCTCGCGGATCACGGATTCCGTGAATTGTTCCGCCTTCGCGGAAAGCATGCGGCGCGCGGCCTGCGCGATGCCGGATTCAGAAGGAGTCATTTACCCTGCCAGACGATCTGGATTGTCAGTGCGTACGGACGGAAGCCGGCCGGAGTGGCCCAGCACTTAAAGGCTGAGTCCAGCCCGCCGATGAAGACGTTGCGCCTGACTGACCATAAATCATCCGGTAGACTTCCGAATTGCGCAAGACGATTTGCACGTAATCGCGGGTTTCGGTGAAGGGGATGGATTCCACAAGCTCGGGGATCTCTTCGTAGTTGCGCTCGGCTTTCCACGCCGCGATACGATCTTCGCCGGCATCAAACGCCGCTAGCGCATATTCCGGCGCTCCGGTCAGTCTCACCAACCCCGAAATGTACAGCATCCCGAGCTGAATGTTGTATTCGGGCTGGAAGAGCTTATCCGTGGAGAACTTCACGCGAAGCTGTTTGGCAAGCAATTTCCCGGTCTTCGGCTCGACTTGCATTAGCCCAATCGCATTGGTCGGCGAAAGAGCATCGGACTGAAAAGTGGACTCCTGCCGCATGAGCCCCGCCGCAAGCAAAGGATCGAAATTATTTTTCGCTGCTTCCCGCCGGATCAACGATTCATACGGAAGCGGATACAGCACTTTCCACACGCCCACAGGCAAGTCATCGATTTTGCGCGACTCGAAATTCGGAACGATGATGCGCCCGTAAGCCATGCCCGCCGCGAAATGTCCCTGATCGAACGCAGCCAGCGCTGCCTCATACAAGAATCTCGGCGACGAAGTGGCGAAGTAAGCGTTCTTCAGCTCCAACTCAGCGGAAGCATCGAACGCGATCGTACGCAGCGCCTCCGCGCGAGCCCAACGGTCCGCCGCGGCAACGGGGATTGGCTCATCGAAAGGCCGTAGCGCTGGCGGCGGCGGAATTTTTTCCAAAATGTCGGGCGCGTCTCCATCGGCAGGTGCCAGCTTGCTCAAGCGTGCGGCCGCGGCGTGTCCAAAATATGTCTGCGGAAAGCGATCCGCATCCTTCTGATAGAATGCCCGCGCCTCGGCGATTTTTCCGCCACGCTCGGCAATGCGCCCCAGCCAGTACACGGCGTCCGCCGAGTTGGCTGAAACCGGATACTTCAACAGGAATGTTTTGATTCTGTCTTCCGCGTCGGGCTGCCGATTCAAGTATGCAACCCACGCCACACGCCACTCCGCGTTGAACGCATTTTTCCCGCCAGGGAACGTGTCCAGCACGCGCTGGTAATAACTCCCAGCCCGGCTGCGGTCCAGATCCACCCAGTAATAATTGCCGGCGGCCATGAATCCTTCTTCGTTCCATTTGCTCAGCGGATACTTCTGCGTCAGCTCATTCAGTGTCGCAAACATCTCCGAAGTCTTCTTCTCGCTTCGATAAGCCTGCGAAAGTGCGTACATCCGTTCCGCATCCACCTCAAAATCCGGGGTCTTCAGCGACAACAGCAGTTTCGGAGAGCCCTTCGACTGCACGCGGCTCTGCGCCACGCGCAATTCGGCAAGCTGCCGGTTAGGGTTAGCGGGATCCTTCAACATGCCGAGGAGCTTTTCGTATTCCGCCCGCGCCTCTTTCCATTTATGCGCGGCGAAAAAAGCTTGCGCCCGCTCCTGCTGCAGTTCAACTCCGGGATAGGGATATTCTTTGCTCATCTCGTGTGAAATCTTTTGCAAAGCCGCACCAGAAGGTTTTGCCTCATCACTCTGCGAATATTTGTAGAAAATCGCCTGATAATCCTTGGCTGCACGAGGCAATTGATGCGTTGCGTTGTAAGCCAAAGCTCGATAAAGCAGCAAGGTAGGACGAGTGTTCGTAGCCGGATAAGAATTCAGCGCATCAACGGCGTCCTGCGGCTTGCCCAGTTGGGTGGCCAGCGGCGCGAGGCTCTCCAGCAACTGCTCTTTCATCGCGGTATTCGGAAAGTCGTGCTGCATCGTCTCGAGGTCAGCCAGCGCGTCCTTGGATCGTCCCAGCCCCTGCTTCGCCTGCGCCGTCCAGTACAAAACGTACTCGCGCAAAAGCGCGTCCCCGCTCGCTTTGCCAAACCACACGAGCGCCTGCTGGTAATGCTTATTCGAGTGATCCTCGTAACCCAGCGCCAGGGCCGCACGCGCACCCCAAACGTTCGCGGCATTTTTCGCGGCGAATGCCGATAGATTGCTGTAAGCGCCGGACGAACCGTTGTGCAGCCCGCGCGCAAACTGTGCGAGTTCTGCCTGGAGCGCCCGATCTTCAGGCGTATCTGCCGCAACGCCGGTCGCGCCGGTGTTTAGATTGCATCCCACGCGGCACGGCACAGCCGCGGGCTTTTTCACTTTTTTTCTGTTTTGTTTGGAAGCCTGCGCAAGAACTCCCGGCGCATCTCCAACGATCAATGCAAGCGCCAGCGCCAACACGCATGCGCTTCGCGCCGCCGCGGCGATGGACGCTGCCGCAGCCCTGTTCCCGTCTGCACTGTTAGCGATGTCGGGCGGGCGTGGCGTACGGATAGTCGCCGAGAGCGTTTGCATCGCCCTCCGCCAGGATTTCCACCGCCCAGCGATAAAAGTAATCCACTGGGTGGTCCATGATGAGTTTGAAACGCCGGTCGTATTCTCGATGCGCTTTTTCAATGTCGTCTTTCAATCGAACACAAAGATCTTTTTTCTCCCGGCCAAGCCGCACCTGCTCCGGTCTGAGCATTTTAATATCTTGCATCGAAACTTTCGCCACCCGATTTGCGCGCCTGTGCAATTCCTGCTCTTCCGGCGTTAACTGGTTGACATCGAAATCGCCCTCAGGCTCGGGCTCCGGTTCAGCCAGCACCGGAGACTCCACGGTCTCGATTAATTCAATCGCTTCCGGCTCAGCCTCAAGCTCGATCACCGGCTCCGGTTCGCGGGGAGGCGGCGGTGGCGCCACAACTGGCTCGACCCGCGGCGGCGCTTTGACGGGCGCTTGCGCAGGCGCCTCAGCCATCGGCGTGGGAACCGTGGGCTGCGGCCGCACCGGCTCAGGAGCAGCTTCAACCCCAGCCGTACTCATAAGATGCGCAATCTGCGCTTCCAGCGGTGAACGCTGTCCGGGCTGCACTGCCATCGTCACAAACCGCGACAATACTTCCAACGCCGCCGAGAGCGACGCCGCCGAAGTCTGCGCCCGCAACATCGAAGGCAGCGCATTGGTGGGCTTCGAACTGGCGCAAGCCGAGACAATATCCCCGACGGCCTGGTGCAGCTCGTCGGCATTCCGCTGGATCCGTTCGAGGTTCTCTCGCAAGGCGCGCGATACGGCTTGTTCCACGGCGTTAGGTTCTTGTGCCATTCAGTTTTAAGGGCTGCCTGACCCGGTCTACCCCGTTTTGTGATTTTGGAAGGCAACCTCCCTGTAGTCAACCATCTGGCGGTACCTATGTGCCCAATCGTTGCTTAACCGGGAGTGCCAGCCCCAATGAGGCTCGTCCCTCGGCCACCCCTCCTCCGCCCCGCTGTTGCATCTGGGAAACTCCCCCTGGAATCCAAAATCGGCAGTCATTCCGGTCCGATATACTTTACCTTCATCATTCCCAGCGGGAGAACTTCATGATTCATCCCATGCTTTTCCTGGTCGTTGGTCTCGGCTACGCCATAGCCTTTTACTTGCTGAGCCTCTATACCGAGGCCGGAAATCCTGAACGCCCAAGACGATCTTTCGGCTCCTTTGAGCTCCCGCTCTCCTTTGGCTATCGGCAACTCTTCGTTTTGAGTCTGCTCGGGCTGTATTTTGAGATGCTGATGATCCGATGGCTCTCCTCGGAAATCCAGATTTTCGCCTATTACAAAAATTTTGTTTTGATTGCCTGCTTTTTGGGCTTTGGCCTCGGTTGCGCCTTGTGCCGCCGTCGGGTTCATCCGCTCGCAACGGCCCTTCCCATTCTGTTCTTCGCGATGTTTGTCGCTGCTCCCATTCCCGGCATGCACGATGCGGTTCGCAATTTGACCACACTGATAGGAATGACTTCCCAGGTTCAGATCTGGGACCTTCCCGTCACCGCTGCCCTCGACTACACCGCTCTGGCGGCCGCGATTTTTGCTGTGGCTTCCGTGTTTGCGTGCATCGTTTTTGTCTTTGTCCCCCTCGGACAGGTTGTCGGTGCCATGCTGGAAACGGCTCCGCGCGGAGCCCTTGGATATAGCGTCAATGTGGCCGGCGGCCTCGTCGGCATTTTGCTCTATACCCTCATCTGCTTTTTTTATCAACCGCCGGCGATATGGTTTTTGGTTGGAGCTCTGCTGTTCGCTGGGGTTTTTCTCAGCCAGCGCAAAGCTGTCTTGGTCTTTGCCGGCAGCTGCGTCCTTGTTGCAGGCGCTCTGACCGTCTGGGTGGATAAAACTGCCACCGTTTATTGGTCGCCCTATCAAAAGCTGGCGGTGACGCCCGCCTGGAGCAACAACGAAATCGTTGCGTATTGGCTCAACACCAACGACAGTTTCTATCAACAGGTCCTCAATCTGTCTCCCGATTTCCTCGAACGCCGCAAGGACTTGATCCCCGGAGAAGATCCGGCCTGGAACCCCTACAACATTCCCTACCATTTCAGTTCCTCGCCGCGGTCCGTGCTGGTCCTGGGCGCGGGTATGGGCAACGATGTCGCCGCCGCGCTGCGTAATACAAATGCCCCTGTTACCGCCGTGGAAATCGATCCGGTGATTCTGCAGTTGGGCCGCCTGCTGCATTTTGAACACCCGTATCAATCCCCACGGGTCCGCATCGTCAACAATGACGCGCGCAGTTACCTCCAGAACAGTCCAGATAAATTTGATCTGATTTTGTTTTCGCTTCTCGATTCGCATACCACGGCATCTAGCTATTCGAATATTCGCATCGACAACTTTGTCTATACTTCCGAAGCTCTCTCGCGCGCGCGGGACATGCTCACTCCCGATGGGCTGATGGTTGTGAAATTTCAGGTCGGCGCCGATTGGATTGGCGATCGCCTCAACGGTTTGTTGCAACAGGTCTTTCATCAGGCTCCCTTTCAAATTGAAAGCCTTTCCCGCTACGGCGCAGGTGGACGTTTCTTTATCATCGGCTCCCCCGCCGCCATGCGCCAGATCGCTCAAAACCCAATTCTCGCCAGTCGCGTCACGTTGACTCGCGAATCCCACGCCACGTTGACCACCGACGACTGGCCCTATTTCTATCAAAAAGAGCGCGGCCTGCCCGCCGCTGTCCTGGCCATGTGCGGGTTCCTGATTTTTTTGAGTTGGTACATGATCCGGCGCATGACCGGCCTCCAGCAGCGCGGAAGTTCCCCAGCGTGGAGCCTCCATTTCTTCCTGCTGGGAGCGGGCTTCATGCTTCTCGAAGCGCAGATTATCAGTAAAATGGCTTTGCTCTTCGGGACCACCTGGCTCGTCAACTCCATCGTTGTTTCTGGCCTTCTGGTTCTGATCGTCCTTGCCAATCTGGTTTTCGAGCGCTGGTCATCTTATTCGATGGCCATTCCGTACGCCGGCCTCGTTCTCTCCGCCATGGCCGCCTACTTCGTTCCCGTTCACTCTCTTTTGTTCGAAAGCTTGGGCCTTCGCATCACCGTAGCGACTTTGCTCCTGTGCATGCCCATTTTCTTCGCAGGCATGGTTTTTATCCGAAGCTTTTCGGACCAGCGATTCTCGGGCGTGGCGCTGGGTTGGAACCTCTTTGGAGCTGTTTTCGGCGGAATGCTGGAGACCATCTCCCAGGCCACTGGTATGCGCGCCCTCACGCTCATTGCAGTTGCACTCTATTTGGCGTCCTGGGCCGCGCGTCACAAAGCAAGCGCGCCGTCCTCAGCGGACGCCATCCCAGCCCCCGAAGAAGACGAAGTCTTGGCGGCGCTGCACTAAAAACACCGAAATCGGCGTCATACGGGAAGTCTTCTGCTCCTGCTGTCGGCTACCTCCTCAATTCAGAGCAGCCTTCCCCTCGCCAACTCCCCAATAATGCTAAAATAGACTCTCCAAAGGGGGCGACTCGGTTTCGACGGAAGCTGTCGCGGCCCGAAGGCATGCCGGGGTCCACCTGCCCGCAACTTGGTGGAAACTAGAAATGCCAACAACAACTTGGCACTTGCTGCTTAATTAATTAAGCGCACGCTTCCCCGGGCTTTGCTCATGGGCCCGGTCA